>Ga0070668_100004694_pt1 | contig 10127 bp, 7 predicted proteins | sample KBSS43metaG_FD_64661 | JGI IMG/M metagenome (GOLD analysis project Ga0070668, IMG submission 64661) | Switchgrass rhizosphere microbial communities from Kellogg Biological Station, Michigan, USA - KBS S4-3 metaG | ecosystem: Host-associated > Plants > Roots > Rhizosphere > Soil ... | reverse complement strand
ACTTCGTGCCCGAATGGGTGCGCACCGTCCGGCAATGGAGCGAGGATCCGCATCGCGAAATTGACTACATCGTGTGCGAGGACGTGGAATCACTGCTCTACGTGGTGAACCTGGGGTCCATTCCGCTGCACATGTGGGGAAGCCGGGTGGCGGCGCTGGAGAAGCCCGACTGGTGCATCCTCGACCTGGACCCGAAGGAAGCGCCGTTCACCGACGTCGTGCGAGTGGCGCACCTGATCCACGCACGCTGTGGTGACGCCGGCCTGCCGCACTACATCAAGACGACGGGATCGAGCGGCCTGCACGTGATGATCCCGCTGGGCCAGCAGCTTACCTACGACCAGTGCCGGTCATTCGGGGAACTCCTGGCGCGGCTGGTCGTGGCGGAGCTGCCCGACATCTCCACGATCATGCGACAGGTGGAGCGCCGGTCGGGGAAGGTGTACGTCGACTACCTGCAGAACGGACGAGGCAAGACGATCGTGGCGCCCTACAGCGTTCGTCCGCTGCCGGGCGCGCCGGTGTCGGCGCCCCTCGAATGGAGCGAGGTGACGCCGACACTGGACCCGAGGGAGTTCACCATCACGAACATGGAAGCCCGGCTCAGGCAGCTGAAGATCGACCCCATGCTGCCGGTGCTGACTGAGGTACCCGACCTTGTAGCCGCGATCTCGCGGCTGCAAGGCCAGTGAGACTGCTACTCGTCCTCCTGCCGCAGCGCCACGACCGCCGCCCGTACGCGATCCGCCAGCGTACGCTCCTCCCGCAACTGTTCGATGACCGATTCGGCCTGCTTCATGTGAAGCGACAGGCTGCCGGCCTTCTCCAGCGCCTGGTCGAGCACGGCGCGCTGGCCGTGCAGCGTCTCGAGGCTGGCGCGGAGGTCGAGCGTCATCGCCTCGGCACGTGAGAGGCGGGCTTCGGCCCGCTCCACCTGCTGGCGACGGAGTTCAAGCGCTTCCACCGCGCCCGTGGCCTGGCGCAGCTGGGCCTGGGTCTCGAGCACGGCGCGCGCGGTTTCCTCCACTTCACGCCGGGCGTCACTGATGGACCGCGCGGCGGCGAGCGTCTGGGCCGCCTCCGCATGCACCTGCCGCACTTCCTTCTGCAGCGTGTCGACCGCTTCCTGCCGGCTCATCACGGCCTCGGTCGCCCGCGTCATTTCCCGCTCGGCCACCTGCCAGCGTGAGAGGTGCTCCTCGAACTGGCGCAGCTGATCCTGCACCAGGTTGAGCGCGATGCTGCGCTCGCCCAGGTCGGCGGTGCTGCGCTCGAGGTCACGCGACCGCTCCTCGGCCGTCGCCAGCGATGCCGACAGGGCCCGCACCACTTCCTCCAGCCGCTCGGCACTGTCCGCGCCCTCACGCCGGAGTTCGCTGGCGCGACCAAGCTGCTCGAGGGCGCGCTCCAGGCCCCCCTCGCGCCGGGAAAGTTCATCCTCCAGCTGGCGGAGCCGTTCCTTGAGCTCATCAGCCATCCGTGCCTTGCCGCCAAGGCTGTCCAGGGTCTCGGACAGCGATGCCATGCGGCGGTCGGCATCACCGATCCAGTTCGCGACCTCGGCGAAGCGGTCGGCGACGCTGTCGGCCTCGTCGGCCCGGCTCGCGATGCTGCTGAAGCGCTGGTCGGCGCCATCCATTCGTGCAATCAGTGCCGCCGTACGCTCGTTCAGCTCATAGCCAAGCGCATGCATGTTGGCGACGCGCTGGCTCAGGTCGTCGAGCTGGGCTACGCGGGTGTCGGCCAGGTCGAGCGAGGTGGTGACGCGATCGACGTCCTTCCGTACCCGCTCCACCAGCGGCTCGAGGGCGAGCAGCTCGCTCACCTGGCCCTTGAGGGTGCGCGTGGATTCATCGCTCCGGGCCAGCCACGTCTCGGTGTCGCCCTGCGCCTCCCGGAGGCGGGCCAGCTCCTGCTGGGCACGGCCCACCTCCTCGAGCGCGTCGCGGACGGCGTCCTCGGAGCCGCGGAGGACGCCGAGGTCACGCATGGCGGTCTCGATCGCGGGGCGCGAATCCTCGAGCTTCTGCACCCGGAGGCCGAGCCCGGCGAGCAACTGCTCCAGGCGGGCAGCCTCCGCCTGGAGGAGCCGCGCGCGCTCAGCCTTCTCCCCGAGCGCCTTGAACTCGGTGGTGAGGCCGGAAACCTGGGCGTAGAGGTGCTGGGTCTGGCCGTGGAGGCCAACGATGTGCCGGCCCGACTCGTTCAGGACCTGAAGCTTCGATTCGTACTCCTTCACCTCCGCGCGGATCTCGGCGATACGCTCGGTGAGGGAATCCATGCCGCGGCGCTCCTGCTCCACGAGCGTTACGCTCCGTTCCATGTCGGCACGCAGGACGTTGAGCGCCTCGCGCATTGCGCTCTCCTCCGCCCCGAGGCCCATGTGGCGTGAGTTGAGCGACTCGGTCTCATGCGAGACGCGCCGCTGGGTCTCGTCCGCGGCGCTGACCCGCACCTCGAGCTCGCGGAGGAGCCGGAGCAGTTCGTCCTGGCGACGGAAGCCGGACTCGAGCTGCGGCAGCATGCCGAAGAGGTGGGTGACCTGGCCGCTCGTGCGGTCGATCAGGTCACGCTGCTGCTCCAGGGCGGCGAGCTTCTGGGTGGTCTGTTCGGCAAGGGAGCGGAGCACGCCGATCTGGTGCTGTACTTCCGGCAGGCGTTCGCTCTGCTCCTTCATGGCGCCCACGATGCCGGTCGCCGTGCTGGTCCGCTCCTCGATGGCGGCAATCTTCGCCTCGGCGCTGGTCCAGGACTCGTCGAAGGCGGTGAGGCGCATCATCGCCCGTTCCAGCGTGGGCGAGAGCGCATCGATGGCCCGGAGCTGCTGCTCGAGGGTGGCGACCCGCTCGCCCAGTAAGGCGGCCATGGCAGCACTGTCACCCGATTGCGCCGCCTGCAGTTCCCCGGCGGCCGCCTCGGCTCGCGTGACGAGGGACTCCAGGCTGCTGCGCTCGCGCTGGATGGCGCTCAGCACCGTACGGATCTCGCCCGCGGTGGGGCCGGTGTCCTGGCGCTTGAGGCCACTGAGGAAAGTCATCGGGAAGGCTCCTTCGGCGTGATGCGCAGCAGAAATCGAACAGCGGATACCTGTCTTACATCGCAATGCATGTGCCTCTTGCAGTGCATTGATGCCGACAGCGGCGACGTTTTTTACAGTCGGAAGAAATGTCGGTCCGAGAGCTTCGATTGAGGGGGTTGATGCCGGTTTCTGCAGCATGGAACGGCATGGAAACGGCAGGCTGGTACGGGCTCGGACGACGGATGTGCTGCGTAACAGCGATCACGGGGGCCGTGCGATGCGCCGAGTTCTGCAGAGTGCGACGATGGCGGGCTGCCTGATCCTGCTTGCCGGGTGCAGCGGGTCGGATGCCGCGGGTACCGAACCGCCCCCAGGCGGGAATCCGCCGATCAATCCGCCGGTGCTGCCACCGGCCAATCCACCGGGTACCCCCGACCTCGGCACCAATGCCAGCCTGAACGGCAAGATCCCCTTCCCGGGCGACAACGCCTGGAATGTCCGGATCGATACGGCTCAGGTGGATCCCAACTCCGACGCCCTGATCGCCAGCATCGGCACCACAACCGCACTCCACCCCGATTGGGGCACGACGGAAACGGAGTATGGGATTCCCTATGTCGTGGTGGAGGGCAGCACCCCCAGGGTGAACGTCACATTCGACTACGCCGACGAGAGCGATCCCGGACCCTACCCGATCCCGCCGAGCCCCCCGATCGAGGGGGGCAACGCGAGCAGCGGCGACCGGCACATCCTGATGATCGACCGGGACAACTGGATCCTGTATGAGCTGTACGCGGCCTATCCGCCGGCGTCCTCCGGGCAGCCATGGACCGCAGGTTCGGGCGCGATCTATGACCTCAGCTCGAATGCGCTCCGGCCCGAGGGTTGGACCTCAGCCGACGCGGCGGGGCTGCCGATCTTCCCGGGCCTCGCCCGATACGACGAAGCCGCGGCGGGCCAGATCCGCCATGCCCTCCGCTTTACGGTGCGGAACAGTCGCCGGGCCTACGTGGCCCCGGCCCGGCACTGGGCCAGCAGCAATACGAGCCCGAACCTGCCGCCCATGGGAATGCGCGTCCGCCTCAAGCAGGATTTCGACATCAGCGGCTTCCCGGCGCACGCGCAGGTGGTGCTGCAGGCGATGAAGACCTATGGGATGATCGTGGCCGACAACGGATCCAACTGGTACGTGAGCGGTGTGTCGGACACCCGCTGGGATCCCGCGATCTTCGATGCCTTCCGCCAGGTGCATGGCGGCGACTTCGAGGTCGTCAAGATGGGCACCGTCGTGATCCCCTAGCAGAACCCGGTGCACATCTGACTCAGGGCGATCATGCTGGCGGCGGTCAACCCGATGACGATGGTGAGCCCGGCGACGAGTGCCGTCGTCTTGCCTGCGCTGCCCTTCCGCATCTGTACCGCCGTGATCTCGTCCAGCGAGGTGGCGGCTTCCACGCGACTCCCATCCACCATTCCGAACAAGGAATCTCCTGCGACACGCGGCGCGGTGATCTCGCGCATCTGCGGCCGTGTCGTTGTCGCGATGCGAATCGTGGCCGCACTCACGGTCGTGCGCGATTCGGCGAGTGGCTGGGACACGTGGGCCGTGTCCACCTTCTGCAGCTCGGGGTGTGCCGCGAGCACGCTCTGGGCGCTGCCGACCTGGGTCTGCCAGCTGGAGCAACCAGTGGTGAGCAGCAGGTGACTGCCCAGCACCAGGATCGCGGTGGCACGTGAACGGATGGCGGGACCTGCCATGTGGAACTCCGGCGAAAGGTTGCCTGCATGCTGCACCTGGCGGCTCAAGCGCCAGTCAAGTCGCAGTTCCCCTTATTACATGGTGGCCAGGTTCAACCCGCCCACGACCACAGCGAGCGAACACACGACGCTGCATACCATGAGCACCGTCCTGCCGGTGCTCGTCTTCCATACCTCGACGTAACGGATGCCGGCGACCGGTACCGCGGTTTCGGGCGCGTTCTTCGCTGCCTGGCCATACAGGGTGTCGTTCGATACCCGGGGATTCCGGAGCTCGATCAATCCGCGATCGGCGGTGCTCACCCGGATACGGCTTACGTGAACCTCTCCGGTGCCGGTGCCGGTGCCGGTGGCGGTGCTGACCGATCCGACGCCCGGCATACCGGCAGATCCACTGCCGGGCTGCGCCTGGGGTGCGGCAGGTGACGGTGCGAGGAGGGCGGAAACGTTCGCTTCCGCGGGCTGCCACGTGCTGCAGCCGGTGAGGGCGAGGAGGTGGCTCGCCAGGTACAGTGAAGCTGCGGCGCGGCGGAGAGCAGGGCGTGGCATGATGTGCTCCGGTCAGGGATGCCGGAGCATGCCGCGGACCGCTCAAGCCGGCGTCAAGCGATCCGCAACCTTCCAACAACGGGCCGCGTAGGGCTGACATCCCCGTCAGACCAACCTGGAGGCCCGATGCGCAGCATCCGTACTGCCGCCTTGTCCGCAAGCCTGTCCGTCGTGTTCGCACTCGCCACCCAAGCCGCACCTGTTGCCGCACAGGCGTTCTACCTGACGGTCCCGTTCGGGAGCCAGCGCGCCTCGGTGACACAGACGATCGGCCTCACCGACATCTCGGTGACATACGACCGCCCCGGGGTGGATGGACGGAAGATCTGGGGTGAGCTGGTGCCGTACGACTCGGTGTGGCGGGCGGGTGCCAACGTGAATACCGTGCTGGCCTTCACGTCTCCGGTGACCATCAACGGCAAGCAGCTGCCCGCGGGCCGCTATGGGATCTTCATGATCCCGACGCCCCAGCAGTGGACCGTGATCGTGAGCAGGGAAGCCAACGCGTGGGGGCACTTCAGCTACAACGAGGCGGAGGACGTGCTGCGCTTCAGCGCCACGCCGGTGGCCGGGTCAATGACGGAGAGGCTGGAGTACACCCTCGATGACCCGAAGGCGGATGCCGTGACGGTGACCCTGCGCTGGGAGAAGCTGACGCTGCCCTTCGCCATCTCTGTGAACAGCACGCAGGTCGTCATGGACAGCCTGCAGCAGCAGTTGCGCGGACTGCCGAAGTTCTTCCCCGATGCCTGGCGCCAGGCGGCGGCATGGGCCTTCAACCACAATCAGCTCGCCACCGCCAGCGCCTGGGCGGACACGGCGATCGGGCTCGGTGCCACCTACCCGAACCTGATGCTCAAGTCGCGCATCCTGGCGAAGGAGGGAAACCAGGCCGGGGCCGACTCGCTCAAGACGCGCGCGTTCGCCGTCGCCACCGAGGCGGACATGAATGTGTACGGCTACCAGTTGATGCAGCAGGGAAAGAAGGACGAGGCGCTGGCCGTGTTCATCAAGAACACGAAGACGTACCCGCAGTCATGGAACACCTGGGACAGCCTGGCGGAGTGCTACGGCAACATGGGAAACAACAAGCTGGCGGTCGCGAACTACCAGAAGGCGCTGGCCATGGTGGGTGACCCGGCGCAGAAGCGGCGGATCGAGGGCGCGATTGCGGCACTGAACAAGACGTGAGGACGTGAAGACGGCGGGAAAAGTGAAGAGGGAAGCGGGAAGTTCTTCCCTCTTCCCTCTTCCCTCTTCCCTCTTCCCTCTTCCCTCTTCCCTCTTCCCTCTTTCCCCTCTGTGCGTACTCGCCGCTCAGCTAGAACCGGAACCCAAAGACGAACGGGACATACCCCGACGTGGTTCCGTCCACCCAGACCTTCTGGTAACTCACCTCGATGAAGAGGCGGCGCGAGTTGAGTCCGCCACCGATGCGGGCGCCATAGAGCGGGTTCCGCGTGTTGCCGACGAACCCGGGCGGTGCTGAGATGTTGCGCACGCCGCCCACGCCACCGAGGAGGCCGTACGGCGCGACGAAGCCGGGGATGCGCTTCCCGAACAGCACATCGAAGGTTCCGGTGAGGTCATAAGCGTTTGCGTCACTGGCGCTGGCCGACCAGTAGTTGCCCGCCCCGCCCAGCCGCAGCTGGGTCATCTTGCCGACGCCCGCGGCGTAGGCCAGCATGCCGGTGTAGCCGATGTCGGTTCCGCTGCTCATGTCGCCAGTCGGGGCCGAACCACCACCGCCCACGTACCAGTGCGAGAACTTCGCCGGCTTCTTCTCTGCGCTGCTCTTGCTCGCCTTGGCGGGCTGGGCGGCGGGAGTCGCGGCCGGCGGCGGATCCAGTGCGTCGACCACCGGAACCGAGACCACGGGCTTCGCCGGCATGGGCTCGGACTGCACCGCAACGGTAGACGCTGCAGGTATCGTCGCGGCAGGGGCGGAGACGGGCGACGTTACGGCCGGGGCCGGGGCCGGGGCTGGCGCTGAGGCCAGCGCAGTCGGGGCACCTGGCGCCTTCACGATGCTGTCGATCCACACCGTCTTGAGAACAAAGGTGGTGCCGGACTTGGCACTCTTGATCCGGACCCCGTTGGGATCGTTCTCGCTCAGGATCTGGCCGTGGATGACTCCGCCTTCCTTGAGGTAGACGGTCCCCATCGTCGGGGTGCCCTGGGCGGCGAGCGGCGCCGCGGTGCTGATCGCGCCGAACGCGACGAGCATCACCGCGAGTCGGGGTGTGAACGTAGGCATGGCTAGCGCTCCTCTCGTAGGAATGCCCGAGGACCCCGGGCATCGAGCCAAACCGGCAACGGAGGTGCCAACCGCGGCTCTTGGTGACCCCGCAAAGCGTGGACGGTGACGCGATGCGATTCAGGCACTCAAGATCTTGTGGCAATTGGAGTTACCAGAAATGCGAATGCCGCCCGGGGCGGGCGGCATGTATGACTGCAAAGATCGGTAGCGGGGTCGCCTTCGGAGCGCCCGACTCGTGGCGGTTTAAGGGCGCCACCGCGAGGGCGCCACCGCGATCCGCTACTGGGCGATCTGGGTGATCTCCCAGGTATTCGCGCGCCGCTCCAGCTGGACCTGCTCGTTGACCACACGGGTGCTGCCGAACGCCCCGCCGCGGATCTCGGTGGTGGATCCGGTCAGCTGCGCCTGTGCGCGATTGCCGGCGACCTGGAGCCCCGAAACCTTCCAGCGAACACTGTAGCGGCCGCCGGTCGCGAAGAATCCGCCGAGCAGTTCCTGTCTCGCGCCGGACATGCCGGGATAGCGGCGCAGTGCTTCCGCCATATCGCCGAGCGTGAGTGCCTGACCATAGCCCTTGAGCACTCGCTCGATCGACGCGCGGGTTTCGGGAGCCACTTGGCCGGAAGCGGCCACGCGTCCAAGCATCGCATCGCTGCCGGAGATCTCACGCTTGGGAGCGCCAGCTTCTGCCGGCTCCTCCATGTCCACTACCGATACCGCCACGACCGGGACCGCAGGAGCAGTCTGGACCGGCGTTTCCACCGGCGTGGTCACCTCAGGAGTTGCCGTACCGGGGGCGGCCTTCGGTCCCCGCTTCACCACTCCGGCCGACGTGCTGCCGCCGGCCTCGGAAGGCTTGGGAGGCACCGTCCCGTTGTTCCCGGCCAGCTGAGCGGCACTGTCGGTCGGCGAAACGGGCGCGGCATTCACTGGCGCGGGCGCGTCGGGCGCAGCCCGGCGCCAGGGCGCAAAGTATATCGCCGCGGCAACAAGCATCCCGACGCCGGCCACCGCAGTGACGACTCCCTTCCGGCTCTTGAGGGCACCGATCTGGATCGTCTTCGCCTCGGACATTCCAAGGCTCGAGCGGTTGAACGGGATCGGGCTCCGCGGCGTGGTGTAGCGCACCGTCAGCGGCTTCGATCCGGTGGTCGCGAGCGTGATCAGCTGGCTCCGGGTCGGCTCGTCCTGCGACAGCGTGAGCTGCCCCAGGGCCGCCACTGCCTCCTCGATCGAGGGCCAGCGATCACCCGGCTCCTTCGCGAGCATGCGCATCACCGCGCCGGCCAGCTCGGGCGGGCATTCGGTGCGCAGTTCCTCGATGGCAGGCACCGGCACGTGCACGTGCGCATACATCACCGACATCATCGAGGTGCCCGGGAACGGCAGGCGTCCCGTGAGCATCTCGTAGGCGACTACGCCGAGTGCGTACTGGTCGGAGGCGCCGCTGATGTTGTTGGAGAGGCACTGCTCCGGGCTCATGTAGGCCGGCGTTCCCACCATCATGCCGGAAGTGGTCAGCCCTTCCGACTCGGCGACCTTCGCGATGCCGAAGTCGGTGACGACGCACCATCCCTCATCGTCGATGAGGATGTTGCCGGGCTTGATGTCGCGATGGACCACGCCATGCCGGTGCGCGTAGCCGACGGCCCCGGCCACCTGGCCCAGGATGGCCTGGACGGTGGGGACGGGCAAAGCCCCGGTCTCCCGGAGGATGCTGTCCAGCGGCCGGCCATCGACATGCTTCATGACGAAGTACAGCAGCCGATCGGCATGCCGGACGGAATAAATCGGGATGATGTTGGGGTGGCTCAGGGAGGCAGCGGTGCGGGCCTCGCGCCGGAAACGCTCCACCAGTGCCGGGCTGGCACCGAGCGACGGCGAAATGACCTTGATGGCCACGCGCCGGTCGAGTGCAATATCATGCGCGGCGTAGACGGTCGCCATGCCGCCACGGCCAAGCTCGCCGAGTATCTCGTACTCGCCCAGCGTGGTTGCGCGGAGGAGCTCGAGTTCTTCGCTGTTGGCGGCGTCCACGGGGGTGGCCATCCGGTCGGTTTCCTGAGCGGAATTCACTGTCGTAACGTGCCTCTCCGGGAGGTTCTTCGCAAGGATAGTACAGTACTCCCCGGAGGCGTCCTCAGCTACTGGAAAACCTTGCTGTTACGTGGCTTCCGTCGCAAAACGGCTTGTTCCCGGAATGGCCGCAACGGCAGAATGTCGCCTCTGTGGAACAGCCAGCCGCCACACCTGCCGCATTGAGGACGCGCAGGTTGCCCCTGAATTCCAGCGGGCCGTCCTGCTGCGGCTCGATGCGGAGTGGACCGCCGGCATCGGCGAGGTCGGCCTCGAGCTCCGCCGACGGAATGCGGGGCGAGGGATCCTCGAAGCGCACCCGCAGGTGCGCGTTGTCGCAATACGGCTTGTGCGTCGACGCGCCGCAGCGACACAGTGTCAGCCGTGTCTCGTGCGACACACCGCCATCGGGCAAGACCAGCTCGAGCGCGCCGCGAACGAAGAGCGGTCCATTGCGGGACACCA
>Ga0070668_100004684_pt1 | contig 10137 bp, 8 predicted proteins | sample KBSS43metaG_FD_64661 | JGI IMG/M metagenome (GOLD analysis project Ga0070668, IMG submission 64661) | Switchgrass rhizosphere microbial communities from Kellogg Biological Station, Michigan, USA - KBS S4-3 metaG | ecosystem: Host-associated > Plants > Roots > Rhizosphere > Soil ... | reverse complement strand
CGCAGGCCGGCCAGGAAGGTGACCGCGGCGGCGACCGACGCGGTGATCCAGGCCGGCGCGCTGAGCGCGGCCAGCACGGTCGCGGCGCCGGCCAGCAGCAGCGAGCCGGATTCCAGGGCCAGATAGCGGAAATGGGTACGCCGCATCGACGCGCGATACCAGTCGGCCTGCACCAAAGCGTGCACCAAAGCACGATCGACCAGGTCCTCATCGCTGAGGCCCTGGTCGATCTGCTGGAGCCGGCGCCGTAGCGCCCTGCTCTCCCTGCGCGTCATCACCGGCATAGTCTGCCGGGTGTGGTCAGCAGGTGGTGTAGCCGCCCTTGCTGGGGGTCTTCCACATGCAGTTGTCGATGTACTTGCCCGACGGCGCGCGCAGGTAAGCGATTTCGCTGGTGTTGTTCCAGATGTAGCCACCCTTACCGGAACGGCCCCAGTATCGCTTGTTACCGGCGTTCTTGCCCTTACCGGTGATGACGAAGACCGACTGCCCGGCACCGAGGTTGTACGTGCCGACGAACTTGTAGACGTGGTTGGCGTAGTCGCGCACGATCCAGTCGCGCAGGTTGATTGTCGCCTTGGTCTTGTTGGTCAGCTTGACCCACTCGGTGTTGAGGCTGCCGTTGGTGCCCGAGTCCGGGCCGGGCGAGTCGTACTGGATCTTGGTGAACTGTACGTCGCCCGGCTTCGGGGCCGGGGTGGGCTTCGGCGGGTTCGGGTTCGGGTTCGGGTTGGGGTTCGGGTTGGGGTTCGGCGGGTTGGTCACCGGGCCCGCGACGGTCAGCGGCTTGGCTACACCGGCGCCGGCCAGGATGTTGTTCAACGGGTCGCCGCCGGCGTATGCCCGGAACGACCCGGCGCCGCCGGACACGCCGGTGGCGGTCAGCGTGGCCACGCCGTTGGCGCCGCTCTTGCCCGAGGCGATCTTGACCCACGTGCCGTTCGACGCCTGCCGCTGAAGCTCCATGTCGAGCTCGTCCTGGCCCGGGTTGGCGACGAGCGTCGCCGTCACGGTGTTGGCGCTGGGGGAGGTGAGGAGGAGTTTCTTGTCGTCAGTCTCGGCAAAGAACGGCACCTGCTTGGCGGCAACCTCGATCTCGTTCGAACGCACGCCGTCAACCTCGACTGCGAACACGAAGCCGCTGTCGATGTCTCGCGGGATGCTGAAGTTCCCCTGGGCGTCGGCCTGCCTGGTGACCGTCGCACCCTCGCCGCCCGAGTAGTCCGGGGAGGCATACAGCGGAGCGTGGCCGTCTGGGTCCCGTGCGAAGCGGTAGGCCGCCTCAAACAGGTGAACGGTCGAATTGGCCGCGGCCTTGCCGGTGAGCGTGATCTCGGAGAACCCGAGCGCTGGTGCGTGTGCATTGAGGACTGGGGCAGCCGCGGCGGTGGCTGGAGCGGCCACGGCCAGCGACGCGGCTACACCCACAAGGGTCGCCTTCGTGATGAGCCTGGAGATCATCGGGGCAGCATATTGAAAGCGCCCTCATCTCGCGACCCGCTACTAGGACGATGTCACTCATCCATCAGGACACCTGAGTCGGCGCCTTTCGTCGATGTGATCCAGCACTCGATGGGCGATTAATGTGCTCGATGTTGTGAAGTGCCGGTTCGTCCAGGGGGATTCGGTAACGGTACGTGATGCCCTCGTCACGAACAATGAAATCGTCGGCGTCCGGGCGCCGCCACGTGAGAATCATCTGGCCATAGCGTTCGGCCAATCTCACAAGTGCGGGAAAATTGTCGACAGTCACAACGGGCTTTCCGGGCGGGCTGGCCATCGGCTCGACCGGCACGAGCAGTTGGGGGTATCGGCGCTCGATCTCGGTGCGGTTTCGCAGCGGGGCGCCGCGGCGGGTGACCAGGGCGATCGCGCCGGCCCCGAGGAGAGCGCCGAGTAGCAGGAGTATTGCGTACGAGCGGGCCTGTGCCGCCGTTGTGATCGTTTGGCCGAATATCTTGATCTCGCGCGGCGTGGCCGTGGGGCCGGCAGACGCGGTGTCGCTGACCACCAGGGCGGCCGCTCCGCCTGTCAAGGTCAATTGCAGCGGCGAAAGGGCCAGTTGCAGTGGTGCGGTGAAGTCCGGAATGCCCGCTGCGGTGACTCGCGCCATCAGCGTGATCGACACCGGGGTGGGCTCGACGCCGATGGCTTTCGAGGCCGCCTCCGCGCGATCCTCGATGGCGCCCAGGTTCAGCGGTACAGCGGCGGCGTGGCTCTTGCCGGAGAACTTTTGCGCGGGCATGAGTTGCAGGGTTGTGTGCCAGCCGGTGCCATTGGTCAGCGCGGCTGTGAGAGCCAAGGCGCCGGGATGTCCTTGATATCGCAGCTGCACATCGATGGTGTCGGCGAGTTTGCGAAAGATCGGCTCGGGTGAGGTGACGGTGGTTCCGTCGTAGGCGGCCGACCTGGGCACCGTGGTCGAGTATGCGAACGTCATCGACTGGCGGGTCCCCGGCCCGGCGGCAATCTTCGCGGTGACCGGCTTCATCCAGCCCAGCACGCCGAGTGCGATGGCGAGGCCGGCCAGGACGGCGACGACGGCGGCGGATGCCCGTAGCAGAGGCGGCAGCCGCTTGACGGCCTTGATGATCAAGAGCGCCGTTGCCCAGGGGCTTCCTTGGCTAGACATGGCCTTCACTTTCTTTTTCCGGCGGCCGCGCGGGATCTCCCGGCGCGTCCGAGCCGCCCCACTGCCGCCGACGAACAAGAACCCGAGCATGCCCAGGCCGGTGGGACTGAGGAGCGGTTGAAGCCAAACGCCGCCCTTGGGGATGTGCAGAACTGCCCGACCGATCAGCCGGTCTGCCGTGGGTTTGTCGATGTCGATCGACGCGTTGTTGTCCCCCTTGAAGGTGTAACCGGACGTGGCGTCCCCGCCGATGATGCGGTGCAGCACCTCGACCCGCGACTTCGCATCATGATATGCGGCGATCTCGCCTATATCGTAGGAATCGGTCCGCACGACGAAGACCAGGTCGCCCTGGTGGTAGGTCGGTTTCATGCTGACGCCGTGCGTTACGACGTACGAGATGCGGTCGGTGCTGATGGCCCACGCGCCAATGGCCGCCATCAGGATGATGGCGGCCAAGGCGTAGCGTCGAGCCACGGAATGAATCGCGACTCCCGTTCTGCGATGCGGGCGCGGTAGCTGCTGCCTTCATTAGATACGGCAGCAGTTGCCGATTTACCCCAAGCGGCTAGACGACCCCGACGACAACCGAGGTGATGCCGGTGAACCAGTCGCCGTTGTTGTTGGTGGTGGTGTGACCGACCGTGCAGGCCGACGTGTTGTCCGCCTGGACGGGCTGGCAGAAGAAGCCGGTTGCAGCGCCGCCGGAGGCAGCGCCGCCGACCGTGCCGCCGGTCTGGGTGACGGTGACCACCGCGCCGTCCGGCGTGGCGGAGTCGAAGGTAAGGGTGATGCCGGTCACCTTGTTCTCGCCGGGGCTCGCGCCGGCGGCCTGGGTGAAGAGCATGCCGGTCAGAGTGGCACCTGTCACGGTGTGGCTCACCGAGCCGCCGATGTATCCGTTTCGCTCGTTGGCGGGGTTCAACGTCTTGGTGAGGCCCGCGGCGGTGAAAGCGGTGCTGCCGGCGGCAACGACACCGGCGACGGCGACGCCGCCGGCCATCTGAAGCAGGCTCATGCTACGCATATAGGTTTCCCCCAGGTTTTGGTAGCCCAGCTGACCTCTCGGGTCCTGTGGCTTTGCGTCCCCGGCTCGCGCCGGGTTTGCTCTTTCGACGAGCGGGATGCTCGCTCTCTCGGACAACAGATGAATCGGTCCGCCGGTGCCCGTCCTGAATGCTGTCGGCCTTTTTTCCGGCGCGTCGCCGAGAAATTCTCGGTAAACCTCCGCGCGAGTTGCATTGGTGGTGCTAGAGCCGAGTCGCCGCGGTTGCGGGGCCTCGCACCGGGGACACCGGGGGAGGCCGGGCGCAGCCGGTCTGGGAGAGTGGGACCGGTGGGCGAACGGGAGTTGCAGGCAGACTGCTCGCGCTGTGCGGGGCTCTGCTGCGTGGCGCCGGCCTTCGCGAAGTCGTCAGATTTCGCCATCGACAAGGCGGCCGGGCGTGCCTGTCCCAATCTTGGTGACGACTTCCGGTGCGGGATCCACGAGCAGCTCGTGCCGCGCGGGTTCAAGGGGTGCACGGTCTTCGACTGCTTCGGGGCGGGGCAGCGGATCACCCAGGAGACCTTCGGCGGCCGGGACTGGCGGTCGGGGCCGGAGGTGGCCGGGCCGATGTTCGCGACGCTGCCGATCATGCGGCAGCTGCACGAGCTGATGTGGTACCTCGGCGAGGCGCTGAAGCTGGACGAGGCTCGTCCGGTGCACGACCGGCTGCGTACGGCGCTGGCCGAGACCGACCGACTCGCTGCCGGCACGCCCGAGGAGCTGCGGGTGCTTGACCTCGATGCGTACCGGCGAAAGGTCAATCCGCTGCTGCAACGCGCCAGCGAGCTGGCGCGCGGCAAGATCAAGGGCAAGCGAGCCGATCACCGCGGCGCCAACCTGATCGGGCGGCGGATGCGCGGTGCCGACCTGCGGGGGGCGAGTTTCCGTGGCGCCCTGCTGATCGGGGCCGACCTGCGCGACGCCGATCTGCGCCGGGCCGACTTCACCGGGGCCGACCTGCGCGGCGCGGATCTGCGCGGCGCGGATCTGGCCGGTGCCCTGTTTCTCACGAAATCCCAGTTGACGGCCGCGGTCACTGAGACGTCGGACACTCAACGAGATCGCTGATCACCCCTACGATGAGCTGATGCGGGATGTGTCCGGTGGGGTGTGGCTCCTGACGATTCTCGGCATCATCGGACTGCTGCTCTACGACTTCTTCTTTCACGTACGCCGGGCGCACGTGCCCACGATCGGCGAAGCGGCCCGATGGACCGCGATCTACGTGTCGATCGCGATCCTGTTCGGGCTCGGCGTGCTCGTCTTCGGCGGCAGCCAGGGCGGCGCCGAGTATTTCGCGGGTTACGTCACCGAGAAGGCGCTGTCGGTCGACAACCTCTTCGTCTTCCTGCTGCTCTTCGGCAGTTTCAAGGTGCCCCGGGCCGATCAGCAGAAGGTGCTGCTGGTCGGCATCGTGGTCTCGCTGCTGGCCCGGACCGGGTTCATCTTCCTGGGCGCCGCGCTGATCAACTCGTTCGCCTGGGTGTTCTACATCTTCGGGCTGATCCTGCTGATCACCGCCGGCAACCTGCTGCACGAGCGGCACGGTGACGAGGAGACCCCGGACAACGTCGTGATCAAGCTGGCCCGGCGGGTGCTGCGCACCTCGGATGAGTACGACGGGGACAAGCTCGTCACCTACCAGGACGGGCGCCGGGTGCTGACCCCGATGCTGCTCGTCATGGTGGCGATCGGCGGCACCGACATCCTGTTCGCGCTGGACTCCATCCCGGCGATCTTCGGGCTCACCCAGAACACCTACCTGGTCTTCACCGCGACCGCCTTCTCGCTGCTCGGCCTGCGGCAGCTGTATTTCCTGATCGACGGGCTGCTGGACCGCCTGGTCTTCCTCTCGTACGGCCTGGCGGCGATCCTCGCACTGATCGGCATCAAGCTCGTGCTGCACGCCATGCACGAGAACAACGTGCCGTTCATCAACGACGGCCGGCCGATCCACGCCGCGGAGATCTCCACCGGGCTGTCGCTCGTGCTGATCGTCGTGATCCTGTTGATCACCGTGGCGGCCTCGCTGCTGAGCCCCAAGGGACGGGCGCAGACGTACGTGCGGGCGGCCCGCCGGCACGCGACCGAGTACCTCGACATCGAGACCGACCCGGCCTATTGCGACAAGATCTTCCACCAGTTGCTGACCGAGGAGGCGCACCTCAAGCGCCTGCCGGAGAAGTACCGGGCCCGCATCCGCGCGGAGGACGGGCTCATGGATCTGCTGCGCCGGGCGCACCGGCTGCACCAGGAGCGGGTCGACAACGGTACGTGTTTCGTCCCGGTCCCGGTCGGCGGGAGCCCACAGGCCACGTCGGCCTGAGCGGGGCCGGCGTTCAGCGGCGGTGGTTGCCTCCGGTCGAGGCGCCGATCTCGTCGTCGGTCCACCGTTGCGACGTGCCGCGTTCGCGTGCCGCGTTGCCGGCGATCCGGGTCGCCGTGCGGCGGACCGCCTCGGCGCGGCTCCGGCCGTCCCACTCGCCGCCGTGGTGGTGGCCGTTCGGCGGTTCCTCGGTGGGCCGGCCGAGGTAGGCGGACAGGTTGGCGGTCTCGGTGTCGTAGCGGCTTTCCGGCTGGTTCAGGTCGGCGGCGCCCGAGACGAGCATGGCCACCCGGGCGGCCAGTTCGGCCGCGCGCGAGTCGAGGTCGTCCTGCGTCTCCCACGGCCGGGGCGGCTCGGGCCGGCGGTCGTGCCGCTGCCCGGGGTGGCCGGACACCGGCCCGGCCGGCTCCGCCGCGAAGGGCGCGGGGGAGGTGGGGGTGGGGTAGGCGGACGGTGCCGGGTAGGGCGCAGCGGACGGTGACGTCGGGTACGGCGCGGCGGACCGAGGCGCCGGGCCGGCCTGGGGCGGCGTGGGGTAGGGCGCGGCGGACGACGGCGTGGGGTAAGGGGCGGCGGACGACGGCGTCGGGTAAGGGGCTGCGGACGACGGCGTCGGATAAGGGGCGGCGGACGATGGCGAGGGCCCGGCGTGGGACGGCGCGGTCGGGTACGGCGCGGCCGAGGACGGCGCGGTCGGATACGGCGCGGCCGAGGACGGCGTGGGATAAGGCGCGGCCGACGACGGCGATGGCCCGCCGGAGAAGGCGGCTCGCGAAACCGGCGCGCCCGACATGGGAGCCGGCGGCGCGTAACCCGCGGCCGGCCGGTCGGCCGGGTGCGAATGGGACCACTGGTGCGGCGCCTGGTCGCGCGGCGCATACAGGTTGACCTCGACGGTGGGCTGGGTGACCGCCTCCCGCTGCACCTGCAGGGCGCCGATCAGCGACACGGTCTGGCCGTCACCGCCCTGGTAGTTGCTGAACTCCGGCCCGATCACCAGACGGGACAGCATCCGGCCCTCCGGCGCGGTGAGCCCGACCTCCCCGGCGTGTTCCACCCGGTAGCGGGCGATGGCCTGGCGCAGGACGTTGGCCAGCCGGTCGGCGTCGCCCACCGTGGTCACGTCGCCGCCCGCGAAGACCAGGGCCGGGAACGTCTCGGCGGGACCGCTGCAGACCAGCTGGATCTGGGTGACCGTGGCCAGCCGCCCGGTCTCCCGGTTGCCGGGCTGCACCCGCAGGTGCTGCGGCCAGCGCCAATGCAGCTCCCCGGTGCCCATCGTGGCCGGATCGCGATAGAGCACGCGCTGGTCGGTGACGACGACCTCGGTCTCTTCCGGCAGCGTCCAGCGTGGCAGCGACGCGGGCTGGTCGAACGCATACTCCGCGACCGCGCACTGCCCGCGCCACAACACTCGCTCCCCGGCAGCAGGCTGCGTGTCGGCGATCTCCGGGCCGGACGCTGACAGGAAAAACTTGTCGGGCATGCGGCGGCCTTCCCCCCAGTCGGCACCGCGCTGCGAAACGCGGATCTAACGATTAGAACGGGGGTGACCCACCGCCACAAGTGAGCAGCCGCGAATCACATGGGATTTCCTGACGGCTACCCGACAGGCCGCAAGAAATACCACCATCGGGCCGGGTCTGGCTACTTTCTGTTACTGAAAAGCCCGGCCGGGGGCGATGGTGATGCCACGGCGTCGCTGTCCGTAACCGGTGCGGCCCCGCCGGAAAAGCGATCCAGGTCCGTTTCCACCCGGCCGGGAAACCAGTCGCCGGCCGCGCGCCGGGTCAGTTCGGCGATTGGCGGCGGGGTACGCCCGGCGAGCACCACGAGATTGCCGAACCGCCGGCCGCGCAGCACCGCGGCGTCGGCCACCAGGCAGGCCTCCGGCAGTGCCGCCCGGATCGTGGCGACCTGGCCGCGGGCGTAGCGCAGCGGCGGCCCGTCGGCGATGTTCGCGACCAGCCAGCCGGCCGGGTCGAGCACCCGGGCGACGTCTCGCAGGAACTCCACCGACGCCAGGTGCGCGGGGGTCCGTGCGCCGGCGAAGACGTCCAGCACGATCAGGTCGTACCCGGCGTCCCGCATGCCCGTCACGGCGGCCCGCGCATCCGCGACCCGTACCCGCACATTGGCCTTGGCGGGCAGTGGCAGTGCCCGGCGCACCAGCTCGACCAGCGGGCCGTCGATCTCCACCACCCGCTGGGCGGAGCCGGGCCGGGTGGCGGCGAGGTAGCGGGGCAGGGTCAGCGCGCCGCCGCCGAGATGCAGCGCGCGCAGCGGCTCGCCGGGCGGCGCGATCAGGTCGATCGCCGCCGCCATCCGGCGGATGTATTCGAAGACCAGGTGGGTGGGGTCGGCGAGGTCGACGTGCGACTGCGGGGCGCCGTCCAGCAGCAGCGTGAAGGCGGAGTCCTGGTCGGGGTCGGGCACCAGCTCGGCCACCCCGGAGGCGACCGTCTCGACGAGCCGGTCCGACCTTTTGCGCTGCGCCATCCGATCAGTATGAGCGCGGGACCATCACCACGAAGGGGACTAATTAGTCAAAACGCTCATGCCGGCATGATCATTTGCTCACACTGACCTCCGCGACCAATGGAGGTGAGCCGTGTCGACGAGCGACGTGCTGACGCAGATCATCGGCGAGGGGGCGCGCCGGCCCGCGGGACCGCCGCCCACCGGCGCGATGCCCGCGATCCTGGCCGCCGCCCAGCAGGAGGCGGGCCCGCCGCTGAAGATCCGCAAGTTCGAGGCCGACGACGGCCCGGCGTTCTGGCGCTGGGACTGCGCGAGCTGCGGCGAGTACGGCGGCGGCCGGCACCACCCGGACGCCGTGAACCGGGCCATGCGCCACTGCGCCGAGCACCCGGAGCACCGGTCGTCGCTGCTGCCGCCGGCGCTGTGCCGGCAGCGGGACGCGTTCCTCCCGCTGCACCCGATGCTCTTCGCGGTGGACGACGACCCGGGACCGCCGCCGCTCGCGGTCTAGGCGGTGGGTTTGCGGTCGGCCAGGATGGCGGCGATCGCGTGCACCCGCGGATCCTCGGCGATCTCCGACAGGCCGGCGCTCAACGGCATCCGCCAGTTCGGGTACTCGTCCGTCGTACCCGGCAGGTTGGGTTGATTCATCTCGCCGAGCACGTCGTAGAGCGAGGCGGTGACGAACCGGCACGGCGTACGCGCCAGGAACTCGTGCATCGCCACGATGATCTCCGCGTCGGTGCTGTCGGCGGTGCTCAGGCCGGCCGACCGGAGCGTGGCCAGCAGCTGGGCGCGATCCTTGTCGGCGTTGCGGCGCTCCTGCTCGACCGGCCCGGCGAGCTGCCCGAGCCGCGCGCGCACCCGCACCTGCTCGCCCGCCAGGAAACCGGCCGCGGTGGGCAGGTCATGGGTGGAGATGCTGGCCAGCGCGTTGCGCGGATACTTCGCCGCGGGCCGGTAACCGTGCTCCGGATCGTCGTCGTCGCGGGTGAACCAGAGTACCGCCGAGCCCAGCATGTTCCGGCGTTCCAGGCCCTCGGTGACCTCGGGCAGCACGGTGCCGAGGTCCTCGCCGATCACCACCGCGCCGGCCCGGGACGCCTCCAGCGCCAGGATGCCGAGCATCGCCTCGGGGTCGTAGTGCACGTACGTGCCCTCGGCCGCGCCCATGCCCGGCGGCACCCACCAGAGCCGCCACAGCCCGGCCACGTGGTCGACGCGCAGGCCGCCGGCGCGCCGGAAGATCCGCTGCAGCATGTCCCGGTACGCCGCGTAGCCGGTCTCGATCAACTGGTCCGGCCGCCAGGCCGCGAGTCCCCAGTCCTGCCCGAGCTGGTTGAACGCGTCCGGCGGCGCGCCGACGTGCACGCCCTCGGCCAGCACGTCCTGCAGCAGCCAGCCGTCGGCGCCGCTCGGATCGGTACCGACGGCGAGGTCGAGCACGATCCCGACCGGCATGCCGCGCTCGGCGGCCGCCGCGTTCACGGCGTCGAGCTGCTCCTTGACAAGGCGCTGCAGCCAGGCGTGGAAGGCGATCCGGTCGCTGTGGAACGCCCGGACCGCGGGGGAGTCGGGCCGGCGGAACTCGGGCGGCCACTCCTGCCAGTTCGCGCCGTACAGCTCGGCGAGCGCGCAGAACCGGGCGAA
>Ga0070668_100004683_pt1 | contig 10138 bp, 9 predicted proteins | sample KBSS43metaG_FD_64661 | JGI IMG/M metagenome (GOLD analysis project Ga0070668, IMG submission 64661) | Switchgrass rhizosphere microbial communities from Kellogg Biological Station, Michigan, USA - KBS S4-3 metaG | ecosystem: Host-associated > Plants > Roots > Rhizosphere > Soil ... | reverse complement strand
TGCGCCATCCTTCGGCGGCAGCAATGCCTTGATGGCGGCATAGCCGTCGCGTTCGAACAGCTGGAAGCGGCGATCCTGCACGAAATTCGCCTTGAGCGCGGCCGCCTCGATCGGATGCAGTTCGCAGCACGCGATGCGGTCTTCGGCGCGTAATGCGTGCGCCAGCAACCACGGCGAACCCGGATAGGCATCGTGGCCGTGATCCTTGCGGCATGCCCGGATCGCCGACAGGTAGCGTGCGACCAGCGCGTCTCGCGGTGCTTCGGCGAGCAAGCGGCCGATGCCGTCCTCGGCCTCGCCGGTGCGCAACGCGGTGCTGGCCTTGAGTCGGTACAGGCCGCGCCCGGAGTGGGTGTCGAGCGCGAACATCGGCGTCGGCTTGGCGGTGAGGGCATCGCACAACGCCAGCAGAGCGACGTGCTTGAGGACGTCGGCCTGGTTGCCGGCATGGAAGGCGTGGCGGTAGTTCATGCAGGTAGGGTAGTGGAAAGGCCCGCAGGAAGGATCGCTGCGTCCGGGCCCGGCTGGGACGACGGGCAAAAGCCGTATCCTTTCCTCGATCCCAATGCCCTCCGCGACCATGCCATCCATCCTGCTCGTCGAAGACGAATCCGCGATCGCCGCAACGGTGCTCTATGCGCTGCAGGCCGAGGGCTACGACGCGGTGCACTGCCTCACGGGGGCGGCCGCGTTGCGGGAGGCGCAGGCCGGGGCTTTCGAGCTGGCGATCCTCGATGTCGGATTGCCCGACATGGGTGGATTTGCGTTGTGCCGTGAGCTGCGCAGGCAGCGCGACTTGCCGGTGATCTTCCTGACCGCGCGCGATGGCGAAGCCGACCGCGTCCTGGGGTTGGAACTCGGCGCCGACGACTATGTGGTCAAGCCGTTCTCGCCGCGCGAGCTGGTCGCCCGCGTGCGCGTCGTGCTGCGTCGCATGCAGGCGGTGCATCGGCCCACGACGGCCAGCGCGGCCGCTGCCGGCTTCGAACATGACCGCGAGGGCATGCGGGTGCGCTATCGCGGACATGCGCTTGACCTGACGCGCTACGAATACGGCGTGCTGGCGGCACTGCTGGCGCGCCCCGGCGCGGTGTTGTCGCGCGCGCAATTGATGGATCGCGTCTGGAGCGATGCGCCGGACAGCAGCGACCGCACCGTCGACACCCACATCAAGACGCTCCGCGCGAAATTGCGCGTGGTCGATCCGCACGCTGATCCGCTGCGCACGCATCGCGGCCTAGGCTATTCGCTGGACGTGGACTGAGCCGTGTTCGGGTCAGCGACCGTCGCGGGGATGGCATGAAGATCGGGTTGCGCATCCTGCTGGGATATTTCGTGATCGTGGCGCTGGCGGCGCTGTTGCTCGGACGCGTGTTCGTGCAGGAAGTGAAGCCCGGCGTGCGGCAGGCGATGGAGGACACGCTCGCCGACACCGCGAATGTCCTGGCCGAGCTGGCCAGCGATGATTTCCTCGCCGGGCACATCAACGATGGCCGGTTCGCAGAGCGGGTGCGGGCGCTGGGCGGGCGCGACTTCGGCGCGGAGATCTGGGGCTTCGCGAAACGCAGCGCCAGCTACCGCGTCTACGTCACCGATGCCCGCGGCATCGTCGTCTTCGATTCCACCGGCCGCGATCTCGGCAAGGACTACTCGCGCTGGAACGATGTCTACCTTACCTTGCGCGGCAAGTACGGCGCGCGCTCTTCGCGCAGCGTGCCCGGCGACGATGCATCTTCGGTCATGCACGTCGCCGCGCCGATCCGCGACGGCGCGAAGGTGGTCGGCGTGCTCACCGTCGCCAAACCCAACCAGGCGATGGCGCCATTCATAGCGCGCAGCCAGGGCGTGATGCTGCGCTGGGGACTGGTGCTGATGGGCGCGGCCTTGCTGGTCGGATTGCTCGCGGCTTGGTGGCTGTCGCGGCAGCTCGGCAGCCTGCAGCGCTACGCCCAGGCGGTGACGGCGGGCGAGCGCGTCGCGTTGCCGCCATCGGCGGGCGAGTTCGGCGACCTCGGTCGCGCGTTGGAGACGATGCGCGTTCGGCTGGAAGGCAAGCAGTACGTCGAGCAGTACGTGCATGCGCTGACCCACGAACTGAAGAGTCCGATCGCGGCGATCGGCGGCGCGGCCGAATTGCTCGACATTTCCCCCGGCGAGCAACCGATGCCGGATGCGGACCGCGCGCGGTTCGTCGCCACGATCCGCGCGCAGGGCCAGCGCCTGTCGCAGATGATCGACAAGTTGCTGGCGCTTGCGGCCGTCGAACACCGCCAGCGCATCGAGCAACCCGAGACCGTGAGCATCGCGGCGCTCATCGAAGAAGCGGCGCGGGACGTCGCGCCGAAGCTCGCGCAGGCACATGTCGAATTGCTCGTTCCGGAAGGACGCGGTCCGGACACCGTGCAGGGCGATCCGTTCCTGCTGCGCCAGGCGCTGGTCAACCTGCTGGAGAACGCGGTGGATTTCGCGCCAACCGGCAGCAGCATCGAGGTCACGACGCATCGTGGCGGTGGCCGGTTGCGGATAGAGGTCGCCGATCGCGGTCCGGGCGTGCCCGACTACGCGATCGGGCGCGTGTTCGAGCGCTTCTACTCGTTGCCGCGTCCGGAGGGCGGCAGTCGCAGCAGTGGCCTCGGCCTGTGCCTGGTGGCGGAAGTGGCCGAACTGCACGGCGGGACTGCAAGACTCTCGAACCGTGACGGCGGCGGTGCCGTGGCGAGCCTGGAACTGCCCGCTGCCTGATCGCGCTTGGTAGGAGCGGCTTCAGCCGCGAGCTTCTGCAACGCAGGGTGTCGAAAAGCTCGCGGCTGAAGCCGCTCCTACGAAGGGGATGCGACTTCACCGTCGCTTCACCGTCGCACCATCGTGCGCACGCACGCGCCGTCGACGATGCCGCCATCACCACGATGGAGCATCGAGATGCGTTTGGGACTGAAGATACTGATGGTGTTGGGATTGACCCTGGCGATCCTGGTGCCGTTGACGATGATCCGAGGCACGATCAACGAGCGGCAGATGTATCGCACCCAGGCCGTGCAAAGCATCGCACGCAGCTATGCCGGCGCTCAGAGCCTGGCCGGGCCGGTGCTGGTCGTGCCTTACGTGGAGACCGTCGAAGTCGACGAGAAGGATAACTTCGGGGTCGTCGTCCGCAAGAGCAAGGAGGTGGCAGGCCAGTGGACTTTTTTTCCGGAGACCATGGACGTCACCGGAAGCATCAGGCCGTCCACGCGGCGCCTCGGCCTGCACGAGGTGCGCGTCTACGAGTTGAAAGGGGCGGTGGCTGCCCGTTTTCGCGCAGAAATCCCCGCTGACGTAAATCAGAGCCTCCCCCGCAAGATCGGACGGCCATGGCTCGCTTATGGCATCGCCGACGTGCGCGGCCTCGCCGGATCGCCGCAATTGCGGGTCGGCGGCCGTGAACACCTGCTCGAACAGGGCTTGGGCAGTCGCGATGGAGGCGGCGTCCACGCCCGATTGCTGCAGCCGCGTGCGGGCGATGTCCTTGCGTTCGACAGCCGTCTGGATTTCGCACTCGGAGGCACCGAGTCGCTCGCCATCGTGCCGCTTGCCAAGCGCAACCGCATCGCGCTCGATTCCCCGTGGCCGCATCCGCAATTCAACGGTGCTTTCCTGCCGCGCACGCGCACGATCGATGCCAAGGGCTTCCGTGCAGCATGGGAAATCTCTTCGCTGGCCACCAATGCGCAGGCGCAGTACCTGGCGGGCAAGACCAATGCGGTCGCGGACAGCGGCCAGGTCGGCAACGATGGCCTTCCCGCCGCGTTGGCGGCCAATGAATCCGCGCGCCGCGCGCTCGACGCCATCGGCGTGTCGCTGGTGGATCCGGTCAACGTCTATTCGCAAGCCGACCGCGCCAGCAAGTACGGCCTGTTGTTCGTGATGCTGACGTTCGTCGGCTTCTTCATGTTCGAACTGGTCAAGCAACTGCGGATCCACCCGATCCAGTACAGCCTGGTCGGTCTTGCGTTGGCGATCTTCTTCCTGCTGCTGGTGAGCCTGTCGGAGCACATCGCCTTCGTCTGGGCCTATCTGGTGGCCAGCATCGCCTGCATCGGCCTGCTCGGGTTCTACGTCACGCACGTGCTGCACAGCCGCCTGCGCGGTGTCGGCTTCGCGACGATGCTGGCGACGCTGTACGCCGCGCTGTACGGCTTGCTGGTGTCGGAGGACAACGCGCTGGTGCTGGGCGCCTGCCTGCTGTTCGTGATTCTTGCGGCGCTGATGGTGGTGACGCGCAAGATCGACTGGTACCGGGTCGGTGCGACGGTGCCGACGCACCCCGGATGAGCCAGCGGCGATGATGATCGCGGCGCGGTCGCAGGTTTCTGGCCTGCGACCGCGTCGTTGCGCACGCTCAGGAAAACAGCGACACGCCAGGCACCAGCCACAGCGATAGCGCGGCCAGCGCGCTGCCTACCACGGTCGCGGCGGCGACGTCGCTGGGATAGTGCAAGCCCAGCACGACGCGCGATGTTGCGACGCTCGCCGTGAACGGCACCAGCAACCAGGCCAAGTGCGGATAGTGCGCCAGAGCGACCAGCGTGAAAGCAACCGCATGCAGCGTATGCCCCGACGGGAAGCTGAACTCGTCGAGCGGCGCCACCCATGCGCGGATGCGGACATCGGATGCGAATGGCCGCGGGCGCCGCGTCCAGCGTTTCAGCAGCTTGTACAGCGACAGTGCGATCACGCCGGTCGCGGCGAGGTGCGTTGAAGCGGCCAATCCGTGCATCCCGTCGAACAGCACCATCGCCAGCATCAACCCGTACCAGAACACACCGTCACCCAGTCGGCTGACGGCCGCGAAATAGCGACGCAACCCGCTGCGCGCGCACACATGGTTCGCGCGCAGGCACAAGCCCGCATCGTTGTCGAGCAGGCGGCTACGCGATAGCGGCGTCCGCATCGGGCCTCCGTTCCTGCGCCAGTCCGCGCAGGATGTCGTCGAAATCGGATGCCACTTGTTCCGGATTCAGCGCGCGCACGGCCTCGCGCGCGGCGATCCCCATCGCCTTGCGCTGTGCGGGATCGTTGGCGAATCGCAGGGCAGCCGCACTGAAACCGGCATCGTCGCCGTCGGCAATCGCGGCGCCATGCACGCCGTCCTGCAGCATTTCATGCGCCGCGCCGTAGTCGAAGGCGATCGTCGGCACGCCGCTTGCCATCGCCTCGAGGGTGACATTGCCGAAGGTTTCCGAATGGCTCGGAAACAGGAACAGGTCGCCGCTGGCGAAATGACTTGCCAGCGTGGCATCGCGCTGGATGCCGCAGAACACGAAGTCGGGATTGTCGCGTTGCAGCTGTTCGCGCAACGGGCCGTCGCCGACCCAGATGTAGCGCGCGTCGGGATGCCGTTGCTGCAAGGCGCGGAAGGCCGCGATCGCGAGCCCCAGGTTCTTCTCCGCCGCGATCCTGCCGACATAGATCACCGCCAGCGCGTCGTCGTTCACGCCCCACGACGCGCGCAAGGCCCGGTCGCGACGCGCCGGATCGAACAACGTCGTGTCGACCGCGCGCGGCAGGCGCACCACCTTGTCGAAGCCCTGCGCCTGCAGGAACGCCTGCAGCTCGTGCGTCGGCACCAGCGTCGCGTCGGCGCCATTGTGGAAGCGGCGCATCCAGCGCAGGGCGGTGTGCTGCAGGAAGGCCGCGCCGTAATCGCGCATGTATTCGTCGAAGCGCGTGTGGAATCCGGTAGCCGCGGGAATGCCCAATCGCCGGGCGGCGCGCAATGCGGACCAGCCGAGCGGACCTTCCGTCGCGACATAGAGGGCATCGGGCCGTTGCTCGCTCCACGCCCTGGCCAGCTTGCGCGTGGCGGGCAAGCCGATGCGCAGGTCCGGATAGCGGGGCAGCGGCAGACTGCGGACAAGGGTTTCGGTTGGCGTCGCCTTGCCATCGGCGTCGGACGTCTGTCGCGGTCGCACCAGATCCACGTCATGGCCGCGTGCGCGCAGTCCCTGTTCGAGGCCCTGCACGGTCAACGCGACGCCGTTGACCTCCGGCGGATAGGTCTCGGTGACGATCGTGTAGCGCATATTCGGCATTCCCGTCCCCGGTCGGGGATGCGGCGAATGCTGCGTGGATGACGTGAATCGCCCATGTCAGCACGATGACGCGGGCATGACATCAGAGGTAGGAAAGCGGATGCGGCCGATGCTTCGGCGAAAAAAAAAGGAGACAAGCGCGCTTGATCTCGGTTGGTCTGCGCTGCTGGACTCGATGTCCGGGGCGAAAGCGCTGGTTACCGTGTCGTGACCGCCGAAAGCAATCGACGCGTCGCTTCGCCGTCGCGGCGCCCCATGGCGTGGGCGGTCTCTGCGAGCCACGCATTGGCGCTTGCCTCGCCATCATCACGCACGCGGCGTTGGTATTCGGGCGCGATCCGGTCAAGTGCCTCCTTCAGATCGCCGGCCCGTTCGTCGTACTGGCGGATGAGGGCATTCTCGCCGTCATCGTCGATCAGGCCCTCGCGACGCGAGGCGTCGAGCGCTGCATGCACGCTGGCGCGAGGTTCGTCCTGCGCGACAGCGTGCTCGTCGGGACGCCCATGACGGGGGCCTGCGGTCATGAATCGAAACCGAGGTCGTAAGCGCTACTGAAGATGTCCTTGGCGAAGTCGGGCAGGTCGGACTGCTTGACGGCATCTTTCGCGCCGGAAAGGAACTTTTCGGCGATGTCGACTACGAAATCCATGATCTTGTCGGCAATCAGGCCGCCGATCGGGCCGCCGATCGCATTGCCGATGAGCTGGCTGCCCAAGCTTGCGATGCTATCTAGGAAGGACATGGTCATCTCCTGGGGGATGGGTGATGAAGCACGAAAAGCATCTTTCGAGCCGAGTGTCGGCGCCTCGTCGGGCTCGGACAATCTGGGGCTAGCCCTAGGCGTGCTGAAAATGCCGCGAGCCAAGGCCGCGGTCCTGGCCTTTTTCCGTCTTCGCCTGCAGCTGTTGCGACATGAAGCGTCCAGTCACGACGCTTCGGGAGCAAAGCTATCCCTGCCCATTGGACGCGAAGTCGATGCGGCAGGTACACCCATGCCAAGGAGGCTAGAAATGAAGCGAAGGTTGTTCTACACGGTGGCGACGGTCCTGTCGCTCGCCCTGATCAGCACGGTGGCGATCGCCCAGCGATACAACGAGGTCGAAATCACCTACCTCAATTCCAAGGGCAAGATCGTCGGCGGAAAGACCTACTACTGCGGCGGCGGACAGTCGCAGTGGGGGATCGTCACGGCGTACCACGTCAGCGACAGCACGCCCTGTTATTGAACCAAAACATGATTGATTGATCGAGTGTCGTGGCGCGGCGGACACGAGGTGGGGCTCTGTCCGTCGCGTCATTTTCGCCATCCCGATGGGCGCGACGCGCCGATGGTCGAATCCACGTCCCGGCGATGGCAAGACGATCACGAGACGGTGATGTGGCAGGCGATCCCGAGGCCGGTCATGTCTTCGGGTTCGTTCGCAAGGTCAGCGCGCAGCAATGGGCGCGCATCGAGCCATTGTTTCGACAGATCCAGGACGAGGTTGATGCCGTCGGCTTTCGGCACCAGGCGCGGAATGGCTTCGCTGTCGTGTCCGCGATGCAGCAGGACGGACAGCCGCAGCAGTGCGCTCAGGCGGCGCACGCTGGCCAGCAGGCGGTCGGGCAGGGCATCGAAGGCTGATTTCGGCACGCCGCGGCGATGGGTCCTCACCAATGCCGCGAGGAACTGCTGCTCCTGGCGCGAGAAGCCGGCGATGTCGGAGTGCTCCAGCACGTAGGCGCCGTGCACGTGATATTGGCTATGCGCGATGGCCAGGCCGATTTCGTGTACGCGCGCCGCCCAGCCGAGCATCAGGCGATCGTCGGGCGTCAATTCCCAGGACGTGGCGATCTGGTCGAACAGGCTCAATGCGGTGGCCTGCACGCGCACCGCCTGCGCCGCATCGACGCCGTAACGCTGCATCAAGGCGGCGATCGATGCCTCGCGCGGATCGTCGGCGCCGCCGCGGCCGATCATGTCGTACAGCACGCCTTCGCGCAGCGCGGCCTTGCTGACCGCCATCCGCTTCAGTCCCAGCGCCTCGAATGCGGCCTCGAGCACCAGGATGCCGCCGGCGATGATGGGCTTGCGGTCGGCCGACAAGCCGGGCAGATCGATGTCGTCGATGCGTTCGGCACGCAGCAGGCGTTCGCGCACCTCCGGCAATGCTTCGGCGGTGACGGCGCCCTTGGTGAGTTTCAGCGCTGCGCAGATGTCGCCGATCGCCTTGTTGGTGCCCGAAGATCCGAGTGCCTCGTCCCAGCCCAGCGAACGGTACGTGCCGGCGAATTGCTGGAACTCGGCGCTGACCTCGATCAACGCATCCTTCCATTTCTTCCGCGACAGCTTGCCGTTGCCGAAGAAGCGCCGCGTGCTGGCGACGCAGCCGACCTGCAGGCTTTCGCGTTCGATCGCATCGAAACCGCTGCCGATGATGCACTCGGTGGAGCCGCCGCCGATGTCGATGACCAGCCGCAATTGTTCGTGCTTGGGCGGCTGCGCGTGGGCGACGCCGAGATAGACCAGTCGCGCTTCCTCGCGTCCGGAAACGACTTCGATGGCATGGCCGAGCGCGGTCTCGGCTGGCACCAGGAACGTCTGCGGAGCGGAGAGGGCACGCACGGTGTTGGTGGCGACCGCACGCACGCGTTGCGGCGGGATGTCGCGGATGCGCTGACCGAAGCGCGCCAGGCATTCCAGGGCGCGTTGTCGTACCACGGGCGTCAGTCCGCCCTTGCCGTTGAGGCCTTCGGCCAGACGCACGGTTTCGCGCAGGCGGTCGATGATCCGCAACTGACCCAGCGTGTAGCGTGCGACCACCATGTGGAAGCTGTTCGAGCCCAGGTCGATCGCGGCGATCAGATCGCCGTCGTGCATCGGCTGTGCGATCGACTGGACACGGAGCGCGGCGTTCCTCATCCGCAGATGTTAGCCAACAACGCGCCCTGCGCGGAAAACGGCGGGTTCTCGCCAGGCTCGGCCTTGCGATAGCTGCCGTCGGATTGCAATTCCCAGGCGTTGAGGTTGTCGGCGAGGTAGTCGTCGAGCGCTTCTTGCTTCACCCGCGCGGCCAGTTCCGGATCGAGGATCGGGAAACCGGTTTCGACGCGGCGCAACAGGTTGCGTTCCAGCCAGTCGGCGCTGGCGCAGAACAATTCCGGCGTCTTGTCGTTCGCGAACCAGTACACGCGGCTGTGTTCGAGGAAGCGGCCGACGATCGAGCGTACGCGGATATTGTCCGACACGCCCGGCACGCCAGGGCGCAGCGTGCAGGCGCCGCGCACGATCAGGTCGACCTGAACGCCTGCCTGAGAGGCTTCGTAAAGCGCCCGGATCACCTGCGGTTCGTTGAGCGCGTTCATCTTGGCGATGATGCATGCGGTCTTGCCGGCCCTGGCATGTTTCGTTTCGCGCGCGATGCGCTTGAGCACGCCGCTGTGCAGCGTGAACGGCGATTGCAGCATGCGCTTGAGCTTGATGACAGGGGCGAGGCCGGAGATCTGGGTGAAGATCTGGTGCACGTCGCTGCCGATGTCCGGATCTGCCGTGATCAGGCTGATATCGGTGTAGGCCCGCGCGGTGCCGCTGTGATAGTTGCCCGTGCCCAGATGCACGTAACGACGCAGTTTGCGGCCTTCGCGGCGCACGACCAGCAGCATCTTGGCGTGCGTCTTGAAGCCGACGACGCCATACACCACCTGGACCCCGGCTTCCTGCAACCGATCGGCGAGGCCGAGGTTGGCTTCCTCGTCGAAACGTGCGCGCAGCTCGACGACCACGGTCACGTCCTTGCCGTTTCGCGCGGCTTGCACCAGGTGCTCGACGATCGCCGAGTCCTTGCCGGTGCGATACAGCGTCTGCTTGATCGCCAGCACGTTGGGGTCGTCGGCCGCCTGCTTGATCAACTCCAGCACCGGCGCGAACGAGTCGAACGGGTGATGCATCAGCACGTCGCCCTCGGCGACGCGATGGAAGAGGGCATCGCTGTCGCGCATCAGGCGCGGCTGGAACGGCGGGAACTTCAGGTCCGGCCTTTGCACCATGTCGTAGACCTGGATCACGCGATTGAGGTTGACCGGGCCAT
>Ga0070668_100004675_pt1 | contig 10149 bp, 10 predicted proteins | sample KBSS43metaG_FD_64661 | JGI IMG/M metagenome (GOLD analysis project Ga0070668, IMG submission 64661) | Switchgrass rhizosphere microbial communities from Kellogg Biological Station, Michigan, USA - KBS S4-3 metaG | ecosystem: Host-associated > Plants > Roots > Rhizosphere > Soil ... | reverse complement strand
GGATAGAGCGGCGGCGCGGCCGGGCCATCGTTGCCCACCGCCGCCACTACGATCGCGCCGCGCGCCGCCATGGCGGACACCGCCGCCTGCAGCAGGCGGTTGGGCGGCCCCACCAGGCTGATGTTCACCACGGCGATCCGGTTCTGCGCCAGCCAGGACAGGCCGCTCGCGATCGCCTCGGCGGATCCTCCGGCCGCCGTCGGCCCGTAGACGTCGGCGACGAACAGCTCCGCGCCGGGCGCCGCGCCGCGGAACCGGCCGGAGCCGACCATCAGCGAGCCCACTGCGGTGGCGTGGTCGGTGACCCGGGCGCCGCCCGGCCCGAAGGCCCGCTGGGTGATCCGCGCGCCGCGCAGCGCCGGATGGCGCGCCGCCGCGGAGCCGTCCACCAGCCCCAGCCGTACGCCCGGCGCGGACGGCGCCTCGGCGCCGCGCCGAACGGCGGCCCGCCCGACCGCCGCGCCCGCGGCCTGGAACAGGTGGTTGAAGTCGTAGTCGCCCTGGGGGTCCAGGGCCCGCAGGCGGCGCACCGCCTCGCGCGCCGACATGCCGGCCGGCGGGGCGAGCACCGTCGCGGACAGCCCCAAGCCGTCCAAGTCCGCGCGGCGCGCCACGCGAAACCCCGCCGCGCGCGCCGCCTCCAGCGCTGCGGCGCTGGGCGCGAGCGCCAGGATCTCGCCGCGCACGGCCGGCTGGCCGGTGTCATCGGCCTCTACGCGGTCGGCGTGCCGGCGGAGCAGCCGCTCGACCGTGCGTCGCCGCAGATCGGCGAGCGCCTGCGCCGACAGCTCGCCGGCGGTGGCGAACAGGCCCTCCGCCGGGTCGTAGGCTTTGCGCAGAGTCGAGCGTCCGGCGGTCTCGACCTGGCCGACCGCGCCCGCCAACGGCGGTCCGCCGAAGCCGGGGAGTCCTCCGCCGATCAGCTGGGCCGCGGCCGGCGTCGCCGCCAGGGCCAGGGCCGCGGCGAGGGAGGACAGGGCGACGGGCGGCATCAGGACTCCGGGCGGTTTGAATACGGGCGCGACATGAGGGATGAAACGCCCTGCGCGGATCGTTTCATCCATAAAGAAGGCCGAACCTTGGAGCCCATCCGGCGCCGGATCGTCGAGTTGCTGCCGCGTCTTCGCCGGCTCGCGCGCGCGCTCGCCCGCGATCCGGCCGACGCCGACGACCTCGTCCAGACCACGGTCGAGCGGGCGCTCGCGCGCGCCGGACAGTGGGCGCCGGGGACGCGCCTGGACAGTTGGACGTTTCGGATCATGAAGAACGCCTGGATCGACGAGGCCCGCGCCCGCAGCCGCCGTGGCAAGGTGTTCGCTGCGGAGGAGACCGGCGAGATGGTGGGCTTCGACGGCGGCGGCGCCATGCAGGCGCGGCTGGAGGCCGCCGAGGTCGAGCGGGCGATGGCCGCGCTGCCGCAGGACCAGCGCCTGGCGGTGGCCCTCGTGCTGGTGGAAGGCCTCTCCTACAAGGAAGCTGCCGACGTCCTGGAGATTCCGCAGGGCACGCTCACCAGCCGCCTGGTCCGCGGCCGGACGGCGCTCATCGCGCAACTGGAGAAGGTCCACTGATGGAGCGTGACCTACGCATCGCGGCCTATGTGGACGGCGAGCTCGACCCTGCCGAACGGGCGGCCTTCGAGACGGAGATGAAAAGCGATCCGTCGCTGGCCGGCGAGGTCGAAATGCAGCGGCGGCTGCGGGCGAGGCTGGCCGCCGCCTACGATCCCGTCCTCGACGAGCCCACGCCGGCGCGGCTGGCCGCCGCCGCGGCCCCCGTCGCGCGCCGCTACGGCGCCCCGACCTGGGCGGCGATGGCGGCTTGCGTGGTCGCCGGCATCCTCGTCGGCCGGCTGGCCCTGCCGCGGGGAGGGGAGGCGCCGTTCGCGCCGCCCGCGCCGCGCGGCGAACTCGCCCGGGTCCTGGACCACGGGCTCACCGGAGACGCGGGACCGATCCGGGTCGGCTTGAGCTTCCGCGACCGCGACGGCGACTACTGCCGCGTGTTCACCAGCGCCAGCGACCGCGTGGCCGGCTTGGCCTGCCGCACCGGCGACCGCTGGGCGACGCGCACCCTCACCGCCTGGGCGCCGGACGCCGGTGCGGCCTACCGGACGGCGGGTTCGCAGCTCCCGCCCGAGGTCTTGGTCGCGGTCGACGGGCTGATCGCCGGCGAGCCGCTCGACGCGGCCGGCGAACAGACCGCGCGGGCGCAGGGCTGGCGGAAGTAAGCCGCCGTCCGGCCGGGCTCAGCTCCGCCGCCCCCGCACCATCCGCCGCGGCTCCTTCACTGAGCTGACCAGCAGGAGCAGCGCCGCCGCCAGGAAGCCGATCGACACGCCGAACACCCAGTGAAAACCGAGCTGGTCGGCCATCAGCCCGCCGACCAGAGGGCTCGCCGTCGCCATGACGCTTTCCGCCGTGGTCGAGATGGCGATACGCATCGCCAGCTCCTCACGGGAGCCGAATTCCAGGATCATCGTCTGCGCGGCCATCATGTAGCCGGACTGCGCCGCGCCCAGGCCGAAGAAGGCGATCACGGCGAAGGGCATGGCCGGGGCGGCGATCAGCAGCACCGTGGCCCCCACCCACAGCAGCAGCGAGATCAGCAGCACTTGGCGGAAGCCCGCCCGGTCGCCGGTGTAGCCCCAGACGAGGTTGGCCAGGGTGTCGGCCCCGAGGAAGGCCAGCGACAACAGCCCGATCTCCGCGCCGCCCAGGTGCGTCGTCTGGCCCACGTAGATGATGTAGAACGGCGTGGCGATACGGCTGGCGGTGGCCAGCATCTGCACCACCAGGAACATGGCGTAGTCGCGATCGGACCTTATCAGCCGGGGGAATTGGGTGATCCGCTCGCGAAACCGCGTCTGCGGCCGCAACGTTGGCGGCTCCGGCTCGCGGAGCAATAGGCTGAAGGCGCTGATCCCCAGGCTCGTCAGGACGAACGCGAGGATGAAGGTGACCGAATAGCCGTGGCCGAACAGGTTCGGTTCGACGAAGTACCGGCCGGCCGCATAGGCCACGGCCGCGGCGATCAGCCCGCCGGTGGCGTTGCGCCACGCCTGCAGGCGTCCGCGCCGCTGCAGCGGGATGACCTTGGCCATCAGCACCGAGAACACCACCCGCTGCACGCCCATGAAGACGCCGAACAGGAACATCATGGCCAGGATCGCCACGACCAGCGCCTGGCCCTTCAGGAACCAGCCGGCGAGGCCCATGCCCAGCACGGCCAGCCGCGCGATGCCGCCCATCCACATGGCGTCGGGCATGACCCTGGTCTTGTGCTCCACCAGGGTGGCGCCGAAGATCGGCGTGAGAATCCCGCCCAGTTGCTGCAGGCCCAGGCCAAGGCCGACAACCGCGCTGGAGCCCGAGATGGCGTGCAGGTAGGCCGGCAGGAAGGTCGGGGCGTTCAGCAGCCGGAAACCGGTGTTGCCCAGCATGCCGTGCAGGTAGTTGCCGAGGTAGTTCCGTCTCAGGTTCTCCCAGACGAACTTCTCGTAGGCGGCTTCCTTCTCCTCGAGCGTCAGCTCCCTGCCGTCTTTCGCGGGCTCGACCTCGGCGTCCAATGGCGTTCCGGCGCCGGCGTCCCTCGTGGCCGCGGCCCCTGCTCCCTACTGCGGATCCTGATTTGTCCGAACGGTCGTATCAGAGTCCCGCGCCGCAGGGGAAGCGCGCCAGCTAGGGGAGTTGACGAGCATATTACATACGTAGTCTCATAATTCCGCTTCGGAGGCCGCCGGGGGCCGTCGGACGGTCTGCCAGTTCTCCGCGCTCGCCAGGCTGGAGGTCGCGACGCGCAAGGGCGTGACCCGCTACGCCCCCGGAATGGGCCGGGGCGCCACCGTCTCCATCCCGCACGGCCAGACGCGCTGCGTCATGGCGGCGCCGGAGTTCCCGACCATGGGAGACCTGTTGAGGGAGCTGCGCTGAGGATCAATGCCCCGTGCGCGGCTGGAAGCTTCGCTGCTCGGTGAGTTTCGCGGCGGCGGGGTCGATCTTGCGGCCGTGCTGGGGCATGGGCGCGGACTTCAGGAAGATCTGGCTGGCCGGTCGCTGTTGCTGCTCGAACACGTGGGTCATGGACGCCTCCGACTCTTCACTCATGCGGCTGTCACGAACTCCGTCGGCCGCACATCGACGTGCACATCGAGGTTCGAGGCGCCGCCGTCGCCCAGGACGACGCCTCGGATCGGCGCCGCCTCGGCGGGCGTTCGCGCCACCGCCACCGGGATCAGGTCGGGAGATTCCGCCAGACCGTTGGTCGGATCAAGCTCGATCCAGCCGAGATCCGGCAGGAACACCTCGCACCAGGCGTGGGTCGCGCCCGCGCCGCGCATGGACGTCAGTCCAGGCGCGTAGAGATAGCCGGTGACGAAGCGGGCGGCGAAGCCCAGCCGACGCAGCGCCTCCACCATCAGCCAGGCGAAGTCGCGACAGGTGCCGACGCCCAGCGCCACTGTGTGCGCCGGCTCCTGGCAGCCCTCCTCGAAGCGGACCTGATAGTCGAAGTTGGCGCGGATCGCCGCGTTCAGCCGAAGGAGGAAATCCAGGGCCGGCTCGTCGGGTCGGCCGATGAGGCTCTTCAGCCATTTGACCAGCCGGCCTTCCGGATCCTCGCTGATGGGTTCGACGAACGGCGCCAGCACCGGCCGGTCGGCGGCGTCGTAGACGATCGGCGTCACCGTCTGCGGGTCGTCGACCCTGAGCGGCGACAGCGGCGCGGGGAACCGCTCGATCACCAGTTCGCTGACGATCGAAAGGTGGTTGGCCTCGCCTTCGATCTCCAGCCAGCAGACGCTGTTGCCGAGAGCGTCGTAGCTCCAGCGCGTACGCCCGGACGGGGAGAAGGCGAGCGAGGCGTCCGTCACCCGGATCGCATGGCTATCCCGCGGGCGCACCAGCAGGCGATGCGGGCCGAACCGCACCGGCCGCTCGTAGCTGTAGCGTGTCTCGTGGAGGATCGTCAGGCGCATGGGTGTCGGCGGAACCCTCCGGCGCAGGTCCGGTTCCGCCGCGATCCGAAGAACATTCCTGGACAGAACAAAACAGGAACTATAGCCTGAGCGGATGGTGGCCCTGACCCTGACGCGCAAACTCGCGATCCTGTCCGACGCGGCCAAGTACGACGCGTCCTGCGCCTCGTCCGGCGCGCCGAAACGCCACTCCCTCGGCGGGCGGGGCGTCGGCTCCACCGAGGGGATGGGGATCTGCCATGCCTATGCGCCGGACGGACGCTGCATCTCGCTGCTGAAGATCCTGCTGACCAATTTCTGCGTCTACGACTGCGCCTACTGCGTGAACCGGGTCTCTTCGAACGTGGCGCGGGCGCGCTTCTCGGTGCAGGAGGTCATCGATCTAACCCTCAGCTTCTACAAGCGGAACTATATCGAGGGACTGTTCCTGTCCTCCGGGATCATCCGCAGCGCCGACTACACGCTGGAGGCCATGGTGCGGGTGGCGCGCACGCTGCGCGAAGCGCACGACTTCCGCGGTTACATCCACTTGAAACTGATCCCCGAGGCGTCGCCCGAGCTGGTCGAGGCCGCCGGCCTGTGGGCCGACCGCATCTCCATCAACGTCGAGCTGCCCAGGGACGAAAGCCTGACGGCGCTCGCCCCGGAGAAGGACGCGGTCGGAATCCGCAAGGCCATGGGCAAGGTGCGGCTCGGCATCGAGGCCGTCGCCGAGCCGGCGCGGCGCGCGAAGCCTCCGCGCTTCGCCCCCGCCGGCCAGTCCACCCAGGTGATCGTCGGCGCCGACGCCGCCCGCGACGGCGAGATCCTCAAGCGCAGCGAGGGGCTCTACGGCGCCTACGGCCTGCGCCGGGTCTACTACTCCGCGTTCAGCCCGATCCCCGACGCCACCGAGCGCCTGCCGACCCGCCGCCCCCCGTTGATGCGCGAACATCGGCTCTACCAGGCGGACTGGCTGATGCGTTTCTACGGCTTCGCCCGCGCCGAGATCGTCGGCGAGGAGGAGGATCTCGATCTCGCCGTCGACCCTAAGCTCGCCTGGGCCCTGACCCACCGCGGCGACTTTCCCGTCGACGTGAACATCGCCGACCGCGAGCGGCTGCTGCGCACGCCGGGCCTGGGGGTGAAGGGCGTGGACCGGCTGATCGCCACCCGCCGACACAAGCGCCTCACCCTGGAGGATGTGCGTCGGCTGTGCGGCGGGGTGAAACGGGCCAAGGCCTTCATCGTGGCGGACGACTGGACCCCGGGCGCGCTCACCGACCGCGTCGACCTGAGGGCGCGCCTGTCGCCGCCGCCCGAGCAGTTGCGCCTGTTCTGATGAGGGTGGTGCGCCTCGCATCCGAGATCGACTTGCCGGGCTGGCGCGAGGCCGCCCGACGCTTGCGCGGCGCAGGCGTCGATCCTTCCGAGGTGATCTGGACGGTGGACGGGGAGGGCGACCTGTTCGCGGCGGAACCGGCCCCAGGGGTCGATGCTTGCGAGGCGTTCACCGTCCCGCGCGCGTTCCTCGACCTCGCCGCCGATGTCGTGCTGCATCGTTCGCCCGAGCGGTTCGGTCTGCTCTACCGCCTGCTCTGGCGCCTGGGCCGCGAGCCGCAACTGTTGCGCGTCGCTTCCGATCCGGATGTGGCCAGGGCGCGCGACTTCGTCCGGGCGGTCGAGCGGGCGTCCCACAAGATGAAGGCCTTCGTCCGCTTCCGTCGCGTGGAGGGCGAGGAGCCGGAGACTTTCGCGGCCTGGTTCGAACCGGCCCACCGGATCGCCGAGCGCACCGCGCCCTTCTTCGCCCGGCGCTTCGCCAACCAGCGCTTTTCGATCCTGACCCCCGACGTCGGCGTGCACTGGAATGGCGAGGCGCTTGCGTTCGGCCCTGGCGCGGATCCGGCCGACGTCCCGGCGCAGGACGCGCTGGAAGACGTCTGGCGCACTTATTATGCGGCCATCTTCAATCCTGCCCGGCTCAACACCGCGGCCATGACCCGGGAGATGCCCAAGCGCTACTGGCGGAACCTGCCGGAGGCCCGGCTCATTCCGCACCTGACTGAGGCCGCCGAAAGCCGCACCGCCAAGATGGTCGCCCAAGCCCCCAGCGAGCCCTCGCGCCGCATCGTGCGCGCCGCCCGGCGGCGGATGCGCGACGCTTCATTCGACGGCCAGGCGCCGCAGAGCCTCGAGGAGATCGCCGCCGCAGTGCAGATGTGCCGCCGCTGCGACCTGTGGCGCGATGCGACCCAGGGCGTGGCGGGCGAGGGGCCGCCTCATGCGCGGCTGATGCTGGTCGGCGAACAGCCGGGCGACCAGGAGGACCTGGCGGGCCGCCCGTTCGTCGGCCCCGCCGGCCAGGTGCTGGATCGGGCCCTGGCCGCCGCTGGGGCGGACCGGAGCCAGATCCACGTCACCAATGCGGTGAAGCATTTCAAGCACGAGCTGCGCGGCAAGCGCCGGCTGCACAAGACCCCCGACGCCGGCGAGGTGGAGGCCTGCCGCTGGTGGCTCGACCACGAGCGGCGGCTCGTCCGTCCACGGGTGATCGCCGCTCTGGGCGCCACGGCGGCGCTGGCCGTGTTCGGCCAACCCACGCCGATCGGCAAGTCCCGCGGCCAGGCCTTGCAGCTTCCCGACCAGGGCCAGGGCGTGGTGACCTACCATCCCTCCTACCTGCTGCGCGTCCCAGACGCGGCCGCCAAGGCCAAGGCGTTCGAGATGTTCGTCGAGGACCTGAAGCTCGCCTGGACCCTGGCCTCCTAGGGCGCGGCCGCCTTGGTCCGACACCGTCAGGTCGACACCGCGACTTCATCGCCGCCCGGGGCATCAACGACGCCTTCCGCGACGCCGAGCGCCTCGCCGAAGCCGTGGATGAGGCCCTGCGGGCGCGCGGCCGTTCGAGGCGGCGATGGCCGGCCACCAGCACGCGCGCGACGCCCAGGTGGCGGCGATGTACGACTTCACCTGCCAACTGGCGACCCTGGCGGAGCCGCCGCCGGAACGGGCGCAACTGCTGGCCGCCGTGGCCGGCCTCCCGTGGGCGATGGACGGCTTCGCCCGGATGAACGCGGGCACGATATCTCCGGCCGAGTTCTTCTCGCCGCAGAATGTCGCCGCGATCCTGGCCGGAGCCCCGGCGCCCGGCTGACGGAGCGGCGCTCGCAACGACCAACGTGCGCCTAAAGCTTGCCGCCCAGCGGAACGGCGGGATCCGGGTTGTCGGCGACGGCGATCTGGTGGATCACGAACTGGCCGCCGGCCTGGTCGTCGGTGTCGAAGCGCAGCTGGTCGATGGTCGAGGCGATCCAGTCCTCTCCGCCGGCGGCGGGCCGCGACATGTCGTAGACCAGGGTGACGGTCTCGTTCACCGCGACGTCCTTCAGGTCCGCTGGCCGGCCGTGGAACGCCTCCGCCGTGCCGTGCTTCGGCGTTACGTAGAACAGCGTCCCGGACCAGTCGCCGCCCGCTTTCACCCGCGTCAGGCGGATCACCACCAGGGGGTTGCGCGCGCCGTCGATCGCCAGGTCCGACGGCGAGACGAGGATCGGGTCGAAAGCGACGTTGCTCACGGCGAGCCCGCCGCCCGCGGCGGGGCCCAGGGTTGCGCCCAACCCGGTCCAGCCGTCGGTGGAGCCGTCGAAGGTCCACAGCCGGGCCGGCTTCAGCGGCTTTCCGTTCAGCACGAAGGCGCCCCTGGCCGCATCCCAGGCGACGGCGCCGGCGCGCTCGGTGGCGGCCCCGACCGGCGCGGCGGGGGCGCTGGCGGCGGCCGCCGGCGGCTCGGCGCGCCGGCGGGGGGCGGGCTCATCGCAGGCGGCCAGCAGGGCGGCGGCGAGGACGAGGAGGGGGAGGGGGCGAATCGGCGGCACGGTCGGCCTCTGGCGTGGCCGCCAACAGCTACCGGCCTTCCCCGGACGGCGCAACGCGAGGCATGCGCCCCGGTGCGCCCGCTCGCGCCTTGACGCGGCGCGCGCTCTTTGGCTCGTTGCCGCGGTCGCCGGTCGTGGCGCAGATCGAAGGTGACTCTCTCCCGTGCGCTCCCTGCTCACTCTCTTCGACAAGCCCACAACCAAGGTCGAGCTGGCCGCGTCGTCTCCGGCCGAACACGCGCCGGCTTCCGGACTGGTGACGGTGTCGTACGAGATCGCCGCCAAGGCGCCGCTCGAGGCGCGGCTCCAGCTCTTCGTGGGCGATGCGGCGACACCAGCGTTCGAGAAGCCCTTGGCGCTCGGGCCCGAGCCGGCGTCCGCCTGGCTCGCGCTGCATGGCTGCCTGCTGCCCGACGGAACGACACCACTGCGGCTCGAGGTGCGCTCGACGAAGGGCGCCCCGCTCGCCGCGCGCACGCTGCAGGTCCAGACGCGGAACTGCACGCCGGTGGCCGATCTCGCCCGCCGCAGCCTGCGCGCGACGGGGGTTCCACTGGTGCTGGACGGCGTGTGCGACAGCGCGGCCTACGACTATGACGACGACAGCCTCACCGCCTGGTTCGACCGGTCGGACGAATCGGTCGAGGCGCACCTGCAGGTGCTGGCCTCGTCGGGCCGCGCGACGGCCGACGAGATCGCGGCGCTGCGCCGGTTCGTCGCCGAGGGGTATCTCGAGATTGCGGACGTCGTCGCGCCCGAGCACCTGGCGCGGCTCAACGCGGCGCTCGACGACGCGGTGGCCCGCAAGGTCGAAGGCTACGAGTGGGGCTCCAGCCAGCGGCTGCACAACCTGCACCTCCACTATCCGGCGATCCGCGAGCTCTGGCTGCACCCCAAGATCCTGCGGATGCTGGACCTGATCTTCGAAAGCCCCGCGCGCCCGTGCCAGTCGCTGACCTATGTGTTCGGCTCGCAGCAGGAATACCACCAGGACACCATCCACCTGACGTCCTTCCCAGCCGGCCGGATGTGCGGCGTCTGGACGGCGCTGGAAGACGTGCAGCCCGACTCCGGCGAGCTGGTGGTCTACCCCGGCAGCCACCGCCTCCCGCGCCTCTACATGCGCACGGCGGACATTCCCAAGGTGAAGGACGACTGGAGCGAATTCGGCGACAAGGCCGTGGCCGCCTGGACCGACCTCCTCGGCGCGTCGTTCAAGCGCCAGGTCTACCGGCCGAAGGCGGGGACCGTGCTCATCTGGCATGAGAACCTGATGCACGGGGGCTCGATGCGCCTGGACATGTCCAGGTCGCGCCG
>Ga0070668_100004670_pt1 | contig 10152 bp, 10 predicted proteins | sample KBSS43metaG_FD_64661 | JGI IMG/M metagenome (GOLD analysis project Ga0070668, IMG submission 64661) | Switchgrass rhizosphere microbial communities from Kellogg Biological Station, Michigan, USA - KBS S4-3 metaG | ecosystem: Host-associated > Plants > Roots > Rhizosphere > Soil ... | reverse complement strand
CGCTCGGTTTCTTGGCTTCGCTGATCGTCATGGCGTTCTCGCGCTGGCGCGAATTCCGCGCCGATGCCGGCGGCGCGCGCCTGGCCGGACGCGAATCGATGATCTCGGCGCTGCAGCGCCTCGGCGGCGACGAGGGACAATCGACATTGCCCAAGGCGATCCAGGCGTTCGGCATCACGGGCGAGGGCGGATTTGCGCGGCTGTTGCGCAGCCATCCACCGATTCCGGAACGTATCGCGGCGCTTCGCGCGCAGACTGCGTAACGCTCTTCCCCGTTTTCCCCCTCTCCCGCAAGCGGGAGAGGGGACAGCGTGTCTGCGGTGGAGGGGGCAGCGTCTGGCGAGGGGACCGCTCGCGTCACCCGTGCGCCATCACCTTCTCGGGTTCCTGCAGAAAATTGCCCTGCACGAAATTGACGCCGCACGAGAACAGGATCGACATGCTCGCCGCATCTTCGACGAATTCGGCGACGGTCAGCTTGCCGGCGTGGTGCGCCTGATCGCAAATCTCCTTGATCTTCTCCTGGTTTTCCTTGTGCTTGGGAAGATCCGCCATGTAGTTGCGATCGATCTTTAGGTAATGCGCAGGAATGTGCTTCAGGAGCTGGAATGAATTGAGGCCCGAGCCGAATTGCTCCAGCGCGAAGCCGCAATGGATCTGTTCCAGTCCTTTGACGAACGCGCGCGCAGGTTTGAGGCTGGTGACGACTTTGCTTTCCGGCATCTCGAACACCAGCGAATCGCCGCGCTGACGCGCGTTCTTGAGCTGCTGCGCGATCCACGGCAAGAGCGTCTGGTCTTCCAGCGACTGCGGCGTCAGCTTGATGAAGAACGTCGTCTTGTGACCCGAGCGCTCGCGTTCGGCGATCGAGCGGATCGCGTTGGCGATGACCCAGCGGTCGATCGCGGGCAGCTTGCCGTTCTGCTCGGCGATCGGCAGGAAGTGCCCGGGCAAAATCTCGCCCTTCGGTCCCTTCATGCGCAAAAGGATTTCGTAGAACTCGCCCTCGGCACCGTGCAGGCTGACGATCGGCTGGTAGTACAGGATGAAACCGTCGCTGGTCAGCGCTTCGTCGATCAGCGCGATCCAGTGCTTGGTCTTCTCCGCCGCAGCCTTGTCCAGCGCTGCCGGATCGAAAATGTTGACGCGATTGCCGCCTTCGCCTTGCGCCGTGCGCAGCGCGCCTTGCGCCTGGCCGAGCAGCGTCTGCGAATTGGCGTTCTTCTCGCCGATCAGTGCGCCGCCGACGCTGACCGTCAGGCTGAGCGACTGCTTGCCGATATCGAAGATGCGCTCCTCGAAACCCTTGCGCAGCTTCTCGGCGAGCTGACGCGTGTCATCGGCGCTGCGCTTGCCGACCAGCACGCCGAACGCATGTTCGGCGAGGCGCCCCGCGATCTCGGCATCGCCGATGCAGCGGCGGATCAGCGCGGCCATGTCGCCGAGCAGCACGTCCGCGTTGCCCAGGCCGACGCTGTCGAGCACGTGCTTGAAGTTGTCAGGCTCGATGATGAGAAGCGCCTGATCGGCGGCGCCGCTCGCCGCCGCGGCCGCGAGCTGATCGAGCTGCGCGATCGTGTGCTGCCGATTGTAAAGTTCGGTGACGAGATCCTTCGAACGCAGCGCATCGAGCTGCTGGGCGAGGTCGGCGTCGACCGCCTGCTGGCGGAACGTGATCTGCTGACAGGGCTCGCCTTCGTAGCTCGCTTCGGCGAATTCCATCGTTGCGTCGAACGTCGAGCCGTCGCTGCGCTGCGCCTTGAGGTTCAACCGCTGCGGCGGCTTCTCGCCCTTGGAGAGCCGCTTCAAGAGCGACTTGAAATCGTCAGCGTCGTCGGGCGCGATCATGTCCAGGATCGACATGCCCTCGACATCCTCGAAGTCGTCGAAGCCGAACATCTCGAGGTAGGCCTTGTTCGCGCGCACGTGCATGCCTTCGTGCACGTAGGCGATCGGATCGCGCGAGGAATCCAGCAGCGCTTCGCAGCGCCGTTCGGATTCGCGCAGCGAAGCTTCCAGCCGGCGCACGTTGCGGCGCGTCGTCAAAGCTTCGTACTCGCGCCGGACGATCGTCTGTATATGGTCGGGCCGATCGCGCAGCGCAATCCCGCGCGCGCCGTCGTGGAACGCGGCGACGATGCGATCCTCGGTGAGCCCGCGCCCGGTCGCGATCAGCGCGACGTCCTTGCCGCCGCGGTTGGCCGCTTCGCCGACTTGCGCAAGCGTCAGGTCCTTGGCGTCGAGGTTGGCGATGATGACGTCGGGCGCCTGCTGATCGAGCGCGGCCTCGAGCTCGGCCTCGTTGGCCGCGCGAGCGGGTCGCACCGCGATGCCGCCGTTGCGCAGGATGCTGATGATCTGCTCGGCTTCCTCGACGGAATCTTCGATGAGCAGCAGCTTGATGAGGTTGTCGGGTCGGGTCATCGGGCAGTGGCGATATCGGGGGCTATCGGCCGCGCGGCGTCAAGCGCCGCTGTCGTGCGTGCAAGGCTGACACAAGGGTGCGGCGTCCGTTGTGAACGTCGGACCGCGTCGCGAGCCGCGGCTTCATCATGATCTATTTACCGGATTCGCCGGACCTTTTCCATCGAGCCGACATCGACGACCGGCATTTTCGCCGGCGCACCCGCGACTTCCCGCACCAGCCGCGGCACCAGATAGCCGGGCAGGCGGGCCGCAAGCTCGTCGACGAGGGCAAGCGCTCGCGAGTCGGGAACTTCGAAATGAGCCGCCCCCGCAACGCGATCGAGCTGGTGCAGATAGTAAGGCAGGACACCGCACGCGATCAGCCGTTCCGAGAGCGCCGCCAGAGCATCGGCGTCGTCGTTGACGCCGCGCAGCAACACCGACTGGTTAAGGAGCGTCGCGCCCGCGCCGCGCAAGTCCGCGCAGGCGGCGCCGACGCTCGCATCGATCTCGTTCGCATGGTTCGCATGCAGGACGACGACACGCTGCAACGAAAGCCCGGCCAGCCAGTCGAGGAAAGCCGAGTCGATGCGTTCGGGCAGCACGACCGGGAGGCGCGTATGGATGCGCAGGCGCTTGACGTGGCCGATCGCGGCGAGCGCATCGGTCAACTCGGCGAGCTTGCCCGTCGAGAGCGACAGCGGATCGCCGCCGGACAGAATGATCTCTTCGATCGAGGCATCGGCGCGCACGCGATCGAGCGCCGCCTGCCAGCGATTCGCCGCCGCGGTTTCTTCGGCATAGGGGAAGTGACGGCGGAAGCAGTAGCGGCAATGGATCGCGCACGAACCGGTCGCGACCAAGAGCGCGCGGCCTTCGTACTTGTGCAGCACGCCGTGGCCGACGCGCGCATCGAGATCGCCGACCGCATCGCGCGTGAAGCCCGGCACTTCGACGAGCTCCGCGGCCTGCACCAGCACTTGCAACAGCAACGGATCGGTCGCATCGCCGCGGCGCATGCGCGCGACGAAGCCGCGCGGAACGCGCAGCGGAAAACCGCTGTCGGAGCCGGCGAGAAGCTCGTCGGCGCGATGCGCCAGATCGAGCAGGCAGAGCAGCTCGCGCGGATCGGAAACGGCGTCGCGCCAGAGCTTTTGCCATCGCTCGGGCTGCGCCGGAAAGCGTTTAGCGGGTATCATTGCGGATCAGGTGTGCGGCCGTTCGGGCCGCCGAAACCGGTCATTCTAGCCGGCTTCGCCAGTGACCCTTGAATCTTTACGAACTTGAGGTCCCGGAGTCCGGGACAGGAGCAATGCATGGCCAGCTATGGCATGAACGACGTCAAGAACGGCATGAAGATCATCGTGGACGGCTATCCGTGCACGATCGTCGACACCGAATACGTCAAGCCCGGCAAGGGCCAGGCGTTCACGCGCGTCAAATACCGCAATCTCAAGACCGGCCGCACCGTCGAGCTGACGATGAAGTCGACCGATTCGCTCGAAGCCGCCGACGTCGTCGATACCGACCTTGAATATCTCTACAGCGACGGCGAGTTCTGGCACTTCATGCACCCCGAGACGCACGAGCAGATCGCCGCCGACAAGACCGCGATGGGCGACGCCGCCAAGTGGCTGAAGGGCAACGAGAGCTGCATCGTGACCTTGTGGAACGGCGCGCCTCTGACCGTGACGCCGCCGACGTTCGTCGAGCTCCTCATCACCGAAACCGATCCCGGCGTGAAGGGCGACACCGCCGGCAGCGGCGGCAAGCCGGCGACGCTGGAAACGGGCGCGGTGGTTCGCGTGCCGCTGTTCGTTCCGCAGGGCGACAAGATCCGGGTCGACACGCGCACGGGCGAGTACGTTTCGCGCGTCAAATGACGATTCAGGCCGCGCGCAGCGCGCGGCCGTCGAATCGTCATCCCGGCGCAGGCCGGGATCCAGCTCCTGCTTTTCGGAGCTGCGAAAACCAACCGCTGGATTCCGGCCTACGCCGGAATGACGAGCAGAGAGTCTCGTGACGCAGCTATCCGAATCCATCGATCTCCTCATCGAAGCCCGCTGGGTCATCCCCGTCGAGCCTCACGGCGTCGTCCTCGAAGACCACGCCGTCGCGATCGAAGGCGACCGCATCGCCGCGATCCTGCCGATCGCAGACGCGCACGCGACGTACGAGCCACGCGAGCGCGTCGTCCTCGACGAGCACGCGCTGATCCCCGGCCTCGTCAACGCGCACACGCACAATCCGATGACGCTGATGCGCGGGCTCGCCGACGACCTGCCGCTGATGCGCTGGCTGAAAGAGCACATCTGGCCGGCCGAAGCGAAAGCGATCGGCCCCGAGTTCGTGCGCGACGGCGTCGAGCTCGCGATCGCCGAGATGCTGCGCGGCGGCACCACCTGCTGCAGCGAGAATTATTTCTTCCCGGATGTGCAAGCGGCGACATATCGCCGGCTCGGATTCCGCGCGATGGTCGGACTTCCGATCATCGAATTCCCGAGCGCGTGGGCATCGAGCAGCGATGAATACTTCGACAAAGGCCTCGCGGTCCACGACGAGTTCCGCGGCGAACCTTTGATCGGCACCAGTCTTGCGCCGCACGCGCCGTACACCGTCGGCGACGCGAGCTTCGAGCGCATCCGCGTGCTCGCCGACCAGCTGGACGTGCCGGTGCACCTGCATCTGCACGAGACCGCGCAGGAAGTCGAGGATTCCAAGCGTGATCACGGCGCGCGTCCGTTCGCGCGCATGCGTGCGCTCGGCCTCGTCAACGATCACCTGATCGCCGTGCACATGACGCAGCTGACCGACGCCGAGATCGCGGCGTGCGCCGAAGCCGGCGTTTCGGTCGCGCATTGCGCCGAATCGAATCTCAAGCTCGCCTCAGGTTTTTGTCCCGCCGAGAAGCTGCGCCGCGCCGGCGTCAATCTCGCGCTCGGCACCGACGGTTGCGCCAGCAACAACGATCTCGACATGTTCGGCGAGATGCGCACCGCAGCGTTGCTCGCCAAAGCCGTGGCCAACGACGCCAGCGCGCTCGATGCCGCGAGCACGCTGCGCGCTGCCACGCTCGGCGGCGCCAAGGCGCTCGGCTGGAACGAGCGTATCGGATCGCTCGAGCCCGGCAAGCTCGCCGACATCACCGCCGTGCGGCTCGATGCGATCGAGACGCAGCCGATGTACGACGTCATTTCCCAACTCATCTATGCAGCGGGCAGGCATCAGGTCAGCGACGTGTGGATCGCCGGGTCGCACAAGCTCCGCGATCGCGAGCTGATCGACATCGACGTCGCCACGCTTCGCGCATCCGCGCGACGCTGGCGCGAGCGATTGGCGCAAAGCGGAGACTGATCATGATCCGGACGCTCGTCCGATCAGTCGCGTTCCTCCTTTTGAACGGCGTCGCCGCAGCTGCCGAGCCGACCGTGATCACCCTGCAGCGCACCGAGTGCTTCGGAACGTGTCCGGCTTATGCCGTGAGCGCATCGTCCGACGGGCGCATCCTCTATCGCGGAGATCGCCACGTCGCCGCCGTCGGCTTGCGCGAGGCGACAGCGAGCGTCCAGGAAATGCAGCGCCTTCTCGACGCCGTCGACGCAGCGAAGTTCGACGAACTGCGCGGCGACTATTCGCTGTACGGCAACGATTGCGAACGCTTCGCCACCGACAATCCGACGCAGATCATCACCGTTGTGCGCGACGGCAAGGAAAAGCGCGTCGAATACTACTTCGGCTGCAGCGGTGCGAAGATCGACGCCGATCTGACGCGCCTGCGCAAGCTCGGCGATGCGATCGACGAGATCCTCGATACCGCGCAATGGGTCGGTACCGTCGAGCCCAAGTGGCAGCAAACCGGAATGCGCTAGGCTATCGCCATGAATACCCGCAGTCCCAATGTCAGCGCGGCCGAAACCGCCAAGTTCGACCGTCTCGCCTCACGCTGGTGGGACCCCGACGGCGAATCTCGACCGCTGCACGATCTCAATCCCGTGCGCCTCGGCTACATCGCCGAACGCGCGAATCTCAACGGCGCGCGCGTTCTCGACGTCGGCTGCGGCGGCGGCTTGTTGAGCGAAGCGCTGGCGCGCGCCGGCGCTGAGGTGACCGCGATCGATCTTGCGCCGGCGGTGCTCGACGTCGCGCGCCTGCATCTGTTCGAAAGCGGCTTGAAGGTCGACTATCGAGAAGTGAGCGTCGAAGCGCTCGCTGCAGAGGAGCCGGCGCACTTCGATGTCGTCACCTGCATGGAGATGCTCGAGCACGTGCCGGATCCGGCGAGCGTGATCGCCGCGTGCGCGACGTTGTTGAAGCCCGGCGGACAATTGTTTCTCTCGACATTGAATCGCACGCCGTTCGCCTTCGGCGCGGCGATTCTCGGCGCGGAGCACGTGCTGCGCCTTCTGCCGCGCGGCACGCATCACTACGCGCAGTTCATCAAGCCGAGCGAAATGGCGACGGAGCTGCGCGCCTCCGGCCTCGTGCTCGAAGAGCTGCGCGGCATCGGCTACAACCCGTTCACGCGCAAGGCCTGGCTGACCGGCAGCGTCGCCGTGAACTATCTCGTGCACGCATCGAAACCCGCATGAGCGCACTTCCGTTGCGCGCGGTGCTGTTCGATCTCGACGGCACGCTGGTCGACTCGGCGCCCGATCTCATTTCGGCCGTGCAGGCGTTATGCAACGAGCTCGGCGCGCCGCCGCCCGATGCCGAAGCGGTGCGTCGTGTCGTGTCCGCCGGCGGACGCGCGATGCTGCGCCAAGGTCTGCCCGGCGCGGACGAAGCGATGATCGACCAGTGGCTGCCGCGCTTTCTCGATATCTATTCGGTCAACATGGCCGAGCACACGCGGCTTTACGGCGGCATGGACGAAGTGCTCGGCGGATTCGAAGCCCGCGGCATCGCCTGGGGCATCGTCACCAACAAGCCCGGCTGGCTGGCGCGCCCGCTGCTCGATCTGCTCGCTCTCGACACGCGATGCTCGGCGCTCGTCACCGGCGATTGCCTGCCGGTGCGCAAGCCCGATCCCGCGCCGGTGCTGTACGCGTGCGAGCTCGCGCGCGTCGATGCCGCGTCGACCGCGTTCGTCGGCGACGATTTGCGCGATGTGCAGGCCGGACGCGCTGCCGGCACGTTGACGATCGCGGCGGCGTGGGGGTATCTCAACGGCGGCGATCCGAACGCGTGGGGCGCGGACCGCGTCGTCGATCTGCCGATCGGCTTGCCGTCGGCGCTTGGCCTCGCCTGATCCGTGGAAGCATCCGATACGCCGCTGGCGAGCTTCGAGACGAAATGGATCGAAGCGCGGCCGGAGTTCGCGCTGGCGCTTCGTTTCGAGCCCGAATCAGAACGCGCGGCGCGCAGCGCATTCGCGTGCCTGGTGTTCGAGATCGAGCACGCGGCGTTCGGCATCCGCGAAATGCAACCCGCCGCGATCAAGCTGCAATGGTGGGCCGAGGAGCTCGCGCGCGCCGGCGCCGGCAGCGCGCGGCATCCGCTGACGCAGGCGTTGTCGCAACGGTTCGCCGACGCCGCGGTTCCGATCGCGCGCTGGCAGCAGGCGATCCTCGGCGCGATGGCGCAGCGCGATCCCGAACCGGCTGCCGACAGCCGGGCACTGCTCGAAGGCTACTCAGAGTTGTATGCGCCACTCGGCGCCATCGAAGGGTCGCTCTTCGGCACCGACGCCGATGCCGTCGCCGGCGTCCTGTCGCGCGCGCGCGCATTGCGCGAGACGGCGGCCTTGTCGAGCGCACTTCGCGATGGCAAGCAGCCGCTGCCGCTCGATCTTCTCGCTGCGCACCGGTTGGCGCGTGGCGATCTCGCCGAAGTTTCGCGATCGCGCTCGCTGGCGCTCGGCGAATGGCTGCGGCGACTTGCGTCCGAGCTCGAGGCCTCGGTCGCAAAGCCGCCCGATGCGCGGGCACTCGGAACGCTGCGGTCGACGATGGCGGCCGCCGATGCCAAGCGTGCCCGGCGCGCCGCGTCGGCGAGCGATCCGCTCGCGGCGCTCGGCGGAGCGCTCGCCCGGCTCTCGTTCGCCGACGTCTGGGCCGCCTGGAGAGCCGCCCGGCGTTCGCGCCGGTGAACTCAGCATCGCGCAAATCGAGCATTTGCTAGGCTATTGAGCATCGCCGGCGCGGCCATACGTTTCGCTTGACGCGGAATTCCTCCGCCGCGCGGCCCGAGAATCCCTTATGTCCGCAAGAGAAAACACGCTACGAGCACTGCCCGACGTCGCCGGCGAGGCGCAGCCGGGTCTCGCCGGCCGGCTCGACTGGGTCGGCATGGACGAGATCCAGATGCCGGTGCTGATCGCGCAAGCCGACGGCACGACGCAGCGGGTCAGCGCGAAAGTGTCCGCGTTCGTCAATCTCGATCGCGCCGATGCGCGCGGCATCCACATGTCGCGGCTGTATCTGCATCTCGATCGGCATCTTTCCGCCGAGCCGTTGACGCCTTGCGCGCTACGCCGTCTGCTGCGTGATTTCCTCGATTCGCACGCGGAGCTTTCCGATCGCGCGATGGTGCGCATCCGCTTCGATCAGCTCGTGCGCCGCCCGGCGTTGGCCAGCGCGAACAGCGGATGGCGCTCGTATCCGGTCGAGATCGGAGCGCGCATGATCGGCAGCGAGTTCGCGGCCGAGCTCGATGTCGAAGTCGAATATTCGAGCACGTGTCCTGCATCGGCCGCGTTGTCGCGTCAGCTGATCCAGGAGCAGTTCGCGAAGGATTTCGCGAAGGGCGGCACCGTCGATCGCGAAGCGGTCCTCGCCTGGCTCGGCAGTGAAGAAGGCATCGTCGCGACGCCGCACAGCCAGCGCAGCACGGCCAGCGTGCGCGTGAAGCTCGCCGCAGGATTCGATTTCCCGATCCTCGATGTGATCGATCTCGTCGAAGACGCGCTGAAGACGCCGGTGCAGACCGCCGTCAAGCGCGAAGACGAGCAGGCGTTCGCGCTCGCCAACGGACAGAACCTCATGTTCTGCGAAGACGCCGCGCGGCGCATGCAGCGCGCGCTCGACGCCGACGAGCGCATCGCGGATTTCCGCGTGCGCGCATCGCATCACGAGAGCCTGCATCCGCACGACGCGGTCGCGGTCGCAACCAAGGGCATCGCCGGCGGCTACGACGCGATCTCTCGATGAGATTGCGCGACGCGGGCCGCGAGGATTTCGCGGCCATTCTCGCGTTGAACGCGGATTCGGTCGAAGTGTTGAGTCCGCTTTCGCCGCAGCGGCTCGAAGCGCTGCATCGCGAAGCCGCGTATCACAAGGTCATCGACATCGACGGCGCGATCGCCGCGTTTCTGCTCGCGTTCCGCGAAGGCGCCGAGTACGACAGCCCGAACTACTTGTGGTTCGCCGAGCGCTATCCCGCGTTCCTTTATATCGATCGCATCGTCGTCGACGCCGCGCATCGCGGCAGTGGGCTCGGCGCAGCGCTATACGACGACATCGCCGCATTCGCTGCGCGCAGTCGCATTCCGTGGCTGACCTGCGAATTCGATATCGAGCCGCCGAATGCGGCGTCAGCGCGCTTCCATGCACGTAGCGGTTTCGAGGAACTGGGTACGCAGGAGCTCTACGGCGGCAAGAAGCGGGTGTCGCTGCAGGCGAAGGCGATCGCATCGTTCATGCGATAGCGTCAGCGTGCCGTCATCCCGGCTTTCGCCGGGACGACGGAGCACTAGCGCGGCGGTTCCATCAGCAACAACGGATCCAGCCGCACGTCGAACCAGTTCAT
>Ga0070668_100004666_pt1 | contig 10153 bp, 11 predicted proteins | sample KBSS43metaG_FD_64661 | JGI IMG/M metagenome (GOLD analysis project Ga0070668, IMG submission 64661) | Switchgrass rhizosphere microbial communities from Kellogg Biological Station, Michigan, USA - KBS S4-3 metaG | ecosystem: Host-associated > Plants > Roots > Rhizosphere > Soil ... | reverse complement strand
CCGGTGGCCGGCCGCATGCCGGGCCATATGAACGTGCTGCTCGCCGAGGCCAACGTGCCCTACGACGAAGTGTTCGAGCTGGACGACATCAATTCCGAGTTCGCCACCGCCGACGTCGCGTTCGTCATCGGCGCCAACGACGTGACCAATCCCGCGGCGAAGACCGATCCCAAGTCGGCGATCTACGGCATGCCGATCCTCGACGTGGAGAAGGCCCGCACCGTGCTGTTCGTCAAACGCGGCATGGGCTCGGGCTACGCCGGCGTGGAAAACGAACTCTTCTTCCGCGACAACACCATGATGTTGTTCGCCGACGCCAAGAAGATGGTCGAGGGGATCCTGAAGAGCCTGTGAGAACCTTGCGGCGGGCCGCCCTGAGGATCCTGGCAGGGATGGTCCTCGCCTACGCGGCGGTGGTGGGCGCCATCTGGATCTACCAGCGGCAGCTTCTCTACTTTCCAGATCCGGCGCATCGGGCGCCGCCGACCGACCTGCCGATCGAAGAGGTTGCGCTTACGACGAGCGATGGCGAGCGGCTGGTGGCCTGGCATCTGCCGCCGCAGCCCGGCAAGCCCATCATCCTGTTCTTCAACGGCAACGCCGCGAGCCTCGCCGGCGAGAAGGCGCGCTGGGCGCGGATCGCAGGCGCGGGACTAGGCTTCGTCGCGATCGGCTACCGTGGCTATGACGGCTCGACCGGAACGCCCACGGAGGCCGGGCTGCACAGTGACGCGCAAGCCGCCTACGCCTGGGTGGCCGCCCGCCACCGGGCTCAAGACATCGTCATCCAGGGCTATTCGCTGGGCAGTGGCGTCGCCGTCCGACTGGCGGCGGAACATCCCTGCCGCGCGCTGATCCTGGAGGCGCCCTACGTCTCGGCAGTCGCCGTGGCGGCTCAGAGGTATCCTTGGGCGCCGGTGCGCCTGCTGATGAAGGATCGCTTTCGGTCCGACGTATGGATCAAGCGCGTGCACGCGCCTGTGATGATCCTGCACGGCGACCGCGACACGGTGATTCCATTCCGTCAGGGGCGCGAGCTCTTCGAACTCGCCAACTCGCCAAAGGTTTTCGTGGCGATGAAGGGCGGCGACCACCTCAGCCTTGTGCGCGACGGCCTGTACGACAAAGTGTCACCGTTTCTCGGATCGAGTGCGCACACGCTGAATTCGCGCTGAATCCCTCGTACATCTTGGCTGCTTATTCCTGCTGGCCGCCGTTCGATCGAAAAGTTCGGCTCGGCTCGTCCTTGAATAGCTGAGCTTAGTTTTTGGGCTGCGACTATTCGCGCAGCGCGCAATTTCAGGGTTCGCCTACTTTTCGCCCGAAATGGTCTCCACTTAACCGCGCGTTAACGTAGAACATCCGTCGCGCGCCCGCTCATGCCTCTGCGGGCTCTTGTGGCGCGACATCGTTGAGAGAGGTGCTTGTTGAACGTCAAAAGCCTCGGCCTTCAGGGCCGCGCACGTCATTGGGCCATGGACGCCACGGTGGGCGCCGCCGTCGCCCTGCTGGCGATCACCGGAGCCCATGCGGCCCTTCCGGACAAGGCCGCGCACCCGGTGGCCGCGCCGCTGAAACCCGTGGCAGCCGCCGTGGTTCCGGCGGCCGCCCCGGTGGCGGAACCGGTCCTGATCGCCTTCAGCGAGGCTGTGCCGGGCTATGGCGTCGTCTCTCCGTTCGGGCTGCGCCAGTTGCCGTGGGAAGCCGGCGGACGGCTGCATGAGGGCGTGGATATCGCCGCGCCATCCGGGGCTCCGGTGCTGGCCGCCGCCGACGGCGTGGTCACCGCCGCGGGGACCAGCGAGTCCTACGGCCGCTACGTCGAGGTGACGCACGCCGAGGGCCTGAAGACCTTCTACGCCCACCTGGGCGCGATCGGCGCGGGCGTGGCCGCGGGCCTGGCGGTGAAGGCGGGCGCGCCGATCGGGGCCATCGGCAGCAGCGGCACCTCCACCGGACCGCACCTGCACCTCGAGATCCGCGACGCCAAGGGGCGGCCGCTGAATCCCGATTATTTCATCGGCCATTCGTTCGCCACGGCCGACGATCTGCCGCTGAGCCGCGCCGCGCGGGTGCCGCGCGGCGTGCGCATCGCCCATGTGTCGGTCATTCCCGCCAGCAAGCGCGCGCTGATGGCCGCCAAGGCCAAGGGCGCCGAGGCGCTCGACGCCTCGTCGCTGGGCGTCGAGGTGGCGTTCGAGTCGCGCGTCGCCCGCAAGGCGCTGGTCGCTCGCATCGCCGCCGGGCAGAAGGCCGACATGTCGCGCGAGGAGGAACGGCCGCACGCCACCCTGCCGGGCGTCGGCGAAACTGCGCCCGCGCCGGTCGACGTGGCGGCGACGCCTTCCTAGATAGGAGGCGTGCTCAAGCTCGCCCCCGCTCCCGCCTCGCCTCCGTCAAGGGGCGAACTGATCGACATCGGCGGTCGCCGCCTGCGCCTCGTGCGGGCTGGACGGCCGTCGGCCCGTCCCACCATCCTGCTGGAATGCGGGGCCTTCGGCTGCGCCGCCGACTGGGCGGTGGTGCAGGACCGGCTGGCCGCCAAGGGTTTCCATAGCCTGGCCTACGATCGCGCCGGGCTGGGCTGCTCCGATCCCGGCCCCAAGCCGCGCGACGGCCGCGCGATCCTCGCAGACCTGGAGGCGTTGCTGGCGCGCCTGGAGGAGGATGGCCCCTTCGTGGTCGTCGGCCATTCCATGGGCGGCCTGTTCGTCCGCCAGTTCGCGCTCGCGCATCCCGACAAGGTGGCGGGCGTCGTCCTGGTGGACGCCGTCACACCAGAAGTGCTCGACACCCCGGCCTTTGCGCGGGCGGTCAGCGCCTACCGCCGCGTCATGCGGATCGTGGGCCTGGGCGCCGATGCGGGCTTCATGCGGCCGGTCTCGCTGGTGATCGGCGATCTGATCGGTCTCGAGGGCGAGGCCCGGCGGGAGAAGCGTCGGGTCTATGCGTCGCGCATCCATACCCGCTGGGCGGCCGAGGAGGTGCAGCATTGGCCGGCGACCTCCGACCAGGCGCGCCGGGCCGGCAGCTTCGATCCCGACCTGCCGGTGGCGGTGATCACCGCCGGCGCCGCGCGCGCCCGCCGGCGGCTGAAGGCGATCCAGGCCGCGCCGGCGCTGGCCTCGCGGCGCGGCTACGTCGAGCACGTGGCGGGCTCCAACCACGCGAGCCTCCTGGGCGTCCGGTTCGCCGATCCCGTCGTGCGCGGCGTCGAGCACGTGCTGGCGGCGGCGGACGGCTAGACCGGTTCGCGCGCAACCGCGCCGCAGGCCGCGTCGAGGCGCGCGCCCACGAGCGGCGTGACCTGGACATCGTCGGACGCCCACAGCACCGGACAGGACACGACGCCCTGCGGGCCCACAATGGCGGGCAGGGCGCCTCGCGCCGCGGCCGGAACGGACGGGAGGGCGCGGCGTTCGCGGTCGGCAAGGCGCGCCGCAAGGCCGGCGAGCGGGCGGACGGACAGGCCGTTGCGGGCGGCGACCACCTCGTAGCGTCCGTCCCAGACCACCGTGTGGCGCAAGGGCAGGGCGCAGGGCGCCAGGCCGCCCCGGGCCGCCTCGCCCGGCTCACGCATCAGCCGCACGGCCTCGCCGTCGGCCTCGATGCGGCTTCCCCCCAGGGTCGCCGTGACCGGGCGTTCCCCCCGGACGGCGTCGAGCAGCCGTTGCAGGCGGTCGCCTCGCGGGGGACGGCTGGTCCCGCCTGCGCATAGGCAGGCGGCGGCCAGGAATCGCCGCGCCGGGCCCTCCTCGGCTTCTCGCAGCGCGCCGCGGGCGATCGACAGGCCGCCCCAGGGCGTCGCATCGCAGGCTGCGGCCAGGTGCGCGGCGTCCGCCGCAGGTCCGGAGGCCGCGCAGACCGTTCCTCGCCCGGCCAGGGCCGTGCGGGCGCGGGCGCGGGCGGACCGGGGGTCGGCGTTGGCGGGATCTTCGACCCAGGCCTCCTCCCGGGCCCGCAGCCAGTCGCGGAGCGCTTCGCGGCGCACGCCCAGCAGGGGCCGCAGCAGGAACAGGCCGCGGCCTTCCGGCCAGACCGGAGAGGGCGCCCAGACGGCGGGATCAGGGGTCGTGGCGCCGGCCTCGCGCATCGCCTGCGCCTCCAGCCGGTCGTCGGCGGTGTGGCCGAGCAGGATCACCCGCGCGCCAGCGTCGCGGGCGGCCTCGGCGAGGAGGCGGTGCCGCGCCGCCCGCGCCGCGGCCGGCACGCCGCGCTCGGGTTTCGGACCGGTCCAGGCCAGGGGCCGGAACGCGACGCCCAGGCGGGCGGCCACCGCCGCGCAGCTCTCGACCCAGGCTGCGCCCTGCGGCTGCAGGCCGTGGTCCACGGACAGGATGACAAGCCGGCGGCCGTGCGCCTTCGCCCACGCCTGCGCGATCAGCAGCAGCGCCAGGGAATCGCCGCCGCCCGAAAAGGCTACGGCGACGGGGGCGGGGACATGGGCGCGCAGGCGGTCGTCGAGGACGGCAAGGACCTCGTTCAGGCGCACTTCGCCTGGGCGCGGGCCGCCGCCGCGCGGCTCCTGGCGGTAGGCGCCGCCTTGGGATAGCGGCGCTCGAGCTCGCCCAGCATCTGGCAGGCGTCGGGCGCGCGCTTCAGCGCGATCAGTTCGCGCGACAGCTCGACGATGGCGTCCGCCGCCCAGGCCGTCTGCGGCCAGCCGCGGATGGCGCCGATATAGGCCGCGGCCGCCTCGTTGTGCGCCCCGCGCACGCCCAGGGTCTTGCCGAGCCAGTAGCGGGCCTCCGGCGCCTTGGGGTTGTCGCCGAAACGGTTGGTGAAATCCTGCCAGGCGCGCTCGGCCCCGTCGTAGTCGCCGTTCATCATCAACTGGCGGGCCTGGGCGAAGACCTCGGAGGCCACGGGCGCCGGCGCGGCGGCTTGCGGGGGCGCCGCCGGATCGGCGACGGCCTGCGGCGGGGCCTCGGGGGGCGCCGAACGCAGCTCCGTCGCGGCCAGCCGGTCGGACAGCGCCTTGACCTGGGCCTGGGCCGCCTCGCCAGACTTGCGCGCCACCTCGAGGTCGCGGGTCATGGTCTCGAGCTGCCCGTTCACGCGCCGCAGCGTCTGCTCCAGGTCGTTCACCCGGCGCGTCAGCTCCTGCATCTGGAAGTCGGTCTCGGCCGGCTGCACGACCACCGGCTTCCCGATGTCGCGGCCCTGGAAGACGATCGAGCGCAACTCGCGCACGACCTGCTCCATGCGGTCCAGCCGCTTGGAGTCGCGCACGCTCAGGAGATCGTCCATCGGAGTCTGGGCCAGCGCCAGGCCGGCGGCGGCGAAAAGAGCGACGATGGAGGGCAGGAGGTAGCGGCGCAGGCGCATGGAGCGAATCATTCCCAGCGGGACGTCGAAATTGCGGCGTGGAAGGCCGAAACGCAAAGGGGGGCCGGACGGCCCCCCTCCACAGGTCTCCGCGGTGAAATGGCCTAACGCGCCCCGGAGATGATCGCCGTGTGGGCGTTCCGGTTGCGCTGGTAGGATTCCTCCGACGTGCCGGGGTCGATCGGCTGCTCCTTGCCGTAGGACACCGTGGCGATCCGCGCGGCGGAGAGGCCGCGGCCGACCAGGTAATCCTTCACGGAGTTGGCGCGCCGCGCGCCGAGGGCGAGGTTATATTCCCGCGTGCCGCGTTCGTCGGCGTTGCCTTCGATGCGCACCATCACGGAGGTGTAGCGCTGCAGCCAGGCGGCCTGGGCGTCCAGCACCGGCTGGGCGTCGCTGCGGATGTCGTAGCTGTCGAAGTCGAAGTAGACGCGGTCGCCGGCGTTGATGACGAAATCCTGCATCGAGCCGGGCACGGGGCCCTGGCTGACCGGCGGCGGCGGCGGCGGCGTGGTCGGGGCGGGCGCGACCGCCGGCGGCGGCGCAGGCGGCGCCGGAGCGGGCTTGGGTTTCGTCGCGCAAGCCGCCAGAGAGGAGGCCGCAAGTGCAATCATCGCCAGTTGAACGGCGCCTTTGGTGCTGAAGCCGGTGATCGCCACGCAGGCATCTCCTTTGATCTAGCCATGACCCGAGGCGCGAAGCACCCCCGGACGAGAGTCTCGCGGCCACTAGGCCGAAGCAACATTCAAAGTTCGTGAATCACGCGAACGTTTCACCTATCAGGACTTGTCAGTTCAATAACGGCGACCACGCGGGATCGGATCCGGAGCCCTGCCGGGCGCTGGGCCGCAGGACGCGCCCGGTCACGTCCACCGTCCACAGCCGCGGCCCGCCGCCGGGGCTCTCGCGGAAGAACATCAGCACGCGGCCGTTGGGCGCCCAGGTGGGGCCCTCGTCCAGGTAGCTGGTGGTCAGGATCCGTTCGTCCGAGCCGTCCGGCCGCATGACGCCGATGTGGAAGGTGCCACCGGTCTGCTTCGTGAAGGCGATGTACTGGCCGGTCGGGCTCCAGACCGGCGTGGTGTAGCGGCCCTGGCCAAAGGAAATGCGTCGCGGCGAGGAGCCGTCGGCGCCCATAACGTAGATCTGCGGGCTGCCGCCCCGGTCGGAATTGAAGACGATCTGCGTCCCGTCGGGCGAGAACGAGGGCGAGGTGTCGATCGAGGGATCGGAGGTCAGCCGGCTGACGCCGCGGCTCTTCAGGTTCATCACGAAGATGTCGCTGTTGCCGCTGCGCTCGACGGAGAACGCCACGCGGCCGCCGTCGGGCGAGAACCGCGGCGAGAACACCATGCCGGAGAACTCGCCCAGCTTCTCGCGGCGCGCGGTCTCAAGGTTCAGGAGGTAGATGGAGGAGCCCTCGGGCTTCAGCTCCATGTAGGTCAGCTCCTGGCTGGTCGGCGAAAAGCGCGGCGTCATCACGATGAAGCCGCCGTCGGTGAGGTAGGTCGGATTGGCGCCGTCCTGGTCCATGATCGCCAGACGGGTGACCCGTTTGGTGCGCGCGCCGCTCTCGGCGACGAAGGCCACGCGGGTGTCGAAGTAGCCCTTCTCGCCGGTCAGCCGCTCATAGACCGCATCGGAGATCTTGTGGGCGATGCGCCGCCAGTTCTCGGAGCTGGCGGTGAACTGCAGGCCGAGCAACTGTTGTTCGGAGAACACGTCCCACAGGCGGAAGTCGACGCGCAGGCGTCCGCCCTCGTCTGTGACCGCGCCGTTGATGAGCGCCTGGGCGTTGATCGTCTTCCAGTCCGGGAAGCGCGGCGTCACGGCGACGTTCAGGTCCTTCTCGATGAAGGAGGCCGGATCGATCGGCCGGAACAGGCCGGAGCTCTCCAGGTTGGCGGTGATCACCTGGGCGATGTCGGCGCCGACCTGGCCGCCGCTGAGCGCCGGCACGGCGATCGGCAGCGGTTGCAGGTCGCCGCGGTTGACGTCGACCTCGATCGCCGCGCGGGCGGGCGCAACGAGACCGGTCGAGGTCAGCGCGAGCGCCGCCAGGGCGAGGGCCAAGATCTTCAGGCGCATGCCGCGCTCCTCTTTCGGAAGGTCAAGAGCAGGCCTCCCTCGCTTTGAAATTGACCGCGATCTGGTCGCCGTAGAATTCCCGCGGCAGGGTGCGGAACGGCGCGGCGGCGTAGACGGCGCGGATGGCGCGCTCCGCGGCGGTCTGCACCACCGAATTGGGCGAATGCTCCTTGCCGCCGGCGCTGACCTCGCCCACCACCTGGCCGCTGGCGCCCAGGGTGAAGGTGACGCGGATCTCGACGTCGCGGCCGCCGGCCACGTCGCAGTTCGGGTTCCACCGGCGCTGCAGCTCGTCCGAGAGTCCGGCCAGGGCGTTGGCCGAGATCCCGGTTCCGACCGCCGGCCGCGCCTGGAGGGAGGTTTCGGCCCGGGCCGGCCCACGCTGGGCCGAGGAGCGTTCCGCCGCGGACGGCCGCCCGCCCCTGGAGACGCTGGCCAGCAGCTTGTCGAGGTCGACGTCGGGCCGGGGCGCGGGCTTGGCCGGGGCCTGCGGCTTGGCCGGGGCCTTCTCGACGATCGGCACGGGCTTGGGCGTCGGCGCGACCGCCTTGGGCGGGACGGGCTTTGGCGGTGGTGGGGTCGGCGCAGGGGTCGGGGCCGGCGTCGGCTCGGGCGGCGACGGCGCCTGCAGCGAGGCGTTGGGGACCGGCTCCTCGACCGCGGCCGTCTGTTCCTCGGGGGCCTCGACGGCGGGGCGCACGTCGGTGGAGGGGGCGCTTGTGACGATCTTGACCGGCACCACGGCGCCCACCTTCAACTCCCGCGCCCAGGGCCAGGAGATCAGGAACAGGGCCGCCACCCCGACATGCAGCGCCGCCGAGCCGAGAAGGGCGGGCGTGAGCGGGTCGCGGTCGCGGGACATCGCCGTCATCACGTGGGCGGCGGCTCCGGCGCATTGTCGATCTTTCCGGACGAGGGGCCGCCGGTGTCGGTGATCAGGTTGATCGAGGTGAAGCCGGAGGTGGAGAGCGAGGCCATCACCTGGGCCACGACGTCGTAGGTGGCGCGGCCGTCGGCGCGGACGTAGATCGGCTTGTCGGTCTTGCCGTCGGCCATGGCGACCAGGCGCGGCGAGAGCTGGCCGAACGCCACCTGCTTTTCCTGCACGAAGATCGAGCCGTCGGTGCGGATCGAGACCGTCAGCGGCTCGGACTGGTCCTCCATGGCGCCGGCTTCGGTCTTGGGCAGCTCGACGGGAACGCCCACGGTGAGCAGCGGCGCCGAGATCATGAAAATGATCAGCAGCACCAGCATGACGTCGACCAGCGGCGTGACGTTGATCTCGGAGAGGGCGCCGCGCCGGCCGCGGCCATAGCGGCGCCTGCGGCGGTTCGCGCCGTTGCCGCCGGCGGCGAAGGCGTCGTTGGCCGAGAGCGCCATAGCCTCAGCCCCGCTCGCTCAGCCGCCGCTGGATGGCGGTGGACAGGTCGTCGGCGAAGCCCTCCAGGCGCGCGGAGTACTTGCCGGCGTCGGTGGAGAACTTGTTGTAGGCGATGTAGGCCGGAATGGCGGCCACCAGGCCGATGGCGGTGGCGAACAGGGCCTCGGCGATGGCCGGGGCGACGACGGCCAGGTTGGTGTTCTTCTGGATCGCGATGGCCTGGAAGGCGTGCATGATCCCCCAGACGGTGCCGAACAGGCCGACGAAGGGGCTGGCGGTGGCGACGATGGCCAAGAGGCCGAGGCCGGCCTCGATGCGCTGGCTTTCGCGGGCGATCAGCGCGTCGAGCACGCGGTCGATCCGCTGGACCAAGAGGGCGGCCTGGGTCTCGGTCTGGGTTCCGCGGGCGCGCGCGTCGCGCCATTCGCGCAACGCGCCCTGCAGCATGCGCGGCAGGGCGTGGGTGGGGCGATCGCCGGCGTCGGCTGCGATCTCCTCCATGGAACGGCCGGAGCCGAGCTCGCCTTCGAAGGCGTCGGCTTCCTGGTTCAGGCGGAAGAACCGCACGCTCTTGTCGAGGATCACCGCCCACGACCACAGCGAGGCCAGGGTCAGGCCCAGCATGACCAGCTTCGCCACCCAGGTGGCGCGCAGGAAGAGCGTGAGGAAGTTGAAGCTCTCCGGGCTGACGGCTGTGGGGTCCATTCGGTGGGCGGCTCCAACTTAGCAGCACAGGGGCAGGGGCAGATGAATCGCGGCGGTGGCGAACATAAGGCGTCGAATCAAAAAGTCAGAGGTCGGATCGCGGCGATCATCGCCGCTGTCGGCCGCCGGGCGCGCCCGTCCAGCCCGACGCAGGCGGCTTCCACAAGGGCGTCGGCGATCCTTTCTGCGCCGCGGTCGATCGCCTGGAGCATGGTCATCCGCGCGCCGCGCATCGCCTCGACCCGGGTGCGCACCAGGAGCACGTCGTCGATGCGGGCGGGTTTTCGGTAGTCGATCTCGATGCGGGTGACGGCGAAGGCCAGCGGCGGGTCGAGGTCGCGCAGCGCCGCGTGGTGGATGCCGGCCAGCCGAAGGGCGTCGGAGCGGCCGCGCTCCAGGAAGTTCACGAAGGCGCCGTGGAAGACCACGCCGGTGAAGTCTGTGTCCTCGTAGTAGACGCGGACGGGCAGGACATGCTCGCGCCCGTTCCAGGCGCCGGCGGAGGGCTGCATCTCAAGCCTCGTCCTCGAAGAGGCCGGGCTGGATCTTGGGGGCGGCGGGGGGTTCGGCGAGGCCGAGGTGGGCGTAGGCCCGCGCGCAGGCCATGCGGCCGCGGGGCGTGCGCTGGATGAAGCCCTGCTGCAGCAGGAA
>Ga0070668_100004664_pt1 | contig 10155 bp, 7 predicted proteins | sample KBSS43metaG_FD_64661 | JGI IMG/M metagenome (GOLD analysis project Ga0070668, IMG submission 64661) | Switchgrass rhizosphere microbial communities from Kellogg Biological Station, Michigan, USA - KBS S4-3 metaG | ecosystem: Host-associated > Plants > Roots > Rhizosphere > Soil ... | reverse complement strand
CGAGGATGCCGATACCCGAGAGCGGGCTGTTCGACGAGCCGATGAGTCCGGCCATGTAGCCGCAGACGGCCGAAACGAGGAAGCTCATCACGATCACGTAGATCAGTCCGCCGGCTACGAGCGCGACCCAGTGCGCGCCGAGGCCGCTCTCGATCGCGAAGTGGCCGAGCAGGAATGCGATCGGCACGAAGCACACGAGCATGATCAGTCCGACCGTGCCGATCGGAATGTCCTGCTCGGTGCGCGGAAGAAGAGCAGCGTTGCCGGCCTTGCGCACTTTCGACGCCGCCATCGCGGAGGCGAGGCCGCTGACGACCGGCTTGACCAGCTTCGCGAGCGTCCAGATCGCGGCGACGCCGATCGTGCCGGCGCCGACGAAGCGGATCTTGTGGTTCCAGATCGACCCGGCGAATTCGGCCGTCCCTTTCGCCGCCTCGGCCGCATCGGCCAGCGCCGAGTAGTGCGGCACGCCCCAGCCCCAGCCGATCAGCGCGCCGACGAGCATCGCGACGCCGACCCACAGGCCGACCAGGTGGCCAACCGCGAACAGGGCCATCGACAGGTTGAAGTCGAACCCGGTAACCGAACCGCGATCGCCGCCGAAACGGAAGTAGTGCACGACGTCGGCCGCGAACACGCGCGTTGCGACCGTCACGGCGAATACCGCGGCGACGATCGCGCCCCAGGTCACGGCGAGAAGGCCGGCGCGGTTTTCCGCATCGGCCGCAGCGGTGCGGTCGCCGCCGCCGCCGACCTTGAGCACTTCCGCGCAGGCGACGCCTTCGGGATAGGGCAGGTCCGAGTTCGTCACGAGGGCCCGACGCAGCGGGATCGAGTACATGACGCCGAGGATGCCGCCGAGCGCGCAGATCGCGAACGACGACCAGTACGGGAAGCCGGTCCACCAGCCGATCATGACGAGGCCCGGCAGGACGAAGATGATCGAGGACAGCGTGCCGGCCGCCGACGCGACGGTCTGCACGATGTTGTTTTCCTGGATCGTCGAGTCCTTGAAGCCGCGCAGCAGTGCCATCGAGATGACGGCCGCCGGAATCGACGTCGCGAATGTCAACCCGGCCTTGAGGCCGAAGAACACGTTCGCGGCCGTGAATACCAGCGTGATGATCACGCCGATGATCAGACCGCGCAGCGTCAATTCGTTGCGCAATTCGCCGCCGGTATTCGTCGTATCGGTCACAGGCCTCTCCCCATGCTGGTGGATCAAGTATCGCAGAGAAGAAAAGATTGAACCACGGAGCACCAGAAGAAAAGCCACGGAAAAGACTGAACCACGAAGAACACGAAGAACACGAAGAAGATCCAGAGCCAAGATTCCTGACAGGGAGAACGAGGTTATTCCGTGCTTCTCGGGCGGTGGAACGTTGTGGTTCGCGTCTCAACCAGCATTCGCTCTAGCTTTCCTTCGTGTTCTTCGTGGTTCAATCTTTGCGCCCCCACGCACTGCCGCCACTGGACTCTGGCAAAATACATGGCTTGCCTTCCACGCCGGGATATCCCATGAGCCATCACGACATACGTTCGGCCGTACGGCCGGATCCCGACCAGCCGATGGTCGACATTGCCGACTACGTCGCCGACTACAAGATCGACTCGCGGGAAGCCTACGACACCGCGCGCTACATGCTGCTCGATTCGCTCGGTTGCGCGATGCTGGCGATGAAGTTTCCCGGTTGCGTCAATCATCTGGGACCGCTCGTGCCCGGTGCGACGTTGCCCGGCGGAGCGCGCGTTCCGGGTACCAGCCTGGAACTGGATCCCGTGCAGGCGGCGTTCTGCATCGGCACGCAGGTTCGTTGGCTCGACTTCAACGACACGTGGCTTGCCGCCGAGTGGGGACATCCGTCGGACAACCTCGGCACGATCCTGGCCGTCGGAGACTACCTGTCGCGCAAGGCGCAGCGCGAAGGCGGCAAGGGGTTGACCGTGCGTGATGTGCTGACCTGGGCGATCAAGGCGCATGAGATCCAGGGCTGCTATGCGCTGAAAAATTCGTTCAATCGCGCCGGGCTCGATCATGTGATCCTCGTGCGCCTGGCGTCGACCGCAGTCGCGACGGCGATGCTTGGTGGCGGCAAGGAAGAAATCGTGACTGCCGTTTCGCACAGCTGGATCGACAACGGCGTACTGCGCACCTACCGGCACGCGCCGAACACCGGGCCGCGCAAGAGCTGGGCGGCCGGCGACGCGTGCCGGCGCGCGGTGATCCATGCGCTGAACGCCGTCGACAAGCGCGTCGTCGGCTATCCGTCCGCCCTGAGCGCGAAGACCTGGGGTTTCTACGACGTCGCGTTCAAGGGCAAGGCGTTCGAGTTCGAGCGGCCGTTCGGCAGTTACGTCATGGAAAACGTGCTGTTCAAGATCAGCTTTCCGGCCGAGTTCCATGCCCAGACCGCGGTCGAGTGCGCGATGCAGCTGCATGCGCAGGTCGGCAGCCGGATCGACCAGATCGAGCGCATCGAGATCGAGACGCAGGAAGCGGGCGTGCGCATCATCGACAAGACCGGGCCGCTCGCGAACTACGCCGATCGCGACCATTGCCTCCAGTACATGGTCGCGGTGCCGCTGCTCTTCGGCCGCCTGACCGCCGACGATTACAACGACGACATCGCCGCCGACCCGCGCATCGACGCGTTGCGCGCGAAGATGACGGTTCGCGAGAACCCGCAATTCACGAAGGACTATTTCGATCCGGCCAAACGCTACATCGGCAACGCCGTTCAGGTGTTTTTCGCGGATGGCAGCAGCACGCAGAAGGTCTCTATCGACTTCCCGATCGGTCATCGCAAGCGTCGTGGCGAAGGCATACCGGTGCTGCTGCGCAAGTTCGAGGCGGCAGTAAGGGGGCAGTTCGACCCGTCCCAAGCTCGACGGATCCTCGATGCCTGCGCAGACTCTTCCGGACTGGAAGCATTGCCTTTACAGGACTTTTTGGCTCTTTTTGCCGTTTAGGCCCCACAAGGGCGGCAAAACTGCTGGAAGTTTCAGATTCTCCGACACTTTTTCGCGAATGACTGTATACTGAACGAAGAGTTCGTGTAGTAGAGGTAAAAAAATCATTTTGCTAGAATGCCGCGGCTCGCGTTGCGAATCGATAACCTATTATTAACGCGACAACGTTGAACGAGTAGTAGGACAGTACCGCCAGGGTGTGAGCGGTTCCAAGAAAAACCATTAGTAACAGGAGACTCCGATGAAACGTAACACGTTGTTTGCATTTGTTGCCCTGGCGCTGGGCGGGGCGGGCGTTGCCCAGGCCCAGGAATTCAGCAGCTGGTATGTGGCACCTCGTTTGGGCGTTGCGATTCCCGACAATGAGCGTGACACCAAGACCACCGCGTTCTTCGGAATCGGCGTGGGCACTTGGTACAACCCGAATTTCGCGATCGATTTCGAGTACGGCATCAACAATGCCGACTACAAGAACGGCGCGGCGCGCGATGGCCACCAGTGGGAAAGCGTGCAGCTTGACGTAGCCGGTCGCTGGTTCTTCGGCGAGATGGGCTCGGGCTGGCGTCCGTATTTCATGGCCGGCGTCGGCGCACTGCGCCACAAGGCGTTCTCGGGCGAGACGCTGCACCACTTCGGCTTCGCGCAGAACGGCGGCTGGGATCCGATGGCCACGATCGGCCTGGGCATGCAGTACACGATGTCCGATCGCCTGGCGTTCCGCGGCGAAATCGCGGCCCGCTACGATCACGACAACAACTCGTACAACTCGATCGTTTCCGATTCGTTCGGTATTCCGCGCCACACCGGTTTCACCGATGCGATCCTGACGGTCGGCCTGACCTACAGCTTCGGTGGCCACGCGGTTGCCGTGCACGAAGAGACCAAGACCGTGACGCAGGCGCCGCCGCCGCCGCCGCCGCCGCGTGAAGCGCCGGCTCCGACGAAGGTGACGATCGACCTGCGTGGCGTCGAGTTCAAGTTCGACCACCCGCGCGTTGGCGAGAAGCTGGTCCCGTCGCTGAAGGCGCCGACGGCCGACTCCGTCGCGATCCTGGATCAGGCGATCGACACGCTCAAGCGCAATCCGGAAGTCCGCGTTGAAGTCGACGGTCATACCGACTCGGTCGGCACCGACGCGTACAACCAGAAGCTGTCCGAGCGTCGTGCGAAGGGCGTCTATGACTACCTGACCGCGCACGGTATCGAAGCCAGCCGCCTGGATGGTCCGAAGGGCTTTGGCGAGAGCCAGCCGATCGACACCAACGACACCGCGGAAGGTCGTCAGCGTAACCGTCGTACCGAACTCAAGGTCGAGTGATCGGCGCGTAAGCAGCAAGATTGACGAAAAAGCCCGGCGCAAGCCGGGCTTTTTTTATGTCCGCGCAAATGGGCAGAAGCAAGAAAAGATGAACCACGAAGACACGAAGAACACGAAGAAGAGCAAAAAATCTTGAAAATCAGCTAGAGCACGAGGAAATGAAAGCAGAGCATTACTATGGACAACACGGAAAAGTCGAATTCATTGAGGCTTTCTCCGTGTTCTCTCTGCTTGTTCTCCGTGTACTCCGTGTAGCGCTTTGTTTTTGATAGCCCGCGCCGCTAGCGCGTCTTCATGCCGGCTTTCCAGGCAAATACCGCAGCCTGGGTTCGATCGCCGACGCCGAGTTTTGCGAACACGTTGCTGACGTGCGTCTTGACGGTCTTCTCACCGATGCCGAGCTGGTCGGCGATCTGCTGGTTGCTCAAACCTTCGGCCATCAGACTCAATACTTCGCGTTCGCGCTGGCTCAAAGTTTCCAGCGCCTGAGTAGATGGCAAGCCGCCGCGGCGCAGTGCGTCCATCAGGTGGCCGGCCACGCGCGGGTGCAGTACCGCTTCGCCGCGTGCTCCCTTGCGCACGGCGTCGGCCAGGCTCTCGGCGTCGACGTCCTTCAACAGGCACGAAATCGCGCCGGCCTGCACTGCGGCGACGATTTGCTGGGCATCATCGAACGAGGTCAGCAGGATCACCTGCGTGTCCGGACTGACCGCGCGGATGTCGCGCGTCGCCGCGATTCCGCCGCCGGGCATCACGAGGTCGACCAGCGCGACGTCCGGGCGCTGCTGCTCGCATACGGCGATCGCGCCTTGCGCATCTTCCGCCTCGCCTACGATCGACAGGTCGGAGTGCGTTTCCAGAAATGCGCGAATTCCCTGCCGGACCAATACGTGGTCGTCGACGATAACCAGGCTGATCGTTTCATGATTCATGCTGCGTGCTCGCTGAAGGAAAATCGATGTCCGCTCGAAGAATATCTCGCGAGGCCGTGCCGGACTCGCGGCTCATGTGTCTCGTGTGCCCGCAAAGCTTACGCTGATCCGGGTTCCGCCGGCAGGTTCGCTGTCGATCGAGATGCGGCCTTGCGGCAGCGTCGCTGCGCGCTCGCGCATGTTGCCCAGCCCCATGCCCGGTGTCGCGCCGGCGATGCCGCCGCGCCCGTCGTCCGATATGCGCAGCGTCGTCGTTGCGCCCGCCACGCGCAATGCCAGCTGCACGCGCGTCGCGCCGCTGTGGCGCAGGACGTTGGCCAGCGCCTCGTCGGTGATGCGCAACAGCGTTTCCTGGTCGCCCGACGGGACGTTCGCTGTCTCGTCGAGATCCGTGTCGAGCGCCATGCCGCTGACCTGGGCCCACTCGAGCGCGCGCATGCGCAAGCGCTGCGCGAACGGCAGCGCGGCATCCGACGCGCGCAGTTCGTCGAGGATCTGCGCGAGTTCCTGCTGGATCTGCTGGCTCAGGCGCTCGGCCTGCGCGATGCGCTCGGCCGCCGGGCCCGCCGTGGACTGCCGGCGCAGCGTGGCCAGCTGCAGGTTCAGCGCGAATGCCTGCTGCTTGACCGTATCGTGCAGGTCGCGCGCCAGACGCTGGCGTTCGGCCAGCATCGCCAGTTGCGCGCGCGATTGCATCAGCGCCTTGAGTTCGAGCGCCATGCGGTCGAGCAACGCGGAGAGGTAGCCGAGCTCGTCGCGCGAACGGTCGTCGATCCGGTCGCTGAAATCGCCGCGGCTCCATGCCGTTGCCGCGCGCGCGACGCGGTTCAGCCGGCGCGTGACCCAGGTCGCAAGGAAGATCGACGAGGCGATGCCGAACACGAGCAGATAGCCGAGCACGATCGGCCACTCCAGGCTCAGGTCGAACAGGAAGCGATGCCATGGGACCGGCAATCGCAGTTCGACGAACACGAAGCCGAGCAGGCCACGGTCTCTGGCGCGAACGGCGACAAGCACGCGGCGGATCTTGTACGGCGCGTCGGCGCCGGGCAGCTGCACTGCGGTCCTGCTCGCGCTGGCGGCAGCAAATTCCGCGGCGCCCGGTGCAGGCAGTTCGATTCGCCAGTCGGCCTGCGCCGGAGCCTGCGCGAGCAGGCGCCCCTCGGCGTCGAGCACGGCGGCGGCCAGCGGCACGGCGGCAAGTTCGAGCAGCAGATACGACTCGCCTTCGACCAGGCCGCCGCGTGGCCGCTGCACCTGCAATACCCACGCGCGCGCCCAGTACTGCAGCATCGACTTCGCGGAGGCGTCGCTCGGCCATGCGTCGGCCAGCTCGCTGCTTGCGCGTTCGGTCGCGCGCAGCAGCGAGCCGCTTTCGACACTCGCAATGAAGGTTTCGTATTCGAACGTGAGGATCGCTGATTCGACCAGGATCAGGCTCGGCAGCGACAGCAGTACGTAGAACAGCGTGAGCTTCGATATCAGCCCGCGAAGTTGAGGTCGCAGCGGCTTCATGCGGCGATTTCCGGGCAGGAGCGGACGCGAAGCATAGCCGCAATCGGCGGATTTCGCGCAGCGTCGCGCCCGAATTCCCGCGCGGCCGCTGATCGAACCGCGCAGGCATGCGTGCGCGGCGAACCGATGTCGGGCATTTACGAAATCACATTTCCACTTTCGCGAAACGATAGTGGCCGACGAGCCACTCGTTGCCGTCGCGATAGCCGAACAGCTCTGCGCAGGCCATCCAGAACATGCGCCAGCGCTGATTCCATAGGGCCGCTTCGGCGCCGTACGTTCCGCGCAGCACCTCGAGGATCTCGTCACGATGCGCGTCATGATTGGCCAGCCAGGCGTTCGCGGTCCGTGCGTAGTGCGTGCCGGGCAGGCGCCACTGCTGCTCGATGCGCAGGTCGCGCTGGAACCAGAGCAGCGTATCGGCCGACGGCATCAGTCCGCCGCTGAAGAAATGCCGGCCCATCCAGTTGTCGTCGCCGTCCGTCTCGAACGGATAGAGCAGCTCGCGGTGGCAGAAGATGTGCACGAACAGCTTGCCGCCGGGACGCAGCCACGCGGCGATGTTGCCGAGCAGGCGTTCGTAATTGCGCATGTGCTCGAACATCTCGATCGACACGACCCGATCGAAGTGCGTGGCCGGCAGTTGCAGCCGGTTCACGTCGCACGTGACGACTTCGACGTTCGCGATTCCGGATTGCCTGCAGCGTGCTTCGATGAATTCGCGCTGCGGGCGCGAATTCGACACGGCCGTGATTCTGCTGCGCGGGAACCGGGCGGCCATCCACAGCGTCAGCGAGCCCCAGCCGCAGCCGAGTTCCAGCACGTCCTGTCCGTCGTGCAGTTCGGCGCGGTCGGCATACAGCGCGAGCATCGCTTCCTCGGCTTCGTCCAGCGAGCCGGTGCCGGGCGGGAACAGGCAGCTCGAATATTTCAGGCGCCTGCCGAGGCACAGCTCGAAGAAGCGCGGCGGCAGTTCGTAGTGCTGCTCGTTCGCGGCTTCGGTGAGAATCGCGAGCGGGCTCGAGCGCAATTCCGCGATGCGGGCGCGCACGCGATCCGCGACGGCCGCGGCATCGCCGGCGCATTCCTCACGCAGGCGCCGCGCGCACAGGCGGCGAATGCCGAAGCGGATCAGCGCATCGGGCAGCAGCCCGCGCTCGGCGAGGCTTGTAGCGTCAAGGAAAGCTGGTCGGTGCGCACCGGCACGATCGTCATGGGCCTCGGGCGGCGATGCCAGCTTCGCTAAATCGTTGGTCACGAGTTACTCCAAGATCAAATGCTTCCGTTTCGTCATTCCGGGGCCACCGCAGGTGGAACCCGGAATCCAGGCTTTGGCTCGTGAGCCTGGATTCCGGATCGCCGCTGCGCGGCGTCCGGAATGACGGCAATTGTTTATCCGACCATTCTTCGCCTATCGTCGATCTGCGCCGTAGTTGGTTGACGCTCAATCCTTGCGTTGCCCCGGTTTCGGAAACCACGGAATGAAAGCGCTCGTTGTCCGCTGGTAGTCGCGGTAGTCGTCGCCGCGCGAGCGAACCGCCTGGGCTTCGACGAACGGGATGCCGGTGACCCAGTACAGCGAGACGAGCATCAGGACCGGCCCGAGCAGGCTCAGCCATGCGACCGGCCATGGCGTGCCGATCGCAAGAAAGACGTATGCGAACCAGTGCAGCCACTCGAAGAAGTAGTTCGGGTGGCGCGAGTAGCGCCACAGGCCGACCCGGCAAGTGATGCCGCGGTTCGCGGGGTCATGCCGAAAGCGCGCGAGCTGCAGGTCGGCGATCGACTCGCCGGCGACACTGACTATCCAGAACGCGACGCCAACGAAACACCAGCGCGTCATGCCTTCCTTCGGATTCTGCGCGACCGCGAAGAACGGCAGCGAGAACAGCGCGGTCAGGAGCGCCTGCGCCTGGAAAAACCCGAAGAACTTGCCTTGGTTATCGTGCCAGTGTTCGCGCAGGTAGCGATAGCGCCCGTCCTCGGGCTCGCTGAGCACGCGCGCGAGGATGTGCAGGCACAGGCGGAATCCCCAGGCCCCTCCGAGCATCGCGACGCCGAGCCGCGCGATCAGGCTGCCGCCTCCAACTGTCGCGTAGAACAGCGCGCTGCCGCCCATGCACATCGCCCAGATCACGTCGACGATGCCGGCATTGCGCGTGCGCAGCTGCACGAGCCAGCCGATCAGCATGGCGATGCTCGCGCCGGCCCACACGCAGGCAATGGGCCAGAACTCGGTCATGACTTCGCCGCCAGAAGGCGCGGCGCGGCCGCGGCGTCGAGAACGCGCAGGCGCAGCGCCAGCCGCGCGAGCAGAGGCATCAGTGCGGCCCAGACGACCGCGATCAGCACGAACGTCAGGACCGGCCTCGCGCCGAACGTCAGCGCGTGCCAGCCGCTTCCGGCCGCCCAGTACGCGAGCGGCGCGCCGACGCCGCCGAGCGCCAGCGCGAGCCATGGCCGCGGCTGCAGGAAGGCAAGCGAGTGATTCAGTGCGAGCGCATAGCTGGTCCACAGCATGACCATCCAGACGGGCGACAGTCCCGGCCACGGCAGCCATGTGGCAAAATCCATCAATCCACATTGCGCAAAAATGGAATCGATGACGAAGCCGGCACTGCCGATGACGACGATCAGGCACGTGTCGGCGCGGCGCCAGGCGCTGGTCGCGAGCTGACACGCCGCGAACACGGTGAAAACGGCGACGCCCGGCCACCACAGCCCACGCCCGGCGCCCGCGACCGCCGCGATCCAGGTCGCCTGGTAAAACAGCATGTTGATCCAGTTGTTCACGCGGATCCGCAGTCCGGCACGAATTGCGGGTTGCGGCAGCCGGGTTTGACCATCAGCATCTGCACGTTGCCGACCGAGCGCTCGCGGAAGCCGCCCTCGCAATAGGCGAGGTAGAAGTCCCACAGGCGCACGAAATGCTCGTCGTGACCGAGCGCGCGCACGGCCGCATGCGCTTGGTGGAAACGCTCGCGCCATGCGGCGAGCGTCAACGCATAACTCGGGCCGATGTCCTCGAGATTGAACAGTTTCAGGTCGCTGCTGCGCGCGGCCGCGCCGACCATCGCGCTGACCGACGGGATGAATGTCCCGGGAAACACATGGCGCTTGATGAAATCGACGGCGCGCAGCGCCCGGGCGTAGCGGTGATCCTCGATCGTGATCGCCTGGATCAGCGCCATGCCGTTCGGCGCGAGCAGCGACCCGACCTTCGCGAAATACGTATCGATGAACTGATGCCCGATCGCCTCGATCATCTCGATCGAGACGAGCTTGTCGTACTGGCCGGACAGGTCGCGGTAGTCCTCGAGCAGCACGGTGATGCGGTCGTCGAGGCCGCAGGCGCGCACGCGTTCGCGGGCGAGCTCGTATTGGGCGCGCGAGATCGTCGTCGTCGTCACGCGGCAGCCG
>Ga0070668_100004660_pt1 | contig 10158 bp, 9 predicted proteins | sample KBSS43metaG_FD_64661 | JGI IMG/M metagenome (GOLD analysis project Ga0070668, IMG submission 64661) | Switchgrass rhizosphere microbial communities from Kellogg Biological Station, Michigan, USA - KBS S4-3 metaG | ecosystem: Host-associated > Plants > Roots > Rhizosphere > Soil ... | reverse complement strand
GCGCGATACCTGCGACCAGGTGGGCAATTTCTCCGCCGCGTGGGTGCCGATGTTGTGGGAGGATCGCGGCATTGGCTCGATCATGGTCGTGCGCCAGCCGCCCAAACCTTTTACCGACAAGGAGCAGGCGCTCCTCAGGACCTTCGCCGATCAGGCGGTGATCGCAATCCAGAACGCGCGATTGTTCCGGGAGGCCCAGAAGGCCCGGGCGCAAGCCGAGGCCGCCAACGAGGCGAAGAGCTCGTTCCTGGCGACGATGAGCCACGAGATCCGCACGCCGATGAACGCCGTCATCGGCATGAGCGGGCTCCTGCTCGACACGACGCTGGACACCGAGCAGCGCGACTACGTCGCGACGATCCGCGAGTCGGGCGACGCGCTGCTGACGATCATCAACGACATCCTCGACTTCTCGAAGATCGAAGCCGGGCGCATGGACATCGAGGCGCAGCCGTTCGACCTGCGCGAGTGCGTCGAGTCCGCCCTCGACCTCGTGACGGCCCGAGCGGTAGAGAAACATCTCGACACCGCCTACGTGTTCGAAGGCGATGTTCCTTCCGCGATCGTCGGCGACGTGACGCGGCTGCGACAGATCATGCTGAACCTCCTGTCCAACGCGGTGAAATTCACCGACGCGGGCGAGGTCGTGCTGTCGGTCACGTCGCATCCGGCCGGGTCTGGGCACGTCGAGCTGACGTTCTCGGTCCGCGACACCGGCATCGGGCTGTCGCCGGAAACGATGAGCCGCCTCTTTCAGTCGTTCTCGCAGGCCGATTCGTCGACGACGCGCAAGTACGGCGGCACGGGACTCGGGCTCGCGATCAGCCGCCGGCTGGCCGAGCTGATGAACGGCAAGCTGTGGGCGGAAAGCGACGGTCCCGGCAAGGGCTCGACGTTCCTGTTCAGCATCAAGGTGCCGACCGCGGCGATGCCGCCGACGCGGCAGCGCGAGTTCGTCGGCGTCCAGCCCGAGCTGGAAGGCAAGCGGATTCTCGTCGTCGACGACAACGCGACCAACCGCCGTGTCCTCGACCTGCAGACCGGCAAATGGGGCATGAAATCCCGTTCCACCGAATCGCCGGGCGAGGCGCTGCAATGGCTCGACGCGGGGGAGACGTTCGATCTCGCGATCCTCGACATGCACATGCCGGACATGGATGGGTTGGCGCTGGCGCGAAGGATTCGTGACCGCCGTCCGGCCTTGCCGCTGGTGCTGTTCAGTTCGCTGGGCCGGCGCGAAGCGGGCGACGAGGACCGGCTTTTCAATGCGTATCTCGCGAAGCCGATCCGCCAGTCGCACCTGTTCGATACGCTGGCGAGCCTGCTGGCCCAGGACGTGGCGCCGCGGGCCGAGCCGGCCGCAGGCAAGCCGCAACTCGATCCGGGCCAGGCGAAACGGCATCCGCTGAGAATTCTGCTGGCCGAGGACAACGTCGTGAACCAGAAGCTTGCGCTGCGGCTGCTGCAGCAGATGGGCTATCGGGCGGATCTCGCGTCGAACGGTATCGAGGCCGTCGAATCGCTGCAGCGGCAGGCGTACGACGTCGTGCTGATGGACGTGCAGATGCCCGAAATGGACGGGCTCGAAGCGTCGCGCCAGATTACTGCCCGCTGGCAGGCGCAGGAGCGGCCGCGGATCATCGCGATGACCGCCAACGCGATGCAGGGCGACCGCGAGATGTGCCTCGCCGCCGGCATGGACGACTACCTGACCAAGCCGATCCGGGTGGAGCGGCTGGTCGAAGCACTGAACCACGTGACCGCCCGCAAGGACCGCTGATGAGCGCACCGACGATCGATCTGGCCACGTTCGAAGCGCTGAAGGCCACGACCGGCGCCGAGTTCGCGCTGGAGTTGCTCGACACGTTTCTCGAGGAAGCGCCGGCGATGATCGGCGAGCTGCACGACTCGCTGGCGGCGAAGGACGCCGACAAGTTCCGCCGTGCCGCGCACTCGCTCAAGTCCAACAGCAACACGTTCGGGGCGCTGACGCTGGGCGCGATGGCGCGCGATCTCGAGCTCGGGGGGCTCGCGAGCGTTGCCGAGAAAGGGACGCAGCCGCTCGACGCGCTCGCGCAGGAGTACGCCCGCGTCGCCGCAGCGCTGACCGCGATCCGCAATGGTTGAGTCGCGCATCGGAGCGGCCCGCCTGCTGGTCGTCGACGACAACAAGGTTAACCGACTGTTGCTGATGCGCAGCCTGGAGCTGCAGGGCCACAGCGTCGCGATGGCCGAGAACGGACGGGTCGCGCTGGAAACGCTGCGCCGCGAGCCGTTCGATCTGCTGCTGCTGGACATGGAGATGCCGGAGATGGACGGCTTCCAGGTGCTCGAGCAGCTGTTTGCCGACCGGCAGCTGCGCGATATTCCGGTCATCGTCACGTCGTCGCTGGAAGGTATCGCGAACGTCGTGCGCTGCATCGAGCTGGGCGCCGAGGATTACCTCGGCAAGCCGGTCAACCCGGTGTTGCTGAAAGCGCGGATCAACGCGAGCCTCGAGAAAAAGCGGCTGCGCGACCAGCAGAAGCAGCTGGTGCGCCGCTTCGCGACGCCGGAGGTCGCGCAGGACCTGCAGGACTCCGGCTTTTCGCTCGGTGGGAAGCACGTGCAGGCCGCGGCGATGTTCTGCGACATCCGCGACTTCACCGCGCTTGCGGAGACGCAGGATCCCGAGGAGACGATCGAGCTCCTGAACACCTACTACGCGCTGATGTTCGACGCCATCAGCGGTCACGGCGGTGTCGTCACGGTGATGATGGGGGACGGCCTGATGGCGGTGTTCGGTGCCCCGCTGCCACTGCCCGATCATTGCGATGCCGCCGTGCGCGCCGCGCAGGAAATGATCGAGCTGATCGACCTGTTCAACCTCGAGCGCCAGACCGTGGCCAAACCGCAAATCCGCATCGGCATCGGCATTGCGTCCGGCGAAATGGTGGCCGGATACGCCGGGACCAACGAGCGTGCGACCTACACATGCATTGGCGACACGGTCAACCGCGCGTCTCGCCTCGAGACGCATACCAAGGTGGCGGCGCGCTCGATCCTGATCGACGGCGCTACGCGCCGGCAGCTGTCCGGCGACATACCGGTGGAGTCGCTTGGTGCCGTGCCGTTCAAGGGACTCGCGGCGGCGGTCGACGTGTGGTCGGTTGTCGCAGGCGTTGCGGACCCGGGCTCCGACGACACGTAGACCGGTGCGCGAGCTCGACGCGCCCACGCGCGCAGAGTCGAACGTCGGAATCGCCGCGCGGGCGCTGTGGCAAACTCGGCACATTTGCAAGTCAGCTCGATAGGCAATTTCGTGTCGGATGACCGGCGTGCGGACGGCTCCCGCGCCGAGCCGATGTCCCCGCTTCCGAATCTGCGTTCAGTTCCGTCCATTCGCTTTTTTTGCAATGCACAGCCTAGGTGTCATTGTCACTCTTGCCGGCGCGCTTGCAGTCGCGCTGGTGTTCGGCTGGCTGACGCAGCGACTGCGTCTGTCGACGCTCGTCGGCTACATGCTCGCCGGCATCGTCGTGGGACCGTTCACGCCGGGATTCGTCGCCGACACCGGCCTTGCGTCGCAGATGGCGGAGATCGGCGTCATCCTGCTGATGTTCGGCGTCGGCATGCACTTCCACCCGCAGGAACTGCTGCGGGTGTGGCGCATTGCCGTGCCGGGGGCTGTTGCGCAAAGCGCCGTCGCGGCGCTCGCGGGGTGGGGCGTGGCGCGGGCATTCGGCTGGACGCACGCTGCGGGGCTGGTCTTCGGCATGGCGCTCGCGGTCGCGAGTACCGTCGTGCTGATGCGGATGCTCGTCGAGCAAGACCGGCTCAATTCGCGCGATGGCCACGTGGCCGTCGGCTGGCTGATCGTCGAGGACCTGTTCACCGTCGTCGCGCTCGTCCTGCTGCCGGTGCTGGCGCTGCCGGAGGTCGATGCTGCCGCCACGGCGGCTGCGACCGGCATCGCGATCGGCAAGGCGGCATTGTTCGGCCTTCTGGTGTGGGTGCTGGGCCCCCGGCTGCTCGGCCCGCTGATGGAAAGGATCGTTCGCACGCGGTCTGCGGAGCTCTTCACGCTCGCGGTATTCGTGGTCGCGCTGGGCATCGCGCTGGTGGCCGCGCAGGTGTTTCACGTCTCGGTGGCGCTGGGCGCATTCTTCGCCGGGCTGGTCGTCGGGCAATCGCGGTTCGGGCCGCAAGCGGCCGCGGACATGGCGCCGTTCCGCGACGTCTTCACCGCGCTGTTCTTCGTGTCGGTCGGAATGCTGTTCGACCCGTCGTTGCTCGTCGCGCAGCCGGTGCTGATCGCGATGGCCCTGGCCATCGTGCTGCTGATCAAGCCGGCCGTGGCGCTGGCCATTGTGCTGGTGCTGCGTGAGCCGCCACGAACGGCGCTGACCGTCGCCGTAGGCCTCGCCCAAATCGGCGAGTTCTCGTTCATCGTCGGTTCGCTGGGCGAATCGCTCGGATTGCTGCCTGCCCAGGGAATGGGCGTGCTGGTGGTCGCGGCTATCGCATCGATCGCGGTCAACCCTGTGCTGTTCGCCGCGCTTGCGCACTACGAGGCCGTACGCGGGTCGGAACCGGAAGCAGCCGTCGTTTCAGATGAAGCACCCGCATCGGCGGTGGCGGCAGGTGCGCCAGTCGCTGTCACCGGTGTCGGGCCGGTCGGGCGTCGCTTCGTCGAGCGCTGCCGGCAAAACGCAATCCCGGTCGCGGTGATCGACGCCGGCATCGATGCGCTGGAAGCGCTGCGCGCGCCCGGCGTGGCAACGGTTTTCGGCGACCCGGGTCGGCCGGCGGTCCTCGCCGCGGGGCTGCACGGCGCCCGACTGATCGTCGTCACCAATGAAACGCTGGCCGACAAGATGCGCGTATGCATCGCCGCGCGCGCCGTCAATCCACGGATCGTCATCGTTGCCACGGCGATCGGCGACGCGGAGCACGCGTGGCTGCAGGAATTCGGCGTTGCGTCGATCTGCGACGCCGTGGACGAACTGGCGGACGCGCTGCTGCGCGCCGTGCGCGTTGCGCTGTAGCTTCCGGCCGGCTATTCGATCCGGCACGCCTCGTCGAAATCAAGCCGCGGTCCCCGCGGCTTGACCGATGCCGGGATGCCGTGCCCGAGGTTGACGAGGAAATTCGAGCGCCAGCTCGATCCTTCGAAAAAAGCCGCGTCGACCTTGGCGTTGTCGAAGCCGGACATCGGGCCGCAGTCGAGACCGAGCGCACGCGCGGCGATGATCAGGTACGCGCCCTGCAGCGACCCGTTGCGAAAGGCGGTGGTCCTGATGTGGTCGGTCTTGCCGGCGAACACCGCACGGGCGTCGATGTGCGGGAACAGCTTCGCCAGCTTTTCGTAGAACTCGAGGTCGTATGCGACGATGACCGTGCACGGCGCCTTCAGCGTCTTGTCGTGGTTGCCGGCTGAGAGCGCCGGCTCGAGCCGCGCCTTGGCCTCCGCCGAGCGAACGAACACGAAGCGTGCCGGCGAACTGTTCATCGTCGTCGGACCCCACTTCAACAGCTCCCACAGCGCATGCAGCGTCTCGTCGGTGACCGGATCGTCGCGAAACCCATGGAACGTGCGGGCGGTCCGGAAGATCTGGTCGAGGCAGGCGTCAGGAAGGGTCAAGGTGGGTCTCCGATTCGGATCCGCTGTCGCCGGCGGCGACGACGGCGATGTCGCTGGAATGGTTGCGGTAGTCTAGCAGCGGGCGTCGGATGTCCGGGCGCGCAGAAAAGTGACAAGAATTAGCGCAGTCTATCGCCAGAATTGGCATAATCAATTGGACGCATAGAACCTGCGTTTGCAGAATCGGCCTAATCGTGTGCGGGCGAGCGATTCGGCCGGACATCGATTTTGGCGAACCGCGACGGCGGGACGCATTTCTAGCGAGGAGATCCCCATGAAGGCGCTGAAGGGCACCAAGACACACGAAAATCTGAAGGCCGCGTTCGCCGGCGAATCGCAGGCGAATCGCCGCTATCTGTATTTCGCCAACAAGGCCGACGTCGAGGGGCAGAACGACATTTCGGCGCTGTTCCGCTCTACGGCCGAAGGCGAAACCGGCCATGCGCATGGCCATCTGGACTACCTGGCGCAGGTCGGCGACCCGGCGACGGACTTGCCGATTGGCAGCTCGCGGCAGAACCTGAAGGCAGCGGTCGCCGGCGAGACACACGAGTACACCGACATGTACCCGGGCATGGCGAAAGCAGCGCGCGACGAGCAATTCGACGAGATTGCCGACTGGTTCGAGACGCTGGCGAAGGCCGAGCGTTCGCACGCCAATCGTTTCCAGAAAGCGCTGGACGCACTGGCCGATTAACAGGGTCCCATTCCGCGATGAGCGCTGCACGCGCGCTCATCGCGGAGCGCGCCGCGAACGGCCGGCGCGCGAACCCACTGTGGCGCCGACGTAGCGGTCCGCCGGCCGATCGCCCCCGCGATCGGCTACGGTCCGGAGCGGCGGCGGGCCCAGCCGATCCGCGCATTCCTTTTCCTGGCCGCCCATGACCCGAGAAGGCAACCTCGACGCGCCGACCCGACATCCGGTCGCATGGCGCGACCCCGAGTTCTACGATCGCGACGCGTTCTACAAGGAAGCGGAGCGCATCTTCGATATCTGTCACGGCTGCCGGCGATGCGTAAGCTTGTGCGGCGCGTTCCCGACGTTGTTCGACCTCGTCGACGACGGGAAGACGATGGAAGTCGACGGTGTCGAGAAGAAGGATTATTGGAAGGTCGTCGACCAGTGCTACCTGTGCGACCTTTGCTACATGACGAAGTGCCCGTACGTGCCGCCGCATCCGTGGAACGTCGACTTCCCGCACCTGATGCTGCGCGGCAAGGCGATCAAGTTCGACAGCGGCGAGACGACGTTTCGCGACCGGCTGCTCACCAGCACCGACAAGCTGGGGAAGCTGGCGACGATCCCGGTGGTCGTGAAGGCCGTGAACTGGGCCAACAACGCGCCGGCTGCGCGGGCGGCGATGCAGGCCACGCTAGGTGTTGCCGCCGAAGCGGCGCTCCCGCCCTATGCGCCCGCGACGTTCCGCGAGACGGCGCCTGCGTCGCTCGCGTGGCCGGCGCGCGACGGCGATCGCGCGCCGGGCCGCGTCGCCGTGTTCGCGACCTGTTACGTCAACTACAACGAGCCCGGGATCGGCGCGGACCTCCTCAAGGTCCTCTCGCACAACGAGATCCCCTACGTCATCGTCGCCAGCGAAGCCTGCTGCGGCATGCCGAAGCTCGAACTGGGCGACTTCCCAAGCGTCGAGCGACTGAAGAACATCAACATTCCAGTCCTCGCCGGCTATGCGCGCGACGGGTACGCGATCCTGGCCGCGGTCCCCTCATGCACGCTGATGTTCAAGCAGGAGCTGCCGCTGCTGTTTCCCGACGATCCGGATGTACAGCTCGTCGCCGACGCGATGTTCGACCCATTCGAGTATCTGGTGCTGCGCGACAAGGACGGCCTGCTTCGCAAGGACTTCACGCGTCCGCTCGGCAATGTGAGCTACCACATCCCTTGCCATTCGCGTGTCCAGAACGTTGGCCAGAAAACCCGCGAGGCCCTCGAGTGGATTCCCGGGACCAGCGTCAAGACCGTCGAGCGCTGCGCGGGCCACGACGGCACCTGGGGTGTGAAGAAGGAATACTTTGCGATGTCGATGAAGATCGGCAAGCCGGTGTTCCGGCAGATGACGCAGGACGGGCCCGATTACGTGAGCTCGGACTGTCCGATCGCCGGCCGGCGCATCGTGCAGGGAGCCGCGGCGGAAGGCGCGGCGCGCGCCCGCAAGGAACACCCGCTGACGCTGCTTCGCATCGCCTATGGACTGGACTGACACTGCGATGAAGGAAACGCCACCGCCGCGGATCACCCGCGACTCGCTGCTGACGCTCGAAGCGTACGCCAAGACGCGCAAGGATTATCGCGCCCGCGCGATCCAGCACAAGAAGGCGCGGACCGTGCACGTCGGCGATCACGTCACGCTGCTGTTCGAAGACGAATTGACGATGCGCTACCAGATCCAGGAGATGCTGCATTGGGAGAAGACGTTCGACGAAGCGGGAATCCAGGGCGAGCTCGACGCCTACAACCCGTTGATCCCGGATGGCAGCAACTTCAAGGCGACGATGCAGATCGAGTATGACGATCCGGAGCAGCGCAAGGAAGCGCTGAAGCGACTGAAGGGCATCGAGGATCGTGTCTGGGTCCAGGTCGAAGGCTTCGCCAAGGTGTTCGCGATCGCCGACGAGGACCTCGAGCGGGAGAACGACGAGAAGACGTCCGCCGTCCATTTCGTTCGCTTCGAGCTGACGACGGAAATGGCGACGGCGCTCAAGCGCGGCGTCGCGCTGGGAGTTGGTGTCGATCATCCGAACTACCAGGCGGCGGTTGCGGTGGTTCCCCCCGAAACGCGCGCGTCACTGGTCAAGGACCTCGCCTGACGCGCGCGCCTGTGCGCGACCTCCGCAGCGCATTCCGCGGGACGCTCATTGCCGCCGGAGCCGACCTCGTCGTGATGTGCGCGCCGCAGTAGCGACGACTAGTCTCGCGTGGAACGCTGCATCCGGTAGATGCGGTCGACGGTCGGCTCGCCGCGGAGTTCGCTGGCGACGGTATCGAAATCGGGTCGCAGTCCCAGCGCCAACGCCGTCCGGTGCGACGCGACGTTGCGCACGTCCGCCTGCGCGATCACCAGCGTGAGCGTTGGATGCGACCACAGCCATGAGAGCATCGCCGCCGCGGCTTCGCGCGCGTAGCCCCGGCGCGTATGCGTGGAGAAGATGTCGTAGGCGACACTGGCCGTGCGGTCGTCGAAAACGGTCGCCTGCATCCAGCCGACGTAGGCGCCACCGTCCTGAGCGATCACGATCCAGTTGAGCCAATCCTCGGTGGGACGGCCGCTCCCGGCCGACAGCCGCGCGAAATGGGCGCGCAGCGCCTCGACATCGGTGGGCGGTTCGCTTGGCGTGTACGTGTGCAGCGTCGGATCGGCGAAGCCGGCAAATGCGGCATCGGCGTGACGGGCCTCGAGCGGCTCTAGCACCAGCCGCGCGGTCCGCAGTGGCTCGGCGTTCAATCGCGGAAGTTCTGATACTGCAGCGGGAACTCGCTGATCGATTTCTTCACCAACGCTATCGCATCCTGCAGGTCGTCGCGCTTCCCGCCCGACACGCGCACGCTGTCGCCCTGGATCGACGCCTGCACCTTCATCTTGCTGTCCTTGATCAGCTTGACGATCTTCTTGGCCAGCTCCTGCTCGACACCGGTCCGGACAGTGACCACCTGCTTCACCTTGTTGCCGGAGATCTTCTCGGTGTCGCCGTACTTGAGCGAGCGGACGTCGATGCCGCGCTTGGTGAGCTTGCCGAGCAGGATGTCGGTGACCTGCTTCAGCTTGAAGTCATCGTCGGCAAAGAGTGTCAGCACGTTCTCCTTCTGCTCGACGCGCGCGTCCGATCCCTTGAAATCGAAGCGGGTCGAGACTTCCTTGTTGACCTGGTCCAGCGCGTTGCGGACCTCGACCTGGTTCACTTCGGAAACGATGTCGAACGACGGCATGAGAAGCTCCTTCGGTTAGCCGATGAACGTAGCACGGGCGCGCCGCCGGCGCAAACGGACTGTAGATCGTCGATGCAGAATAGGGGAAGCAGGTCCAGCGTCGTCAGTTGCAAATTGCGGGCGCACAACGCAGAAACTCGCATTCATGTGGCAGTGACGGTGGGCGGATGATGCGAGGCTAGAGGTCGTCCAGCGTACGAGGAAACGTGCTGTGCAGCAGCCGCGACAGCGAGCGGTCGGCCAGCAGCCTGCCGCCGGTTTGGCAGCGCGCGCAGTAGTTGCATTCGTTCTCGGCGTACACGATCCGCTGCACCGGCGCGCCGCACACCGGGCACGGCTGGCCGAACTTGCCGTGTACGGCCATCTCCGGACGGAACGCCGTCACTTTCTCCGGAAATTGACCGCCGGCCTCGTCGCGCAGACGCTCGGTCCATTCGTCGAGCACGCTGCGCACCGAGTCGTAGAGGCAGGTGATCTCGTCGGCGGTGAGCTTGCGCGTCAGCGTCAGCGGCGACAGCTGCGCCCGGTGCAGGATTTCGTCCGAATACGCGTTGCCGATGCCGCTGAACAGGTGCGGATCGGTCAGTGCGCG
>Ga0070668_100004654_pt1 | contig 10161 bp, 9 predicted proteins | sample KBSS43metaG_FD_64661 | JGI IMG/M metagenome (GOLD analysis project Ga0070668, IMG submission 64661) | Switchgrass rhizosphere microbial communities from Kellogg Biological Station, Michigan, USA - KBS S4-3 metaG | ecosystem: Host-associated > Plants > Roots > Rhizosphere > Soil ... | reverse complement strand
CGAGAAGCGCTACGGCGGCACCGTCGCCGTGGCTGGCATCGACCTCGACGTAGCCGATGGCGAGTTCGTGACGCTGCTCGGGCCATCGGGCTGCGGCAAGACGACGACGCTGGGGCTCATCGCGGGCTTCTTTCCCCCGACGTCCGGCGAGATCTATCTCAAGGGCAAGCCGGTCGCGGACTTGCCCTCGTTCCGCCGCGACATCGGCGTCGTGTTCCAGGACTATGCCCTGTTCCCGCACATGACGGTCGCGCAGAACGTCGCGTTCGGCTTGCGCATGCGCAAGGTCGGCGCGTCCGAGACCGCGACGCGCGTCAACCAGGCGCTGGACCTCGTGAAGCTCGGCGGATTCGGCGATCGCCGTCCGCTCCAGATGTCGGGCGGCCAGCGCCAGCGTGTCGCGCTCGCTCGCGCGCTCGTGATCAATCCCGCAGTACTGCTGCTGGACGAGCCGCTGTCGAACCTCGACCTCAAGCTGCGCGAGGAAATGCGCGTCGAGATCGTGTCGATCCAGCGGAGGCTCGGAATCACGACCGTATTCGTGACGCACGACCAGGGCGAGGCGCTGGTGATGTCCGACCGCATCGCCGTCATGAACCACGGTCGGATCGAGCAGATCGGCGATCCCGCGTCGATCTACGAAGCGCCCGCGACACGATTCGTGGCGGAGTTCATCGGGCGCATGAACTTGTTGTCGGGCACCGTCATGCCGGACCGCGCCGTACGCATCGGCGACACGACGTTCGCCATGGAAGTGCCCGCCGATATCGCCAGCGGCGCGGCCGTCCACGTGGCGATCCGTCCCGAGCGCGCGCGATTGACGGACGAGCACCCGGCCGACGGCATTGCCCTGCCTGGAATCGTGCGGCAGGTGTTCTACCTCGGCGCGACGCGGGAAGTGCACGTCGATCTCCCGAACGGGGAGCGCGGCTTCGTGCAGCTTCACAACGAGGGAAGCGATGCGGTCGTCGCGACAGGCAGCGCCGTGTGGCTGTCGTCGTCCGCCGCAAACTGCCGCGTATTGCCCGCCTAGCCGCTAGGCTGTCTTCGCGAAGTCCGGTCGCGGCACCGCGCGGTCCGCCATGATCGGCACTTCGCCTTCGAGCGTGGTGCGCTGCATGCGGCGCGTGTACTTCGAGTCGTCCCACGGCGTCGCGCAATGCTGCGCGCAGCGGTTGTCCCACAGGAGGGCGTCGCCGACGCGCCACTTGTGGCGATAGATGAATTCGGGTCGGATCGCGAAGTCCTTCAGGTAATCGATGAGCTCCTGCGCTTCGCCGTCGTCCATGCCTTCGATCTTGTACGCCCAGCGCCCGATATAGAGCGACGTCCATCCGGAGTACGGATGCTTGCGCGCGATCGGGTGCCACACGTCGGGTCGCGCCGCCTTCTGTGCTTCCGTCAGCGGCCCGAGATGCGGGTAGTACACCTCGTGAAAGCGCGCGCGCGAGAAGCACGCCTTGCGCCCCATGATCCTTCGTCGCACGTCGTCGGGCAGCGCGTTGAACGCAGCATAAGTGTCGGCGTACATGGTGTCGCTGTCGACGGGCGGAAGCTCCATCGCGTGGATGAACGACCCCGCGTTTGGCAGGCGTTTGTCTTCGCCGTCGGAATGCCAGCCCCAGCCGGCGCGCTTGATGCCGACCGGCTGGTTGTCCTTTTCGGCGTTGGTGACGACGAGCACTTCCGGATATCCGGGCAGGTTGAACTCCGGCGGCTCCATGATGTGCAACGGACCGAGGCGCCGCGTGAACGCCACGTGCTGATCTGGCGTCCACGCGACGTTGCGGAACAGCAGGATGCTGTGCCGATGCCACGCTTGCTCGATTTCGGCGAAGGTCGCGTCGTCGACGTTACGAAGATCGACACCGAGGATCTCGGCGCCGAACGCGGGGTGCAGAGGGCGCAGTTGAAGTGTCATGAGGAAAATATACCCCTTCACGCATCCTTGCGGTAGCGCGCGCGGAAGGCCTTCACGTCGGCAAGCGATCCGTCGCGCAACCGCGCAATGTCGCTGCCCGCGTTCACGAACTGGTAACCGTGCTCGAACATGTCGAGCGCGGTGCACCCTGGATGGGGGACGGTGCCCATAGGACGCCCGGCCGCGCGGATCGCCGTCTCCGCTCGCTCGATGAGCGCGGCGACCTCGGGATGCTTGAGGTTGCCCATCTGCCCAACGGTCGCGGACAAGTCGAACGGCCCGATGAACATCACGTCGATGCCCTCGACGGCGAGGATCGCGTCGATATTGTTCACAGCCGTGAACGATTCGACCTGGCAGGCGATGAGAAGATTGTCGGCGCAGGTCGCCACGTAGTCGGACGCCATGCCGTAGCTCGACGCGCGCACCGAGCTCGACGCCGTGCCGCGGCGGCCTCGCGGCGGATAGCGGCATGCTGCGACCGCGGCGCGGGCTTCGTCCGCCGTGTCGATGCTGGGGATGAGCACGGCCTCGGCGCCGGCGTCGAGCACACGCTTCAGGTACACGTGATCGTTCCAGGGCACCCGCACGACGCCGACCGTGGGCGTGGCGGACATTGCGTGAAGCTGCGCCTGCAGGCTCGTGACGTCGCCCAGGCCGTGCTCCTGGTCGAGCACGAGATAATCGAAGCCGGCAAGGCTCAGGATCTCCGCGACCTGCGGGCTCCCGAGCATGCTCCAGCACCCGAGGACGTTTTCGCCCTTGCGCAGGCGTTCCTTCAACACGTTTGGCCGATACAATTGACGCTCCCTTTCGCTGAAACGGTTGCGATGAATCCCTCAATCCTGCCCACGATCGACGCTTCCACGAACCGCTGGATGGACAACGTCATCGCATTGCGACGCGAGATTCACGCGTATCCCGAACTCGCGTTCGAGGAGCGCGAGACTGCGCAGCGCGTGCAGGCCTTTCTCGCCGCGCGAGGCATCCCGTTCCGCGCGAACGTCGGCGGCACCGGCATCGTCGCCGTGCTCGAAGGCGGCAGGCCCGGGCCTACGGTTGCGATTCGCGCCGACATGGACGCGCTGCCCATGGGCGAGCCGGAAGGGTTGGCGTATGCCTCGAAAATCGCGGGCAAGATGCACTCGTGCGGGCACGACGCGCACACCGCGATCGTATGCGGCGTCGCGGCGGTGCTGTCGGACATGCGCGAGTCGCTCGGCGGCCGCGTCATGTTCCTCTTCCAGCCTGCCGAAGAGACATTGCGCGGCGCGAAGGCGATGCTCGACGACAATGTGTTCGCCGACGGCAACCCGGACGTCATCCTGGGCTTTCACAACTGGCCGCCGCTCAAGACAGGCACCGTCGGCTGGCATTCGGACGCGTGCATGGCGTCGTCCGATGCCTTCGACGTCACCATCAAGGGCACGGCGGGGCACGGCGCGCATCCTCATCTGGCCATCGACGCCATCGTCGGCGCCGCGCACTTCGTCGAGCAGGTCCAGACGATCGTGAGCCGCGAGATCGCGCCCATCAGCTCGGCGGTGCTGACGATCGGCAAGATCCAGGGTGGAACCGCGCGCAACATCATCGCATCTTCGGTGGAGCTGCAGGCTTCGGTGCGCACGCTCGAGGCCGAGACTGCGGATCGCGTGCAGGCTGCGGTGCGGCGCATCCTCGACGGATTGAAGACCGGCATGCGCATCGACTACGACCTCGACTGGACCAAGCTCACGCCCGTGCTGCGCAATCACAAGCCGACCATGGCGCGCGTGCTCGACGTCGCGCGCAGCACGCTCGGCGCGCAGAACGTGATCGAAATGCCCGCGCCCAGCATGGGCAGCGAGGACTACGCGTGGTTCGCCGAGCAGATTCCCTCGGCGCACCTGCGCATCGGCTCGAAGATCGAAGGTCACGAAACGGCGATCCATCGCACGGACTACCGGTTGAACGAAGACGCGATCCCGCTCGCGACGAGGCTGATGGCGCGAGCGGTGACGGAGTTTCTGGACTGAGTTACTTCTGCTTCGCGAGTGCGTCCGCCAGCGCCTTCGTTGCGCCCGAGATGTCCGGCAGCTTCTCGCCGGCGTCGAGCCTGCGGCGCTTGTCGATCTCGTCGAACTGCATCTGGATCGCGCGGTCCGCGGCAGCTTCGGCATCCGCGGAATCCATCACCACGATCCCCGTTTCGTCGGCGATGACGACGTCTCCCGGATGCACCGACACGCCGCCGCATGACACGGGCACGCAGAACGACCCTCCCAGCCCGACGCGCTTGGTCGTGATCGCGGAGAGGCCGCGGCACCACACGGGCACGCCGTACTGGCGAATCTCGTGGACGTCCGCCACGACCCCGTCGATGATCACGCCCGCGACCTTCGCAACCTTGGCGGCGTAGCACACGAGGCCACCGAAACCCGCGTGCCGCACGTCGCCGCACCGGTCGACGACGAGCACGTCACCCGGGCGCAGCTGGCCCATCGCATATCCCATGATGGTGCCGTCCACGCCTGGCTGATGGATCGTGACCGCCGGTCCCGCGATGCGCACGTCCCGTTGCAGCGCCTTGATGCCGGGATCCATGAAGCCCCAGTCGCGAAAGTGGCCGATCGTGGCGGGCTCCGCCTTGACGAGCTTTTCGACCAGGGCGGGAGAAAGTTGCGGCGGCAGGGGATTCAACGTGAACACGTGACGGATCTCCGTAGTGAAGGAATCAACGCTTGCGCTTCGAGGGCTTGCCCGGCTTTACCGGAAGCGCCGGGCGCGCATCCCGGTCCGTCGCGCCATTCGGCATGGCGCGCAGGAACTTGTCGGGTGCGATATCGATGACGATGCTCGTTGCCGCGTAGACTGCCACGAAAACGAACGGCGCCCATCTTCCGAACAGGAATACGACGCCGGTGTACGTGACCATCAGCACGACGAACCAGCGCAGCATGACGAGCGAGAACAGGCGCTTGAGCCGCAGCTCGTCCGGCGTGTGTGTGCGCAATGCGCGGTACAGCCCCGCGCCCGACCACACGGCGGCAATCGCCTGCATCAGGAGCCCGATGCGAAACGACTGGTCGCCGAGCAGCGACCCGAGCGTCGCGTCGCTGCCGGCAAGCATGAAGACGACCGGCATGCCCAGCGGAACCGCGATGACCGCGATGAGGAACAACGCGCCGGCAACCGCACCGACTTCGCCATTGGCACGCGCGGCCCAGCCTTCGTCTTCCACGGGTGGACTCACGTAGCGCAGCAAGCCGGCGAACATCACCGCCATGGCGAACATCGTGTCGGCGAAGTAGAGGACGAGGACCGTTGGCGCGGACCATCCCAGGAACACGATGCCCGCGAGCGGCACGATATTGCGAGCGACCGTATTCGCGATTTCGACCGGGGTGGTCGCAACGGGCATCGTGCGTTCTATCGGATCGTCTCGATGGCCTCGGTCAACGCCGCCAGCGTCGCGTCGATGTCGGATTCCGTGTGCGCCGCCGAGAGGTACATCATGCCACGCGGAAGCGTCGCCACGCCCCGCGCGAGCAGCGCGCCCGTGAGATCGAGCGTGCGTTCCTTGTCGACCGAGGCGAGATCGCGAAGCGCCGGCACGGCGCGCGTGCCCGCGAACAGCTGCACGCAGGGGCCTGCCTGGTTGGCGGCCACCTCGGCACCTGTGCGCTGCGCAGCGTCGCGCACGTGCAGCGCAATGGTGCGCGCATACGCCTCCATGCGAGGGTAGATGTCGCCCGCGTTGCCTGCGAGATGATCGAGGCAGGCGTTGGCCGCGGCGACCGACAGCGGGTGCCCGTTGAAAGTCCCTCTCTGCGAGACCGTGCCTTCGATGATCGGCGTCAGCATCGCCTCGCTTCCGGAGACGGCGCTGATCGGCATGCCAGCGCCGAGCGCCTTGCCGAGCACCGTGAGGTCCGCATCGACGCCATAGCGCGCCTGCGCGCCGCCGGGCGCCATGCGAAATCCGGTGATCACTTCGTCGAAGATCAACACGACGCCGTTCGCCTTCGTCCATTCGCGCACGCCGCGCAGGAAGCGCGAGCGCGGCTCGAAGCAGCCCGCATTGATGGCGGCGGGCTCCATGATCACCGCTGCGACTTCGCGCGGGTCGAGCGCGCACAGGGCTTCGAGGCTGCCCCAGTCGAGGACGATGACGTGGCGCAGCGCGTCGGGATCCTGGCCGGCGGTCGACGGCCCGTCTTCCGCGGGATCGGTGGCGAGATGGATCGCGTCCGACCACCCGTGGTAGTGGCAACGGAACTTGACGACGGTGAGCTTCCCCGTCACCGCGCGCGCAAGGCGCAGCGCGAGCTGCGCGCCCTCCGTGCCCGTCGATACGAATGCGCTCATCGCGCACGAGGGCATCATCGACGCGATGCGTTCGGCGAGATCCGCCTCGCCGGTCGTGATCCCGCCCACGCGCAGCCCGCGCGACAGCTCGCGGCGCACGGCGTCGAGCACCGGCGCTGGATTGTGTCCCAGGATGAGCGGACCGTACCCGAGGGCGTAGTCGACGTACGTGCGGCCGTCGATATCGGTGACGCGCGCGCCTTCGGCGTGCGCGATCGCGAGGGGCATCGGACGCTGCGTCGCGCGGGGCGAGGACGACACACCGCGCGGCAGCACCTTCGAGGCGCGCGCGCGATAATCCGCCGATCGCGTGAAGCGTGGGTCGCTCATTTTTTCAAAGCGCCGGCAAGCTCGGGCGCCGCGCGGAAAAACGTGGACGAGCCTTCACGCAAGCCCGCGGTCGCGAGGAGCCACCACGCGCAGCACAGGTTCGAGGAGAGGATAGGCGCGGCAATACGCGCGCGTGCCTCGACAATGGCAGGCAGCGTGAGCATGCCCGTCCCGCTCAAGACGATCGCGTCGACCGCATTGGTGTCCACGCTTGCCAGCGCGCTTACGATCTCCGCGTGGGTGAGCGCATAGGCACGAAACGTCTCGGAGATCTTCACGACTTGCACCACTTCGCGCTTGGTGTCGCGCCAATAGGCAACCGATTCGTCGGTCAGCCACTGCGGATACGGAGACACGAGGCAGATGCGGCGCACTCGCAGCGCCGTCAGCGCGTCGTCGATGGCGGCGCTCGCCGTGATGACCGGAACGCCCGCATGCGCGGTGAGCTCGCGCACGAACGCGCGGTCGCCACTGGGCATCAGCCGGTAGGAAGGTCCCGTGAGGCCGATGGCGATGGCGCGTAGCGCGAGCTCGCCAAAGCTCTTGACCGCGTCGCGGTAGAGCTCGAGATATCGGCGGTTGCGCTGCTCGAGGGTCGTGCCGGGCATGACCGCGAAGCGCGACGCGTAGAGCGCGATGCTGCCGTCGACGCAGCGCGCAAGCTCGGGCTCGACGGACGGATTGGAAGGCGGCACGAGCACGCCGGCCCATGCTGCCGGGCGAACTTCACTCCCGCTCACAGCAGCGGTGCCATGTCGAGCATCGCCGTCGTGCGGAGGTGCGAGACGGTCTTTTCGCGATCGTCCGCCATCTCGCGCACTTGGAGGAGCCACGCGTCTCCGCCCGCTACGTTTCGGTCGGTGCGCGGAATGAGCATCTGCGTTGCGACGCGCCGGCGCTCGTCGGACGCGTCCTCGACGAGGCGCGCGTCGCCGCCGCTGGCTTCGATGATCGCGCGCGTGAGCGCGTAAGCGTCGTGCATCCCGCAGTTCATGTTCATCCCGCCGCGGGTATTGGTGACATGCGCGCTGTCCCCGGCGAGGAACACGCGACCCTCGCGATAGCGAGTCGCGACGCGCTTGCTCACGCCGTACACGTCCTTCATGAGGACGCTTGGCAGGCGATCGATGTTCGGCATGACCTCGCGCAGGCGCGTGAAGATCCAGTCGGGATCGAGCGCCTGCGCATCGTCGACGTCCCTCGGCACGCGCAGAATGATCCGCCAGCAATCCGGCATTCGCAGGAAGCTCACCGACTTCATCCCGTTCCACAGATACGTGACCGGCGCGATGCCCGGCAACAGCGCATCGAGGTCGTCCGTGGTCATGACGCGCAGGATCTTGTCGGGATAGTCCTCGCCTTCGAATTCGATTCCGAGCGCGGCCCTGACGTCGCTGCGGCTGCCGTCGGCCGCGATGAGGTAGTCGCCGTCGAGGGTCTCGTGTCCCGCACCGTGGCGCACGCGAACGATCAAGCGCGCGCCATGCTGCGCGACGTGCTGCACTTCGGCGTCGAACAGGACGCGCGCATGGCGATATGCACGCAAGCGATCGAGAATGATCGGCGTAACCTGCGCCTGCTCGAGGTGCAGGCGATACGGAAATCGGGTTTCGCCGGCGAGGGTCGCCAGCGCAAACTCGGCGAAGATACCGTCGTGCGGCGTGCGGTACTGCACGCGGTCGGCAACCTGCCCGCGATGGTGAACCTCGTCCAGGACCTCGAGGCGATCCAGTATCGCGAGGGTTGGCGGATGAAAGGTAGAGGCGCGCGAGGCGGCGCTGAGCGCGGGACGCTTCTCGGCGACGGTGACGGCGATACCCGCTTCCGCGAGCGCGAGCGCGGCGGTCAGCCCGACCGGACCCGCGCCGGCGATCAGCACTTCGTTGCCACGAACCATGTTACATGTATGATACTTAATACATTTGCCCGCGGCAATCGCCGGCCATGAAACTCGACCTGTTGTTGCGCGACGGTTTGCTGGTGTTTCCGGACTTCGGCTGCGTGCCCGGTTCCATCGGTGTGCGCGACGGGCGCATCGTCGGTGTAATCGCGTCCGGCGAGAACGTGGCCGCGGACGAAGTCGTCGATTGCGGCGGCAAATGGATCATGCCGGGCATCATCGATCCGCACGTGCACTTCGGATTCGGGTCGCCGGAGACGGATTTCCTGACCGAATCACGCTCGGCGGCGCTGGGCGGCGTCACGTCCGCCCTCTCTTTCTACCGTACCGCCGACTTCCGCACCGCGTTCGACGCATACCGCGACCGCGCGGCGTCGCAAAGCTGCATCGACTTCGGCCTGCACTTCGGCATCACGAGCCACCTCCATGTCGAGACGCTCGCGGAATGCTCGCGTCGATTCGGCGTGACGTCGTACAAGCTCTATCTCATGTACAAGGGCGCCGCGGGCCTCGCGCAGGGATTCACCGAGATCGACGACGCGCTGCTCTACGCGGCGTGCAAGGCGACGGCCGCCGTCGAAGGTGCGGTGCTGGGCATCCATTGCGAGAACGTCGAGGTCATTCCCTACTTGCGCGAGCCGTTGCGCCTTGCCGGCCGCGACGACCTCCACGCGTGGAACGAGCAGAGCCCCGATTTCCTCGAGGCCGAGAACGTGCACCGCGCGTGCTATTTCGCGGGCAAGACCGGCGCGCCGATCAACATCGTGCACCTGTCGAGCCGCGAAGCGCTCGATGAAGTGCGCCGGCATCGGCGGCGCACGAAGACGCCCATCTACGTGGAGACCTGCCCGCACTACCTCTTTCTCGACGACGCGTCGCCCGCGGGCGTGCTCGCGAAAGTGAATCCGCCGGTTCGCGGCAGCGCCGACGTCGACGCGATGTGGGAAGGGATCCTCGACGGCTCGATCGACACCGTAGGCACCGATCACGTGCCCCGCAAGCGCGGCACCAAAGCGGGCAAGGGCATCTGGGCGTCGAGCAACGGGTTTCCCGGCGTGGCGACGATGCTGCCGATCATGGTGAGCGAGGGTCACCACCGCCGTGGCATTGCACCGGAACGCATCGCGGCGGTGCTTGCGCGGAACGCCGCGCGAATCTACCGGATGGCGAACAAGGGCGCGCTTGCCGTCGGCTATGACGCCGATATCACGATCGTCGATCCTGAAGGCGCGCGCACGGTCGACCCGGCCACGCTCGACTCGTTTGCAGACTACTCGCCCTACGAGGGCATGACGCTCACGGGCTGGCCGGTCGCCACCTATGTTCGGGGCCGCAAGGTGATGGCGGACGGTGCCGTGACGCCGGACGTGCGCGAAAATCCGGGCGGACGTTTTCTTTTTCGGAAGTGACATGACCAAGCCACGCATCTGGGATCGATTTCTCACCGAGCGCGACCAACAAGTGTTGGCCAAGGCGGGCTACGGCAAGCGCGGCGGATTCGGCACGCGTCCGGCGCTTTTCATCATCGACGTCCAATACAATTTCTGCGGCGACAAACCCGAGGACATTCTCGAGGGACTTAAGCAATACCGCACGCACTGCGGACGGGAGGCGTGGAAGGCGGTTCGTCACATCGAGCCGCTCCTGCATCTTGCGCGCGAGA
>Ga0070668_100004651_pt1 | contig 10167 bp, 8 predicted proteins | sample KBSS43metaG_FD_64661 | JGI IMG/M metagenome (GOLD analysis project Ga0070668, IMG submission 64661) | Switchgrass rhizosphere microbial communities from Kellogg Biological Station, Michigan, USA - KBS S4-3 metaG | ecosystem: Host-associated > Plants > Roots > Rhizosphere > Soil ... | reverse complement strand
CCCGTGGCGGCCGGCCGCGCGGGCAACGCGTTCGGCCACGTCGGCCAGGTCATCGTCAACCAGACGCTCGCGGCGGCAGCCTCCCGCGCACTGGCCGACCGGGTGATCAGTCCCCAGGTGGCAGGCTTGGCCCGCGTGGTCGGGCGCGAAGACGAGCTGAGCCTGTTGCGCGCCGGGTTGTGGGCGGGCCGGATGCCCGTGGTCCGCATCCTGAGTGGCATGGGCGGAGTCGGCAAGACCACCTTGGCACGTGCCTACGCCCAACGACACCAGGGCGACTACCAGGTCGTGTGGTGGGTACGGGCGGAAGATGCCGACGCCGTCGACGCCGAGTTCCGCGGACTGCTGGAGTTCCTCCTGCCGCCGGACGAGGCAGGACACGTCCGCGACGCCCGGTCGGCGGCGCTGACCCTGTTGTCGCGCTGGCAGAATCCCTGGCTGCTCATCCTGGACAACGTGGCGGACGCCGAGGTCGCGCACTCGCTCATCCCGGGGGCGGGCAACGGTCATGTGCTGATCACCAGCCAGTCCGCTCACTGGCCCACCGAGGACGCCGTCCTGCGGATCAGCGCGCTCGCGCCGGACGGTGCGATCGAACTCCTCGTCCGGCTTTCGCTGGACACCGACCGGGAGAGTGCCGAAGCGCTGGCCGCCGAGCTGGGCCGGCTCCCGCTGGCCCTGACCCAAGCCGGATCGTTCGTCCGCGCGAACGGCATCGACCTCGCCACCTACCACCGGCTCTACCGGGCGCGGTCGAGTGAGCTGAACGCCGACGCCCGTCCCCCTGACTATCCTCACACCGTGGCTACCACCTGGCAGCTCGCGATAAGGCAGCTTTCGCCGAGCGCGGCGGCATTGCTGAACCTGCTTTCCTTCTACGCTTCCGAGGCCATTCCCCTCTCGTTCCTGTTGACCGGGGCGCCGGCGACGATCGAACTGCCCGCCGCGGTCGAAACGCAGCTGCGTCCCCTGCTCGTCGACGAGCTGACCAGGCACCGCGCCGTCGGCGCGCTGCACGGCCACAGCCTGATCACGGGGACCGGCGCGGACAGCGTCACGGTCCATCGGCTGGTGCAGGCCGTGACCCAGGACCGCCTCCGCGCCACACCCGACGCTGCCGCGTGGGCCGGGGCCGCCCACGCGCTCCTCGCCGCCGCGATGCCCCCGCGCGATTCCGTGACCGCTGCCAGCCTCAGCACCTGGAACGTCCTCCGCACGCATGTCCGCAAGCTGGTGGACGTCCTGCCGCCGGATCACGCCGGAGTCCTCGCCACCCGCCGGGACCAGGCGTACTGGACCGGGCACGCCGGTGACCCGGCCGCGGCGCGCGACCTGCTGCGCGACCTGTTGCCCCTCAGCGAGCGCGTAGCCGGCGCCGAACACCCCGCGACCCTCGCCACCCGGCACGACCTCGCGTACTGGACCGGGCACGCCGGTGACCCGGCCGCGGCGCGCGATTTGCTGCGCGACCTGCTACCCGTCAGTGAGCGTGTCCTCGGCGCCGGACATCCGGCCACCCTGACCACCCGGCACGACCTCGCGAGCTGGACCGGGCACGCCGGCAGCCCCGTCGCCGCGCGCGACCTGGCCAGAGAACTCTTGACCACCGGCGAACGAGCACTGGGCGCCGAGCACCCCGCGGTACTGGCGATCTGGAGCACGTTGGCTCGTCTCACGGGTGAAACGGGTGACGCGGCCGCCGCTCGCGACCTGTTCTCCGAGCTGCTGCCGGTCCGGCAACGAGTGCTGGGGCCCGAACACCCCCGGACGTTGCTCATCGAGAGTCACCTGGCGTACTGGACCGGCCGAGCGGGGGACCCGGCCGCCGCTCGCGATCTGCTCGCCGCGCTTCTCCCCGTTCGTGCGCGAATCCTGGGTGCCGAACATCCGGTCACCCTGTCCTCCCGCCACGACGCGGCTGTCTGGACCGGTCGTGCCGGTGACGCGGCGGGCGCTCGCGATCTCCTCGCCGAGCTCCTGCCGATCCGCGAACGAATCCTCGGCGTCGAACACCCCGATGCCGTCGTGACCCGTGAGGCGCTCGCTCATTGGGACGGCCGGTAGCCCGGGAATCAGCCGTCGTCCCGCACGACTTCGCAGAGCGAGGCGCGCAGCGGCGAACTGCCGCTCGTCGGGTCGCTCGGTCCCTGGCTCAGCACGAGGTTGAGGTTGGCGCTGCCTTCGCCGAAGGCCGGGTAGCCCGGCCGGCCGAGCTCGGGGGCCGGCTGCCACCAGCCGTGCTGGCCGCACACCACGCCCGGGTCGAGGTTGACGTTGAACTTGGCCCGCGCGCGGATGCTTCCCTTGGGCGTCTCCAACCGCACCCAGTCCCCGGCGCCGATGCCGCGGGCCGCCGCGGTGTCCGGGTGGAGCTCGACGTGGGGCTCGGGCGCGGACTTGCGCAGGCTGGTGATCCCGCGGTGCTGGGTCTCGCAGAAGAACAGCGACTTGGCGCAGGTGAGGATCAGCGGGTAACGAACCGCCAGGTCGGGCCGGGAGAGCGGGCTGAGCGACGGCTCGTCGTAGGTCGGCAGCGGCGGGTATCCGTGCTCGCGCAGCGTTTCGGAGTACAGCTCGACCACGCCGGACGGCGTCCGGAAACCGCGCTGTTCGTACTTGCGGTGGACCGTCCGCAGCGGCAGGCGGATCCCTTCCGGCGCCGCCCGCAGCTGGTCGAGGCCGACGCCGCTGGGTGCGAGCTGATGGCGCCAGGCCGCCTCGATGTCGCCGCCGAAGAAGTGCTCGCCCAGGCCGAGCGCGACCGCGAGGTCGAAGATGATCCGCAGGTCCGAGCGGGCCTCGCCCCGCGGGGCGACCAAGGGCCGCCGCAACTGGATCGTCGACTGCGCGTCTTGGCTGGTCTCGAAGCCGATCCGCAGCGCCTCGGCCTCCCACGCACTCGTCGCGGGCAGGACGATGTCCGCCTGCTCGGCCGTCGGGTTCATGAACAGATCCGTGTGCACGAAGAAGTCCAGCGCGGCGAGCGCGTCCCGGCCCCGCGCGCTGTCGCCGTGGGCCAGCACCAGGTTGGCGCCGAAGTTGACCAGCGCCCTGGCCCGGTACGGCACGCCGTCCGACGCCGCCCGGTAGAAGTCCTCGCCGGTGACGAACTCGTACCGCGCCGGGCCGAGCGGCCGCTCCCGGACGCCGATGGCCTTGGCCCGCTGCCCGGGTGGCAGCAGGTGCGCCCCGTCGACCGGGTTGACCGGCGCGGGGGTGAACAGGACGTTCCCGCCCGGCACGTCGAGGCACCCGGTGAGCGCGTACAGCTGGCCGATGGCCCGCACGGTCTGGGTCGTGTTGCTGTGCTGCTCGAGCCCGCTCCAGGTGTAGAACGCCACCGGGCGGGCCTCCCAGAGCAGCCGGGCCGCGGCGACGATCCGGTCGGCGGGCACGCCGGTGATCCGCTCGGCCGCCTCGGGGGTGAACTTCGCGCACCCGTCGACGATCAGGTCCCAGACCCGGCGGGTCGGCACCCCGTCCGGCGCCGCCGCGCCGGGAGCCAGCAACTCGCCCGTGTCGGCACGCACCTGCCACGACGCGTTGGTCCACCGCTCGACGAACTCCGTGTCGTACCAGCCGTTCTCGATCATCACCTGCGTGATCGACAGCGCCAGGGCGGTGTCCGTGCCGGGGCGGACGCGCAGCCAGTGGTCCGCCTTGGCGGCCAGGCCGGCCTTGCGCGGGTCGACCACGACGAGCTTCGCGCCCCGCCGCAGCGCGGCCGTGGTCGCGGTGGCGTGCGCGAGCCGGGACACCGACGGGTTGTAACCCCAGTAGAGAATGCAGCCGGCGTTGCCGAGATCGGGCAGGTAGGCGCCCGGCACCGGCTCGCCCCAGGTGTACGTGGTCCCCAGGTGGCGGCCCCAGCCGCACAGTTCCATGTACGTGAGCGAGTTCGGGCTGCCGAAGGCACGCCGGAGCCGGACCAGCCAGTCGATCGAGTCCGACATGGCCGACGTCGAGGGCGAGGCGTTGCCGAACACGACCGCTTCCGGGCCCGACTCCGCGGCGGTCGCGGTCAGCCGCGCGGCGACGGTGGCGAGTGCCTCGTCCCAGCCGATGCGCTCCCAGCCCGGGTCGGCCGCACCCTTCGGGGCGGTCCGGCGCAGCGGGTGCAGCAGCCGGTCGGGGTGCGCGACGATCTCCGGCGCGGCCTTGCCCTTGACGCAGATCGCCTGGCCGGTCGGGTGGCCGGGCAGCGGACGGAGCGCCAGCAGGCGGCCGTCTTCGACCGTCGCGGTGGCTCCGCACCGGGACACGCACAGCGGGCAGAACGTGGCCACGTCGGTCGCCATCCGGCACCTCCAAGGCCACCCGCGGGTTCCGGCGGCATCGGGCCCCATCGTCGCACCATCACGGACGGCCGGGGCACTACAAGTTGATAACCGCTCGGCATATTCGCAGGTAGAAGTGTCACCCGGAAGGCGACGGCGCCCACAGGCCGTCCGCGTCGCCCGCTTCCAGGCGGCCTCGGTACACGCCGATCTTGCGGTCGATCAGCCTCAGGTTCTCCTGCAGGTCCGCCAGCCGTGCCAGCACCTCCGCGCGGTGGGCTTCCAGCAGCGCCAGCCGCTCCGGCTCGTTGCCGTGGCCGGCCGCCACCAGCTCGGCGTAGCGGCGGATCAGCTTGATCGGCATGCCGGTCGCCCGCAGCTTCGTGCAGATCTTGATCCAGTCCAGGTCCGGCTGCCGGTAGCGGCGACGGCCACCCGAGGTGCGGTCGACCCGCGTGACCACCAAACCGGCCCGTTCGTAGTAGCGCAGCGTGTGCGCGCTGACCCCGGTGCGGCGGGCCGCGTCCGCGATGGTCAGCCCCTCCGCCGGGATCGGGTTGACTTCGAGCACGCTCTAAATCCTAGCGTCGTCGGCATGAATGTTCCGACCTCGCGCCGCCCGGCGCTCGTGCTCGCGATCTGCTGCGCCAGCATCGTCGTCGTGGTGATGGACATTTCCATCGTCACCGTCGCCCTGCCGTCGATCCGCCGTGACCTGGGCGCCTCCGTCTCCGGTCTGCAGTGGACGGTCGACGCCTACACGCTGGTGCTCGCCGGGTTCCTCGTGCTCGCCGGGTCGACCGCCGACCGGATCGGCCGCAAGCGCGTCTTCCAGTGCGGCCTCGTCGTCTTCGGCATCGGGTCGCTGCTGTGCAGCCTCGCCCCCGGAATCGGCTGGCTGATCGCCGCCCGCGCGGTCCAGGCCGTCGGGGGCACCATGCTCAACCCGGTCGCGATGGCCATCGTCGCCACCACCTTCCCCGTCCCGGCCGAGCGCGCCCGCGCGATCGGCGTCTTCGGCTCGATGTCCGGGCTCGCGCTGGTCATCGGGCCGATCCTCGGTGGCGCGCTCGTCGACGGCCTCGGCTGGCGGGCCGTCTTCTGGGTCAACGTCCCGATCGTCGCCGTCGCGTTCGTCGCCACTTCGCTGTTCGTGCCCGAGTCCCGCGCGGCCCGGGCACGCCGGTTCGACCCGGTCGGGCAGCTCCTGGTGCTGGTGGTGCTCGGCAGCGTCGTCTACGCCCTGATCGAGTCGCGCGCGCTGGGCTGGACGTCGCCGGTGATCCTCGGCCTGTTCGCCCTCGCCGCGCTCGGCGTGGCGGGCCTGCTCGTCCACGAACCGCGCCGCGCCGACCCGCTGCTCGAGCTGCGCCTCTTCTCGAGCATCGCCTTCAGCTCGGCGATCCTGATGGCGGTGCTGGCCCTGTGCGGGTTCGGGATCTTCCTGTTCACCGCCACCCAGTACCTCCAGGACGTCCGCGGGATGACGCCGCCGGCGGCCGGGCTGTGCCTGATTCCCGTCGGGCTGCTGGTTCTCGTGCTGTCGCCGCGCACCGGACGGCTGGTCGGCACGCGGGGCCCGCGGCTGCCACTGGTCGTGGCCGGGGTGGCGCTCGCGGCGGGCGGCGTCGCGGCGGCGTGGCTCGGCCCGGCGACGCCGCTGCCCGTGGTGCTCGCGACCTTCGCGCTGTTCGGCGTCTTCCTCGGCACGGTCAACCCGCCGATCACCAACACCGCCGTCTCCGGGATGCCGGCTTCGATGGCGGGGGTGGCCGCCTCGCTGGCGTCCACCGGCCGGCAGACCGGCACCACCTTGGGTGTCGCGCTCGCCGGCACCGCCCACGGGGTGTGGTGGCTGGCCGGCGGGCTCGGTGCCGGGTTGCTCGTCCTCGCGCTGGTCGGCACCGGACGCCGGGCCGCGGCCCGGTCCGAGGAGCTCAGCCTCCCGCTACCGACGGGATGATCTGCACTTCGGCGGCGTCGCGGAGCACGGTCGCGGTGCCGCCGCGGTGACGGCACTCCTCGCCGTCGACGTAGAAGTTGACGTACCGGCGCAGCCCCGCCTGCTCGTCGCGCAGCCGCCGTTCCAGCGCCGGGTAGCGCTCGGCGAGCACGTCGAGCAGGGCACCCAGCGTGGCCGGCTCGCCGACCTCGACGTCCAGCCGGGACTCGCCGCCGGCCTTCTCCCGCAGCGTCCCGGGCAGCAGCACGGTGATCCGCATGCTCACACCGTCGCGGCGCGGACGCACAGCACGTCGGGCAGGTGCGCCGCGACGAGCTGCCAGCTGTCGCCCTCGTCCCGGCTGGCGTAGACGTCGCCGGTCCGCGAGCCGAAGTACACCCCGGCCGGCTCGGCGTCGTCGGCGCACATCGCGTCGCGCATCACCCCGGCCCAGTACCCGTCGGGCAGGCCGGAACCCACGGCCTCCCACGACTTCCCGGCGTCTTCGCTGCGGTACACCCGGCACCGGCCCTCCGGCGGGAACCGCATGGCGTCGGCCACCAGCGGGAAGGTGTAGATCACCTCGGGCCGGTGCGGGTGGACGACCATGGGGAAGCCGAAGTCGCTGGGCAGCCCGTCGGCGATCGACTGCCAGGTGGCCGCGCCGTCGTCGCTGCGGTAGACGCCGTGGTGGACCTGCGCGAAGAACCGGTCCGGCGCGTCCGCGTGCGTCGCCACCTTGTGCACGCACTGGCCGTATTCGGGGAACGGGTCGGGCACGTGGACCGCCTTGATGCCCGTGTTGCCCGCCTGCCACGACTCGCCGCCGTCGTCGGTGCGGTAGACGCCGCCGGTCGACATCGCCACGGTGACCCGGTCCGGGTCCGTGGGGTGCGGGAGCACGGTGTGGATCGCCTTGCCGCCGCCCCCGGGCGTCCAGTGCTCCCGGTGCGGGTGGTCCCACAGGCCGCGGACCAGCGCGTAGGTGCGGCCGCCGTCGGTGGAGCGGAACAGCGCGGACGGCTCGGTGCCGGCGTAGACGACGTCCGGCTCGCTCGCCGGGCCGGGCGCGAGCTGCCACGCCCTGACGAGGGATTCGCCGGTGTCCGGCGGGAACGCGATCGGGGCGTGGTCGGGCTCCTCCCAGGTCTTGCCGAGGTCGTCGCTGGTGGCCACGCTCGGCCCGAAGTGCTCGCTGGTCACCCCCGCCAGCAGCCGCGGAGTGGCGCGGCGCGTGTCGATCCCGACGGCGTACACCTCGGTCATCGGATGAACAGGCCCGGTCACCTCCCAGTTCGCCCGGCCGTCCGTGCTGGTCGCCAGCCACAGACCCTTGCGCGTACCGATCGCGAGCAGGACAGACATCCGACACCTTCCTTCGAGTGACTCATGTCACAGGCGAACGTTACTCTGCCCCAAAAGCAGCCTCGAAAAAATCTTCCCGGGAAAAATGTCGAGCGCCGCGCGCGGCCGATCGACGCGAGGGTGAAGGCCGGTCACCGCGTCCGGGAACGCACCGGACCCCGGCCGAGAACAACCAGGAGCAGACATGCGTTTCCTCATGATGCACCGGCTCGACGAGCGCCAGCCGGAGGCGTGGAACCCCAGCCCCGAGTTCGTCGAGAAGATGGGCGCGTTCATCCAGGAGTCGGCGGAGAAGGGCATCCTGATCACGGCGGAGGGCGTCCACCCCTCGGAGCGGGGCTCGCTGGTCCGCAAGCCCCGCGGCGCGGCGATCCGCGTCACCGACGGGCCGTTCGCCGAGGCCAAGGAGGTCATCGGCGGGTTCGCGCTGATCAACGCCGCGGACCGGGCGGAGGCCGTCGAGTTCGCGAAGAGCTACGTCGAGCTGTTCGACAGCGAGATCGAGGTCGAGGTGCGCGAGGTCGTCGAGTTCGACGACCTGCCGACGCAGGAGTGACCGCGGCCGGTGGCGCTAGGCTTGGCCGACAACGACTCTGGGGGTAGAGCGATGTTCTTGGTCACCGGCGCCACCGGCAACGTCGGCGCGGAACTGGTCGCGGCACTCGCGGGGGCGGGCACTCCGGTCCGGGCGCTGGTGCGCCGGCCGGACGTCGCGCTCCCGGACGGCGCCGAAGCCGCCGTCGGCGATCTCAACGATCCCGGCAGCCTCACCGACGCGCTCAAGGGCGTCGAAGGCGTCTTCCTGATGTCCGGCTACGCGGACATGCCCGGCATGCTCGCGAAGGCGCGTGACGCGGGCGTGCGCCGGATCGTGCTGCTGTCCGGCGGTTCCGCCGAGCTGGCAGACCTGGACAACGCGGTCTCCCGGTACATGACGCTGTCCGAGCGCGCGGTGCGCGAATCGGGGCTGGACCGGACTTTCCTGCGGCCGCGGGCGTTCATGTCGAACGCGCTGCGCTGGCTGCCGCAGCTGCGCGAGGGCGACACCGTCCGCGCGCAGTTCCCGGACGTGGCGGCGGCGTGCGTCGATCCGGCGGACATCGCGGCGGTGGCGGCTCGCGCCCTCGCCGGCGGCCACGAAGGGCGGACGTACGAGCTGACCGGGCCGGTGGCGCTGCGGCCCGCCGAGCAGGTCGCGGTGCTGGCCGAGGTGCTGGGGCGGGACCTGGAGTTCGTCGGGCTGTCGAACGACGAAACGCGCGCCGAACTGGAAGCGAGCATGCCGCGCGAGTACGTCGACGCGTTCTGGGACTTCTACGTCGACGGAACGCTGGACGAGGCGACGGTGCACCCGGCGGTGCCCGACGTGACCGGGCGCCCGGCCCGCACCTTCGCCCAGTGGGCCACGGCGCACGCGGACGCGTTCCGCTGAGCTCAGGACGCCGAGCTCTGTTCCCACGCCATGGTGAACAACGACAGGGCCAGCTCGTAGATCAGCGTCGGGCGCCGCGCGACGATGCAGGGCGAGTGCCGGCCGTGCGAGGCCTCGCCGTACAGGGTCAGGTAGGCGACCTTGTCGGTGACGATCACCCGGTACCTGTTCGGCAAATTGTAGAAGCGAAGGGACGCGGAGCCCGACCCGGCGGCCGCGGTCACGTAGTCGGCGTTCGCGCGGATCTGGGCCGCCAGGAAACCGGGTGAGAAGCCCGGATCCACGCGCCTGACGTCGGCTTCGCGCTTCGCCAGCCAGGAGCCGGGGCCCGGCCGCAGATCGGGGAGCAGGACCTGGACGACCTGACGGGTCCTGGTCGTACCCGCCCACACCCGCTTGAAGGTGTCCCGGGTCAGCTCGTTGCCCCGGCCGGCGAGCACGCGAATCCACTGGGCGTCGGCGAGGTCGGCCGCGAGGTCGTCGCTTGCTTGTTCCTGCCGCGGATAGACGTGCTGCACCGGCAGGCCGGCGATGCGGGACAGCAAGGCCGTCCAAGACCGGCGGAGGCGTTTCGACAGGGCCCACCCGCCGGCGACCGTGAGCGCGGTGGCGACCAGTGAACTGAGCACGTCAACGACGAACCCCATGAGGGGACTCCTTCGGCAGGCAGTGCAGCAGATCGAGCAGAACGGCGGCGGCGTGTGCCGCCGCTTGCTCGTGGCTGTCGTCGTTCTTGGTTCGATCAGCGTGGTCGGAGATGCCCCGAACGGTCAGCCAGTTGAGGCCGCCGGCGTCGTGGCAGAACTGGCCGAGGCCGTCGGACTCCATGTCGAAGACGATGATCTTGTCGTTGAACTCGGGCAGGGAGGTCCGGATCGCGGCCTGTTCGTCGGCGATCACCGTGTTGCCGGAGCCGACGATCCCGGGAAGCGCGGCGAACCCCGGGAAGGGGGCCGGCACACCTCGGTCGGCGAAGTACCGGTCGACGGCTCGGCCGGTCACCGCGGGGGATTCCCAGGCGCGGCCACGCAGCTGCCGACCGTCGGGAGTCTCCTTGCCCAGGTCGTATCCGACGACCCTGGTGGCGACGACGACGTCACCGAGCCGCAGATCAGTGGGGATTCCGCCGCCGATACCGCAAAGGATGAGAA
>Ga0070668_100004649_pt1 | contig 10169 bp, 9 predicted proteins | sample KBSS43metaG_FD_64661 | JGI IMG/M metagenome (GOLD analysis project Ga0070668, IMG submission 64661) | Switchgrass rhizosphere microbial communities from Kellogg Biological Station, Michigan, USA - KBS S4-3 metaG | ecosystem: Host-associated > Plants > Roots > Rhizosphere > Soil ... | reverse complement strand
CTTCAGCCGCTATGGCGGTATCCGCCTAAGCTATCACATGTAGCGGAGCATGGAGACGCGCGGCAGCCCTCAACGAGTGCGGCGCGTCTCTCCGTCCCGATGCGGTTCTACTGGTGACAGCCGCCATTAGGTGCTTCAGTTGAAGTTTCTAGCCTGGAGTCCGTATTTTGCCTTCGATGATGCGCGGAGGCGACCTCCAAACCGCTTGATTGCATGCATAACGTCAGAGACAGGTGTTCTCAGAGTCAATATCCCTCGATTGTCCCACCCTTGCATGCGAAAAAGTCGTCATGATCCCTTATGAGGAACTGCTCCAGATCCGTTGTCCGGACGTCGTGTTCGAATGGAATGACCGCGATGCGATGCTCTACGCACTGGCGATCGGCCTCGCCGCCGATCCGCTCGACCCGCGTGAATTGCCGTTCGTTTATGAGCGCGCGCTCAAAGTAATGCCAAGCTTCGCGACGGTCGCAGCCTGGGGTTCGAATCCGCCGCTGTCCGCGGCTAAGGTGGACTATGAGAAAGTTGTCCACGCCGCACAGGAGATCGAGCTCCATGCGCCGCTACCGCCCGCTGCGCGCGTGCGGGCGGAGGGCGGCATGGTCCGGGCGGTCGACAAGGGAGACAGGGGCGCGTTGATCGAGGGCGAGACAAGACTTCGCGATGTAGACAGCGGGGTCGCTTATGTGACCAATCGGGTGACCTGGTTTGCGCGCGCCGATGGTCATTTTGGCGGTCCGCGCGATGACCGCCCACAACCGCACCCTATGCCGGACAAGGCACCGGATCATCGCATCACCTATGCGACCGCACCGGGACAGGCATTGCTCTACCGCCTCTGCGGCGATCGTAACCCGCTCCACATCGATCCGGAGGTCGCGGCGCGCGCGGGATTCAGCCGGCCCATATTGCATGGGTTGTGTACTTTCGGACTGACATGCCGTGCCGTGCTCGATGTGTTTTGCGACATGGATCCTGCACGCCTCGCCTCACACGCCGTCCGCTTCTCTGCGCCGGTCCTGCCGGGGGACGTGCTGTCCGTCGATCTTTGGCGAAACGGCGATGTGATCTCGTTCGAGGCGCACGTGCCGGAGCGGGGCACGACCGTCATCCGCAACGGTCGTGCGCGGCTGCGCTGAGCCATGTTCGCATGCAACTGTTGAGAGAGGGAGCATCGCGTCGGCGTGGCTCGGCGAATGTCGCGCACCTTCTACCCATTCAATAACGCTGCACCACCGGTGCGTCGATTCACAGTCCGACGCTCAGCCGTGCATGCAATAGGCGGAAATCCGCTTGATCGGCGACCGGATGCAGCGTAGAGTTGAATGGTATTCAATTGGAAGGCCCAGGAGAGCAGATATGAAGGCAGAGGATCTCATCATCGCGAGCGTCGATGATCATGTGGTCGAGCCGCCGACGATGTTCGACCAGCATCTTTCGGTGCAGCACAAGGCGATCAAGCCCTATGTCGAGAAGGACGAAAAAGGGGCGGATTTCTGGATCTTCGAAGGGCGCCGCGCGGGCAATATCGGCCTCAACGCCGTGGTCGGCCGGATGCGCGAGGAATATGGCTGTGAGCCCATCTCCTTCGACCAGATGCGCAAGGGTGCCTATGACCTCGATGCCCGGATCGAGGACATGAACGCAAATGGCATCCTGTCGTCGTTGAACTTCCCCAGTGTCGTCACCTTTGACGGCTCATTGTTCCATAAATTCGAGAACAAGAGCAACGCGCTCATTCTGATCCAGGCTTATAATGACTGGCATATCGATGAATGGTGTGGACGTTATCCGGGGCGCAACATTCCCAACGCTCTGGTGCCTTATTGGGATATCGACGCCACCGTTGCCGAGATCGAACGCGTAGCGAAGAAAGGCTGCCATGCCATTTCGTTCAGCGACAATCCCAATCTCCGTGGTCAGCCTTCTATCCATGACGAGCATTGGGAGCCGCTGTGGAAGGTGTGCTCGGATCATGATGTGGTGATTAACATCCATATCGGTTCGGGCGCTGCCGCTCCGCATGCGTCGATGGCTTCCCCGATCGATGCATGGATTACGACCATGCCGATCTCGATCGTCAACTCGGCTGCAGACTGGCTTTGGATGAAGGCTCTCCAGAAATATCCGTTGAAGATTGCGCTGAGCGAAGGAGGAATCGGGTGGATTCCCTATTTTCTCGAGCGTGCCAACTTCACCCACGAGCATCATCACGCCTGGACCTATTCCGACTTCGGCAAGAAGAAACCGAGCGATGTGTTCCGCGAGCATTTCACGACCTGCTTTATCGACGACGTATTCGGTCTCCGAAACCTCGACGCGATTGGCGAAGACAACGTCTGCTATGAATGCGATTATCCGCACTCGGACAGCATCTGGCCGAATTCCGCGCAATATCTGCTCGATTCGGTCAAGGGGCTCGCTCCGGTCCAGATCGACAAGGTCACCCATCTGAACGCGCTGCGGCTATATCAATTCGACGCGATCGGCATGATGGGCGGGCGCGAGAATTGTACAGCCGGCGCGCTGCGAGCGCAGGCCACGCATGTGCCGACCGAGCCGGTTTCATTTGGTGGGCCAGCTCCGCTGGAGCCGGGCGAGGTGCGCCGGCCGGTAACCTCGGGTGACATCGCCCATATGTTCGCCCAGGTGACATTGGCTGACGGCAAGATGGCGGCAGAGATGGAAGCCGCCGAGTAAGATAAGGCGCGCCCCGATTGTGCTGGTCGGCGCCACGGAGATCTGAATGACCGCTACTTTCGCACCCGACCGCAGCAATCGTATCGGCCAGCAACTCGGTCCGCGTGGTGCGCGGACTCGCCAGCGCCTGATGGACGCGGCGAGGCGCTTGCTAGAGACAACTTCACCGATCGATCTGAGTACTGCCGCGATTGCCCGGGAGGCGGGCGCGTCTGCGGCCACTTATTACGTCTATTTCAACGACGTGCGGGAGTTGGTCCTGGCACTTCTGCCCTCGGCGGAGCCCGATTTCGCCGCGATGTTCCCGCGATCGGACTCTTTGCTGGTCGCCGATCTGCTGGTGGAGGATGCCGAGAATTTGGTGGCCGCAGTGTTCGAGGCGTGGGATCGTTATGCCTCGATCCTGCTCTTTCGCAATCTGGAAGCGGATCGGGGCGACGCCGCCTTCGATGGTGCGCGCTATGCGTGGGCGAGGCCGGTTCTCGACAGACTGATCTGCGCGATCGAGGCCGCGCGGGGCGAGGTCTGCCCCGATATCGCCTATGCCGACGCCATTGTCCTCCTTGCAATGATCGAACGCATTGCGGCCACCAGCCACAGAAAGCCCACCTACGGCCCCCCAGTCGCCGATCTACGCGCCTCATTGGTGAGGATTATCCGGCAAAGCCTTAGCTAGCCGGTCCTAAAAATCTCGTTAGTTATTGATAATAAATGATTCCCTTGACTTGGCGGGTGAGGCTGAGTGCAACCTTGAGGCGCTTGTAGCTGGAAAGGTTGCAATTGATGCCGAGAGCGAACCCTCGGGATGGTGGCCAGGAGGATATGTTCCGGTTGCGGCCCGATCAGATCCTCGACATGCGTCACGAACTGGTTAAGCTGTCGGCGGTAGTCGACTGGTCCGGGCTGGAGCGCGATTTATCGAGCTATTATTGCGCGGATACGGGTCGGCCGGCTGGATCGATCCGGCTGGTGACGGGGCTGATATTGCTGAAAGACGCGAAGGACTTGTCGGACGAGGAAATGTGCGCGGTGTGGCGGGAAAACCCTTATTTCCAATATTTCTGCAGGGAAGAGTTTTTCCAACATCGCTTGCTGGTCGAGCGGCCGTCGCTGAGCATTTTCCGCAAGCGGATCGGCGAGGCGGGATCGGAGCGGCTGCTGGCAGAAACGATCCGGATGGGCCTGAAGACCGGCACGGTCCACCCGAGGGAATTGCTGCATGTGAACGCGGACACTACGGTTCAGGAAAAGGCGATCCGTTTTCCGACCGACACCCAGCTTTGCCACAAGGCGCGCGAGGAACTGGTCAAGCGAGCGCGCAAATATGGTGCGAACGGCGCCAGAGCTATGCCCGCGCGAGCAAGCGGGCGGTGTTCATGGCCAACAAATACATGGCCGCCCGGCAGGTGCGGCGAAGCCGCAGGATGATCGCGACGGTCCGCAATTATCTGGGACGCGTGGTACGGGACATCGAGCGCGAATCCCGGTGGGACAAGGGCGGTAGAGCAAAGCGCTTACCCAGGGCGCTCGGCAATTCAGTCGCAACGCCTCACCCGGATCGGCACGGCGCTCATCCGCGGCATGCCGGTGAAGAGGTCGTAATCGTCGGCAACGCTCGTCAGGAGGCTTGTGTTGGTACCGCGGCCGCGCACATCCTCAGGTTGCTCGGGGAGCATGCCGAAGGCGTGGCTCATCGATACTACCCCGCCCCGAAGGGTCGGGTCGGGCTGGACGATCGCCCCGATTTCGCCGTGTCGCGATGTCAGTCTGATCTCGTCGTCTGCGACGAGTCCGAGTGCGGCCATGTCGTCGGGCGCCATGAATGCGGGATTAGTGTGTCCTCCTTTGCGCGCGAGCGAGGGCAGGCCGAGCCCCCCCGAATTGTTGAGATGTCCCGCGCGGCGGCACACCAGCCGAAGCGGAAAGCCGGCGTCGTCGCTCTTCGTTTCGTCCGCTACCTCACCAAGCTCGGCCATCATGCTGGGATCGGCGAGTTGAAAGCGAGCAGTGCAGCCCGGATCTGCGGCCAATGCAACGATCCGCTCGGGAAAGAGCGCGCCGTCGGCATGTGCCTTGACCTCGTCGAGCGAGATCCGCGAGCCGTACGTGAACAGGTTCAGCAACTCCTCACTCGTGGGCTTGCGCGACATGTCGATAGCGACCGGATCGCGCGCCGCGCGATGAGTGGCGCTGGTCGATTGCGGGCGGAAGCAGGTGAGGGCAAGCCCCTGCCGTTGTGCCATCTCAAACATCAACTCCCACTCCTCGATCAGGTCCGCGCCAGGGGGCGGATCGAGCAAGCGGGGCGCGTACATGCCGAAAGGCTCGGCCATGGCATAGATGCTGCCATAGGCCTCGATCTTCTCGTACGACCATGACGCAGTCGGCACCTCGACGCTGATCTTCGGGGCTAGGACATAATGGGCAAGCTGCGCAGTGGGCGTCATCCGGACGTCGAACTGCACAAGCAGATCGAGCGCGCTAAGCGCGCGCACGCTGAGCTTCTGATCCGGCCAGGCTACAGCCGGATTGCCGCCCATCGAGATCAACGCCTTGATGCGCCCGCCGAGTATCTCCTCCGCCAGAGCGGCAGTAGGCATGCCGGAAGCGCTTTGCGTGAGTCCACGCGCGAGGAACGTCTCGCCGAGCCCCCTTGCGGAGCGCGGGGCTACCGGCTGAGCGCGCGGAGTGGCACGCGACAACAGCACGCCGGGATTGTCCACCGACTCGCCGTCCCGAACGAAGCGTCCGCAAAGGATGTTGAGTAGGCTCAGCAGATATTCGGTGAGGCTCGATCGGCCCGACATGTTCGCACCTGTCGCCCCTACCGCAAGCCCTCGCTTCGCTCCGGCGAAGGTGCGGGCAGCAGTGAGAATCTGCTGGGCAGGGATGCCCGCGCGGACGCTCGCCGCCTCCGGCGTCCAACGGGCGACAGCAGAGCGAAGCCCATCGAGACCCTCGGCGTGGTCGGAGAGGAATTGCGCGTCATATAGCCCCTCGGCCATGATCACGTGAATCATCGCCGCGAGGATCGCCGCGTCGTGGCCGGGGCGCGGTTGCAGGTGAACGGCCGCGCGGGCCGCAGTCTGCGTGCGGCGGGGATCGATAACGATCAGCTTCAACCCTGCGGCGACCGCTTCCGTCAGTCGCCGCGCAGGGTTCTGGGCAGGCATGCTTACGCCGATCGAAACCAGCGGGTTGCCGCCGACGATCAACCAGGTATCGGCATCGTTAAAACCCTGCGGCCCGGCTTCCCAAGTGCCCGCAAGCGCATTGGCGATGTCCTTGCCTGGCTGGTCGATCGTCATCGGCGTGAAAATCATCGACGTGCCGGCAGCGACAGCCCAAGCGACGGCGAGTTCCGGATAAAGCGGATAGCAGGCGCTGTAGGTGCCGATATAAAGCGCGACGCTGCGCGGACCGTGCTCCGCGATGATAGCGGCGACCTTGTCGGAAATCTCGCGCATGGCATCGCCGGACGCGATGCGGCCGTGCCGGCCCTCACCGTCGCGGCGGAGCGAATGCAGCAGCCGCCCCGGGTCGTAGAGCTGTTCTGGCAGGGCTTGTCCGCGCGAGCAGCAGAAACCGTAGTAGGCCGGGCTCCGGCGATTACCGCTCGCCTTGACGACCTTGCCGGCGGCGATCGTCACGGTGAGCGGACAACCGACATTGCAGAAGCGGCAAATGGTCGAATGCTCGGTCGTGGGCCCGGCTATGACGGTCATGCGATGTCCTTTCGTCTTTTGCCGCTGACATTAGCAGCGCGATCGTCGCATCGATAGAGATTGCATGCGAAATTTGAGCTGGGGCCTGTTATTCTGGTTTTCTAGTACCACAGCCGTGTTACAAGGCCAGAAATTGCATGCAAATGTCGGACGGCTTAGGTGGCAATGGAGAGGATCGAAGCGAATGGATGACTTTGACGGTAAGGTGGCGGTCGTCATGGGCGCGTCGACAGAAGGGGGCATGGGGCAGGCGACTGCCCGGCGGCTTGCGCGCCACGGCGCGAGGGTGGTTGTCTCCGGTCTCGGTGCCGCGCCGCTGGAGGCGCTTGCGAAGGAGATCGGCGGATTGGCGCTTGAGGCGGACATCACGGACCGGGCGGCGGTGCGCAACCTCGTCGATTATGCCGTGACACGCTTTGGCGGACTGCACATCGCCGCGAACCTCGCAGGCCTGGCGGATCGCTGTCCCGTCGACGAGATCGACGAGGAGCACCTGCTCAAGATGACGAAGGTCAACTATTTTGGCACCGTCTGGTTCGTACAGGCAGTGGCCGAGAAGATCGCCGATGGCGGGGCCATCGTCTCGATCTCGTCGCTATCGGCCTACGATCACTCGGGCGGGATTGCGGCCTATGCCGCCGCCAAGCGCGCCGCCGATCGTTTCGTCCAGGCAGCCGCAGTCGAGTACCGCGCCAAGCGCCTGCGCATCAACACGATAATCCCCTCCACCAACGACACGAACATGCTGCGCAAGGGCATCGCGCAATATGGCTATGACTTCGACGAATTCACCAAGCCGTTTATCGATCTCACCCCGCTCGGGCGACTGAGCGGGCCGGGCGATATCGGGGCGATGGTGCATATGATGCTGCGCGATGAGTTCTTCGAGACGGGGCAATGCTGGCCGTGCACCGGCGGCAACGCGCTGCTCGGCCATCCGCGCGGCCTGTTGCTGTAACACGATTGACCGACTTCTGGTCGGAGGCTCGGATGAAGCTGACAGGGAAGGTCGCCATCGTGACCGATGGCGCCCGCGGGATCGGCGAGACGCTACCGCATGGCTTCGTGGAGCAGGGCGCGCGTCCTCTTCGCCGATATCGGAGCCATTCGCGGCAACGGCTCGGCCGTGGCAGATCCAGGAGGGATTATGCAGCAGGATGGGAAGGTCGCAATCATTACTGGAGGAGCTCGCGGCTTTGGGCGAGCCTTCGCGGAGAGGTTCGTCGGTGAGGGAGTTGCCGTCGCGATACTGGACAGGGACCGCGATACTGCGGAGGAGGTTGCACGATGCCTGACGGACGCGGGAGGTACGGCGATCGCGATCCCTTGTGATGTGGCGGACGAGATGGCGGTAAAAGATAGCATCGCTCGCGCAGAAGTTGCTCTTGGTGGTGTCGATATACTGATCAACAATGCCGGCTTGCTCACGGCAAATTATTCAAAGGATTTCATCGAATCGACCAACGCGGAATTACGCGCCGTGCTTGAAATCAACGTCATCGGTGTTGTCAATTGCACCGTCGCAGCGCGTGATTCGATGGTGCGGCGGGGTGGTGGTACGATCGTGAACCTCTCTTCGATCGCCGGCTATTCGATTGCAGGCCCATACGGATTGTCCAAGCTGGCGGTCAGGGGGCTGACGCTCGCCTTTGCTCGCGAACTCGCGCCTGACGGCATTCGCGTTAACGCGGTGGCGCCTGGGTTGATGGCAACGGAGACCGTGATGGCAGATCTGCCGGCTGAGATGGTACGCCACTTTCGCGAGGATCTGCAGCTGATCAAGCGTCCAGGATTGCCCGAAGATATCGTGGATGCGGTGATGTTCCTCTGCTCGGATCGGGCGAGTTTTGTCACTGGCGAGACGTTGCGCGTCTCCGGCGGCTTTCCCCTCGAGGTTTAACAATATCAGATTTCGGAACGGGCGTTCAGACACGCCAGCGATGGAGCGTCGAAATGGACCGTTCGCGTCTCGCCAAGGCCGTCGCGGATTTTGGCTCCGCACGGGCTGAACGCTTGCTCGTGCCTGTTCTCCAGCAGGCCTGACGGCGCACGATACCGGGAATAGCCGGCATCGCAGGCGATTGGTCATTCGCCAAGATTCAAGTAGTATCTTGTGTGTTTCAACTCCCCTTCCTTGCGAAGGGCTCCCAACTCGACCAGTTCCGCGAGATCGCGAGTGGCCGTTGCCGGGGCAGCCTCGGTAATGATCCGGTAGTTTGCCGCGCTCAGACCACCCTTGAAGCCATCCGGTCCTTCCGCGAACATCCGGAGCAGGGCCTTCTCCTGCCGTGCGTTGATCTGGCCGCGGAGGCGGTCGAGCAGCCTGGCCTTGGCTAGGAGGAAATGAACCCGATCCAGCGTGCGCTGTTGGGCCGCAAGCGCGATGTCGGAGAACCATTCGAGCCAGTCGTCGATACGGTTCGACAAGCTCGTACGTTGAAGCTGGGCGTAATAATCCTTGCGATGGCGCTGGATGGTTTGTGCGAGAGCGGTGATCGCAGGCGCATCAAGGCCCTGGGCCAATGCCTTTTCCGCAATCGCGCGGCCGAGGCGCCCATTGCCGTCTTCGAATGGGTGGATGGACTCAAACCATAGATGCGCAATACCCGCTCGCGTCAATGCGCTCACCGGTGAAGGACCAGCCGGCCCGGTATTGTTGAACCAGGCAATGAATGCGTCCATCTCGGCTGGCACCGCTTGCGACGGCGGAGCCTCGAAATGCACCTTGGGCGCGTGCAGGGCTCCCGAGACGATCTGCATAGGTTCGGCATGAGTTCGATATCGGCCTATGTCGATGAGGTCGCGCCTGCCGTTCATGAGCAACGCATGCCAGTGGAACAACATGGCATCGCTGACCGGTTCGCGATAGCTGCGGAAGAGGTTTGCCATCAGTTCGGCTGCACCGGCTTCTGCAGCATTGGCGCGGCGGTGGTCGGCCTTGATCCCCAGATGTTTCGCCACGGACGACTGCACGCTCGCGCGATCAAGGATCTCGCCCTCGATTGCGGAACTGTCGACAGCTTCCTGCGCCATGAGTTCGATAGTAAGATTTTGGCGATCATCGGAATCGAGGTGGGCCATGGCACCGACAAGGATACCGGCACTCTTCAGAAACCGGTCCTCACGGCTTCTCAGGCGCGTCGCATCATAGGCGAAGTTCGGCCAATCGGGTTGTTGCCAGTTCCAACGCATGATCGATAAAGCACCTTTCTATCGATCATAATTGCAGCATTTCTTGATTTATGAAAGATGCTCTCTATCGCTCAGAGTAGGCATCCGGTCGGATAGGCGGCCAAGCGCCGGTCGCTGGTGATAGCGACGAATCAGCGATGCAAAGTCAGCGAGCTGGAGCTTTTGGGACTCGAACGATTCCGATGAAAAATCCTGGGGTATCGATGAGGGTATCGCCTCGCGACGGTGCCTAGAAAATGGCAGTTTTCCGCGCTAGAACGGGTCCATTTCGAGTCCTCTCCTGCCAAAATCCGAGGACGTTCGAGCATGTCCGAGGATGTCCAGCGTCGGGGCTATCCATAGCACATCCGAGGCAGTCATGGGCCTTTTCGGCCTCGGTCGAAGTCGACAATTATTTTCCTTGTGAAAATAGCGAGGAATAGATGAAGGCCTCGCTGAGGGTGACTGTCAGGATTGACGAAATTACTGCCTAGAAGCCGATCGGTTGGACGGCGCCCGGCTTAGCCGCCACTTCGGCACTCAAGCGCGCGACAATTTCGTTCGCATCACGCG
>Ga0070668_100004646_pt1 | contig 10173 bp, 9 predicted proteins | sample KBSS43metaG_FD_64661 | JGI IMG/M metagenome (GOLD analysis project Ga0070668, IMG submission 64661) | Switchgrass rhizosphere microbial communities from Kellogg Biological Station, Michigan, USA - KBS S4-3 metaG | ecosystem: Host-associated > Plants > Roots > Rhizosphere > Soil ... | reverse complement strand
ACCCAGGTGAAGCGGGTGCCGGCGGCAGTGCCCTTGCGCGTGCCGCTTTCCTCGCCGAGCACGGCGTAATCGGGATTGGCGCGCTTGAGTTCCTTGACGATCTCCGCCTCGGCGAGGCCGTCGACCTCGCTGGCGTAGTCCATGCGCTCCTTCTCGACCACGTTCAGCGCATCGAGACGATTGATATGGCGGAGCAGCATGTTGGCCCCGGCGCGCGCGGCTTTGACCATGACGTTGACAGCAGGCTTTTGCATCGCGGACACGCTCCGGGCGCAGGACGGGATCGACAGGGGAAAAGAACGAACCGGCTCGGAGCCGGGGCCGCAGTTTACCATCCACGCCATGGACAACGATTTTCGGGTGGCCCCGGTCCGCTTCGTGCTGGTCGGCACCCAGCATCCGGGCAACATCGGGTCGGCCGCGCGCGCGATGAAGACGATGGGGCTGCGCCGGTTGGTGCTGGTGGCGCCGGAGCGCTTTCCGCACAACGAAGCCGACATGATGGCCGCCGGTGCCGATGACGTGCTGGCGGCGGCCGAGTGCTTCGACACGCTGGCCGAGGCGCTCGCCGATTGCCGGCTGGTCCTGGGCTGCACGGCGCGCAGCCGCCGGGTGGCCCTGGACGAGCTGCGCCCGTACGAGGGCGCGGCCCGCATCATCGAAACGACCGGGGCCGGAGGCGACGTGGCTGTGGTCTTCGGCCGCGAGCGCACCGGCCTGACCAACGATGAACTGCAGCTTTGCCATGCGGCCATCCATATTCCCGCCGATCCCGAATACACCTCGCTCAACCTGGCCTCCGCGGTGCAAGTGCTGGCCTATGAGTGGCGCATGGCCTCGCTGGAGGGCCCACGGGTCCGCCAAGGGCCGGATCCCTCGATCGAGCGGCTTGAAACCGCGGACCAGCCCGGCGCTGACCAGGCCATGGCCGAGCCCCCGGCAAGCCATGCCGAGCTGGAAGGATTCTTCGCGCAGTTGGCGGACACCCTCGATGCCATCGATTTCCACAAGGGCAGGGCGCCGCAGTCGGCCATGCGCAAGCTGAGGCGGTTGTTCCTGCGCAACCAGCTCGATCGACGGGAAGTCCGCTTGCTGCGCGGCATCCTGGCCGATGCGCAGCGGATGGCGCAGCTTGCCGGCAGGCATGCCGCGCCCGGGCCTGTCGGTCCCGGCGACGGAGGCGAAACGGCTGGGAATGCGGGTAGGCGTGCCGGCGGAGACGTCAAGTGAACCTGTCGCGACCCCGGGCTTTCCGCTAGGCTCGCCGCTGCCTGCTTTGATGCGAACCGTCCCTTGACCCCAGTTTCTTCCTGCCGCCGGTTCCCAGGTCTCGTGACACTGTTGGCTGCCGTTCTCGCCTGGATGCCCTTGCTGGCCTTCGGCGACGACAACCCGCACGTGCTCGTGCTCGGGCGCATCAGCGACGATCCCAAGGCACACTACGAGCAGCTCAAGCCGCTGCTGGACTACGTCGTGCCGCGCATGGCCGGTGTCGGCATCCGCGAGGGACGCGTGCTGATGGCGAGCGATGCACAGCAGATGGCGAGCTACTTGCGCCGCGGCCGCGTCGACTGGGTGACGGAGACCGCAGGCACGGGCATGCTGCTGGAGCAGCGCGCCAACGCCAAGCCGCTGCTGCTCACCGAACGCAGCGGCGTCAGCGCTTATCGCACGGTGTTCTTCGTTCGCAAGGACAGCGGCATCAAGTCGCTGGAAGACTTGCGCGGACGCACGGTCGCCTTCCAGAACAACGGTTCCACCAGTGCTTATTTCGTGCCGGCGATCGAACTGCTCGATCGCGGCCTGCCGCTGGAAATCCTGTTGTCGCCGAACGACCGGCCGGGCAATGGTTCGGTTGGTTATCTGTTCGCGCGCTCGGAACTCAATATCTCCACGTGGGTGCACAAGCGCCTCGTGGATGCGGGCGTGATGAGCAATCTCGACTGGGAAAGCCCGCAACGCATTCCGCTGCCGTACCGGCGCGATCTCGTCATCATCCACCAGACGCCGGAGTATCCGCGCGCGCTGGAGATGGTGCGCTCGGATCTGGATGAGCGCATCCAGGCAAGGTTGCGAGAGGTACTGATCGAGGCGTCGAAGGATCCCGACGCGCGCGAAGCCTTGCTGCAGTTCTTCAAGACCACCCGCTTCCTGCCGATCGACGAGACCGCCGCCCATGCGTTGCACTACCTGCGCAAGGGCGTGGTCCGGGTCAGGTCGGAGGTCGAATGAGGCTCCGTTACGGCCTGCACGCCAAGTTCATCGCGGTGATCGCGCTATCGCTGCTGGTCATGCTGGTGGTGGTGGCGCTGATGCTGCACCGGCAGAAGACGATGCAGCAGGAAGTCCTGGGGCTGAGCCGCGACTCGATGCACGCGCTGGTGTTCGACCGCCTGCGCGAGCGCGGCGAGGCGGCGGTGGGGCAGGTCGCCGATTCGCTGGTCAATCCGTTGTACTACTTCGACCTGGATGCGATCGGCGTCGTCGCCCGCAGCGTGCTGCAACAGCCCGATGTCAGCTACGTGCTGATCTACGACGACAACGGCAACATCCTGCATGACGGGTCCGGCGACATTCCCACTTATGGCCAGGCCATGCGCGACCCGCTGGCGTACGAGGTGGTCGCCTCGCGTGCCATGCACGTGCAGGCCACCGACAAGGTGCTGGACGTGTCGACGCCGATCCGGGTCGGCGACCAGCGCCTGGGCGGCGTGCGCATCGGCTATTCGCTCGCTTCGATGGCTGCCGACGAAGCGCGCGCGACCGCCGTGATGCGCGTGCGCCTGGAGCAGATCGGCGCGCGTCATCTTGTCTGGATCTACCTGCTGCTCGCGATCATGATCGCGCTCGGCGTGGCCGTCAGCCTGGTGCTGCAGCGCGCGCTGGTGAGGCCGATCCGCCAGCTCGCCGATGCCGCGAGCGAGATCGAATCCGGCAATTTCGCGACCGAAGTGCCGGCAAGCGCGCGCAACGACGAGGTCGGGGACCTCATCCGCGCGTTCGGCCGCATGGGCGACAGCATCGTTCGCCACGACCGCGACATCCGCCGCATGGCCTACACCGACGCATTGACCGGTTTGTCGAACCGGCTCGCGTTTCGCGAGGCGCTCGACCATCGGTTGATGCAGTTGCGCGGCGCGGGCAAGCAGTTGGCGTTGCTGTTCGCCGACATCGACGACTTCAAGCGGGTCAACGATACGCTCGGCCACGACGCCGGCGACGAGGTGCTGATCCAGTTCTCCAACCGCATCCGCGAGGCGGTGGAGAAGTTCGGCGGGGAATCGTCGTTGCTGGCGCGATTCGGCGGCGACGAGTTCGTCATCCTGCTCCAGGCGAGCGGCGGGCCATCGACGGGCGAGCCGGCCAGCGACATCCGCGCCGCCGCCAGCCGTCTGGCCGATATCCTGGTCAGCGAGCTAAGCCGGCCGATCGTGGTGCAGGACCGGCAAGTGTTCCTGGGGACGTCGATCGGCATCACGCTGTTCCCGGAAGATGCATCGGGCGCGACGATGCTGATGAAGAACGGCGACATCGCGATGTACCAGGCGAAAGTCGCGGGCAAGAACTGCCATCGTTTCTACAGCCGCGCCATGGACCAGGCGGTCGAGCGTCGCGTGCGCATGGAGCAGGACCTGCGCGGCGCCTGGGAGCGTGGCGAGCTGAGTCTGGCGTACCAGCCGATCTATCGCGTCGACGACGGCAAGCTGTTGGGTGCCGAGGCGTTGTTGCGCTGGCAGCATCCGGAGCACGGCCCGGTGGCGCCATCGGTATTCGTCGATGTCGCCGAACAGAGCGGGTTGATCGAAACGATCGGTCCGGCCGTGCTGCGGGCGGCGTGCGCGGACGCGGTGCGCTGGAAGCGGGATTTCGGAGCTTCTGATCCATTGTTCGTGTCGGTCAACGTCTCGCCGCGGCAGCTGCGCAGCGGCGACTTGCCCGCGCAGGTCGCCAGCGCGCTCGAGGACACCGGCTTGCCCGCGGCGCAGTTGCATATCGAACTCACCGAAACCGCGGTGATCGGCGACGAAGCGCATGCCAGTTCGTTGCTGGCGCGGTTGCGCGACAGCGGCGTCAAGGTCTGGCTGGACGATTTCGGCACCGGGTTCTCGGGCTTGAGCCACTTGCGCCGCGTCCCGGTGGATGGCGTCAAGATCGACCGCAGCTTCATCGCCGACATCATGCGCGATCCCGACGACCTGGCGCTGACAACCGCGATCATCGCCATGGCGCATTCGCTCGGCATCACCGTGGTCGCCGAGGGCGTGGAAAAAGAAGGCCAGTTCACCATCCTGCGCGAACGCGGCTGCGACCTGGCGCAAGGTTATTGGCTGGGCTATCCGATGAACGCGCATGATTTTGCCGGGTTGCTTGTTTGACGTCCCGGTAAAAAAAAGAAGCAATGGCATCGATAATTTTTCATTGCGTCATCCCCGCGAAGACGAGGATCCAGCGACCTTGTTCTTGCTCGTCATCCCGGCGAAGGCCGGGATCTAGTGACTTTGCCTTCCTTTCGCGAAGAGCAAAGGCTTTCGCGCTACGCGCGAGTCACTTTTCTTTGCTGAGCCCAAAGAAAAGTAACCAAAAGAAAGGGCTTTCCCCGACACGTCAATCCTAGGGTTTCATTGTTACGGGGATTTTCCGACTCGCCCTCCATGGCTCGATCGGAAAACCGCGCGCATCCATGCGCGCGGCCCTTCGGGTCTGGTGAGACTGCTGTTGTTCGCCACGAGCCTTGCAGCAACCGTGTGCTCTAGAATTAAAGCCAAAGCATTGCGAATGGAGCCCCAAAAAGCGCTTTTCTGTCCTTTCTTTTTTCATTCTTGAGCAGCGAAGCACGAGAATGTCTCCACACCCGAAGGGCGGCGCGCATGGATGCGCGCCGTTTTTCGATCGAGCCATGGATGGCGAGTCGAAAAATACCCTCGGCAATGAAACCTTCTTGACTGCTTCGTCGAGGAAGGCATTTTCTTTTGGTTACTTTTCTTTGTGCCAGCAAAGAAAAGTGACTCGCGCAAAGCGCGAAAGCGTGGCTCTCAAAAAGGCCAAGAACTGGATCCCGGCCTCCGCCGGGATGACGAGCAGAGAAAAGTCACGAGCAGAGAAAGGCCCCTGGATCCCCGTCTTCGCGGGGATGACGGCACCAAGCCGGGCCGACGATAACGTCAGATCACCTTGCCGATCCAATGCGCCGCCGTCGCAGCCAGGCTGCCGGACAACACCCCGAAGATCGCGATCGCGATCGCGCTCGCCAGCCACGACAACAGCATCAGCAGGCCGTCGCGTTCGAGCAACGCGAGTGCGAACAACAGCAGCAGGCCGCCGAAGATGGGATTGGTCAGCGGGATCGGAAGCGCGAGCAGCACGCCCAGCAGGATCAGGATGAGGCCGGTAAGCATGCTGGCGGCGCGGTGATCGAGCACGCCGGTGTAGCGTGGCTTGATCAGGTGTTCCAGGCGTTTGAGCCACGGCGAGAACACCTCGTCGAAGCGGATGATGATCTTGCGGTGCGGCCCGCGTTCGGCCAGGAAACGCGGCAACCAGGGCCGGCGTAGTCCCCAGAGCAATTGCACGCCGACCAGGATCACGATCGGACTGCTGATCACGCCGGCGACGCCGGGAATGAAGGAAGGCGGGATGGCGAGGAACAACAGCACCGCAAAGGCGCGGCGTCCGAGGCCGGAAAGAATGTCGCCGAGCTTCAGCAGGTCGTCGGGATTGCCGATGGCCAGGCTGTCCAGCAAAGCCCGCGTTCCGGCCTCGCGTGGCCGCTTGCGACGACGCTCCGCGCCGTCGCGCGATGCATCGGGATCAGGCGTCATGGTCGATCTTCTTCGCCGCGAGCCGCTGCAACAGCAACTTGTCGATGCGCGGTCCGTCCAGGTCCACCACCTCGATGCGCCATCCGGCCCAGTCGAAGTGCTCGCCGGTATTCGGGATGCGTCCGAACTGCGCGATCATCATGCCTGCGGCGGTGTGATAGTCGTGCTCGGCTTCTTCCGGTAATTTGCCGGTGCCGAGCAACTGGCGCAGCTCGTCGACGGGCAGGGTGCCGTCGACCAGCAGCGAACCGTCGTCGCGTTCGACCACCAAGGCGCCGGAATCGGCATTCTCTCCGGACTGGATGCGGCCGAGCACCGCGCCCATCAGGTCGTTGAGCGTGACCATGCCGGTGACGTCGCCATACTCGTCGACGACCAGTGCCAGCGACTGCTGTTCTTCGCGGAAGATTTCCAGCAACTTCAGCGCGTGCGTGGACTCGGATACGAACACCGCCGGCCGCAGCGAGGCGAACAATTCCGGCGCGCGCTGGTCGAGGCGGTCGAGCAGCGATTTCACCTCGAGCACGCCGAGCACGTCGCCGTCGTTGTCGCGGTACACGGGATAACGGGAGTAGGGCGTCTCGCGCATCTCGGCGAGGTTCTCATCGAAGCTTGCCGCGGCATCGAGCCAGGTGATGCGCGTGCGCGGCGTCATGAGGCTTTCGGCGGTGCGGTCGCCGAGCTTCATCACGCGGTGCATCATGTTGCGTTCGTCGTCGTCGATCACGCCTTGCTCGTGGCTTTCGCTGACCAGCAGGCGGATTTCTTCCTCGGTGATGTTCGACGAGTCGTCCTCGCCCAACCCGAGCACGCGCATCACGATGCGGGTGCACGCCGATAGCGCGAGCACCAGCGGCTTGGCGGCCTTGGCGAAAAAATCCATCGGGTAGGCGACCGCGACCGCGATCGTCTCCGGACGCAGCGTGCCGATCCGCTTGGGCACGAGTTCTCCGATCAAGCCAAAAGCGAACAGCATGATCACGAATCCCGCGATGAAGCCGATCTCGCTTGCGTATGGCGCGAGCAACGGGACATCCGCCAGCGGAACCGCCAGTTTCGCGCCCATCGATTCGCCGCCGAAATAGCCGATCATCAGGCTCAGCAGGCTGATCCACAGCTGCACCGCCGACAGGAAACTCTCCGGGTGGTTGGCGAGCGCCAGCGCCTTGCGCGCGCCGGCACTGTTGACCGCCATCTGTTTGAGGCGGCTCTTGCGCGACGTCAGCACCGCCATCTCCGACATCGCGAAGAAGGCGTTGAACAGGATGAGGACGACGACGATCAGCAGCTCCAGCACGTGGGGCGCTCCGTCATGCAGTGGGAAAAGGGGGGCACAGTAGAACCACCGGTGTCGGCGGGGTGTTCAGGTCGTGGCGGCGTGTCGTCGTCATCCATAAGGGCGCCGGGGCGCGCCGGCATCATAGCAAGCGCCGAAGCCGGCCGGTCCCGTCACCGGGCTGTCATGCGCCGGCCGCGCTGGGCGTTCCAGGCCGCCCGAACGGACATGAAACCGTCATAATTCCCGTTCCCGACCTTCCGTTCGCGATCCATGAGGCCTGCCTGATGTTCTCCCTGCAGACGATCTTCGGCTCCGGCCAGCAGTTCTACACCTTGCTCGACGAGGCTGCCGGCGTCGCGCACGAAAGCACCCAGGCGCTGTACCAGATGATGAAGGCCAGCGACCGCCTGCCGGTGCTCGATGCCTTCAAGCTGGCGCGCCAGCGCGAGCGCGCGGCCTCGGACAAGATCAGCAAGGCGCTGGTCGACAGCTTCATCACGCCGATCGAGCGCGAGGACATCGAGGCGCTGGGCTCGGCGCTGTACAAGATCCCGAAGCAGGTGGAGAAATTCGCCGACCGCTATTCGCTGGCGGTGCGGCACCTGGAAGGGATCGATTTCGCCCCGCGCGCGGCCATGCTCGAGCAGGCCGCGGCGGTCGTCGTGGAGATGGTCCACGACCTGCAGAAAATGAACATCGACCGCATGACCGCGCTCAACGAGAAGCTGCGCTCGCTGGAGAACGAAGCCGACCGGCTGATGCTCGAGCTGTATCGCGACATCTATTCGGGCCGCCTCGACAACCTGCAGATGTTCCTGCTCAAGGAATTCTTCGAGATCCTGGAGAAGGCGATCGATCGCTGCCGCGAGGCGGGCGTGGTCGCCTACCAGATCGTGCTCAAGAACAGCTGACGGCCCGCAGACGATGTTGACCCTCGTGCTGGTGGTGGTGTTCGCCGCGTTCGTCTTCGAGTTCATCAACGGCTTCCACGACACCGCGAACTCGATCGCGACCGTGGTCGCGACCAAGGTGCTGTCGCCCGGCCAGGCGGTGATGCTGGCGGCGCTGATGAACCTGATCGGCGCATTGACCGGCACCGCGGTGGCGAAGACGATCGCCTCGGGGCTGATCGATACCGACGTGGTGGTCGTCACCTCGCAGGTGATCCTGTGCGCGCTCGGCGGCGGCATCATCTGGAACCTGATCACCTGGTGGCGCGGCCTGCCGTCGTCCTCGTCGCATGCGCTGATCGGCGGCCTGTGCGGCGCCGCGTTGGCCGCCGCGCACAACGACTGGAGCGCGTTGATCTGGTCGGAAGCCGTCGGGGACTGGGCGAAGAACAAAGGCCTGTTGTGGAAAGTCGTGCTGCCGATGATCACGTCGCCGCTCGCCGGCTTCCTGCTCGGCGTGGCCGTGATGCTGCTGCTGTGGGCGATCATCGCCGGCATGGCGCGTGCCGGCGGCGTGCTCGCGCGCATGGCGCGGCCGCGCTGGGTCAACGCGTTCTTCGGCAAGGCGCAGATCTTCTCCGCCGCCTACATGGGCTACGCGCACGGCCACAACGATGCGCAGAAGACGATGGGCATCATCGCCCTGACCCTGTTCGGCGCCCAGGCGACCGGTGCGCTGAACGACTTGCCGGCATGGCTCGAGTTCCTGCGGCCGCTCGGCGGCGGCGAGCAGGACATCGCGCTATGGATCGTGCTCAGCTGCGCCGTGGTGATGGCCGCCGGGACGGCATCGGGCGGCTGGAAGATCATCAAGACGCTCGGCCACAAGATGGTCAAGCTGCATCCGATCCACGGGTTCGCTGCGGAAACCAGTTCCGCGACGGTGCTGACGGTCGCCGCGCATTTCGGCATGCCGGTGTCGACCACGCACAGCATCTCGACGGCCATCATGGGCGTGGGTTTCGCCAAAAACCCGCGCGCGCTCAAGTTGAGCGTGATCGAGCGGATCGTATGGGCGTGGATCCTGACCATTCCCGCCGCAGGCGGAATCGCCTACGCGCTGTTGCGGTTGTTGGAAGCGATGGGCTGGGCCTGAGCCGCGGCCCCTGCTTTTGTAGGAGCGGCGGAAGCCGCGAGCTTCTCGTCGCAGATCGTTCGGTGGAGAGGTCGCGGCTTCCGCCGCTCCTACGCGAAGGTGTTACGAGCGATTACAGCAAATCGCCGCCGGCCGACAACGCCCTCTCGAGCTGGTCGCCCATGCCCCCGATCTCCAGCACCAGGCGATCGAGTTCCGACGGCGTCATCCCTTCGTACGGCCGGTTCTCGCAGAACTGCAGGTAGGGCACGCCGTCGAGGTCGCCGATGGCGAGGTAGCCGACGCGGCTCTCCCAGTTGAACGCCAGCACCCGCTTGCAGTCGATGCCGGTGGTCGGCGCGACCACGGTGCTGACGCGCACGTAGTTTCGGCCATCGTCGTCCTGCAGTTCGGACAGGAAGATCGCCTGGTGGCGGTTTCCTTTCTCCAGAGACAGCTCGATGCAGACCACGTACGGCTCCTGCATCGTGACCTTGAAGTCGCCGGCGGCCAGGTGGCTGCGGATCTGTTCGAAGTTGAGCATGGTGGTTGCGCACTCGCCGGGATTGCGGACGGTTATCCTAAGCCGCAATGGCCGATGTGTCTGCCAACGACAGGATCCTCGCCGCGATCCGCGCCATCCCGCGCGGCCAGGTCGCCGGCTATGGCCACATCGCGCAGCGTGCGGGCCTGCCGGGGCGGGCACGGCTGGTGGCCCGGATCCTGAGCCAGAACGCCGACCCCAAGCTTCCCTGGCACCGCGTGCTGCGCTCGGACGGCCGCATCGCCATGCCGGAAGGCTCGCGAGGCTATCGCGAGCAGTGCCAGCGCCTGCGCGCCGAAGGCGTCGTGGTCGAGAGCGGTCGCGTCCGCGGCTTGCAGGCGGCGAAGACGCTCGACGAAGCGATCTGGGGGCCGTCCTGACGTCGCGTCCGCTCGCGGCCGGTGGCGCCGACGTCACGGGCGTCGGCGCGATGCCGGTATCATGCGCCGGAGCTGAATAGGACCGCGGATGTTCACCAACCTTCCCCCGATCACCAAGGCCTTGCT
>Ga0070668_100004638_pt1 | contig 10179 bp, 9 predicted proteins | sample KBSS43metaG_FD_64661 | JGI IMG/M metagenome (GOLD analysis project Ga0070668, IMG submission 64661) | Switchgrass rhizosphere microbial communities from Kellogg Biological Station, Michigan, USA - KBS S4-3 metaG | ecosystem: Host-associated > Plants > Roots > Rhizosphere > Soil ... | reverse complement strand
CGGCAACAGCCGGGCGATGGAGGCGGAAGAGAGCGACCACAGGATCTCGCCCAGCAGCCGGTCACGGGACCCCACCCGCCGGTGCAACGTCGCCCGGCTGATCGACAGCGACTCCGCCAGCTCGCCCATGTCCACGCGACGGCCGGACAGGAACCAGTCGCGGGCGAGGTCGAACGCAGCCGAGTGAGACATATGTCAGAATGTCTCACATCGAGCAGCGAACCGCGAACGGCGAGAGGGACAGCGACATGCGCGCAGTGCAGGTGACCGAGTTCGGCGGGCCCGAGGTGCTCATCCCCGTCGAGCTGCCCGACCCGGTGGCCGGGCCCGGCGAGGTGCTCATCGACGTCGAGCGCATCGGTGTCAACTACGCCGACACCCACCAGGCCGAGAACTCCTACCTCGCGCCGAGCAAGCTGCCGCTCGTCCCCGGCGGCGAGGTCGTCGGGCGCGCGAACGGAAACAAAGTCGTCGCCCTGCTCAACGGCGGTGGCGGGTACGCCGAGAAGGCCGTCGCGCCCCAGGCCACGACCTTCCCCGTTCCCGACGGCATCGACGACCTCACCGCGCTGTCCATGCTGGTCCAGGGCACGACCGCCTGGATCCTGCTCCGCAAGAACTCGCACCTCGAACCGGGCGAATCGGTCGTCGTGCACGCCGCGGCCGGCGGCGTCGGGACCGTTGCCGTGCAGCTCGCCAAGGCCTGGGGCGCCGGCCGGGTCATCGCCACCGCGAGCAGCGACGAGAAGCGCGCGCTCGCGCTCGAGCTCGGCGCGGACGTCGCCATCGACTCGCGTGCCGAGGACATGACCGCCGCCCTCCTCGAGGCGAACGGTGGCCGTCGCGTCGATGTCGTGCTCGACATGGTCGGGGGGACGACCACCGACCAGAGCATCGCCGCGCTCGCGCCGTTCGGGCGCCTCGCCTTCTACGGCATGGCCGGCCGCGAGAACCCGAAGCCGGTCGAGTTGCGCAACATCCTCGGCCACAGCACCACGATCAGCGGCATGTGGCTGCCGCACGTCTTCCGGCTGCCCGGCAACATCTTCGGGACCGCCTTGACCGACCTGTTCGACCTCGTCCGAGAAGGCAAGCTCAAGGCGATCCCCGGCGGCGAGTACGCACTGTCCGACGCCCGCGGCGCGCACGAGGCCCTGCGCTCCCGCAAGACCGTCGGCAAGCTACTGCTCGACCCCGGCAAGTAGGCGTTCCAGGGGTGCCGCCTTGTGGAGGCACTCCTGCCACTCCGCCTCCGGGTCCGAATCCGCCGTGATCCCGCCTCCGACGCCGAGCGCGATCGAATCCCCGGAGATCTCGAACGTCCGGATCGCGACGTTCAGCTCCAGCCCCGCCACCGGTGACACCAGCCCGATCGCGCCCGTGTAGACCCCACGCCCGCACGGCTCCAGCGAGGCGATCAGGTCCAGCGCGCGGATCTTCGGCGCGCCCGTCACCGAACCCGGCGGAAAGGTGGCGGAAAGCAAGGAGACGTCCGAAACCGAGGGGCGCAACACGCCGATCACCGTCGAGTCCAGGTGCCAGACCCCGGGCGCCGGACGGACCCGCAGCAGCGACGGCACCGTCACCGACCCCACCTCGCACACCCGGCCGAGGTCGTTGCGCACCAGGTCGGTGATCATCACGTTCTCCGCGACGTCCTTGGCGGACTGACGCAGCAACAGGGCGTTCCCGTCGTCGGCGGGCCCGCGCCGGGGGAGCGTGCCCTTGATCGGCGTCGAGCGCACCGCGCGCCCGTGGCGCTCGAGGAACAGCTCCGGCGAGAACGAGACCACCGACCCCCACGACCCCGACAAGTAGGCCGCCCGCCGGGGAGACAACGCCGACACCCCCGCAGCGAACAACGCCGCGGAAGACCCCGAGAACGTGCCCGTGAACCGCGCGCAGATGTTGGCCTGGAACAGCTCCCCGGCCTCGATCGCGTGCACGCACGCCTTCACCGCGTCCCGGTGCTCCGACGGCAGCGGACGCCGCAACGGCCCGGCTGTCCAGGACGAAGACGGCGGAGCGGCGGCCAGCAGGGACTCCATCTCGGCCACCGTGGGACCACCGCCGTCGAGGGACTCCAGGTAGCACGTCCCCGAGGCCGACCACCGCAGGACGTGGTCCGCCCAGCCCCACGCGGACCCCGGCAGCGCGCCGGTGCGGCCAGAAGGATCCGCCAGGTCGTAGGACAGGTAGCCGAACCAGCCGCCGCCGATCACGCCCGGTTCGGCGTCGGCCTGCGCGCCGGGATCCGGAAAAGCGCCCGGCGAGACGTGCAGTGATGGCGCGATCACGGCCTGCGAAGAAAACCAGTCGCCGGACAGCATCGCCGGCGGCGGAAGGCCACGGGAAGCGGCGTGGTGAGCGAGTACCGAAAAAGCGCGCGACGGCGTCACGTCCGTCCGGAGTGGCCTGCTCGTCACGCGCATGGCGACATTGTCACCGGTCCTACAGCAAAAGGTCGCCCAATGTGAACGGGTACACGACGGCGTTCTGCTCCACCGGCCCGGCGATACCCGGCACGTCCGGCGCGCACGCGTGCTGGTGCACGCCGAGCCGCGAGTGGAACCAGCCCGCCCGCCCGGGGATGCCGTTGTGCCGGATCAGCCACAGCACCACTTCGGAGTCGGCCCAGCGGTCCGGGTGCAGCCGGTGCTGCCAGCAGTCGAAGTCGGCGTAGACCAGCACGCGCTCGATCTGCGCCGCCTGCCGGACGTACTTGATCCACGCCTTGATGAACCGGTCGTCGACGCTCGGCGCCGCGACTTCCAGCGCGGGTGCGAGCGAGCCGGGCGCGAACGCGCCGAGCCTGCTCGCCGTCCGCACGAAGAAGTCCGCTTGGTCGTGCACCGCGCCGGGCCGCGCGTAGTGCCGGCCGCCGACGTGCAGCCCGGCTTCCTGGGCGCCGGTCAGGTTGCGCTCGGCGGCCGAGCTGGTCCAGTTGACGTTCTCGCTGATCGTCACCGACACGAACCGGGTCTCGGCGGCGCGGACGGCGTGCCAGTCGGTCACCTGCTCGCGGTGGGACAGCGAGATGCCGAGTTCGCTCTCCGGCTCCGTCACACTCCGCCCCCGGCCACGTCGATGAGAGCACACCATACGTCGCCGGGAGCGGACCCGCAGTGACCCACGCGCGGTTGATCAGGCGTTTTCTTTGTGGAAGGTCCGGGTGCCCCACCACACGGACAACACGGCCATCACGAGCACCACGACACTCCCGGTGAACAGCGCGTCCATCGTGAAGTCGCCGCGGAAGGTGTTCCGCTCGACGTCCACCACGTGGCGGAACGGGTTGATCTGGGAAATCGTGTACAGCCATTTCGGCGCGACGCCCGCCGTGATCGGCAGCAGGATTCCGGAGAGCAGCAGCAAGGGGATGAGCACCGCGTTGAGCAGGGCCGGAAACGTCTCCTCGCTCTTCAGCGTCAACGCCAGCGCGTACGAGCACGACGCCAGCGAGACCGCCAGCAGGAACACGATCACCAGGCTCAGCAGCACCCCGCCCACCGGCGCGTCGAGGTCGAACGCCAGGTACGCCAGCACGATGATCAGCACCGCCTGCACCACCGCCTGCAGGGCACTGGCCAGCACCTTGCCCAGCAGCAGCGCCGTGCGGCTGACCGGCGTCACCCGGAACCGCTCGACGACGCCGGAGCGGTATTCGGCCAGCAGCCCGAAGCCGACGAACGAGCTGCCGAACAGCGCCAGCTGGGCGATGAGCGCCGGGGTGAGCAGCATCCAGCCGTCCACTTCGGACAGGCCCTGGGCCTGCATCGCTTTGACCATCAGCGGCCCGAACAGGAACAGGTACAGCAGCGGCTGCATGATCCCGATCAGCACCCAGGTCGGGTTGCGCAGCGCCGCCTTCATGTCGCGGCGGAAGATCAGCCAGGTGTCACGCAGCACGGGTGCCCTCCTCCGCTTCCCGCAGCGAACGGCCGGTCAGCGTCAGGAAGACGTCGTCGAGCGTCGGCCGGTGGACCTGCACCGAGAGCATCGCGATGTTCTTCGCGTCGAGCGCGCGCAGCAGCTCCGGCAGCGCGACGTCGCCGCGCGGCACCCGGAACCGGACCTCCCCGTCGGCGACGGACAGCTCCTGCGCCCCCGCCAGCCGTCCGGCGATTTCGGCGGCGTCCGCGGCCAGTTCCGGGTCGACGCCCACCTCGACGCGGTCGCCGTTGACCCGCGCCTTCAGCGCGTCCGGCGTGCCCTCGGCGACGATCCGGCCGTCGTCGATCACGATCAGCCGGTCGGACAGCGCGTCCGCCTCGTCGAGGTAATGGGTCGTGAGGAAGACCGTGACGCCCTGTTCGGCGCGCAGCCGGCGGATGTGGTCCCACAGGTTGGCGCGGCTCTGCGGATCGAGGCCGGTCGACGGTTCGTCGAGGAACACCAGTCCCGGCGAGTGGATCAGCCCGAGCGCGATGTCGAGCCGCCGCCGCTGCCCGCCGGAGAGCGTCTTGGTCAGCCGCTGGTCGAGCCCGGTCAGGTCGAGCTGCTCGGCGAGCTCGGCGCCGCGCGCGATCGCGTCGGCCTTGCGCATCCGGTAGAGCCGTCCCTGCAGCTCCAGCTCGTCGGCGACCGTGCTCTCGGGCGCGCTGCCGCCGCCCTGCGCGACGTAGCCGATGCGCTTGCGCACTTCCAGGGGGTCGGCCAGCAGGTCGTGGCCGCCGATGGTCGCGGTGCCCGCCGTCGGCTTCAGCAACGTCGTCAGCATGCGCAGCGTGGTCGTCTTCCCGGCGCCGTTCGGCCCGAGGAACCCGACCAGTTCGCCCGCTTCGACGTCGAGGTCGACGCCCTTCACCGCGTGTACTTCGCCCCCAGTGCGGCCTTTGCGGCGGAACCGCCGCTCGAGACCGCGTGCCCTGATCATGGAGAGCTCCTCTCGAGGAATGTAGTCAAACTTGACTAGTTGAGCCGACACTGTGCCCGAGTCATCGTCTGCTAGTCAAATTTGATTACGTGGGAGGGTCGCCGAACGCCCGGCCGGCGTCGTCCGCCATCTCGTACTCGCCGGCCTCCAGCCGCGCGATCAGCGACCGGGTCCACTCCAGGCTGGTGGCCGCCTGGGCGGACCACAGCCGGAACAGCTCGGCGACGTGCGAGGCCTGGCCCCAGTGCGCGGTGTCCTTGATCATCAGGCTCGCGCTGCGCTCTTCGGACTCGAAGTGGACGAGCCGGTATTCGAGCAGGCCGATCGCGCGCCGCCGGGGCAGGGCGGTCAGGAACGAGACGCCGGCGGCCACTTCGGCCGCGGTGGCCGTCGGCTCGGACAGCGCCTTCGCCAGCAGCAGGTGGAACTCCTGGTCGCCCACTCCCGTGACGCGGTAGGCGACCCGGTCGGGCCCGGCGTCGCCCGGCTCGACGTCGACCTGCTCCAGCAGGTCCTCGGCGGTCATCTTCTTCAGCGCGTGGTAGATCGACCCGGGCTGGACGTTGGCCCACTTGTCGGCCGACCATGTGAGCAGCTCGCGCCGCACCTGGTAGCCGTGCGCGCGGCCGTACATGCGCACCACGCCGAGCACGAGCAGACGCGTCGCGGACACCCCGGCCTCCTGTCGTCGTCCCTGCCGAAATCGCCTTGAGCGGCATCCGTAGGCTAATAAGGTATGAGCACCCCAGTGTTGACCGCGGTGGCCTGGCCCTACGCCAACGGCCCCCGCCACATCGGCCACGTGTCCGGATTCGGCGTCCCGTCCGACGTCTTCTCCCGCTACCAGCGCATGGCAGGCAACCGGGTGCTCATGGTCTCCGGGACCGACGAACACGGGACCCCGATCACCGTCCAGGCGGACAAGGAGAACTCCACCCCGCAGGAGACGGCGGACAAGTACACCCGCCAGATCGGCAACGACCTGCAGGGCCTCGGCCTGTCCTACGACCTGTTCACCCGGACCACGACCGGCAACCACGCCGAGGTGACGCAGCAGATCTTCCTGGCGCTGCACCGCAACGGCTACGTCGTGCCGAAGACCACGCGCGGGGCGATCAGCCCGTCCACCGGCCGCACGCTGCCCGACCGCTACGTCGAGGGCACCTGCCCGATCTGCGGGTACGACGGCGCGCGCGGCGACCAGTGCGACAACTGCGGCAACCAGCTCGACGCCGCGGAGCTGATCAACCCGAAGTCGCGGATCAACGGCGAGACGCCGAAGTTCGTCGAGACCGAGCACTACTTCCTCGACCTGCCGGCGTTCACCAAGACCCTCGGCGACTGGCTGGGCACCAAGACCGACTGGCGCCCCAACGTCCTCAACTTCACCAAGAACCTGATCGACGACATGCGGCCGCGGCCGATCACCCGCGACCTCGACTGGGGCGTCAAGATCCCCCTCGACGGCTGGAGCGACCAGCCGATGAAGCGGTTCTACGTCTGGTTCGACGCGGTGATCGGGTACTTCTCGGCCAGCGTCGAGTGGGCCCGCCGGTCCGGCAACCCGGACGCGTGGCAGGAGTGGTGGAACAACGCCGACGCCCGGTCGTACTACTTCATGGGCAAGGACAACATCACCTTCCACGCCCAGATCTGGCCGGCGCTGCTGTTCGGCCACAACGGCGAGGGCGACAAGGGCGGCGAGGCCGGGAAGTACGGCAAGCTGCACCTGCCGGACGAGATCGTCTCCAGCGAGTTCCTCACCATGAGCGGCTCGAAGTTCTCGACCTCGCGCGGGCGCGTGATCTACGTCGAGGACTTCCTGCGCGACTTCGGCCCGGACACGCTGCGGTACTTCATCTCGGTCGCCGGCCCGGAGACCCAGGACACCGACTTCACCTGGGACGAGTTCGTCCGCCGGACCAACTTCGAGCTGGCCAACGAGTGGGGCAACCTGGTCAACCGGTCCATCTCGATGGCGCACAAGAACGTCGGGGCCATCCCGCGTCCGGAAGCGCCGACGGCGGCCGACGAGGACCTGAAGGCGCTGTCGCGCAAGGCGTTCGACACCGCGGGCGCGCACCTGGCCCGGTCCCGGTTCAAGCTGGCGGCGAGCGAGGCGATGAAGGTCGTCACGGCGGCGAACAAGTACATCTCCGACCAGGAGCCGTGGAAGCTGAAGGACGACCCGACGCGGCGCGACACCGTGCTGCACACCGCGCTGCAGGTGGTGAGCGACGCCAACACGCTGCTGACGCCGTTCCTGCCGCACTCGGCGCAGAAGGTGCACGAGGCGCTGGGCGGCACCGGCGTCTGGGCCGCCCAGCCGGAGCTCAAGGAGGTCGACGACCTCGACATCGCCGGCCGGGTCAACCCGATCCTCACCGGCGACTACGCGGGCGAGCAGGCGAAGTGGGAGTCGAAGCCGATCGAGGTCGGCAAGCCCCTGCAGAAGCCGTCGCCGCTGTTCGCCAAGCTGGACCCGGTGCTGGGCGAGACCGGTCCGGAGTGGGCACCGATCGTCAAGGAGTAAGAGGTATGCATGGGTGACGAGAAGCGCGAGCCGCTGCCGGTCCCGGACCGGCTCCCGGTGACGGTGGTGGACGCGCACACCCATCTCGACGCGTGCGGCGCGATCACCGCGGCCGATGTCACGGCCCTGGTCGATCGCGCCGAGCGCGCCGGCGTCGCCCGCGTCGTCACGGTGGCGGACGACCTCGCCTCGGCCCGCTGGGTCGCGGAGGCGGCCACCTGGGACCCGCGGGTGTTCGCCGCGGTCGCGATCCACCCCACGCGGACCAAGGCGTTCGGCGCCGCCGAGAAGGCCGAGGTGGAGCGCCTGGCGGGGCAGGAGCGCGTCGTCGCGGTCGGGGAGACCGGTCTCGACTACTACTGGGACTACTCGCCGCACGACGCCCAGCAGGAGGCGTTCCGCTGGCACATCGACCTGGCGAAGCGGCTCGACAAGCCGTTGATGATCCACGACCGCGACGCCCACGAGGACGTGTTGCGCATCCTGGCCGAAGAGGGTGCGCCGAATGCCGTAATTTTCCATTGTTTTTCCGGGGACGCGGAAATGGCCCGCACGTGCGTCGACGCGGGGTATGTCCTTTCCTTCGCCGGCACCGTGACGTTCAAAAACGCGAGGGGTCTCCACGAGGCGGCCCGGCTCTGCCCCTCCGGGCAGTACCTCGTCGAGACGGACGCGCCGTTTCTGACCCCCCACCCGTTCCGTGGGCGGCCGAACGAGCCGTACGGCGCGGCCTACACCGTCCGTCACCTCGCGGCCCTCAGGGGCGAAGCTGTGCACGAAGTCGCCGATTCCGTCCGGACCACCGCCGAGCGGATCTACCGACTGCCCAGTGTTACTTCGGGTTGAACGCATTGCTACATCAGGGTTCCTCGCTCGTCCACCTGATGGAGTGACCCAGATCACGACACTCCGGGGGGTGTTTGCGCAACCCGCCGGGACCCGTTACTGTCCCGTGATCGTGCCGGTCGGTACTGCACTCTGCAGTTGCCGACTGTTACGCCCACAGTCACGTCAGTGCACGTCGGGGAAGCGGAACCGGTCAGGTACGACCCGGAACCGTGACGATGGCGCCGGCTGCGGGCCCAGACGTAAAGACGCCGCCCCGAACGGTGTCTTGGGAAAGGGAACGACCGGTGACAGGTAGCAGACAGGCTGGAACGCGCTCAGCGGCCGTCCTCGATCGCGAATTCGAGGACACCGCGTACGGCCAGCTCGACTTCTCGGACGACCCGAACATCACGCAGCAGGACATCCTCGCCGCGCTCGGCCCCGACGCCGACGCGATGATGGCGTCGATCGACGTCGACGTCGACGAGCTGATCCGCCTCATCAACGCGGAGACGACGTACCTGCCGCCGATCGTCATCCCGGACGGGTTCGACGCGGACCGCACGATGTCGCCGCAGGCCAAGCGGGCCGCGCTGGACGAGGGTCTCCGCCAGACCACCAAGGTCTGGAAGCGCCGCTTCCTCAAGGGTGCCGTCCTCAGCGTCATGATCAGCGTCGCCGGCGGCGGCGCTGCCGCGCTGGCGATGAACAAGAGCATCACCGTCGACGTCGACGGCCAGCAGACCACCGTGCACTCGTTCGGCGACACCGTCGGCGAGGTGCTGGAGGACGCGGGCCTGTCCGTCGGCGCGCACGACTCGCTCTCCCCGTCCCCGCAGGCCGAGGTCGGCGACGGCGGCGTCATCAAGCTGGAGCGCGGCCGTCAGCTGAAGCTGATCGTCGACGGCGCGGAGCACACCTCCTGGGTCCGCGCGACCCATCTCAGCGACGCGCTCGGCCAGCTCGGCATGGCGGGCATGGACAAGCCCGGCACGTGGATGTCGATGCCGAAGGACGGCGAGCTGCCCCTCCAGGGCGCCACCGTCGAGATCAAGACCCTCAAGAACATCACGCTCTACGACGGCGCGAACGCGCCGAAGAAGGTCACCACGACCGCGGTCACCACGAAGGAGTTCCTGGGCGAGTACAAGCTCACCCTGGGCCCGGAGGACGCGGCCGAGGGCGGCCTGGACGTCAAGCTGACCGACGGTGCCGAGGTCCACATCAGCCGCACCGGCGTCTCGATGGTCAACCAGAAGGAGTCCATCGACCCGCCCGAGCAGCGCGTCGACGACCCGGACCTGGAAAAGGGCAAGACCCAGGTCGAGGACCCCGGCGCGCCCGGCGAGAAGATGGTGACCTACAAGGTCACGCAGAAGAACGGCAAAGAGGTCGGCCGCGAGTCGATGTCGGAGCAGGTGCTCACGCAGCCGAAGCCGAAGATCGTCCACGTCGGCACCAAGAAGCCCGCGGACCCGCCGATCGGCGACACCGGCGTGTGGGACCGCATCGCGCAGTGCGAGTCCGGCGGCAACTGGTCCATCAACACCGGCAACGGCTACTACGGCGGCCTCCAGTTCGACAAGCGCACCTGGGACGCCTACGGCGGCGACGAGTACGCGCCGCTGCCGAGCCAGGCCACCAAGGCCCAGCAGATCGCGATCGCGGAGAAGCTCAGGGCCGGCCGTAACGGCAGCTACAGCGCCTGGCCGGTCTGCGGCAAGAAGGCCTGACACCCCTTTCGAAACGGCCCCCGCCTCCCGCGGGGGCCGTTTTGCTGTGCGCGGCGTGTCGTCCACCCAGGTACGCGTGCCGTCCGCCTGAGTACGCGAACCGACCTCCCAGGTACGCGAACCGACCGTCCAGGTGCGCCAACCGACCCTCTGGGTAGGCTCGTCCGGTGGTTGAACTGTTGGGACCTGCCGAAATCCGCGGGCTGGCG
>Ga0070668_100004634_pt1 | contig 10182 bp, 3 predicted proteins | sample KBSS43metaG_FD_64661 | JGI IMG/M metagenome (GOLD analysis project Ga0070668, IMG submission 64661) | Switchgrass rhizosphere microbial communities from Kellogg Biological Station, Michigan, USA - KBS S4-3 metaG | ecosystem: Host-associated > Plants > Roots > Rhizosphere > Soil ... | reverse complement strand
AAGATCACCGTCGACGTGCGCGGCGAGATCCTGCAGCTCAAGGAAGCCATCAACACGATGGTCGACCAGCTGCGCGGTTTCGCTTCCGAGGTGACGCGCGTGGCAAGAGAAGTCGGCACCGAGGGCAAGCTCGGCGGCCAGGCGATCGTCCCGGGCGTCGCCGGCACCTGGAAGGACCTGACCGATTCGGTCAACGCGATGGCGTCCAACCTCACCGCGCAGGTGCGCAATATCGCCGAGGTGACCACCGCGGTCGCCAAGGGCGACCTGTCGCGCAAGATCACCGTCGACGTGCGCGGCGAAATCCTCGAGTTGAAGGACACCATCAACACGATGGTCGATCAGCTCAACGGCTTCGCCGCGGAGGTGACTCGAGTTGCAAGAGAGGTCGGTACCGAAGGCAAGCTCGGCGGCCAGGCGCAGGTGCCCGACGTCGCCGGCACGTGGAAGGACCTCACCGACCACGTCAACTCGATGGCGTCCAATCTGACCAGTCAGGTGCGCAACATCGCCGAAGTGACCACCGCGGTGGCCAGGGGCGACCTGTCGCGCAAGATCACCGTCGACGTGCGCGGCGAGATCCAGCAGCTCAAGGAGACCATCAACGTGATGGTCGATCAGCTCAACGGCTTCGCCGCGGAAGTCACGCGCGTGGCGCGCGAAGTCGGCACCGAAGGCAAGCTCGGCGGACAGGCGCAGGTGCCTGGCGTGGCCGGCACGTGGGCCGACCTGACCGACTCGGTCAACGCGATGGCCTCCAACCTGACCAGCCAGGTGCGCAACATCGCGGAGGTGACCACCGCCGTCGCCAAGGGCGACCTGTCGCGCAAGATCACCGTGGACGTGCGCGGCGAAATCCTCGAACTGAAAGACACCATCAACGTGATGGTCGACCAGCTCAACGGCTTCGCCGCCGAGGTGACACGAGTCGCAAGAGAAGTCGGCACCGAAGGCAAGCTCGGCGGACAGGCGCAGGTGCCCGGCGTCGCCGGCACGTGGAAGGACCTCACCGACAACGTCAACTCGATGGCGTCCAACCTCACCAACCAGGTCCGCAACATCGCCGAGGTCGCGACCGCGGTGGCCAAGGGCGACCTGTCGCGCAAGATCGCGGTGGACGTCAAGGGCGAGATCCTCACGCTGAAGGACACGCTCAACACGATGGTCGATCAGCTCAATGCCTTCGCGGCAGAGGTGACCCGAGTCGCAAGAGAAGTCGGCACCGAAGGCAAGCTCGGCGGCCAGGCGCAGGTGCCCGGCGTCGCCGGCACGTGGAAGGACCTCACCGACAACGTCAACTCGATGGCCGGCAATCTCACCGCGCAGGTGCGCAACATCGCCGAGGTCACGACCGCGGTCGCCAAGGGCGACCTGTCGCGCAAGATCACCGTGGACGTGCGCGGCGAGATCCTCGAGCTCAAGAACACGATCAATACGATGGTCGACCAGCTCAACGGCTTCGCCGCCGAAGTGACTCGCGTTGCAAGAGAGGTCGGCAGCGAAGGCAAGCTCGGCGGACAAGCACAAGTGCCCGGCGTCGCGGGCACGTGGAAGGACCTCACCGACAACGTCAACTCGATGGCGACCAACCTCACCACCCAGGTGCGCGGCATCGCCAAGGTGGTGACCGCGGTGGCCACCGGCGACCTGCACAAGAAGCTGACGGTGGAGGCCAAAGGCGAAATCGCCGCGCTGGCCGACACCATCAACGGCATGACCGAAACGCTGGCGATCTTCGCCGACCAGGTCACGACGGTCGCGCGCGAAGTCGGCGTCGAAGGCCGTCTCGGCGGCCAGGCCAACGTGCCCGGCACGGCCGGCATCTGGAAGGACCTTACCGCCAACGTCAACCAGCTCGCCGAGAACCTCACCACGCAGGTGCGCGCGATCGCCGAGGTCGCCACCGCGGTGACGCAGGGCGACCTCACGCGTTCCATCCAGGTCGACGTGCGCGGCGAGGTGGCCGACCTCAAGGACAACATCAACTCGATGATCGGCACGCTGCGCGCGACCACCGAGAGCAGCCGCGAGCAGGACTGGCTCAAGACCAATCTCGCGCAGTTCAGCGGCATGATGCAGGGGCAGCGCGACCAGATCACGCTGGGGCACATGCTGTTGTCGGAGCTCGCGCCGCTGGTCGATGCGCAGCAGGGCGTGATGTACGTCGTCGACGGCGATGGCAACGAGGGCCGCGGCACGCTGCGCCAGCTGGCCGGTTACGCCGATGCGCCGACCTCGCCCGTTTCCCGCACCATCGCGTTCGGCGAAGGCCTGATCGGGCAATGCGCCGCGCAGGGCCAGCTGATCCTGATCGACGAAGTGCCGCCGGGCACGGTGCATATCGAATCGGGATTGCTCAGCGCCGTGCCGCGCAGCGTGATCGTGCTGCCGGTGCTGTTCGAGAACCAGGTCAAGGCGGTGATCGAGCTGGCATCGCTGTCGGAGTTCACGCCATCGCAGCGCGCGTTCCTGGAGCAGTTGTCGGGCAGCATCGGCATCGTCCTCAACACCATCGAAGCGTCGATGCGCACCGAAAGCCTGTTGTCGCAATCGCAACAGCTCGCCGGCGAGCTGCAGTCGCAGCAGAAGGAATTGCAGCAGACCAACGAGGACATCGCGCTCAAGGCCGCATTGCTGGCCGAGCAGAAAGCGGAGGTGGAACGCAAGAACCAGCAGATCGAGCATGCGCGCCGCGCGCTCGAGGAAAAGGCCGCCGAGCTCGCGCTGACCTCGCGCTACAAGTCGGAATTCCTGGCCAACATGTCGCACGAGCTGCGCACGCCGCTCAATTCGATCCTGATCCTCGGCCAGCAACTGGCGGAAAATGCCGACACCAACCTCAGCGAGCGGCAGGTCGAGTTCGCCAAGACCATCCACGCCGCCGGCACCGATCTGCTGCACCTGATCAGCGACATCCTCGACCTGTCCAAGATCGAATCCGGCACGGTCACCGTCGACAGCGAGGAAATCGCCTTCGCGCATTTGCGCGAGAACCTCGAACGCGGCTTCCGCCACGAGGCCGAGCGCCGGCGATTGGACTTTTCCGTCGACATCGCGCCGGAACTCGGGCGGTCGTTCAACACCGACCCGAAGCGATTGCAGCAAATCCTCAAGAACCTGTTGTCGAACGCCTTCAAGTTCACCGAGCAAGGCAGCGTGCGGCTGGCCGCGCGCGCGGTCACCTCGGGTTGGAGCGAAGGCCATGCGATCCTCGACCAGGCGCCGACCGTGGTCGCCTTCGAAGTCAAGGACACCGGCATCGGCATCTCGCCGGAAAAGCAGCGCATCGTGTTCGAGGCGTTCCAGCAGGCCGACGCCGGCACGTCGCGCAAGTACGGCGGCACCGGGCTCGGGCTCGCGATCAGCCGCGAAATCGCCGGCCTGCTCGGCGGCGAGCTGCGCCTGGAAAGCAAGCGTGGCGAAGGCAGCAAGTTCACGCTGTACCTGCCGTTGCACTACATGGGCGCCGAGAGCACGGCGGAATCCCTGGGCGGTGATGTCGCCTCATCCCAGGCGCTCGTCGCGTCGGTCGATATCGCGCTGCAGGGATTGGAGGAAGTCGCCGACGACCGCGCCGAACTCGCGCCGGGCGAGCCGTCGCTGCTGGTCGTCGAGGACGATCCGCGCTACGCCACCGTGCTGCGCGACCATGCCCGCTCGCGCGGCTTCAAAGTACTGGTCGCCAATCGCGGCAGCGAGGCGCTGCGGCTGGTGCGCGAGTACAAGCCCAGCGCGATCTCCCTCGATATCTTCCTGCCCGACATGCTCGGCTGGACCGTCCTAGCGCGCCTGAAACAGGATTCTGCGACGCGCCACATCCCGGTCCAGATCGTGACCATCGAGGAGGAGCGCCACCACAGCATTGAACGTGGCGCATTTGCATACCTTGCCAAGCCCGCGACGAGCGAAACCATCGATGCCGCGTTGCAGCGCATCAAGGAATACACCCTGCCCCGGGTCAAGCGCCTGCTGGTCGTGGAGGACGACGATGCCGAGCGCATGAGCATCGAAGAACTGATCCGGCACGACGATGTCGAGATCGTCACCGTCGGCAGCGGCCAGGACGCGATGACCGCGCTGCAGGCCGGCCGCTACGACTGCGCCGTGCTCGACCTGCGATTGCCCGACATGACCGGCTTCGACCTGCTCGACCGCATCCAGGACAGGCCGGAACTGCGGGAATTGCCGATCGTCGTCTTCACCGGCAAGGACCTCAGCGCTGCGGAAGACAAACGCCTGAAGAAGGCGGCCAAGTCGGTGGTGATCAAGGGCGTGGAGTCGCCCGAGCGCCTGCTCGACGAGACCGCGCTGTTCCTGCACCGGGTCATCGCCGAGCTGCCGCCCGCCAAGCGGCGCATGGTGCAGCGACTGCACGAGTCGGACGAGACGCTGCGCAACAAGCGCGTGCTGGTCGTCGACGACGACGTGCGCAACATCTTCGCGCTGTCGAGCGTGCTCGAACGCCATGGCATGGGCGTGGTGACCGCCGGCACCGGACAGGAAGCGATCGAGAAGGTCGCCGACGATGCCGACATCGACCTGGTGCTGATGGACATCATGATGCCGGGCATGGACGGCTACGAAACGATGCGCGCGATCCGCGGCAACCCCGATTCTCGCGCGCTGCCGATCGTGGCGCTGACCGCGAAGGCCATGAAGGGCGATCGCGAGAAATGCCTGGAGGCCGGCGCTTCCGACTATCTCGCCAAGCCGGTCGTCACCGACCAGTTGCTCGGAGTGCTGCGGCAATGGCTGCATCGCTGATCCAACCGTATGTCGCGGTGACCGGGCAGCCCGTCGCGGAGCAGCCGGTCAACATCCTGCTGGTCGACGATCAGCCGGCGCGCCTGCTGACCTATCGCGCGATCCTCGAGCCGCTCGGCGAGCGCCTGGTCGAAGCCGGCTCCGGCATGGAAGCGCTGAAGCGGCTGATGGACGACGAGTACGCGGTGATCCTGCTCGACGTCAACATGCCCGACATGGATGGTTTCGAGACCGCCAGCCTGATCCACCAGCATCCGCGCTTCGAGAAGACGCCGATCATCTTCGTCACCGCGGTCAACGTCACCGACATGGACCGGTTGCGCGGCTACAAGCTCGGCGCCGTCGATTACGTGACGGTGCCGGTGATCCCGGAGATCCTGCGCAGCAAGGTCATGGTGCTGGCCGAGCTGCATCGCAAGCGCCGCGAGCTGCAGCAGGCCAACACCGCGTTGCAGGACGAGAAGGCCCGCGAGCTGGATCGCCTCAACGCCTCGCTGCGCGAGGCCAACGACGAACTCGGCAAGCGCAATCGCGAACTGCGCGAGGCCGATCGCCGCAAGGACGAATTCCTCGCCACCCTGGCCCACGAGCTGCGCAACCCGCTCGCGCCGTTGCTCAATTCGCTCAATGTGCGGCGCCTGTCGGCGCCCGGCATCGAAGATCCGCTGCAGGACCTCATGGAGCGCCAGCTGGGGTTGCTGGTGCGGCTGATCGACGACCTGCTCGACATCGCGCGCATCACCCGCGGCAAGCTGGTGCTGCGCAAGCACGCGACCACGCTGGAAGACGTGCTGCACCTGGCGGCGGAAACCGCGATGCCCTTGATCGAACAGGGACGGCATCGCCTGCACGTGCGGTTGCCGCCGCAAACGGTGCCGTTGCACGTCGATGGCCTGCGGCTGTCGCAGGCGTTCGCCAACCTGCTCAGCAACGCGGCCAAGTATTCCGACAACGGCAGCCGCATCGACCTGGTCGCCGAGGTCGACGACGGCTGCGTGGAAGTCGTGGTGCGCGACACGGGCATCGGCCTGAGCGCGGATCAGATGCAGGGCATCTTCGAGCTGTTCTCGCAGGCCGACACGGCGATCGAGCGCGCGCGCGGCGGGCTCGGCATCGGCCTGACCCTGGTCCGGCGCCTGGTCGAAATGCACGGCGGCGATGTCGGCGTGCGCAGCGACGGCCCCGGTCGCGGCAGCGAATTCCGGGTACGCCTGCCGCGCGGGACATCGACCGCGTTGCCGGACGCCGCGGCCTCGCCGGTGATCTCGCACGCCGAGCCCGCGCCGGCAGCCGCGACGATCGTGCGTCGCCGTGCGCTGGTGCTCGACGACAATCGCGACGCTGCCGATACGCTGGCGATGATGCTCGGGTTGCTGGGGTTGGAAGTGACGACGCTGTACGATCCGACATCGGTCGAGGAAACGTTCGCCGCGTTCGCGCCGGATGTCGTATTCCTCGACGTCGGCATGCCGGGACGCAGCGGCCATGAGGTTGCCAATGCATTGCGCGTCGCACCTGACGGTAGCGAGGTGCTGCTGGTCGCCGTCACCGGCTGGGGCCAGCCAGAGGACCGCAGGCGCACGCTCGAGGCCGGCTTCGACCACCACCTGGTCAAGCCACCGGAGCTGCACGCGATTCAGGCCATTTGCGGCTTGCCGGTAGGCGCGCTGCTGGGCAATCCCGCATGAACCCGTCGCAGTCCCCGCGCACGACCCGTCTGCTTGACCGGCTCGCGCACGACCTGCGCGGGCCACTGACGCCGTTGCAGACGGCGTCCTACCTGTTGCGTAGCGGGCAGGTGGAAGGCGAGCAGCAACAGGAACTGCTGGCGGTGATCGAACGCCAGACACGGCGCCTCGCTCAGATGATCGAAGAGCTCGGCGACTGGTCGCGCATCGGCCAGGCCCGCCTGCTCGGGCCGTTCGAGCCCTGCGACCCGGCGCTGCTGCTCGACTATGCCCGTACGGACATCAACACCAGCACGCTCGCCATCGTCGACGATGCCGATGCCGCGGTCATCAATGGCGATCCGGTGCGCTTGACGCAGCTGCTGAAGATACTGATCGAATATGCCAATGCGCGCGGCAGTGCCCGCATGCCGACAGTGTCGCTGCGGATCGAAGGCCCGAGCTTGCGGATCGACGTGCGCGACATCGGGCCTGTCCCCGACCAGACGGAGCTGGCGACGTTGTTCGAGGAACCGCAGCCGGAGCCTTACGACGAGGGCCTGGGTTTGCGCCTGCTGATCGCGTGCGCGATCGCGCAAGCCCATGGCGGCTCGCTCGTCGCGATGGCCGACGACGGACATCTGTTGTTGCGTTGCGAGCTGCCGCTCGCCGTCGATTGAATATCGTCCAGTCGCCGGTCGACGGCGAAGTTGCGCTGCCGCCCTCGGGCCTCGACATCGCTGCGCCGGCTAACTGCGCGGATACAACGGTGCCAGCGGTTCCTTCGCCTCGATATCGCCGTGGCGCCAGCGCGGACCGGACTTGAATGCCTGCCGCAGGCTGGCGCGCGCCGTCGAACCGTCGCCGTCGGCCCAGCGCGCGCGTTGCAATTGTCCGACGGCGGCGACTTGCGCGGGATCGTCGAGCCGCGCGCATAACGCATCCAGGTCGGCCACCGGAGGCCGGGCCATCGCGCACAGCGCGTCCGCGACGTCCGCCAGGTCGCCGGTGTCGAGCACTTGCCTCAACTCTCGCAGCGTTGGCGATCCTGCCGGCAGCGGTCCGGCGGGAAGATCCCCCGGCGCTTTCGCGACCGACGCATCATCGCGACGATGCAGGCCCCAGGCCAGCGTCACCAGCCACAGAGCGGCGAAAATCACCGTGCCCAGCGCCCAGGGGCGCACCGGGCCCTGCACGCCAGGCACGCGGATCCAGTCGTCATCCTCTTGCGCGCCAGGCGCGGAGGCGTTGCGGCCCGGCACGGCGGAGGCAGCGGGCGCGGCGCCGAAGCCGTTCGTGCCGCGCGCGACCTGCAAGTTGAGATCGGGCAGCGACGCGGTCCGCGCGATGCCTGCACGCACATCCCACCAGGCCAGGCGCGGGCCGGGAACGCGCAACGCGCCTTCGCGCGCGGGCACGATGGAGAACCGACGCGTGACCTTGACCTGCGGCCGGCCGTTCTCGAACGTCTCGTCGGTCTGCGCCGGCTCGGCGAACATTTGCGCGCCATCGCCGACCTGCAGCTGCAACTCCGGCATCTGCGCGCCACTGGCGCCGTCGGCGGTCGCCTCGACCGTCACGGTCGCCGCATCGCCTGCGCGTGCCGATTGCGGCGTGACGAGGTAACGCAGCGACAGCGCGCGCAGCGGCAACCACGGCTGCGGCGCATCGACGGGCGCGGCGCGCACGCGCAGGAATCGCGGCGCGCCGTTCGCGCGGAGGTCGCGCTGGCCGTCGCCGAACATCTCATCGAAAAAGCCGCCCGCGCCGCGGCCCTCGAACGTGGCGCCGGGAATGGTCAGCGTGCCGCTGTGCTCGGGCACCAGCAGAAAGCGGCGTTCGACGACGGTATAGGGTCGCCCGCCGACATCGCGCGAATACTGCAGGTCCTGGCCGACGCGTTGCAGCGATGCGCCGTCGGGCGCCGGCTGGTCGAGCTGTCCTGCGATCAACGGCATCGCGTAGTACAGGCGCACCGTGTAGCCGACGGCTTGCTGCACGTAGGGGTCCTGCGCGTCGGATTCGGCCTCGATGAAGGCCACGCCGCCGGCGCGTCCTGCCGCAGGCCCGGGCGCCGCCGGGGTCACGGTCAATGTCAACGGCTGCGTCGACTGCGCACCGACGCGCAGCGCAGGAATTCGCAGCAGGCCATCGCGTTTCGGCCGCAAGGCGACGGCGAACAGCACGCGCACGCTGCTCTGTCCGTTGATGCTTTCGAACTGGCGGCTGCTGGTATTGCCGCTCATCGAAAATTCCGCCAGCAATGGCGCGTAGTCCGGCGACGGCACCGTCGCCTGATTGGTCTCGATGTTGAGCGTGGCCGTCTCGCCGACGGCGATGCGATCGCGATCCAGCCATGCGCGCGTCTGCGCCTGCGCGCCGAGCGCAATCAGCAGGAGCGCAAGCAACAGCGCGATCCGCCCGCCAGGTCTCTTGTTGGCCATCGCCATGGTCGTGCGCATCACAATCCTCCGGCTTCGATTCGCCGCTCGTGCTCGAGCTGGAACTTCGCGCGCAACAGGCCGCCGGGATCGTCGGGCACGCGTCGCAACCAGGCTTCGTTGGCCTGCCGCTTCTCGCGCTCGGCCGCGCTTTCGGCGCGCTCGGGCTTGCCTTCCACTTTCTGCCCTTCCTGCGCCCGCTGCTTGCCTTCCTGGATCGCGCGCTGCATGCGCGCCCGTTGCGCGGCGTCCGCGTTGCGCTGGGCTGCCTCGTCGCTCGGCGACGTGGCCTGGGGCGTCTTGTCCTGCGCATCCTTCGCGCCGGCGCGCGATCGATCGGGCTGGCCCTGCTTGCCGGGCGACGGTTCGCCGTTCTGCGCCTGCCCGTTGGCGTCGCCGGAGGGCTCGCCTTCGCCGGGCTTGGGCTGGCCTTGCTGCGGTTGTTGCTTCTGCTGGCCGCGATCGCCTTGTTGCGCACCCGGCGGCGGTTTGCGCTTCATCGCCGCTTCCACGGCCTGCTTGTTGGCGATCGCATCGGCCATGCCGTGTTGCGCGCGCAGCGCTTCGTCGTAGGCGGCGATCGCATCCTCGTAGCGTCCGGCCTTGGCCAGCGCGTTGCCTTTGTTGTAAGCGGCGTCGGCGCCGCGAATGCCTTGCCATGCGCGTTCGGCGGCGGCGAAATCGCCTTTGCGATAGGCCGCGTTGCCCTGCACCATGCGCGCGTGTTCGATCTGGTCGGCGCGACGCCACAAAGTGCCGGATTCGCCGGGGCGAGCGCCAGCAACATCGGGCGCGCGATCGGCGCCATCCTTGGCGAAGGCAGGCTGCCCGGGCAGCCAGGCGCACAACAACAAGACCGCCAGCGCTCCGCCGCGCCGGAACGCGAACAGCGCCAGCAGCATCAGCGGCGGCAGCAACCAGTAACCGGCGTCCTGCCAGACGCTGGTCTTCTGGCCGCGCGTGGCCGCCGCGCCCGTTTCGCCGGAAGCCAGCACGCCGAGCGATGCGACGTCGCGCATGTCCGGCGTCAGCGCGCTGTAACCGCCGCGTCCGGCGCTGGCCAATGCACGCAACGATGTTTCGTCGAGCTTTGCGTGCTCGATGGCGCCGTCGCTTCTGCGATATGCCGCGCCCTGCGCGCTGCCGAGACCGAGCGCTGAAACGCGGAAGCCCTCGCGCGCCGCGGTCGTCGCCGCATAACGCGCCGCGGTGTTGGCGTGGTCGGAGACCAGCAGGATGTCGCCGCGCTCGAAGCCCGCCTGCTTGAGCAGCTTGGTCGACCACTCGATCGCGCGTTCGCTGCGACTGCC
>Ga0070668_100004631_pt1 | contig 10184 bp, 8 predicted proteins | sample KBSS43metaG_FD_64661 | JGI IMG/M metagenome (GOLD analysis project Ga0070668, IMG submission 64661) | Switchgrass rhizosphere microbial communities from Kellogg Biological Station, Michigan, USA - KBS S4-3 metaG | ecosystem: Host-associated > Plants > Roots > Rhizosphere > Soil ... | reverse complement strand
CGCAGCGCGAAGCCGGGGCCCATGTCAGGCCGAAAGCGTCCGAACGCCGAAATCACCTGTGCGACAAGGGATTAAACAGACAACAAATGTTGTCCACAAGATCTCGCGATTCGTCGGATACCCGCGACAGCGGGGTCACACGGCTTCGGAGGTCGCGTCCGCGTACGGCGCACCGTGCTCCGTGACCGCCGCGAATCCGTGCTTGCGCGCCAGCGCCACCCCCCGACGGATGAGCGCGGCCATCGCCACGAACCCCGCCTGGTCGGCCACCACCAACGGCGTCAGCAAGCGGTTGTGGACGAAGCCGAACGCCAGCCCGCTGGCCGGATCCGCCCACCCCAGCGAGCCGCCAAGGCCGACGTGGCCGAACCCGGGCAGAACGCCGCCGAGCGGCAGCGAGTGGTAGCCAAGGTGGAACGACATCGGCATCAGGATGCTGCCGTCCGGGTGGAGGCTGCGCCGACCGGTGAGTTGGGCGACCCGCTCACTGGACAGGAAGCGCGTGCCGTCGATGGTGCCGCCGTTGGCGATGGCGCCGTACATCCGGGCCAACGCCCGCGCGGTGGCGACGCCATTGGCCGCGGGGAGTTCGGTGTCGAGCAGCGGGAGGTCGCCCTGCACCGTGGACTTCATGCCAGGGAAGTACAACGACCCGAAGCCGCCCGAGTACGGCAAGCCGGCCAGCCGCGGCGCGACCAGGTTGAAGATCGGGTTCTGTAGCCGCGACTGAGGCCCGATGATCTGTGCGGGCTGGGTCGGCGCGTCCTTCGGCGGCCTGCCGAGATGGAAGCCATCGGTGTTCAACGGAGCGGCCAACTCGGTTCGGAACAGTTCACGTATGCCGCGCCCCGTGACGGCGCGGGCCAGTCCGGACATCAGCCACCCGTACGTCAGCGCGTGGTAGGCGGGCAGCCCCTTGAAGACCCCCATCGGCGCCGCGGCCATCCGCTCCTCCATCAGGAGGTGGTCCATCAGATCGGTCTTGGTGGTGCCGTTCAGGTGAGCGAGGCCGGCCCGATGCTGCATGAGCTCCCGCACCGTGATCGCCGCCTTCCCGTTGGCGGCGAAGGCGGGCCAGTACTCGGCGACCGGCGCGTCGTAGTCGAGCTCACCGCGGTCGGCGAGCCGGTGGATGACGGTGGACGCCAAACCCTTCGTCGCGGAGAACACCACGGTTCCGGTGTCCGCGGTCCAGTGCTTCGTGCCGCGGCGGTCGGCCCAGCCCGTCCACACGTCGACGACGGGCCTGCCGTCCAGGTAGACCGCGAGCGCTCCCCCACCGAGTCGGCGCCACGGAAAGAGTTCAGAGAATGCGCGCACCGCGCAGGAGAAGTTCGGGTCGGCATCGCCGATGACACCGTGCGGAAGCGCGACGCTGCGCTCCCGGCCTTTTGCAGGGCTCACAGTTAGACAATCTACCCGTTCCGCCGGCAAATATTTCCGGCAGTTACCGATCTGTTAGGTCACGACACGGCCGCGGCATCGAGCAGCTCCTGCGCAGCAAGCGTTGGAGTCAACTCACCCTCGAGCACGCGCCGCTCGACGTCGGCCCGGATGCGCCGAACCTCGGGGTGAGTGAGCACCCGGTCGAGCACTGTGTCGCGCACCATGGTCCACGTCCAATCAACCTGTTGCGCTCGACGTCTCGCGTCGAACTCGCCCGCCTCGACCAGCACGTCACGGTGCTTGCACACCGTCTGCCACAGCTCGGCGAGCCCGTCGCCGTGGAGCGCACTCATCGTGAGAACCGGTGGACGCCAAAGCGTTTCACGCGGATAGATGAGTCGGATGGCCCCCGCCAGCTCGCGCGCCGCGGCCTTGGCCTCGACCGCATGTGCGCCATCTGCCTTGTTGACCACCACGATATCGGCGAGTTCGAGCACACCCTTCTTGATGCCTTGGAGCTGGTCACCGGTGCGTGCCAGGGTCAAGAAGACGAACGTGTCGACCATGTTGGCAACCGTCACCTCGGACTGGCCGACACCCACGGTTTCGACCAGGATCAGGTCGAAACCCGCGGCCTCCAGCAAAACAATGGTCTCGCGGGTGGCCTTCGCTACTCCGCCCAACGTGCCCGAGGTGGGCGACGGCCGGATGTAGGCGTCGGGGTGCACCGCAAGGCGCGCCATCCTGGTCTTGTCCCCGAGAATCGAACCCCCGGTGCGCGTCGACGAGGGATCGACGGCCAGCACCGCGACCCGGTGACCTTGATCGATGAGGTACATGCCGAGCGCTTCGATCGTCGTGGACTTGCCGACACCGGGAACCCCGGTGATGCCGACGTGCAGCGCCTTTCCCGCGTCTGGCATCAGTTCCAGCAGCAGCTGCTGCGCCGCTTCGCGATGATCGGGGCGAGTGGACTCGACCAGTGTTATCGCGCGCGCTAGCGCGGAACGGTCGCCGCTTCGGACGGTCCGCGCCAGGTCCTCGGCGTCGTCGCTCATCTAGTGGAGGTCATAACCCAACCGCTCGGCCAGCTTCTCCAGCAGGCCGATGGCTGCATCGGCGATCACGGTGCCCGGCGGGAAGATCGCCGTGGCGCCTGCCTCGTAGAGCTCATCGAAGTCACCAGGAGGAATCACTCCGCCGACGACGATCATGATGTCGGCCCTACCCACCTCGGCGAGCGCGTCGCGCAGCGCAGGCACCAGGGTCAGGTGGCCCGCGGCGAGCGACGACACTCCCACCACGTGGACGTCGTTGTCTGCGGCTTGGCGAGCCACCTCGTCCGGGGTGGAGAACAGCGACCCGACGTCGACGTCGAAGCCGATGTCGGCGAATGCCGTCGCGATGACCTTCTGGCCACGATCGTGACCGTCCTGGCCCATCTTGGCCACCAGGATGCGCGGCCTGCGGCCATCCGCCTCGGCGAACTTGCCAACTAGTTCCGTTGCAGCGCTGACGTTGCTGACCATCCCCACCTCATCCCGGTAGACGCCGGCGATCGTGCGGATCTCGGCCTGGTGGCGTCCGTAGACCTTCTCCAGCGCATCGGAGATCTCGCCGACGGTGGCCTTCGCACGGGCGGCGTCGATGGCCAACGCCATGAGGTTGTTGCCAAGGCCGTCCTCGCCTGCCGGGCCCGATTCCGCTGCCGCGCGGGATAGTTCGGCCAGCGCCGCCTGCGTCGCGGCCTCGTCGCGGTCGGCGCGCAGCCGTGCGAGCTTGTCGAGCTGCTCGGCGCGTACGCGGCTGTTCTCGACCTTGAGGACCTCGATCTCCTGGTCCTCGTCGACCTGGTATTTGTTGACGCCGATCACGGTCTGCTGCCCGGAGTCGATGCGCGCCTGCGTCCGTGCGGCGGCCTCCTCGATGCGCAACTTCGGGATGCCATCGTCGATCGCCTGCGCCATGCCGCCGTGCTCGTCGACCTCGCGGAAGTGGGCGCGCACCTTCTCGGCGAGCTGGTGGGTGAGCCACTCCACGTAATACGAACCGCCCCAAGGATCTATCGGCCGGGTGGTGCCGGACTCCTGCTGCAGTACCAACTGCGTGTTGCGGGCGATGCGCGCAGAGAAGTCGGTGGGCAGCGCCAGCGCCTCGTCGAGGGCGTTGGTATGCAACGACTGTGTGTGGCCCTGCGTGGCAGCCATCGCCTCGATACACGTGCGTGCGACGTTGTTGAACGGGTCCTGGGCGGTCAGTGACCAACCCGACGTCTGCGAATGCGTGCGCAACGACAGCGACTTGTCGGTCTTGGGGTCGAACCGTGCGACCAGCTCACTCCACAACAGCCGGCCCGCCCGCAGTTTGGCGACCTCCATGAAGAAGTTCATGCCGATGCCCCAGAAGAACGACAGCCGTGGCGCGAACTTGTCGATGTCCAGGCCGGCGGCGAGCCCCGCCTTGATGTACTCCACGCCGTCGGCCAGCGTGTAGGCGAGCTCGAGATCCGCTGTGGCTCCGGCCTCTTGGATGTGATAGCCGGAGATGGAGATCGAATTGAACTTCGGCATCTTGGTGCTGGTGTAGCCGAAGATGTCGGAGATGATCCGCATCGACGGCTTCGGCGGATAGATGTAGGTGTTGCGGACCATGAACTCCTTGAGGATGTCGTTCTGGATGGTCCCCGCCAACTTCTCCGGCGGCACCCCCTGCTCCTCGGCGGCCACTACGTACAGCGCGAGGATCGGCAACACCGCGCCGTTCATCGTCATCGACACCGAGACGCTGGAGAGGTCGATGCCGTCGAACAGTTGGCGCATGTCGAGGATCGAGTCGATGGCCACCCCGGCCATGCCGACGTCGCCTGCCACCCGCGGATGGTCGGAGTCGTAACCGCGGTGCGTGGCGAGGTCGAACGCCACCGAGAGACCCTTCTGGCCCGCAGCCAGGTTTCGTCGGTAGAAGGCGTTGGACTCCGCGGCCGTCGAGAAGCCCGCGTACTGACGGATCGTCCACGGCTGGTTGACGTACATCGTCGGGTAGGGCCCGCGGACGAACGGCGGGGCGCCGGGAAAACTGTCCAACGGATAGCCGGCGTCGACCACCGCATCGCGGTCGGCGGCGATGTACACCGGCCTGACGTCGATCCCCTCGGGGGTCGCCCAATCGAGTTGTTCCGGGGTGTATCCGTGGGCGGCGGCCGCGGCGGCGACGTATTCCCCCACGGCTGCCTCGGTGGACAGTTCGCCGGTGCCTTCCCCGTAAAGCGGTACGTCGGCGAAACTTCCGATTCCGGTAGTGGCAGTCACCTCAGGCCCCCAATCGGGTGAGCAGGTTCGACAACGCGTCGATCGCGTCGATCTTGGCGGTCAGGTAGTCGTCCGGTTTGGCTGCCGCGTCGGCGACGGCCTTCTCCGGCCCGGCCAGGTAGACGTGTGAAACTCCAGCTGCGCGAGCGGCTTCCACCACCTCTGCGACGTCGGTTCCGTAGCGAGCGTCGGTACCGCAGATCACCGCGACGGCGGGGCCGCCGGCCGCGTTCACCGCGTCGGCCACCCCGGCCGCGTCGAGCGTGCCGGGATTGACCGCCTCGACGCCCCCGGAGGCGAGCAGGTTGGCGGCGAACGTGGTCCGCACGTTGTGTTCGGCGAGCGGCCCCAGCGGTAACAGCAGCGCCTTCGGCCGGGCTCCGTTGGCCGCGAGGTAGGCATCCGAGCGGTCCCGCAGCGCCTCGAACGCGGCAGCGTACCGGTATCCCGCTGCGGACGAATCAGGCTGCGGGAGTGGGGCTTCGGACAGGTTCGGATATTCGTTGACGCCGGTGAGGGCGGTGCGCCGGTGAGCGATGTCATCGGTCCGCGCCGCTCGCACCTCGGCGAGCTGCGAAGCGATGTAGTCGGCCGCGTCGACGAAGCCGCCCTTGGATTCGATGTCGCGGAAGTGCCCCCATGCCTGTTCGGCAAGCGCGCGGGTGAGCTCCTCGACGAACCAGGAACCTCCGCCGGGATCGAGCACCCTGCCGATGTGGGATTCCTCCAACAGCAGCAGCTGGGTATTGCGCGCCATGCGGCGGGTGAAACTCGGTGCGGTACCGGGCAATCCACCGGGGATGGCGGAATCGAAGGTCTGTACGAGCACCGTGTCGGCGCCACCCACCCCAGCGGCGAACGCCGCAAGCGTGGTGCGCAGCATGTTCACCCACGGATCACGTTGCGCCATCATGGGCAGCGAGGTGACGGCATGGATGGTGGCCGCGCCAGCGTCGGGTGCACCGGCCACCTCGGCGACCCTCGCCCACAACTGTCGCGCCGCCCTGAACTTCGCGATCGCCATGAACTGGTCGTCGTCGGCGGCGAAGCGGAAACTGATGTGGCTCAGTGCATCCGACGTCGAAACTCCGCGGTCGACGAGCAGCCGCAGGTAACTGACTCCGGCGGCGACGGCGCTCGCGAGCTCCCACGACGCACTCGCACCAAGCCCGTGAAAGGTGGGGCCGTCGACGGTGATGGCCCGTACTCCCCCGTCGTAGCCACTCGCCTTGCCGACGACGTCGACCACGTCGTCGATCGACGGGGCCGACCGTCCGACGAGGCCCGCCGTCAACGGGTCGGCGCCCAAGTCGACCGACAGCCGAGCCCGCCGCTCGTCGTCGAAGTCGGTGACCAGGGCCAAGACCGCCTCGGCGGCCGCGACGTAGTCGGCGCCCGCGTCGAGGACGACAGCAACGAGTTCCAGGAACACGCCTTCCAGGAGCCGGTCGAGGTCGGCCGCGGCGACGCCGTCGGCACCGACGCGCAGTACCAGTGCGCTAGTGCCCTCGGTGAGCGCGGCCAGCACGGTGCCGTTGCCGTCGCCTGACTCTTGCCCGGGCACGGGGAATGACTCCGCGACCTTCCAGCCGGACTTGACGTCACGCAACGCGTCCCCACCGCGGACGAACGGCCAGCGGCCGGGCAGCGGAGGCTCTGGTTGGCTGTCCAAGATCGTGTACAGGGGGCGGATCGGAAAGCCCTCATACGTCGGCGAGTCGAGCAGTTGCTCCGGGTGGGCGCCGAGGTCCGCGGGGTCCTTGCGGCTGCTCTTTGCCAGCACGCCCGCGACGGCGGCGCGCCATTGCTCGCGATCAGACTCAGCGACGCTGAGCCTGGAACTGGACCCCTGTTCGGACACCGGCATCTCCTGTTGTCGCAGCTTGTGACACAACCACCCGGCCATCAGGCTAAATGATCGCCGCCACCGCCTGAGTCGGTGGGCGGGCGACGCGCGACCGTCATGACGGGAGGCATCGAAGCGCCACCCGTACCCTTGGTAGACGTGAAGCCCGTCGTCAGCACGTTCCGCGCACTACGCGCGGCCGTCGTCACGACGGCAGCCCAGGTGCCGCGCCGCAGGATCGCGGCCATCGCAGTGGCAATTGTGATTCTCGTCGCAGTCGCGTTGCTGGTGCCTTTGCCCACCGCGGTGCAGCTCCGAGACTGGGCCACGTCGGTCGGGCCGTGGTTTCCGCTGGCCTTCTTCGTGGCCCACGTCGTGGTGACGATCTTCCCGTTCCCGCGAACCGCGTTCACGCTTGCCGCCGGGTTGCTGTTCGGCCCGCTGGTCGGGGTGCCGCTGGCCGTCGTCGCGAGCACGATCAGCGCCGTCGTCGCGCTGCTGCTGGTACGCGCGGCGGGCTGGCACCTGGACCGACTGGTCAAGCATCCGCGCGTCGACTCGCTCAACGCCCGGCTCGCCGAACGCGGCTGGCCAACGGTGCTGTCGATGCGGATGATCCCCGCCGTCCCGTTCTCGGTGCTCAACTACGCGGCCGGATCATCGGCGGTCCGGGTGGTGCCGTACACGCTGGCCACCTTCGCCGGCTTGCTGCCAGGCACGGCTGCCGTCGTCATTCTCGGAGACGCGCTCACCGGCCACGTCAGCCCGTTGCTGTTCCTGGTGTCGGTGTGCACCGCCTCCGTCGGCGTCGCCGGGCTGGCCTACGAGATCCGGACCCATCGGCGGCACCACCGGCAACGTCAGGCCGACGACGAGTCGTCCGAACCCGCCGTGACTACCGGCTGACCGACGCCCAACTGCTCCTCACGTCCGCGACGCCCAACTGCTCCTCACGTCCGCGACGGACCCTTCACCGTCAGCGCGCCATAGACGGCGAGCAGGGTGGCCGCTGCCGCCGCATTCCGGCCGAAATCCCGAGCCCGGACGTGGGCGCCCACGGCAAGCGCGAAGTACACGGTCAGCATGAAGGTGGTCAACCGGGCAAGCGCCGGATACCGCCACACCGACAGCAACCCGACCACCGACGCGGCCTTGATCACCGGGAAGATCCACCGGTTCTGCTTCGGAAATCCGACGTCGTCGAGGCACTCGGTGATCGTCCGAATCGGAATGGCACAGATCACGGCGTCGCCGGCCTGCCCCGCGGCAAGCAGGGCGTAGATGCGGTTGTCGGCCGCCACGCTCACTGGCCCGGGGCACCGTGCCTGGGCGGTGGGGGCGGCTGACCGTAGTCACCAACGGGCTGCGTCTGCTGCGACAGCGGCGGGTACTGCGGCGGCGGTTCGAGGATGGCCCCCGAGACTGGGGTACGCGCCTCGGCCACCGCGGCGGCGACCGCTTGTGCGATCTCGGGATCCGTCTGGGTGTTGAACCACTCGGCGACCTCGGCCGAATCGTCCTCGGGCTTGGGCAGGCCCTCCTCCACCGGCGACGGCGTGTAGCGGAAGACGCCGTCCTCGCCGGGCACACCCAACATCTTCGTGAAACCTTGCAGCGCGGCGCCGAAGTCGCTTGGCACCAGCCAGACCTTGTTGGCCTCGCCCTTGGCCATCTGCGGAAGAGTCTGCAGGTACTGGTAGGCCAGCATCTCCGGGGTCGGGCGTCCGGCCTTGATGGCCGCGAACGTCTTCTCGATGGCCTTGGCCTGCCCCTGCGCCTGCAGGTAGGACGCGGCGCGTTCACCCTGGGCGCGCAACATGCGAGACTGCCGGTCGGCCTCGGCGGCGAGGATGGCGGCTTGCTTCGCGCCCTCGGCGGCCAGAATCTGCGCCTGCTTCTGACCCTCGGCCTGCTTGATCGACGCCTCCCGGTTGCCCTCCGCGGTCAGGATCATGGCGCGCTTCTCCCGGTCGGCGCGCATCTGCTTCTCCATGGAGTCCTGGATGGACGGCGGCGGGTCGATGCTGCGGAGTTCGACGCGGGCGACGCGTAGACCCCAGCGTCCGGTCGCTTCGTCGAGCACGCCGCGAAGTTGTCCGTTGATCTGGTCGCGCGACGTCAGGGTCTGCTCGAGCGTCATGCCGCCGACGACGTTGCGCAGCGTCGTGGTGGTCAGCTGCTCGACGCCCACGATGTAGTTGCTGATCTGGTAGACGGCGGCCTGCGGGTTGGTGACCTGGAAGTAGACGACCGTGTCGATGTTGACCGTCAGGTTGTCCTCGGTGATCACGGGCTGCGGCGGGAACGACACGACCCGCTCGCGCAGGTCGACCCTTGCGCGGATCTTGTCGATGAAGGGCAACAGCAGGGTCAACTGTCCGGAGACGGTCTTGCTGTAGCGACCCAAACGTTCGATGACCGCGGCCTCGGCCTGCGGTATCAACGCCACCGACTTGGCCACCACGATGATCGCAAACAGCACTAGCGCTGCCACGAAGATCAAGACGACGACGGTACCTGCATCCATGGACGGTCCTCCCTAACCTCAGACACCCTTGAAGACGACCGCAGTCGCGCCGTCGATGCGCATGACGGTGACGTGGTCGCCTGGTTCGAACACATCGTTGTCGTTGAGGGGGCGCGCCGTCCAGACTTCACCATCAAGTTTCACCTGGCCTTCGTGCCGCGCCACCTTGTCCAGCACCAGGGCGCTCTTTCCCTCGAGCTCCTTGGCCCGCTCCAGCAGCCCGGTACCGGCGGCGAACCTGCGTCGCAAGGCCGGCCGCACCAGCACCAGCAGGAGCATCGAGACGACGGCAAACACCACACCGTCGATCCAGAGTTCGTCGAACACCAGGCTGGACCCGGCGGCTGCCAGCGCGCCGCCACTGATCATCAGCAGGAACAGGTCGCCGGTCAGCACCTCGGCACCCGCAAGAGCGAGGGCCACGACGAGCCAGATGAGTGGGACCCACGCCATGAGCACACCTTAGCGCGAAGCGGGCCAGCCCAGCGGTCAACAACTACACTGCGAGCATCATGTGGTGCTCGAGTGTCTCGCTATCGGTGTGGGCCAACGCTTGGCTCGCAGGCGCAGCTGCGCCGGACGACGTCCTTGACGCGCTATCGCTTTGGGCGCCAAGACATTCCGTCACGGCCTACGATTCCGTGGCCGCATTGGGCACCGGACTGCCGTGGCCCGACCTCACCGACGCCGGCGCGGTCTCCCTGCTGCAGACGATGCGCACGGCGGCTGGGCCGCCGTGCGGCGCGCCGGTCATCGCGGTGGTGCTGCCGATTCCCGGCGACATCCGCGGCCTCGCAGCGGGTACCCAATTTCAGGCCGACGCGGTGACGGCGGGCGAAGCGATCATCGTGGCCCGCGACGGGGCGGACGGGATCGGCCTCGTTCCCGACTTCGTCTACGACGATGACGACGACCCCGATTACGACCCCGAACCCCGCGCGCTGTCGTGGACGGTCTACTCCGTGTCTCACGCGCCCGTCGAGCAGCACCTCGATCTCGGTCAGGCGGAGTACGACCTGCGTGCCGCGGTACGGTCGGCCGCCGACGCCCTCGGCACGCTGCGCGCCGGGGCAGGTGGCACCGACGTCGCCGATCCGCGCGGCATGGTCGAGCAGAT
>Ga0070668_100004617_pt1 | contig 10205 bp, 18 predicted proteins | sample KBSS43metaG_FD_64661 | JGI IMG/M metagenome (GOLD analysis project Ga0070668, IMG submission 64661) | Switchgrass rhizosphere microbial communities from Kellogg Biological Station, Michigan, USA - KBS S4-3 metaG | ecosystem: Host-associated > Plants > Roots > Rhizosphere > Soil ... | reverse complement strand
TTTTAGCTACCGAAGGCAGAACCAACGCCTCATCACTTTTCGGACAGGCAAGCTTCCACTCCCGCAGAGCCTTAACGGCGGCGGGTGGCAACGGGACCGTTCGATAACCGGCCTCCGACTTCGGCGCCCCGATCACGTTCTTGCTGTCAGCGCGCTGGGTGATTGTGACCGTTGATGCCTTCAGGTCGATCCCGGCCCAAGACAACCCTCGAAGCTCGGACGCCCGAAGGCCGGCAAACGTCGCCAACATCACCAGGGGCAGTGCCATAGGCTCGGTTGCCATCTCCGCCGCCCTAAGCAGCGCAAGCAGTTCGCCCTTCGGGGGGATTACTACCTTTGGCTTCTCGCGCTTGGCTCGACGCATCTTCACGTTGGTGGCGACATTCTGGGCAACGTGACCTGCGCTCTGGGCGTTGTCGATGATCGATGTAAGGGAACGTAGCACTCGCGTCGCCATCGGCCGCGAGAGGCGATCCATTAAGTCGTTGCGGTAGCCTTCGACAATCGGCTTCGTCAGCTGCGACAGTTTTCTCTCACCGCACATAGGATTGATGTGGAGCCGAACGTGCTGGTCGTAGGCCGCGATCGTTGATTGCTCTAGGTTCTCGCGTCGGTGGCGAGCCATCCACAGTTCGCCAGCTTTCTTGATCGTGATAGATTGGGAGTCGGCAGTGTGAACGCCTTTGCTGACCTCGTAAGCAGCGTTTGTCAGCCAGGCCTCAGCATCTTTCTTTCGAACGAATTGCTTCGATCGACGCTTGCCGCCAGTGTCCCGGTAGTCGACTTGCCAAGCTGTTTTTTCCTCGCCTTTAGGCGAGATCCAGATGCGTTTGCGGATGGCGGTCATGATACATTGGCTCTATCTATGGCGGCATAAATGCGCTCCGCCCTTAGTTTGGTCTGTGCGTCGCACGCTAAAGCTTCGGTAATTAGATCGGCGCGGATCTCATCAATCTGAATTTCTACACCCTGCTCGATTAGTCTCGCCATCACCCCGTTAACGATTGCGTTGGCGTGTAAGGCGGCCGTCCGCCAAGGTGCTACCGGTTCCTCTGACCCGACGGCGGCGAAATGCTCTCGGGGAGAAAATATCTTACCAAGCCCTCTCACGGGCGCGGTCATTAACTGCTCAACAATGCGATCATCTTCCGGGGCCAAATCGTACAGTGCTTCCGGATAAAAAACCCAAGCAAACGAGCCGGAGAACGCTCGAAGTTCGTCATCGTCTTGCAAAATATCGTCAGGCAAAATGATGCCGATGACGGAGACTAAGATTAGCCCCCACATTTGACGCAACATCTTTACGACCCGCTTAGGCGGAAGTCCGATTTGCGAGAGTTCGATCGCAAGAGTCAGCTGGACAATCGCGGAAAAAGAGTAGCCAGCCTTCCGACCAGTTCCGGTATTTATACCTTCAGGCCAGCCTTCTCGTTGAAAGTTTTTCAGGCGGGCTTTGAACGCTATCCTTTTCTCCGGCGCGATAGAGTTCATTTTTACCAGAGCCGATTCTACCGGCGCATAGGCCACTTTCCACACAAAACGGTACCCCTAAGACGAAGTTTGCAATTGCTCGTTGCATAAAATCCACGCGAAGTCTAACAAGACGAAGACGACAGTTCGTCTTACTTTGAAACAGTTGCGAATGGGTGAACACATGCTGACAAATGACCTTTTGGCTGGCGCTGACGCGGCCGCCTCATTCATAGGTGTTAGCCGAAACGCGGTTTATCATCTGGTGCGTTCTGGCCGCCTTCCCACCATCCGAAAGGGTAAGCGTCTTTATTTCAGAAAGAGCGAGCTCGAGCAGGCCTTCCGTTCGGATCCTGTGGACTGACGTTGGAGATGAGCGCCAAGGCGATCATTTGGGCTGGTAAGCAGCGGACAACTAGCGCCAGCCATAAGCTGGTGCTGTGGGCCCTCGCTGACTGCGCCAATGACAGCGCCAGTGAATGCTGGCCGTCTCTGGCCGCGATCGTCGAATTCACTCAGTTGGATTTAAAGACGACGAAGGCCGCGTTGCGCGGATTGAAAGATGCCAGATTGATTGCCGACACCGGCCGCAAGGCCGGGCGAACCAAGCAAATAGTGATTTATAAGCTGGCCGTTTCTGGACCTGTTTCCCCGCCCGCGACAGGCGATATGGCACCCCCGCCCCGCCCCCCGATCGACTATCTGAAACAGGCCGAGATCGCGCGCCAAGAGCGGGTGAGAGAAAAGCTATCGCCAGCGCAACGCTCTGCCCCAGGCAGGTTTGAGACCTTTGTGCCCGCCGCAGCCGCCGCCATGAATGACTTAGACGGTGACGAGCCATGGTAAAGCGGCCCAAATCTACACCCCTTAAAGAAGGGGAAATTTACACCCCTTCCGCGATGTCAAAGGGGTCCGTTTTTCCCATTAAAGGGGTCCGTTTTTGGACCACGGAACCTGTAAGGGAACCTACGGGGAGAGGTAAACCTCTCCCCGACAGGGGAGAGGTTTACCCTAGATCTACCGTTGTACGCCCGCGCGAGGGCGGCGGGGCTGGGCTGACGCCCGCCCCGCCTAGCGCACCGCTGCCGACCATAAATTCGAGATTGCCGCCAGCATCCCGCTGGCGGTCATGCGGCCGAGAAGCGGATGGACCCCGCTCCCCGGCCTATCACCCGTGGAAGGGACCACCGATGAATATGCACACAATAGCGAAACCGCTGCCGGAACCCAAGTCTGCCGACCTGCTGAAGTCGATGCTCGCGCGAGCGGAGCGTGGATCGGTCATATCGGAGAACGTCACCGCGCTACTCGAAGCGATCATCATGGCGACGACGGAAGATCCGAACAATGAAGTCAACGCAATGACCGTGTCGCTGCTGCACCTGGCTCTGTCGCTAGCCAATGAAGGCTTCGAGCATTTCGACCACCTGCAAACCGGCTGCTGCGAAGCGATGAAGGCAGGCGCGCCGCGTGCTGGTCAGGAGGATAGATGGAAGACGAGATAACCACCGATGCGCATGAGCGGGTCGCGCTGGCCGTGGCACGGCTGTCGGGTCAGCTGCTGTCGGATGGCGAGGATTACGATCACATCGTCGGTGGGATCATGATCGGGGCCATGCATCTGATGAAGGCGCAGGTCGGGGAGGATGGGCTTGCCTTCTTCATGAGGCGGACGGCCGACCGGCTGGACGGCGCTGTCCGGGCGGAGGTGCGCTGATGGCATGGTCGAAGAAGAGCCGACACGAGCGAGGCTACGGCAAGGAGCATGAGCGTATCCGAGCCGAGATGATGCGCACGATCATCTGCTGCCAAGAGTGCGAGAAGCATGGCCGCGACAGGTTGGGCACCATCGCCGACCATATCATTCCACTGTCGAGAGGGGGAACCGGCGACCGATCCAACTATCAGCTGCTGTGTAAAGATTGCAGCGATGAGAAGACTGCAAGGGACGCGGGCCGATCCGCGAAGCGAGGCGGCGGCGTCGGTCGTGATGGCCGACCAACGGATGCAAATCACCCATGGAATCGAGGATGACCCACCCCCGGGGTCAAAACTTTGTCGACCCCCATGCTCCAGGACCGGACGGCCCCTCCGTGCGCATTTTAAGCAGAAACCAAACTAAAAAGTTGCGATGAAAGGACATCAGCGATGAATGTGATCGAAGGCACCGGCGAAATTGTCGTTGAGCCGGACTGGCGGCGGCTGCTGTCGCGAAAGGCTGAGCGCGAGGCGGCCGCCGAGTATTGGCGGGCGATTACGGCCGAAATGCGCAGCCGAAATATCCTATCGGCCGGAAATCAACACGCGATCCAACGGCTGGTGATTGGCTACGTCATTTATGACCGGTCAGCGCGGGACAGCATCAAAACAGGGGCTGTCGTCATGCCAAAAGCGGACAATGCGCGGGGAATTCCACGCATAAACCCGGCATTTCGCGTCATGAAAGAGGCGTCAGCTTACTCGCTGGGCCTTGAGGCGGAGCTCGGGTTAGCCCCGCGCCGGCGAAGCTCCGCAACGAAGGTGGCACGGCCACCCAGGCCGCAGGGGCCATCCACTTCCTATCTGAAACCGAAAGATTGAGGGCAATATGACTGAAGAAGACATCGCCGAGCGCAACCATTTCCTTGTGCGCCGGATGGCTACGAACCTTGGCAAGAAGTATTTCGAGAAAGGGGTGCTGCCTGTCGATATAGCGATCGGCCTGACCTATGCGGCGCTTGACCACGCGGCGGCTATGCATGGCGACGACCAGCATGCGGCTGTCGAATGGATGCGCTCCACCCTTAATGAGTTTGAGCGCTCGATGCTTGAACAGCAGTCTGCGAAGCGGACCCAGTGAGCGGAGCAGGGATGTCGCTGGACGAGGCGGCTAGATACCTCGGTATGCGCTGGCGAACCTTGAAGGGGTGGATGCTCGACATGGGCTGGATCATTGAAATGGGAGGTTCCCAACCTTACTGCACGTATGAAGGCCGGGCGCAGGGTTACGTCTCTCCCCTACACGAAGTTCGACACGCCTTTGGTCAGAGCATTCAGGTAGAGACTGGCTACCGGATTATGCCGGCTGGCCTGGCGATTTTGAAACTCGTCCGCGACCGCCAGTGATCCTGCGCGTCTTTGCAATGGCCCGGCCTAGACGGCCTTGCGCGGAATCTGCGGCTGTCATCGCCGCGTCTGGAAGAACCGGCAGCGCTAGGCAGCGTGGCGCGCGCGTTGCGCAGGCGGTCACTGAGCTCATTGCCAGACTAGAACGCATTGATCCGAGCGACCCCGAGGCGCTGGCTACGCGTTTGGCGGCAAAATTATCTCCATCGCCCATCGAATACCTTGCACTGGATCCCGAAATTAATGTTCTTGGCATGCTTTTCGCTGCCCGCCTCGGGAGTTTTGAGGCGCGCGAATGCCGCCAGATCAGCGATCATGCGTGGCAGATCGAGACCAGCAAAATCCTTGCGCGCGTCGAAAAGACGCTTGCGGCTCGATACGCCCGCCTGATTGCTCAATCCGATTTCGCGTAAAAACTGTGTTTCTACGCAGTCCCACAGGGGAATCGTCCTGTCACCTTATGGAGACAAACGATGAAGCGCAATTTTGACCTACCTCCTCACGCTCTTGCTTCTCACGCTCGCATTATGGCGATGGCTGGGGGGTGTGGCGTACCAAATGGACTTCTGCGTTTCGGCGAAATTCAGAGCCGGGGGCGTATGCTAGCAGTTAATGCGTCTGCGAGCGATCGCCCCAGAAATGACACCGAAACTGCGTCTGCTGTTCGGGCTCTGACCGATGGATTAACCGACTTTCGCGCCAATTTCGAGACGCGCCTTAATGCCATCGAGAACGAAATGACCGCCAATGAGACAGGCAGGCTTGGCGCGCTGATTAACGGCAGCGGCGGAGAGCTGGGGCTTCCGGTGGACGCCAGCTATACCAATGATTTCGTCAGCTACATCACCCGTGGCGCGGCGGACGCTGAAGCAAGTCTTAAAAGTGCGAATACGCAGGGCATGCGCGCCGCAATTCAGGCCGCCATGTCCGTCGCAGATAATTCCAGTGGCGGCTATCTAGCGCCGGTGGAGTGGGATCGGCAGATTCACAAGCTGCAACTGCCGCTGAGCCCGATCCGTTCCATCTCTCAAGTCGTCACCACCGGGCAGGCTGCCTATTCCACCCTCTGGAATTCGGGAGCGTGGGCCTCTGGTTGGGTCGGTGAGACCGCCGCACGGCCCACTACGACAACTGCTACCTTGACGCCGCTTACTATTCCGAGCGGCGAAATCTATGCCATGCCGACGGTAACCCAACGGCTCTTGGACGATGCGGCTATCAATTTTGAAGAATGGCTGGCTTTGGAGCTTGCTCAGGAATTCTCGCGACAGGAAGAGATCGCCTTCGTGTCGGGCGATGGTGTCAACAAGCCTATGGGCTTCTTGCGGTATAAGACCGGGGATGTAGCGGAACTGACCCACCCCGGTGGGACGTTGGGGATCACGCCCTCGACCAATGCTTCCAGCATTGTCCCGGACGCTCTGGTTGACATGAAATACAATCTGGGCGCGCTGTATAGGCAGAATGCCAAATGGGTCATGAATAGTCTTACAGCTGCAATCATTGCCAAAATGAAAGACGGGCAGAACAATTATATCTGGCGCGAAGGACTCGCCATAGCAGAGCCGCCAACGCTGTTGGGAAGCCCCGTAGTTATCTGCGAAGGCATGCCAAACGTCGCGGCGAATGCTTTCCCGATTGCTTTTGGCGATTTTGCGAGCGGTTACCTAGTTAATGACCGCATCGGCATCCGAACGCTACGTGATCCTTACACCGCAAAGCCGTTCGTCCTGTTTTACTCGACCAAGCGTGTCGGGGGCGGCGTTCAGGATCCGAACGCTATCCGCCTGATGAAGATCGCAGCGAGCTAACAAGAAACCGCCCCCTTCATTGGAGAGGCCTCCGCCGTGGGGCCGATAACGGAAAGCGCGATGCCTGGGGGCGGCGGCTGCGGAGCCGAGCATAGGGTTCAATCGCGCGACACGGCAACCGCGACACCGGGGGAATACCCCCTTCCCCGGTGTCGCCTCGCATCCGGCACGTTTCTGTTTGATGGAGCAAATCGCCAATGTCGAAGCTTATCAAGACCGTCGCGGTGATCGCGGGGGTCCTCGCCGTCTCTGTCGTCACGTTCGGCGCAGGCTCCGCGATCGGCGGGGCAATCCTTGGAACGCTCGGTGTCTCATCCGCGCCGCTTGGCACCAGATCAGCCGGAGGGCGGAGGCCCGTCCGGTTGTGACTGCCGTGGTCTCGATGATCCAGGGCGACCGGGCTTATCTCCTAGTCGATACCGCGTGGACCGCTGACGATGGCCGGTTGATGGCCCTGTCGCCGAAAATGATACAGGGGACCGGCTTCCCGTGGGCGATAGCCATATCCGGGAACCTGCACCCGTCGGCGCTCATAACCGAAATATCGCGGGTCGAGCCCAAGAATGCGCGCCAGCTGGCCAATGCCCTACCCCGCGTCCTGCGCCGGACCACCGAGAAGGCGGCGGAGATAGGTCAGCCGCTGTCGATCGGGCTGACCCTCGCCGCATGGTCGGGCAAGGCCAAGCGCCCGGCGATCATCATCGTCGATAATGATGGCGGACACTTCGGCGCATTCACTCAGCCATTCGAGCCGGTGGAGGTGGACTGGACCTGCGGGACAGAGCCTGCCGATATTCTGGGCAGGGAGGTGTCTTTGAGCGATCCGGCATCCTTTGCGCCCCGCACGGACGGAATAGCCCTCATGGACGGCCTGCGCCGCCGTCACGCCTGGGCGTGGCGGGAAGGCGCTGCCGTGGCGCATCGGATCGGCGGCGGGCTACAGCTGGCGACCATCACAAAGCGGGGTGTGACCGTCGAGGACCTGCGCGACTGGCAGGACAAGCTGGGGAAATTGATTGACCCGCTAGCCCCGAACACTAAGCCACAGCCTTGCGCAGGATCTCGTTGATGTGTGTCTGCCGGCCCGGCCTACCTGCCCGCAGCTTGGCCAAGACATCCTTGTCGATCCGGACAGCAACCTGTTTCTTTTTCGGCCCCTTGGGGCGTCCGCCTTTCCCCACCAGCGCTGTTAGCGACTCCGGGGTGAGTACACCCCCGCTGGACGGCCGCCCCTCAGCAAGGTGAGCATAGTCGGCAAGCAGGAGCTGGAGCTATTCGTGCCGGACGGCGCAGGCACCATAATTCCAAACCGCGAGCTCTGCGCGCCAAGCATATCCAGCCTCACAGGAGCGGGCAGCGGGTCGAGCGTGTCGTGGCCCAGTTGGAACTGTCTGTGACATCGACGCGCGCATCCAGCGCGGCGGGCGTGGCCATCGAAGTAGTCCGCAACGCAGCGCCGAACATCAGAGACATGGCGGTAGGAGAGACGGTCCGGCAGCTAAGTCGGAGGTCGATCTAGGCAAACTGCAGAAGCAGGTAAGTCCGCCCTTATGTCGTGCTAAATGACACCAAACAGATTTCATATTACGATTTTCTTATGTTGGTGCAGATTTGCGAGCTAACGATATGGTAGATTCGTTGAACCTCGTTGCCGCTGATGGAGAGTTATGAGCGCCGAATTTCCCGCGCGGCAATACCGCTTCCCACCAATCACAGAAGCGGTCGTAGAATTTCGCTTTGCTAGTCCCATCAGCCGGGACGAGCAGGATCAAATTAGCTCGAAATCAGCAAAATATTATCCGAATTTGTCGGAGATCTCGAACCGCCATTTTCACATTGAGGTAGATAAAGGTACCGCAGAAGTCACGGAAACCACAACTAATCTGCGCAGAACCAACGCAGATGAAAATGAAATTTTTTTGATAACCCCTCAATCATTTAATATATCACAGTTACCTTTGTACGAAGGCTGGGTTGCATTTCGCCAAAGATTTCAAAGAGACTGGGAGATAGCTAAATCTATCCTTGGTTATCGAAAACTTGAGCGTTTGGGTATTAGGTTTATTAATCGCCTTGATTTTCCGTTCGAAGATGACTTGGTCCACCCCGCAAAATATTTGAATGTTTACATCAATCATCCTACTCAATACGGTGTCATGCAATCATCCGCTATTCAAACACGGTATTTTGTTGAAGATTTAAATGCAAACATGACGATTCAGTCCGCAACGGTTGAGTCTCCGCTTCCAAAGCACCTTGGAATTCTATTAGATATTGACATAGGTAGGGAGGATGACGTCCCTCAAAAAGATGATGATATATTTACTTATTTCGAGCAAGTGAGGCTCTTCAAAAATCAGGTGTTTGAGGCGTCGATTACCGACGCCACCAGAGAGAGGTTTTCTAGTGACCTTCGCCTTGGCAGTTAAAGATTGGTCTTCATCGCCGTTGGAGTTTAATGCGCCGCTTTTGTCCCGTATGGGAGTGCCTACCACGCATACAGCGGGCGCCTTAGCAAGCATTTACAACGAAAACCGTCATCATGTGCGCTCGAATGGTGATACCGATCAAGAAACAAATGTCACGTCGATCTTCGAGCGGCAATCACTGGCGGCTAAGCTTTACGCAGCAAAACAATCTGCAAAGCAATATGCCTCCGTATTTGGATCGCGGATTTCGCAAGAATGGCGAAAGAATTTGTTTTGGCAACTTGATGAGTTGCTGAGCGAAGAGGAGTGGGACGAAGACAATGCAATACTCGACCTTGAGTCTTGGAAATCGTTTCTGACCGGCATGTTTGTAATTCGACCTGCCAAGCGGCCAGGTATCGGAATAACCGAAAATGGTAATGTCGTCGCGTCTTGGGGAAACGTATCCGAGCATCTCGACATGGAATTTCGCCCAGGCAACGAGGCTCGATGGGTCCTCTCTGCGATAGTCGATGCTCAGTTCGAGAGATCTGCGGAGAGTGGTTCGGTTCTTAGATTGCTGGAAAGACTAGCCCCCTACAGTCCCGAGCGTTGGTTTGGCTGTTAAAAAAGGGCAAGACCTACCTGAGACAAATCATGTGATCCGTCATGTGACTTCGGGAAAGCTTCGTCGCGACGATGCTCGGAACATTTTAGGGGTGCGATGGGACGGCTTGCAGCCGAAAGCACACGAAGGCCTGTCGGTGAACTGGTTAGAGTTTCACGATGGTGCGATGGTCGACAAGGTTAAAGCGGCATTCGACTTAATGAGTTCTAAGCGCAACTTTAAGCGAGGCGACGTTCTTGCCAAGATGAATGTCGGCACAACCCGACACGCAGCTGAGTCTTCAGGCAAAAAGATTCGTGTCGTTTATGCTCCGATAGATGGCAATCATGGCCATGCAGAAATCCGAAATATGCCTTCAGAAGATGAAGGATTTTTGGACATTATCGCGTCCACAATACAAGTTGACGACTGCATATCGTGCAAGCCGCTCCTTGAGCTCAAGACCACCATCGCGTCTGGCGAGGATCCACCTATCGACGCCTAACGGCGCAGTGACATCGAAATTTGATGTCGTGCCATGTTGCATCCATGTTGCACCTACACGCCGCCAAGCCGTCAAATTAGCGAGAAACCACGCACAACCGTGCAACAGGATTGTGACACGGCGTAGCACGATTATGCGGGCAGATCGCCGCACAACATGTTGAATTATCTCGCAAATTCCTGGATGCCCCGCGAGGATTCGAACCTCGATTGACGGAGTCAGAGTCCGTAGTCTTACCATTAGACGACAGGGCATCATGTCCGGCCACAGGCCGAAGCGAAGTGCGCAGATAGGCCCAG
>Ga0070668_100004616_pt1 | contig 10206 bp, 9 predicted proteins | sample KBSS43metaG_FD_64661 | JGI IMG/M metagenome (GOLD analysis project Ga0070668, IMG submission 64661) | Switchgrass rhizosphere microbial communities from Kellogg Biological Station, Michigan, USA - KBS S4-3 metaG | ecosystem: Host-associated > Plants > Roots > Rhizosphere > Soil ... | reverse complement strand
ATCAGCTCGATCGGCACCGGGCGCACCCAGCGAGGGTCGACCACGGTCACGCCGTAACCCTGCTCGGCGAGCCGATCGGCGACCTCGAGGCCGAGCCCGGCGAACGAGCCGACGGCGACCAGCAGCACGTCGCGGCGCTCGCTCTCGCGCAGCACGTCGACCGGGCCGAGGCGGCGCACGGCGGGCATGTCGGCCGGCACCGCGCCGGTCGCGAAACGTACGATCGTCGGCCCGTCCTCGACCGCGACGGCCTCCCGCAACTCCTCGCGCAGCGTCGCCGCGTCCCGCGGCGCGGCGATCCGCAGGCCCGGCACCACGCCGAAGACGCTCATGTCCCAGATGCCGTAGTGGCTCGGCCCGTCCGGACCGGTGATGCCGGCCCGGTCCAGCACGAAGGTCACCGGCAGCTCGTGCATCGCCACGTCGAGCAGCACCTGGTCGAAGGCGCGGTTGAGGAACGTCGCGTAGACCGCGACCACCGGGTGCAGGCCACCCATCGCGAGGCCGGCCGCGGAGGTGGCCGCGTGCTGCTCGGCGATGCCCACGTCGTACGCCCGGTCGGGGTATTTGCGGGCCAGCGTGGCGATGCCGGTGGGCTCGGCCATCGCGGCGGTGATGCCCACGACGTCCGGCCGTTCGTCGGCGATCTGCACGAGCTCGTCGGCGAAGACGTTGGTCCACTTCACCGCGGGAGCGGCCAGCAGCTTGCCGGTCTCCATGTCGAAGGCGCCCGGGCCGTGCAGGCAGTCGGCCTCGTCCTGCTCGGCCGGGCGGTAGCCGTAGCCCTTGCGGGTCACCGCGTGCACGATGACCGGCGCGTTGAAGCCCTTCGCCCGGCGCAGCGCGGACTCCATCGCCTGCAGGTCGTGGCCGTCCACCGGCCCGATGTACTTCAGGCCGAGATCCTCGAACATCGGCTGCGGGCTGACCGCGTCCTTGATGCCCTTTTTGACCGCGTGCAGCACCTCGAAGACCGGCTTGCCCACCACCGGTGTCGAGCCGAGCGCGTCCTTGACCAGGTCGAGCACCCGCTCGTAGCCGGGGTTGAGCCGCAGCGTGCTCAGGTGGTCGGCCAGGCCGCCGATGGTCGGCGCATACGACCGGCCGTTGTCGTTGACGACGATGACCAGCCGGTTCTTGGTCGCGGCGATGTTGTTGAGCGCCTCCCAGCACATGCCGCCGGTGAGCGCGCCGTCGCCGACCACGGCCACCACGTGCCGTTCCTCGCCACGCAGCGCGAACGCCTTGGCCATGCCATCCGCATACGACAGGGCGGTGGAGGCGTGCGAGTTCTCGATGAAGTCGTGCTCGCTCTCCTGGCGGCTCGGGTAGCCGGTGAGGCCCCCGCGCTGCCGGAGCAGGTCGAAGCCGTCCTGACGACCGGTGACGATCTTGTGGACGTAGGCCTGGTGGCCGGTGTCGAACAGCAGCCGGTCGCGGGGCGAGTCGAAGACCCGGTGCAGGGCCAGGGTCGTCTCCACGACGCCGAGGTTGGGCCCGAGGTGGCCGCCGGTGCGGGACACCTTGGCCACCAGGAAGTCGCGGATCTCGGCGGCCAGCAGGGTGAGCTGCTCGGTGGTGAGGCGCTTGAGATCACCTGGTCCGGTGATGCTCGGCAGGACGCCGGCCGGGACGGGGAGGGCTTCGCTCATGAGCGCAAAGTCTATCGGCGACCGGGTAGGGCGCATCTGGCGCGAAGCAAGAGTGCGAGGTCTTCCACAAAACCTCCACATCACCCGGTGGGCGGGCCGGACCGCGGATCGGGCATGCTGGACGGGACGCGACTGGCGGCACAGGGATGGTTGAACCATCGGGGAGCCTGTCACGGGAGTCGACCGCCTGGGCTCCCGTGCCGAGGGAGGCCCATGTCCGAGACCCAACCCGCCACCGCTCGCCTGCTGCCGGGTGCTCCGGTGGCCGCGGCGGTGCTCGCCGACGTCGCCGAGCGCGCGACCCGGCTCAAGGAGCGCGGCGTCGTGCCGAGCCTGGCCACCATCCTGGTCGGCGACGACGACGCCAGCGCCGGCTACATCCGGATCAAGCAGCGGCAGGCCGCCGACCTGGGCTTCGAGTCGCCGCACCGGCACCTGCCGGGCGACATCACGCAGGCGGACCTGCACGAGGTGATCGCCGACTTCAACGCCGACAAGACGGTGCACGGCGTCCTGATCCAATACCCGATCCCCGGTCACCTCGACTACGACGCGGCGTTGCAGACCCTCGACCCGGACAAGGACGTCGACGGGATGCACCCGCTCAACATGGGCCGGCTCGCCATCGGCATGCCGGGGCCGCTGCCCTGCACCCCGGCCGGCATCGAAGCCTTGCTGGCCCACTACGGCATCCCGGTGGCCGGGCGCGAGGTGGTCATCCTGGGTCGCGGCGCGACGCTGGGCCGGCCGCTGGCCATGCTGCTCGCCCAGAAGCGCCCGACCGCGAACGCCGCCGTCACCGTCGTGCACACCGGCGTCGAGGACTGGCCGCGCTACACCCGCCGCGCCGACATCCTGGTGGCCGCGGCCGGCGTGCCCGGCATCGTCCAGCCCGAGCACGTCCGGCCGGGTGCCGTGGTGATCGGCGCGGGCGTCCGGTACGCCGGGCGCCGCCTGCTGCCCGACGTCGACGAGTCGTGCGAGGCGGTCGCCGGGGCGATCACCCCGCGGGTCGGCGGGGTCGGCCCGACCACCGTCGCGATGCTCTTCCGTAACGCCGTCACCGCGGCCGAGCGAGCCTCAGCCGGGTAACAGCTCAGCCGGGTACCAGCTCAGCCAGGCAACAGCAGGGCCACGCACTCGACGTGCTGGGTCATCGGGAAGCAGTCGAAGGCCCGCACCTCGGCCGGCCGCCACCGGGCGGCCCGGAAGGTCGCGATGTCCCGGGCCAGGGCGGCCGGATCACACGCGACATAGGCGACCGCCCGGGCCCCGGAGGCGACGATCTCGCGGACCACCCGGGCGCCCGCTCCGGCCCGCGGCGGGTCGAGCACCACCAGGTCGACCGGCCGGTCGAGGCGGCGCAGGGCCACCTCGACCCGGGCCTGCACCACCTCGACCGGCAGGTCGGCCAGGTTGGCCCGGGCCGCGGCGGCACCGGTCGCGGAGGATTCGACCAGCGTGGTGCGGGCCCCGGTGCGGCCGGCGACGGCCGCGGCGAACAGGCCCGCGCCGCCGTAGAGATCCCAGGCGACCTCGCCGGCGGCCGGCCGGAGCAGGTCGAGGACGGCCGCGGTGAGCGTCTCGGCGGCGGCCGGGTGCACCTGCCAGAAACCGTCCGGCGGTACGCCCCAGCTCCGCCCGCCCGCCACCTCGGTCACCTCGGCGGGTCCGCTGAGCCGGGTCCGCCGGCCGCCGGCCGCCTCGGCCGGGTCGTCCGCCGGGAGCACGCCGCCCCCGGCGGCCCGGGCCAGCACGGCGACGTCGCCGCCGGTGGACGCCACCGCCTCCAGCGCATCGGCGTCGTCCCACGTGCGGTGCAGCAGGTCGAGGTCCTGGATCGCGGGGTGCGCGATGCGGCACCGGTCGATCGGCACCACCTGGTGCGACCGGTGCCGCAGCAGGCCCGGCCGCCCGGCCGCGTCCACCGCGTAGCGCACCCGGCTGCGCCAGCCGAGCAGGTCGTCGGCGAGCGGCTCGACGCGTACCGGCATGCTGAGCCCGGCCAGGCGCCGCAGCTGCTCCTCGACGACGGCCTGTTTCCAGCGCAGCTGCGCCTCGCCGGCGATGTGTTGAAGGTCACAACCGCCGCAGCCGCCGGGATGGGCGTACGGACATGGCGGCGTGACCCGGTCCGGCGACGGCGTGTGGATCTCCACGGCGTCGGCCCGCAGGAATCCCTTGTGCCGCTCGGTGATCTCGGCGGTGATCCGCTCGCCGGGCAGGGCGTGGCGCACGAAGACGACCCGGCCGTGCGGGCCGCCGAGCCGGGCGACGCAGTGCCCGCCGTGCGCCGGCGCCCCCACGGTCAGCTCGACCCGGTCGCCCTCCACCAGGTCCTCGGCGACATCCGGGGCGGTCACGGGCGGGCGTCCGGCGCGGTCTCGGCCGGCACCGGTGCGGCGTCGCCGGCGTGCTCGTCCGAGCGGACGCGCGGCCCCCGGGCCGGTGCCCGGCTCAGGACCCGGTCCAGGCGGTCCAGGTCGCGGTCCTGGCTCGAACGCAGCTGCCAGGGCACGCTGGTCACCATCACGCCGGGCTCGAAGAGCAACCGGCCCTTGATCCGCAGCGCGGACTGGTTGTGCAGCAGGTTTTCCCACCAGCGGCCGACCACGTACTCGGGGACGAAGACGGTCACCACGTCGCGGGGCGAGCCGCGCCGCATGCCCTTGACGAAGTCGATGATCGGGCGGGTGATCTCCCGGTACGGCGAGTCCACCACGGTCAGCGGGACCGGGATCTGCCGGCGCTCCCACTCCTCCTGGATGGCGCGGGTGTCCTTGTCGTCGACGTTGACGGTGACCGCGGTGAGCGTGTCCGGCCGGGTGGCTTGGGCGTAGGCCACCGCCCGCAGGGTCGGCAGGTGCACCTTGCTGACCAGCACCACGGCGTGGTTACGCGACGGCAGCACCGGCCGTTCGTCGGTGGGCAGCAGCTCCCGGGCCACCCGCGTGTAGTGCCGGTGGATGGCCACCATGAGGCCATAGATGATCAGCATGGCGGCGATCGCGATCCAGGCGCCGAGCAGGAACTTGGTGATCAGCACGACGATCAGCACGGCGCCGGTGAGGCACATGCCGAACGCGTTGATCGCCCGGGAGCGGATCATCTGCCGCCGCCGCTGCGGGTCGCGCTGGGTTCTGAGCAGCCGGTTCCAGTGCCGGATCATGCCCTCCTGGGAGAGCGTGAACGAGACGAACACCCCGACGATGTAGAGCTGGATGAGCCGGGTGGTCTCCGCCTGGAACGCGACGACCAGCACCATCGCGGCGATCGCCAGGAAGATGATGCCGTTCGAGAAGGCCAGCCGGTCGCCGCGGGTGTGCAGCTGGCGGGGCAGGTAACGATCCTGGGCGAGGATCGAGCCGAGCACCGGGAAGCCGTTGAAGGCGGTGTTGGCCGCCAGGAACAGGATCAACGCGGTGACCGTGCCGACCACGTACAGCAGGATCGAGCCCTGACCGAAGACCGTCTCGCCGAGCTGGGCAGTGACCGTCTTCTGCTCGTAGCCGGGCGGCCCGGACAGGATCTGCAGTCCGGGATCCTCGACATATTGCAGGTGGGTGGCCCGGGCGAGGGTGATGATGCCGACCAGCATGAGGATCGCGATGCCGCCGAGGAGCATCAGCGTGGTCGCCGCGTTCTTGCTCTTCGGCGGCTTGAAGGCGGGCACGCCGTTGGAGATGGCCTCGACGCCGGTCAGCGCGGCGCAGCCGGAGGAGAACGTGCGCAGCAGCAGATAGGCGAAGGCGAAGCTGGTCAGGTGGTCTTCCTCGGCCCGGATGACCAGGCCGGCGCTGGGCGCGCGCAGGTCGTCGCCGAGGATGAAGACCCGGACCAGGCCGGTGACGATCATGCCGACGATGACCACGATGAACGCGTACGTCGGGATGGCGAACGCGGTGCCCGACTCGCGCAGGCCGCGGAGGTTGAGCGCGGTGAGCACGACGATCGCGCCGACCGCGAAGGCCACCTTGTGCTCGGCCACGTACGGCACGACGGATCCGAGGTTGTTGACCCCGGCCGCGGTCGACACCGCCACGGTGAGGATGTAGTCGACCAGCAGGGCGCTGGCCACGCCGAGGCCGGCCCGGGGCCCGAGGTTGACCGTGGCGACCTCGTAGTCGCCACCGCCGGATGGGTAGGCGTGCACGTTCTGCCGGTAACTCGCCACCACGGTGATCATCACGACCGCGACGGCCAGCGTGATCCACGGCGAGTAGACGAAGGCGCCGGCGCCGGCGATCGACAGGGTCAGCAGGATCTCGTCCGGGGCGTACGCCACGCTCGACAGCGCGTCGCTGGCGAACACGGGCAGCGCGATCCGCTTCGGCAGCAGCGTGTGCTGCAGCTTGTCGGAGCGGAACGGCCGGCCGAGCAGCAGCCGCTTGGCGAGGGAGGTCGTACTTGCCACGGTTGCCAAGACTACGGGCGCGGAACCAGCCGCGTATCCGGCCCCGGCCGCTGGCGCCGCCAGGGCAGTCTCAGGTCGCGTTCTGGGTGGGTGGACGGGCATTGCAAGGGGTCGTGGGTGGGGCGGCCGGACGGGCATGGCAGTCTTCAGACGTTGAGCACTGACCGCGGGAGGCGCTGACCGTGCACGTGGTGATCATGGGGTGTGGGCGGTTGGGCTCCACGCTCGCCCACAACCTCGACGGGCGCGGCCACTCGGTGGCCGTGATCGACCAGAATTCGGACGCGTTCCGCCGGCTCGGCGCCGACTTCGGCGGGCTCACCGTGACCGGCATCGGCTTCGACCGGGACGTGCTGCGCGCGGCCGGCATCGAGCGGGCCGACGCCTTCGCCGCGGTCTCCAGCGGCGACAACTCCAACATCATCTCGGCCCGGCTGGCCCGGGAGACCTTCGGCGTCTCCCGGGTGGTGGCCCGGATCTACGACAGCCGCCGCGCCCAGGTGTATGAGCGGCTCGGCATCCCGACGGTCGCGACCATCCGCTGGGCGGCCGACCGGATGGTCAAGCACCTGGTGCCCGAGGGCACGGTCGAGGTGTTCCGCGACCCGACGAGCGTGGTCTCGATCGTCGAGGCCCCGCTGCACCGCGACTGGGTGGGCCAGCCGCTCAAGTCGCTCGAGGAGCGCACCGGCGCCCGGGTCGCCTACCTGATGCGGTTCGGGATGGGCATGCTGGGCACCCCGTCCACCGTGCTGCAGGACGGCGACCAGGTGTTCATGCTGGTCACCGACGAGACCGTGACGGACGTGCTGGACATCGCCGCGGGCTCCCAGAAGGAAGGGCACTGACCATGCGGATCGCTATCGCCGGGGCCGGCAACGTCGGCCGGTCGATCGCGCAGGAGCTGATCGGCAACGGTCACCGGGTCATGCTGATCGAGCGGCAGCCCCGCCAGCTGCGACCCGAGCGGGTGCCCGAGGCCGAGTGGGTGCTGGCCGACGCCTGCGAGCTCAGCAGCCTGGAGGAGGCGGAACTGGCCGGCTGCGACGTGGTGGTCGCGGCGACCGGCGACGACAAGGCCAACCTGGTCGTCTCGCTGCTCGCCAAGACCGAGTTCGCGGTGCCGCGCGTGGTGGCCCGGGTCAACCGGGCGGAGAACGAGTGGCTGTTCACCGAGCAGTGGGGCGTGGACGTCGCGGTGAGTAAGCCGCGCCTGATGGCCGCCCTGGTCGAGGAGGCGGTCACGGTCGGCGACCTGGTCCGGCTGATGACCTTCCGGCAGGGCGAGGCCAACCTCGTGGAGATCACCCTGCCGAAGAACGCGCCGTACGAGGGGCAGCCGGTGCGCTCGGTGCCGCTTCCCCGGGACGCCGCCCTGGTCGCGATCCTGCGCGGCAAGCGGGTCGTGGTGCCGTCCGCGGACGATTCCCTGGAGCCCGGCGACGAGCTGATCTTCGTGTGTACGGCCGAGGTCGAGGACCAGATCCGCGCGGTGGTGCTAGGCAGCGAGGGCCGCGAACTCGGTTAGCAGAACTGGCTGGCTCCGCTTCGCTCCGCAGGCGATCGCCCTTTTGTCGCCAGTGAGAGGGCACGCGGTTTCCTGCCGTCAGCAAACCCCGCTGCCGTCAGGAACCGAGTGCCCTCTCACTGGCGGGCGATCGCGGAGCTATGTTGATCACTGGTAACGCGGTGGATCGCCCAGGCGGTGAAGGCGAACGTGGCGGCGTAGATCGGCCAGCTGATCAGGATCCGGACGATGCCCAGCGCGTTCGCCTCGCCCTGCGCCCACAGGTAGTACTGGATGCCGGCCCGGACGCACAGCGACGCCACCCACACCAGGGTCAGCCACTGGAACGTACGGAACAGCCGGGTGTTGCCGAACCAGTCCTGGTGTCCCTTGTTGGCCATGATGCCCCAGGCGTACCCGATCAGTGGCTTACGCACCACGACGGAGAGCAGCAGGACCGCGGCCTGGCCGAAGGTCAGCAGGATGCCGGGCAGGTAGAAATCCTCCGCGTTGCCGGTGCGCCAGGCCAGGAACGCGCCGATCGCGATGCCGAACAGGCCGTTGACCGCGTGCCGCACCGGCTGCTTGCGGGCCAGCCGGTAGACGCCGATGCCCACCGCCGACAGCACCGAGCCGATGATCGCCCAGGTGAGCGCGGTGCGCTTGTCCAGCCCCGCCACGGACTCGCCGAGCAGCACGTTGAACAGGACGAACGCGAGAACCGGGAGGCTCGACTCGATGAGCCCGCGCACCCCGCCGAGCTGCTCGGCGATCTGCTCGCTCATCGAGGGGAGCGGCTCGTCCTCGTCCCCGGGTTCGGCGATCGGGTGGAGGTCGAGCTCCTCGATCACCTCCTCGGCCAGCCGTTCCTCCACGGACTCGTGCGCGACGTGACGCGGCTCGCTGCCGGTTGTCACCGGGGCGCCTCCAGCTCGTAGTACGGGTTGTAGATCACCTTGCGGTCCTCCCGGATAGCGATCCGGCCGCGGGCGGTGAGCTGCCGGCCCGGCTCGATGCCGGCGATCGACCGGCGGCCGAGGAACACCAGCGTGACCACGTCACTGCCGTCCCAAAGGTCGGCCTCCAGCGTGGGCAGGTTTGTCCGGGGAGTGTACGCCACCGTGCGCAACCTGCCGGACACCGAGACGACCTGGCCCCGGGTGCACTCCCCGGCGAGGACCGCGCCGCACTTGGCCGCCTCGCGCTGCAGGTCCTGGGCGTCGAGCTCGGTGTCGGTGGCGGTGAGCCGTTCGAGGAACCGGCGCAGACCGGTACGTTCGTCGGTCGTCATGACGTTCTCCTCGCCCGGCCGGGGTGGACGGCCCCAGTGTGATCCCGTGCCGTCCATCCACGGTACGCCGGAAGTGGGGTTAGTGACCTCCGTCACGACCCCGGAGATCGGGATCAGTGGCCGTTGACCGGCGGCGCCGACTGCTCGGCGGCCTCCTGCGCCTGCTCGGTCATCTCCTTGGGCAGCCGCAGCGGCAGCGCCTCGCGGACCGGCCGGGCCTCCTGGTCGCGGACCACCACGAGGCCGGAGAGGACCACGCCGAGCGCGCCCTCGCGGCTCGGGTCGGCGGCGGCCGCGCCCTGGTAGAGCGCCCGGACCATCCAGCGCGGCCCGTCCACGCCGACGAACCGGACGTCGGCCGGCCCCTCCGGCGTGTTCACCCGGGCGCACAGCTCCACCCCGTACGGGCCGTCGGTCTCCCGGGGCGCGACGCCGTCGGCGGTCATCGCCTGGGCGATCTCGGTACGCACCTCGTCCCAGATGCCCTCGGTACGCGGCGCCGCGAACACGCCGAGCTGCAGCGCACTCTCCCCGTCCACCAGCACGACCTGCTCGACGCCGCCGTCCGGGTTGGCCTGCACCCGCACCTCGACGCCCTCCACCGCGGGGATCAGCAGGCTGCCCAGATCGAGCCGCTGCACCCCCTCGGGGGCGTGCTTCTCGTCGTACGGCCCGCGGTCGGGCGCCGGCGGTTCGTCACCGGCGGCGAGGCTCTGCTTGAGCGCCTCGGAGGGTGGCGCGTCGGTCGCACGCACGTGCTTCGGGCCGCCACGCTTACGGGAGAACATCACTGCCGCCTTTCGTTACCGGTTGTGCCTGCTGCGTGGGCAGCGCCTGGTGCCCGCCGGTCGAGCCGTGCCCACCGGCGCCGCGTGCGGTCTCGTCCAGCTCGTCGACCACCTGGAACCGGGCGTGTTCGACCCGCTGGACGACGAGTTGGGCGATCCGGTCGCCACGAGAGATCTTGACTGGGTTGGCCGGGTCGTGGTTCACCAGGATCACCAGAATCTCGCCGCGGTAACCGGCGTCGACCGTACCGGGCGCGTTGAGCACCGTCACACCCAGGCGAGCGGCCAGCCCGGAACGCGGGTGCACGAGCCCGACGTAGCCCTCCGGGATCGCCACCGCGATGCCGGTGCGGACCGCCCGCCGGGCGCCCGGGGCCAGCTCGACGTCCTCGGCGGCGACCAGGTCGGCGCCCGCGTCACCAGGGTGGGCGTAGGCCGGCAGCGGCAGGTCCGGGTCGAGCAGGCGGATCGGGATCACTACGTCGGTCAAGGCAGGAGGTCCTCACTCGTGCGGCGGCGGGCGGCACTCACCCTGCCATCCTGCCGTGCCCGGC
>Ga0070668_100004612_pt1 | contig 10207 bp, 7 predicted proteins | sample KBSS43metaG_FD_64661 | JGI IMG/M metagenome (GOLD analysis project Ga0070668, IMG submission 64661) | Switchgrass rhizosphere microbial communities from Kellogg Biological Station, Michigan, USA - KBS S4-3 metaG | ecosystem: Host-associated > Plants > Roots > Rhizosphere > Soil ... | reverse complement strand
CCGATCGAAAGCGTCTGCGGTGACAGCCAGAACGCGGCGTGCGCGGCGCGAAGCGCGCGCGGCGCGTCCGCATTCGACACCGCGACCGAGATGTTGCGCTCGGATGCGCCTTGCGCGATCGCGCGGATGTTGACGCCGGTGCGCGCCAGCGCTCCGAACAATCGTGCCGCAACGCCGGGCTTGCCCGCCATGCCGTCGCCGACCGCGGCGAGCACGCTGACGTCGCCGGCGGTGTTGACGCTGTGGATTTCGCCGCGCGTGAGTTCGGCCGCGAACGCGCGGCGCAATGCGTTCTCGGCGGCGATCGCGTCGCTGCCGCGCACGACGCAGCAGATCGAATGCTCGGACGATCCCTGCGAGATCATGACCACTGAAACGCCGGCAGCGCGCAGCGCGCCGAACGTGCGCTCGGCGGTACCGGGCACGCCGATCATGCCGGCGCCTTCGAGCGTGACCAGCGCGAGATTGCCGATCGCGCTCAAGCCTTTCACCGGCGGCAGCGAGCTGTCCGAAACGAGATCGCTGCCGATCGATGTGCCGGCATGCTCGGGACGGAATGTGTTGCGGATGCGCACCGGCAAGCCGCGACCGATCGCGGGCGTCAATGTCTGCGGATGGATGACCTTGGCGCCGAAATAGGCGAGCTCGCAGGCTTCGTCGTAGCTCAGCGCGTCGAGCGATACCGCATCGGGTACGAGCCGCGGATCGGCCGAGAGCACGCCGTCGGTGTCGCCCCACAACGTGAGCTCGGCGGCTTGCGAAAGCGTCGCGAAGATGGCCGCGGAATAATCGCTGCCGTTGCGCCCGAGCACGGTCGGCCGCGCATCGCGCGTGCGCGCGACGAAACCCGTGACGATGCAGCGCGGCGATGCGTGTTCGGCGCGCCAGGCAGCGAAGCGTTGCGTGCTTTCGTTCCATTCCACTGCGGCGCCGAGATCGCCGTGATCGACGACGAGCACGTCGCGCGCGTCGAGGCAGGCGCAATCCTCGCCGTTCGCGCGGAAGAAGTCGGCGAACATGCGCGCCGACCAGACTTCGCCGAAACCCTGGATCAGTTCCAGCGCTTCGCGGTTCGAGGTTCCGAGCACGCTGAGTGCGTGCAGAAGACTCGCGAGCTCGTCGAACTCGCGCTTCAGCCACTCGACGGTGGCGAGCGCGTTGTCGCCGAGCAGATCGCGTGTCGTCGACAGGTGACGCTCGCGCAAGGTTTCGAGATCGGGTTTCCAGCCGTCGCCGCGGCGCGCGGCGGATTCGGCGAGTGCGATCAACGCATCGGTGGTGCCGCGCATCGCGGAGACGACGACGAACTGCGTCGACTCCGGCTGCGCGCGCAGGATCGCCGCGACACGGCGAAAGCACGCGGCGTCGGCGACGCTCGATCCGCCGAACTTGTGCACGGCCGTCGTCGCCGCGGAGCCTTTTGGCGCGGCGGTGGGGGATTGCACTTCGCTGGCAGCTTGGGACATCACGTCGACCTCCTTTCTTCAGGAGGCCCCGTCGTCGGGAGCAGCGGTGTCCGGTTCCCGGCCCGCATCCCTGTCGAGGGCGGGGCCGGTGCTTTGCTGGATCAGTCGCGCGCCGATGCCCGTCCCTCGCGGGTCGTCGTCGTGCGCGTCGTCATCGTGCGAGCGGAAGCCGCAGCGCTTTCGCTGATGCGCGGATTCCGTCGGGCCTGGACACGGTTCATGGCGCCGAGTGTGCGGGCAGGACCCCGGGCGGTGTCAAGGGGCGAAGCTTAGGGAAGACGGGCCATCAGCGCGTCGTGAAGAACGCCGCGGCGCCAGCCGTCGAGCGAGGCCGGCCATTCGCGGCTCACCAGCAGCGCTTCGAGGTGGCGCCGCGCGCAGAGGAGGCCTTCGGGGAGATCCAGTTCCGCGGCTTTCGCGACGACGACGTCCTTGAGCGCACCGAGCGCTTGTTTCTCGCGCAGCGCCGGTGCGCGCGGAATCGACGCGAACTCGAGATCGCTGTCGGCGAGCGGCGCTTTCAGAGCGTCGAGCAATTCCCCGCGCAACGCACCGCGCAGGCCGCGCACGCCTTTCGTGCGTTCGGTCAACTCGTTGCCGTCGGCGGGCGGTCGCGCGCTGAGATCGAGCGCGGCGGCATCGTCGAGAATCCACGGCTTGGGCGTGTTGGTGCGTCGTGCGGCCGCATCGCGCCAGAGCAGCACGCGACGCAGGCGCGCTTGACGCTCGCGCGGCCAGTCGGCCGCGCCGCGCAACGCAGTCTGCGGTTCGGGATCGGCTTCGTGCAGGCGCGCGCGCTCGACGAGGCGCCGGCAATCTTCTTCGAGCCACGCGGTGTAGCCGCGCCGCTCGACGCGCGCGGCGAGCTCGGCGTGCATCGCGGGCAGATGCACGACATCGTGCGCGGCGTACTCGAGCTGCTGCGGCGACAGCGGTCGGCGCACCCAGTCCGAGCGCGTCTCGGCTTTCGGAAGCTCGATGCCGAGGAGCTCGCGCACGAGCTTCTGATAGCCGACGCCGGCGCCGAGGCCCGCGAACGCCGCGGCGATCTGCGTATCGAAAAGCCGCGCGACGCCTTGCGGAAGGCGCGTCGATAGCGCATCGAGATCTTCGCTCGCACTGTGCATCACCGACGTGCGCGCGGGATCGGCGAGCACGGCGCCGAGCGCGGACATGTCTATGTCGGCCAATGGATCGATCAGCGCGAGGCGTTCGCCGAACTCGGCCTGGATCAGCGCGAGCTTCGGATAGAACGTGCTGATGCGCATGAATTCGGTATCGATCCCGAACGTCGGCGGCGCGTGCGCGACGAATTCGAGCAGCGCATCGGTGCGATCGATCCAGTCGGCCAAGAGGATTCCTTCTGACGGAAGCTTGAATGAAAGTCGCGGCCCGGTTGCAGCGCGAGCCGCCGATAGCCTAAGGTGCGGCGGCGGGCTTGTCAGCCCATACCCGAAACGCACGATCCGCGGCGGCACGCACCGAACGCAATGCCCGGCACCGAAATCGCACGCAAGCAACACGCGCTGGGCGGCGCAGCGGGGATAGCCGTGCTCGCGCTGGCGCTCGCGTACCGATTCTTCCCCGACATGCTGCATGTTCAGCCGCAGGCGACGCAGCAGGTGGCGACGACGATGCCGAGCGCGCGTCCGCAGCCGAACTGGGTCGCCGTCGAGGCGCCGCCGCCCGTGACGACCGCGCCGGCGCCGGCGGTTCCCGCAACGACGGAACCCGAAGGAACCTCGCTCGAAGACGCGATCCGCATGGGTCCGCCGGCGCCGACGACGAAGCTGATCGCCGGAATGCTGAAGAAGGCGCATGCCGCGGAAGAGCAGGGCAAGGTGTTGGAGCCGAAAGATTCGAGCGCGATTGCGCTGTATCGCGCGGTCCTCGCCGAGGATCCGACCAACGACGATGCGGCGGGCGGACTCGACCGCATTGCCGGCGCGTTGCGCGATTGGGCGCTGGCGGCGTTCGATCGCGGAGATGAAACCGCCGCACAGCGCTACGTGGCCGCGCTCGGCGACATTCCGCATTCCGACGCGGAGCTCACGGACCTACGCGATCGCCTGGCGACCTTGCACAAGGTGATGCCGATCCTCGCGCACGCGGCGGAGCTCTTCAAAGCCGGCAGCGTGTCCGCGCCGGCGGACGACAATGCGTTGTCGAATTATCGCAAGGTGCAGGAGCTCGATCCGGGCAATCTCCTCGCCGATGCGGGACTCGCGGGCATCGAGCGCACCTATCTCGATCGTGCGCTCGCGGCGGCCGCGGAAGACAAATTCCCGGATGCGGACGAAGTGCTCGGGCAGGCATCGTCGATCCGCCCGGGTTCGCGCGATCTTCTGGAAACGCGCGCGCGCATCGACGGCATCCGCCGCCAGCGCGCCGAGACGGTATTGGCGCAGGCGCGCTCGGCGCTGGATTCGGGCAATGCGGATCTTGCCGATCAGCTGGCCAAGCGCGCGCAATCGATCAGTCCCGATCTCGCCGGACTCGACGATTTCGCGCAGCGCCTGCGCAACGCGCGCCTGTATGCGAGCCTGACGCCGGGGCAGGTGCTGCGCGATCGCTTTCTCGATATCACCGGCGAGGCACCGCCGGTCGTGGTGATTCCGACCGGAGAGTTCGTCATGGGCTCGCCGGCCGACGAGCAAGGCCACCTCGACAGCGAAGAGCCGCAACGGCGCGTGCGCATCGACGTCGGTTTCGCGCTCGCTCGCAGCGAAACCACGGTCGGCGAGTTCGGCGAGTTCGTGCGCGCCAGCAAATACGTCAGCGACGCGGAGAAGGGCGGCGGCAGCGCAACGTACGACGAGAACACCGGTCGCATCACCGATCGTCGCGGCATCACCTGGCGCGACGACTATCGCGGCGAGCGCGCGACGCCGACGCTGCCGGTGATCCATGTTTCGTGGAACGACGCGCAGGCGTATATGACGTGGCTGTCGGAGCACACCGGCAAACACTATCGGCTGCCGAGCGAAGCTGAATTCGAATATGCGCTGCGTTCGGGTTCGTCGGCGCGCTTTCCGTGGGGCGACGGCAATCCGGACAAGCCGCGCGGCAACTTCACCGGCGAGGGCGATCGCTCGCCGTCCAAACGCAGCTGGTCGCTCGCGTTCCCGCACTACAGCGATGGTTTCTGGGGCCCCGCGCCGGTGCGCAGTTTTCCGGCCGACGCGTTCGCGCTGTTCGACATGGAAGGCAACGTGTCCGAGTGGGTCGAGGATTGCTGGCACGACAACTACGTGCGCGCGCCGCGCGACAGTCATGCGTGGGTCAATCCCGGCTGCGAGCGGCACGTGATCCGCGGCGGATCGTGGGGCAGCGATCCCGATCAGGTTCGCTCGGCGTTCCGCATTTCCGCGCCTGCGGATACGCGCAGCGCGCGCGTCGGCTTTCGCGTGGCGCGCGATCTGTGACTTGCCGAAGGCGGATGAAGGAAGATCGTGGGGGCGCCGCAAGCCCTCACCCGCGCCTCTGGCGCTCCCGCACGCGGGAGAGGTGACAACGAGCTGTCAATCGCCGCGTGGCGCAGTATGCTCGGCGGGGGCAGACGAGGAGAGCGCACATGGGTCCGTACGGCAACACTTCCGCGGGTAGCACACCGCGGCGCGGTCTCAAGCTGTGGCCGATTCTCCTGTTTGGCATCTACCTCGCGTATTACTGGTTCAGCCACCAGGACACGACGGCCTACACCGGCCGCAAGCAGCTGATCGATACCTCGCCGCAGCAGGAAGCCGCGCTCGGCTTGCAGTCGTATCAGGAAATCCTCTCGCAATCGCAGGTCGTCACCAGCGGGCCGTTGCCCCAGCAGGTGAAGAGCATCGCAGAGCGCCTGATCGCGGCGGCGCCGAAGGTCGAGGACTACTACGCACAGACGCACAACACGCCCAAAGATACGGACTGGAGCTCGTATCAATGGCAGGTGAGCGTGTTGCAGTCGGACGACGTCAATGCGTTCTGCCTGCCAGGTGGCAAGATCGCGGTGTACACCGGCATCGTGCCGGTGGCGAAGAACGCCGACGGTCTAGCGGTTGTGATGGGCCACGAGATCTCGCACGCGCTTTTGCGTCACGGCGGAGAGCGCATGGCTCAGCAGAAACTCGTGCAGCTCGGCACGATGGCGGCCGGCATGTCCGTCAGCGACATGGATCCGCAACAGCAGCAGATGGTGATGGCGGCGCTCGGCGCCGGCGCGCAATACGGCATGCTGCTGCCGTTCTCTCGCAACCACGAATCCGAAGCCGATCACGTGGGCCTTCTGCTCACTGCGGCCGCGTGCTTCAACCCGCAGGAAGCGCCGGAGTTGTGGAAGCGCATGGGCGCGCTCGGCACGCAGAAACCGCCGGAATTCGCATCGACGCATCCTTCCGACGCGACGCGCATCGACCAGCTCAACGCGTGGATGCCCGAAGCGATGGAAGTGCGCCAGCACTTCTGCAGCGGCGCGCAGCCGGCTCAGTAACGCCGCAGCACTGCGCGAACGGCGCCGAGATAACCCGAGCCGAACAGGTTCAGGTGATTCAAGAGGTGATAGAGGTTGTAGAGCGGCGCGCGCTCGCGCCAATCCGCGTTCGTGGCCGAGGACGCTGCGTATGCGCCGAAGAAAGGCGAGGGCGGCTCGCCGAAAAGAATCAGCATCGAAAGATCCGCTTCCGCCCAGCCGTAATGCGCGGCACCGCCGTCGATCAACGCGAGCTCACCGTTCGCGCAGGCGTGCAGATTGCCGGTCCAGAGATCGCCGTGGATCAGCGCAGCAGGCGCCGCGGGAATCCATTCGGGCAGGCGATCGCACAGGCGATCGATGCGCTGCGCATCCGAAGCTTCGATGAGCCCGCGATCGCGCGCGAGCCGCGCCTGTGCTTGCAGTCGATGCTCCGCGAAGAATCGATATCCGTCGGAACAGCGCGTGTTGTCCTGGGGCGTGTCGCCGCACCATCCATCGCCGTCGAATCCGAACGATGCGCCGGACGTCTCGTGTAGGCGCGCGAGCGCCGCGCCGGCGTGCTCCCAATCGGAGCTTCGCGGCTGGCCGGAGCCTAGATCTTCGATTGCGATGATGTCGTCGCCGACGAGATGAATCTCGGGCACGCGCAAGGTTCCGGTCGCGCGCAACGCGTCGAGCCCGCGCGCCTCGGCCGCGAAGAAACCGGCCGGCGCACGCCGCCTCACCTTGACGACGCAGCGCTTTCCGTCCTGGCCGGTGACGCGGTGAAGCCCGTCGCCAAGTCCGCCGGGGAGGTCGGCGATATTCATGATGAAGGTTGTCTCGACAGCCGCCGCCCCGTATCATGCGCGCCCGCTCTGGAGAGGTGGCAGAGTGGTCGAATGCGCCGGATTCGAAATCCGGTTTACGGTTTTACCGTAACGTGGGTTCGAATCCCACCCTCTCCGCCATCGACCTGTCCGATCAGAGACAGAGACTCGATAGTCATCGCAAATCGCGCCCTTGTGGCGCGATTTTGCGTTTGGGTTCCGGACTGCTCCGCGGGCATAACCCGACCATCGCTCGATTTCGAGCAGAAGTTTCCGGCCCGGAATTGCGCAAGTTCGGAGTCCGCGTCGAGCCATTCTGGATTGTTAAGCGGTTAGTCTGGGTCTCCCCGCCTGAGCGTGGAGACTTGAGCCGTCCGCATCGGGCCCGGCGGCTTGCAGAATGTCCACATCGCCGGCAGGCTCGAACTGTTCGCGATTCTGATCCTGCCGTTCGTCATGTCGACTTCGTAGATCGACGTAGGTGAGAGATGAGTAGACGTTTGATCCTCATTGGCGCCTTCTTTCTGGTTTTTCTCGGATGGCTCTTTGCAAGCGGCCTGCGAACGGACGATGTCGCGAACGCACCCGCGGCAAATGAGCTGAGCGCGCCCAAAGTTGTCCGGCCTATTCCCGCGGAGTCAGTCGGAAAGTACGCAAAGGCGCTGCCGCGTGATACGGCGCATCCCAGCGACTCTGCCGAATACAAGATCGATGTGCCATTCACGGACCCGGGGCAGATCATTAAACAGGTGAAATCTGATGCCGAGAAAGGCGTGCCGGGCGCTATGGTCGCATTGGGGACCGCACTTCACACGTGCTCAACGGCGACCTCGGAAACAGATGATGAGATCGTGGAACGCGCCGCTAAGCAAATTAGTGGCATCGAGGCCAAGATCGCTGATTCGAAGTTGCCTATACAGGGCAACACACAGGCCATTGTGAGTTTCTTCGCTCAAAACCAAAAAAAGATTAGAGACTCGTGCAAAGACATTGCAGCTGACGACGTCAAGGATTGGCACGATTGGCTGAAAAGGGCGGCCCGGTCCGGCGACGCGGGCGCGCGCGAAGCGCTCGCCGCAACTCTGGATGATGCATATCCTGAAGCCACACGCCTTGAACACTATGAGGAATATATAAATGAGCGGGACGATGACTTCAACGCGCTCTTGGACGAAGTAGGCGCCGGCAATTGCGGCGATTCGATCCTCAATCGCTTTAGAGAGGTATCGCCTGACGCCACATCAAACTATATTTTTCAAAGTTTGTTGCTCCAGCGTGGAATAGATGCGTTGCCGAGAGGAGACTGGAGTGCCGAGGCGAATCAAGCGGAGTTCGACGTGCTGCAAACGGCTAAAGCTGAGTTAGCCGCGCGAGTTCCGCCGGGACAGTTAGCTCAGGCCGACGCAACGATCAATTACCTAAAGACCAATTTCTGTGATTGAGGGACCCTGCAGGCTCGAGGCAGGCTCGAACCGTCCTTCTTGATGAGGAAATCCCCGTGCACAGAGTGCTTAGTGCTGTTGCGATTCTGGTCGCAACAGTAGTCAGCGGATGCTCCATACCTACTCGCTCTATCGACAGGGATGGCGTCCTTCGCATCGTGGTCTCGCCGCACTCCTACGACGTGGGTGACCGCCACTACCTCATTGCGGGGTTCGTGGAGATTGCGATTGGCCGGCTTGACACATCAACGGTCAAGCGAGTCGACATCTACATATCGAAGGACGAATCCGACCCGTATCCACTCTCGCCTTTATATCGCGCGCTGGGAAAGAAGAAGATCCCGTATAACTGCTACCGATGGACGCCAGATAAGCCCGAGACGGCAAACGATTCGCACGGATGCCCTCTAGCGACGGTCGCGATCTAATTGATTGACGTGCAGCGCCGCATTCCCGCGCTTGGACATGCCCCTGGCGCGCGCGCGATCGACGAGCAGGCACCGCATCATGTTCGCCGAGACCGCGAAGAAGTGCGCGCGGTCCCGCCAGCTCACGGCACAACCATGTAGCCACGCACGAGGCCGTCGCGCCCATGCTCGTTGGCCTCGTGCTTTCCTTGATGTCGATCGAGCCAATTAGAGCGAACTAATGCAGGTCGATTGCGTGTTGGTCAGCGAGAGGAAGCCCGCCAAGCCCGTTCCGCACGTACCACCGGTGAGATAGAACGATGCCGATGCGCTTGCCGTGCAGTTGCTTGGGCCGACGCTGGTGTAAGAGTTCTTTTGCCAGTCAGCGATGGCTGTTGGGACGACGATGCCGTAACCGGTCGACGCACTTCCGCTAGTGACTATGTCGATCGGCGAACCCGCAAACGGCGTGATAATCGATTCATTGTAGTAGTTGATGCCTGTCAGATACGGCGGAGGCGGTGCGACACCGTCGGCTGATGTATTCGTGCGCGAGATTGCTGTTGCCCCGTCCTTGCCAACGGCGATCTGCGCGTCGAGATCGTAGTGGTAGCGTCCACAGATGATTCCCGAGTTGACGCTGTCGATCTGGACCGGCGCTGTCGCGGACCGCGGGATCGATTGCAATTTCTCCTTCAGCTTCGCCAGCGCATCGACTTCATCCGTGGTCGCATGACCATTCGCTACGACATTCGAAAGTTTCCCAATCTCGGCGGAGACCAGAGAGCGCTCGTATTTGGCACCGACGTCGCCCCACGACAGGCGCGTCGTAGATCCGTCAAAATTCATCTTCTGATACACGTTCTCTGCGAGCCGGGTCCAGCTTGCGTCTGATGTCAGGGGCGGCTCTGCAGCGTAGGCACTTGCTGCAATACCTGAGGCGGCGACGAGCGCCGCAATTCGGCGATACGAAGACATGGCTTTGTCCCTCTCTGTGTAGCAGTTGGATGGACAGCCTGATGGCTGGCGAGGGGATATCTCGCCCGAATATCATTTCGCTCCGCTGTGACAGTTTGCGTGACGCGGACGACCCTTTTGTGCAAAGAACCCTGCAACTTCTTACAGGTTGCTATTTTGATACTCGTGGAGTTTGCTGGCCGGCGGCGATCTCGGGACTTTGCTTGTCCGCTCGATCGCATTGCGTGATCACAGCCGGACCCTTGCCGATCCCTATTCGATCCTCGACGATCGTTGGCGGCTGTACTATGAGCATCTTATGGCGACCTCGGGAGTAGCGATGATTTTGAAGTTGCTCGTCTCTACGCTGACCATGTTCTCACTACAATCCTCGACTACCCATGCCGTTGACGGGGATGTCTCTTTGTCGGTTGAGTGCGAAAACATCCCGTCCGATCAGCAGGCGGTTGTTCCTGTGAATCAACGTCTGCTTGCCAATGGTCCGCCGGCAATGTGCCTCGACAAGACGACAACGCTTTCCGGACTCTCAATTCAGAAAGCAAGCGTTACTCACGAAGGGCTCAAGACTGGCGCGTGGGTTGTCGTGACATTCGCGGCGCCCAATGAGCATGCTTTGCAGTTGTTCCAGAAGGCGCACCTATTTCACACCGTA
>Ga0070668_100004609_pt1 | contig 10209 bp, 9 predicted proteins | sample KBSS43metaG_FD_64661 | JGI IMG/M metagenome (GOLD analysis project Ga0070668, IMG submission 64661) | Switchgrass rhizosphere microbial communities from Kellogg Biological Station, Michigan, USA - KBS S4-3 metaG | ecosystem: Host-associated > Plants > Roots > Rhizosphere > Soil ... | reverse complement strand
GGCAGGGGGTGCCACCCGAGCGGATCATCCGGATGTTCGAGCGGCGGGATTGGCGTGCTGGTCTGGGTCCTCGGATCATGCCGCCCGTCGGGAAAGAGCGAGGACGAGCCCGGCCGGAAGCCCGAGCAGATCCCCTCCATCCGATCGGTCCGCTCACGGATCATCTGGGCCTGCCAGTCGGGCGTCCAGCGCGTCCAGGCCCAGCCGGCGACGAGGCTGGTTCCGGGGAAGTCGTCGAGCAGCAGATGCAGCGGCGTGGCGCCGGCCGCCTCCTGCGGCAGCAGCCGGGCGATCTCCTGGCGCAGGCGCCCGCCGCCGCGGGCGCCGAGCAACTGGCGCACCTGGGCGTCGCATCGGCTGGCGTCTATCGCCAGGATCTCCCGCTGCGGGCTGGCCGTCACCCGCAGCCAGTCCTCGCCCAGCACCGCCGGCTCGCCGTTCGCCGGCGTGAACAGGTCGCGGGCGCGGCCCTGGAACCGCGTCGGCTCGCCGCGCCCCTGCGGCCAGTCGGCGTCCAGGCTCGACGTGCGCCGGATCGAGTTCGGGCGGCGGAGCGGCGCAGGGCCGGCGGGAGCGGCGGGCGCAGTGGCGTTGGTCATGCGCGTCTCTTCTTTCCCACCTGCGGCGACGCTCACAGCCCGGCGGCGAGGGCGATGCGCATCAGTTCGGAGATGTTCCGCGCCGCCGTCTTGGCCATCAAGTTCGCCCGATACACCTCCACCGTGCGCGGGCTGATGTCGAGCTCGTAGGCGATCACCTTGTTGGGCTTGCCGGCCACGACGCCGGCCAGCACCTCGCGCTCGCGCGGGGACAGCTGCGACAGCCGCTGCTCGGCCTCGCGCCGGGCCTCGTCCCCCCCGGTGGTGCGATGGGCCAGCGCCGCGCGGACGGCCTCCAGCAGCGCCTCGTCGGAGAAGGGCTTTTCGATGAAGTCGACGACGCCGGCCTTCATCGCCTCCACCGCCATGGGCACGTCTCCGTGGCCGGTCATCATCACCACCGGCGCGTCGATCCCGTCGGCCTTGAGCCCGCGGATCAGCTCCAGTCCCGTCAGGCCGGGCATGCGGATGTCGGTGAGGATGCAGCCGCCCGACAGGTCCGGAAGGTCGGCGAGGAAGGCCGTGGCGGAGTCGTAGACCCTGGCGTTCAGGCCATGGACGTCCAGCAGGAAGGCGAGGGAGTCCCGCATCGCCTCGTCGTCGTCGATCACATAGACGGTCTTGTCAGGCACCGGCGGCCTCCTTGCCCGCGAGCGGCAGGGTGAAGTTGAAGGTGGCGCCGCCCTGGGGATTGCGGTCCACCCAGATGCGCCCGCCCTGCGCCTCGATGATCGTGCGGCAGATCGAGAGCCCCACACCCATGCCATGCGGCTTGCTGGTGACAAAGGGCTGGAAGAGGCGGTCGGCGACCTCGGGACTGACGCCCGGTCCGGTGTCGGCGATGGAGATCAAGGCCGCCTCGTCCGGCCCGGACGAGACGGTGATGGTCAGGTCGCGCCGCTCGCTCTTCTCCATGGCCTCGATGGCGTTGCGGATGAGGTTCAGCGCCACCTGCTGCACCTGCACCTTGTCCACCACGACAGCGCCGACGTTGCGGGCGAAGCGAAGCGCCACGCGCACGCCCTGTTCCTTGGCGCCGACCAGGGCGAGCGCGCTGGCCTCCTCCATCAGCGTGGCCGGGTCCTCCAGGGTGTGCTCGCTCTCACCCTTGGCGACGAACTGGCGCAGCCTCTTGATGATGTCGCCGGCCCGCAGGGCCTGTTCGCTGGCCCGCTCGAGCGCGCCGCGCAGCCGGCCCAGGTCCGGCTGGCGCGCCTCGAGCAGCGTCACCGACCCCTTCATGTAGTTGGCGATGGCCGACAGCGGCTGGTTCAGCTCGTGCGCCAGTGACGAGGCCATCTCGCCCATGGCTGTCAGGCGCGAGACGTGGACCAGCTCGGACTGCAGCTGCTGCAGCCGCCGCTCCTTGTCTCGGGTCTCCGTCAGGTCGCGCACGAAGCCGGTGAAGAACCGCTCCCGCCCGACGCGGGCCTCGCCGACCGCCAGCTCCATCGGGAATGTGGATCCGTCCTTGCGCTCGCCGACGACGATGCGGCCGACGCCGATGATCCGCCGCTCGCCGGTGTCCATGTAACGCTCCAGGTAGCGGTCATGCTCCTCGCGGAACGGCGTCGGCATCAGGACGCTGACATTGCGGCCGATCGCCTCCTCCGGTGTCCAGCCGAACAGCCGCACGGCCGCGGCGCTGAACGACTGGATGACGCCGTCGGGATTGATGACGATCATCGCCTCCGGAACCGTATCGAGGATCGAGCGGAGCTGCGCCTCCTGAGCGGCGGCCTCGCGGCTGTTGCGGAGCAGCCGCTCGCCGACGAGGGCGATGACCGGCCCCAGCATGACGAAGCAGGCCGCCTCGGTCAGGTTGGCCGGCGTGTCGATCAGCGACCGGCCGAGGAACAGCGCGCTGACGCCCACGCAGAGCGCCGTGGCCAGCAGGGCGGGGCCGGCGCCGCCGAGGCCGGCGGCGAGCAGGACCACGGGCACGTACAGGACGAAGAACGCGCGATCCTCGAGATAGGGCGCGAACAGCCAGCGCAGCAGCAGCGCTATCGCCGCCGCCGCCACGGCGGCCGCGTACCCCCTGAATGCGAACGCCGCGGAGCGGAGGGTGGCGCGCGGCCCGGGAGGTTGAGCCGAGGATTCGACCATCCACGGCAGTCTAGCTTCGAGCGGCGCTTCAACTCCAGGGCCCATCGCCGGAGCGGGGCGGGGGCCTAGCTGACGACGCGTTGCGCCAGAGCCGCCGGCCGCCGGATGCGAAAGCGGCGGCATCCCGAGAACTCCACCAGCCCCTCGGCCTGCAGCTGGGTCAGCATCCGCGAGACGGTCTCGATGGTCAGCCCCAGGTAGTCGGCCATGTCCTGGCGCCCCATCGGCAGAAAGGTCGTCTCGCCGCCGAGGCGGTCGGCGATGTCGAGCAGGAAGCTGGCGACCTTCTCGCAGGCGGTCTTGCGGCCGAGCAGCAGAAGATGCTCCTGCGTCCGCTCCAGCGCCACAGCCGTCGCATCCCAGATCGCCCGTTCGAGGCGCCGGCCGTCCTCCCCGTAGTGCCTTAGCGCCGCGCGCTTGACGACCAGGATCTCGCATTCGCTCAGCGCCTCGGCGGAGAAGCGATGCTCCGCCCAGCACTCGATGCCGAAGAGGTCGCCGGGATAGTAGAAGGCGCCGATCTGGCGGCGCCCGTCGCTCATCAGCCGGGTGGTCCGGACCGCGCCGGCGACCACTTGGTAGACGAGGTCGGCATCCTCGCCCTGGGCGTAGATCTCTTCCCCGACGGCGAAGGGCATCCGCACCCCCAGCGCCCCGAAGCCTTCGGCGGGCCCGGAACGGTCGAGATCGAAACCCTGCAGCAACATCGGCTGTCTCCCTTGCGACGCTGCAAGGGATAGGCGGCGCGTCGGAAAGCCGAAATTCGGGAGCGCCGCTTAGGGAGCCGCCCCTAGGGGTTTCTACGGAGGCCGGCGGCCGCCACGTTGGGGAAGGCGGAGCGCAGCCGAGCGCGGACATGGTCCAGCATGTCCTGGGCGGGCTCCTCCTGCAGGTTCGAGACGACCCCGCCGAGGTGAATGTGGTCGATCACCTTCAGGCCGCAGACGCCCGCCAGGTGCATGTCGAAGCCGCCGATCAGGGTCTTCAGCGCGCCGGTGGCGTCGACCCATTCGTCCGGCGCCCCGGACGTGGAGAAGCTCATCAGCGTGCGGCCTCCCAGCAGCGGCTGCGTGCCGCCGAAGCCGGGCGCATAGCCGAACTTCAGGCCGAAGACGCGGTCGACGTAGCCCTTCAGCATCGCCGGCGGCGCGTTGAACCAAAACGGATAGACGAAGATGAAGCTGTCCACGTCCGCCAGCCGAGCGCGTTCAGCGGCGACGTCCGGCCCCGGGCGGAAGCCCTGGTCGCTGGGCAGCTCCTCGGCCTTCAGGCGCGGGTCGAAGCCCATGCCGTAGAGGTCGTGCAGCTCCGCCTGATGCCCGAGGGCGTCGAGCGTCTCGACGCAGGTCCGCGCGATGGAGGCGCAGAAGCTCGACGACTTCGGATGTGCGAGGATGACGGCGTGCTTCATGGGACAGGTTCCGTTGCGGCCGGACCTTCCGGCGGACGGATCGCTGATATCGCCGCGTGGCGTTCCGAGCTTTGATCTCGATCATGTCGTCCGCCTCGTCGATTGCTTCAATGTCGAAGCAGATCCGGCGTTGTTGCAAGAAATTATCACCTATGCTCGGCGAACAAGTTCGTCCAATTCATCATCAAGGCAGATTTGTCTTGAAAACAGGCCGGTAAAGGCTGGGGCCGACCTGCGCCAATCGGCCACAGAGCCCGATTAGGATGTCTTCATTGCAACGTCGCAATAGTTCTGGCGCGTTCAATCTAGGATTCTTCTCATTGGGACGGTTTCTCGCGATCTGCGGCCTAGGGACGTTGGCGGCCGCCTTGTCGATCGTGTCCGTCTCCGCCGCGGGCACGACCGCCGCTTCACGCCAGACGGACGCGACGTCGCCGCTGGCTGCGTTCCGTCGACCGGCGCAAGCGCCGCACCCGACCGAGAATGTGACAACCAGGGCCCGGGCTGAGCTCGGTGAGGCGCTGTTCTTCGATCCGCGACTGTCGTCGTCCGGCCAGATGTCGTGCGCCGCCTGCCACGAGCCCTCGCTGGGGTGGCAGGACGGACGTCCCAGGGGCGTGGGGAGCGGCGGCGTCACGCTCGCCCGGCGCACGCCGACGCTCGTCGATGTCGCCTGGGTCGAGCCGCTCTTCTGGGACGGCCGCGCCGCGACGCTCGAGGAGCAGGCGAAAGGGCCGCTCGCGTCGGAGCACGAGATGAACATGCCGCTCGACCGCGTCGTGGAGACCGTGGCGGCCACGCCCCGATACGTGGCGGCGTTCCGTACGGCCTATCCCGGCGCGCCGCTGACCATCGACACCGTCACCAAGGCGATCGCGGCCTACGAGCGGACGCTCGTCTCCGGCGAGGCGCCCTTCGATCGTTGGGCGGCGGGCGACGAGACTGCGGTCTCGGAACCGGCGAAGCGCGGGTTCGCCCTGTACGCCGGCAAGGCGCGGTGCGTGAGCTGCCACTCCGGCTGGCGCTTCACCGACGACGGCTTCCGCGACATCGGCCTGGCGAGCCCTGATGTCGGCCGGGGCGAGATCGTGCCCGGCGTGCCGCTTCTGCAGCATGCCTTCAAGACACCCACGTTGCGCAACGTCGCCGAGCGCGCGCCCTACATGCACGACGGGTCGCTGCCGACCCTCGAGGCGGTGGTCGACCACTACGATAGCGGCTTCGTGCGGCGGCCGTCGCTGGCGCCGCAGATGACGCCGCTGCGGCTCACGGCGTCGGAGCGCGCCGATCTGGTGGCCTTCATGCGGACGCTCAGCAGTGATCGCCGCGCGCCCGTGGCTCAGGCCCGTTTGGAGGGGAACGACAGATGAAGCGCATCCTGTTCGCCGCCGCGGCGGGCGCGGCCGTCTCGGGCGCCTGTTACGCCGCGGTCGTCCACACCGTCGATCAGCGCGGGCTCGCCTTCAGCGTCGCGCGCATGACGATCAGGAAGGGCGAGGTCGTCCGCTTCAGCAATCACGACGCCACGCCCCACAACATCCTGATCAGCGCCGGCGGCAAGCTCATCAACAGTGGGCTCCAGCAGCCCGGCGTCGACTTCAAGGCCCCGTTCGCCAGGTCGGGCGCCTATCAGGTGACCTGCGGCATCCATCCGAAGATGAAGATGGAGGTGGTCGTCGAATGACCGCCGCACCGGACATCCCGCCGCCACGGCACGGCCCGCGCTACTCGCGCGGCTTCCAGCTCCTGCATTGGAGCCTCGCGCTGCTCGTGGCGGCGCAGCTCGTGCTCCTCGTCGTCCTGAGCCAGCTGCAGTCGCTGGAGTTCGCCCAGGTCGTGCTGTCCGCGCACCGCCAGTGCGGGACGGCGGTGCTGGCGCTGGTGATCGTGCGCCTGGCGATGGGCGTGCGGCGGCGACCGCCGCCGCTTGCGGGCTCGCCGGCCTGGCAGGCGACGATGGCGCGCCTCCTGCACGACATGATGCTGCTGGCGCTGCTGATTCAACCGCTGCTCGGCTTCCTGCAGTCGTGGTCGCGCGGCGACGAGGTCGTGCTTCTCGGTCTGCTGAAGATCCCGGTCCTGCTGCAGCTCTCCACCGAGCAGGGCGCCTGGATCGGCCAGGTCCACCGCTGGATAGCCTACGGCCTCCTCACCGCCGTGGCGGCGCACGTGGGGGCCATCGTGTTCAACCGCCTGGTCCGCGGGTCCTCCGGCGTCGAGCGGATGCTGGCGGCGCCTGCGCCGAACCGGCTCGTGAACCGCATGCCGATCGGGCTCCAGCTCGCCCTGGTGTGCGGGAGCATCCTGGCTCTGACGACCGCCGCCGGCCTGTACAACGCCCACGTCTACACGCGCTACGACAGCCTGCGCAGCCAGCTCACGGAGACCACGCTCAGCCATCTCGACGACCTGCGCGCCGCGCAATTTGCGTTGGCGGCGTCGGCGGGGCAGGGGGCCGGCGCGGCGGGCGACGTCGTCGCCAGCCTGCGCGACCTCGATGGCGGCCTCGAGGACGCCGATGCGAGCCGCGCGCTCGCCGCGGCGCAGTCGGCGCTGAATCGGCTGGGACGCGACCCCGCCGCGCTCGGCGCGGCGCAACAGGCGCTGCAGGCGGCGATCGACGCCCAGGCCGCCGCCGCGTTCCAGCAGGGGCTCGAGATCAAGGCGTTCGCCGCCCGTGGCCACGACCTCCTCCTGCTGACGTTGGCGCCGACGGTCCTGATCGCCGGCCTGCTGTCGTTCCTGCTCTCGCGTAGCCTGCTGGCCGCTGTGGGCCAGGCGCGCGCGATGGTGCGCGCCGTCGGCGCTGCGGCCGAGACCGACGCCATCGCCGTGACGGGCGGCGGCGAGTTCGCCCGGCTGATGCGTGACATCGTCACCATGCGCGCCGCCGTACAGGTGCGCGAGCAAGCCAGCGCCGCCCATCGGGTTGAACAGCAGGTGGCGCTGGAGACTCTCCGTCATCGGAAGCGGGAGGCCCAGGCTGAAGCCCGGCGCGAGGCCGCGGCGCGGCTGCAGGCCGAGTCGGTCAGCCGCGCGAAGAGCGAGTTTCTCGCGAACGTCAGCCATGAAATCCGCACGCCGCTGAACGGCGTGCTGGGCATGGCCCAGGCCATCGCGGGCGACCGGCTGTCCTGCCGGCAGCGCGAGCGCCTGGGCATCGTGCGCCAGTCGGGGGAGACGTTGCTGTCCCTGCTCAACGACCTTCTGGACCTGTCGAAGATCGAGGCCGGCAAGCTGGAGTTGGAGCGGATCCCGTTCGACATCGCCGACACGGTGCGCGGCGCGTGCGCCGCCATTCAGGTCGGCGCCGAGCTCAAGGGCGTCGCCTTCGAGGTGCGGCTGGCCGGCGAGCTGGGCCATGCCCGCGGCGATCCGACCCGGCTGCGCCAGGTGATCATGAACCTCGCGTCCAATGCCCTGAAGTTCACGGACCTCGGACGGATCGAGGTCGCGGTGGTCAGGTCGGACGATCACGTCGCCTTCTCCGTGACCGACACCGGCGTGGGCATCGCGCCCGGGATCGCCAAGACCATGTTCGAGAAGTTCGTCCAGGCGGACGCCTCGACGACGCGCCGCTATGGCGGAACGGGATTGGGATTGGCGATCAGCCGCGATCTGGTCGAGTTGATGGGGGGGCAGGTTTCTGTGGAAAGCGCGCCGGGCGAAGGCTCGGTGTTCAGCTTCACCCTGCCGATGCCGCGGGTCGAGACCCCGCCGGCGTCGTCGCCGGCCGCCGAGGCCGCGCCCGCCGGACCTCCGGCGCTGCGGATCCTCGCCGCCGAGGACAACGCCATCAACCGGACCGTGCTGAAGACGCTGCTTGGGCAGGCCGGTCTCGAGGTGGCCATCGTCGATAACGGCGCCGAGGCCGTCGAGGCCTGGCGGCGGGAGGCCTGGGACGTGATCCTGATGGACATCCAGATGCCGGTCATGGACGGCCTGACCGCCACCTCCGCCATTCGCCGGTGCGAGCGCGAGACGGGCCGGGACCGCACGCCGATCGTGGCGCTCACCGCCAACGTCATGGTCCAGCAGGCGTCCGAATACATGGCCAGCGGCATGGACGCCGTCGTGGCCAAGCCGATCAAGATCGAAACGCTGTTCCGGACTCTGGAGAGCGTGCTCTCGGCAAGCGATTCGGCGGCGGCCTGACTGGCCTCAGCGCCCCTCCAGGCTGTTCATGTAGGCGACGATGTCGGCCACCTCGTCCGAATGCACGTTGATCGCCGGCATCGCATAGTGGCCGGTCTCGGCGATCTCGGCCAGCCGGCGCGCCAGGGTGAGCTGGACGAACTGCCCGCTCAGCGCGCGGAACGGCGGGGCGCGACGATCCGGGCTCGTCCCGTCCGCCTCCACCGCATGGCAGGCGGCGCAGAGCTGGCGGGCGAGCACGTGACCGCGCGTCCGGGCCGCGGAGAGCGGATCGGGCGGCGCATCGACCGGCGGGGCGCCTGAGAACGCGACGGCGAGGGCCAACAGCCTGAGCAACATGCGGAAGCCTCCTGGGTCCCAATCGGCCGCGCTCGGCGTGGAGCGCCGGCGACGTCGGCAGGTCGCCACAGGGCCGATGGCGGGGCGTTGATCTGCGTCAAGGTCCCGGAGCGGCGGAGAGCGCAATCGGGACGAGCCAATTCCAGCCAGGGTCGGAGCCATGACTCAAGCCTCGGAGGCGCGCCTACGTCCGATGTGCGCGGTGTTCCACGCCTGTTTCGCCCCGTCGGCCGCGCGGCGCGCCTGGGCGTTGTGATGGGCCGGCGCATCCTGCTCCTCAACGGCCATCCCGACCCGGCGGAAACGCGGTTCGCGGCGGCCATCGCCTGCGCCTACGTGCGCGGCGCGAGCCAGGCGGGACATCAGTTGCGGCGCATCGACGTGGGCGCGCTGGATTTTCCGATGATCCGCTCGGCCAGCGACTTCATCGAGGGCGACCTGCCCGCGGCGATCCGCGACGCCCAGCGGGCGGTCGCTTGGGCGGATCACCTCGTCATGATCTATCCGCTCTGGCTCGGCGGACCGCCTGCGGTCCTGAAGGGCTTCTTCGAACAGGTGTTCCGCTATGGCTTCGCCCTCAGCCGCCCCGGCGAGTCGCTTAAGCCGCTGCTCCGGGGCCGCTCGGCGCGGCTGATCGTGACCATGGGCATGCCCGCGCCGGTGTTCCGCTGGGTGTTCGACGCCGCCGGGCTGCGCAGCCTGGCGCGGGGCCTTCTGTGGATCAGCGGCGTCTCGCCGGTGCGCCAGACGGTGATCGGCGGCGTGGAAGCCTCCGCCGCGCACCGGGCCGCCATACTGCGCCGCGTGGAGCGGATGGGCGCGCGAGGCCGATAGATCCGCGGGCGGATCCAGCCTTTCGCCCTGGCGCTGCGCATACAAAGCGCGGTTCGGGCGTTGTCATGGGAAGGCCATTCCCGGCCCGGCGGATCGCACAGCGCGATCTGATATGACGGAGGCTCAGCTCGATGGCGTCACCTGCCGCGGCTTGGATGGGACGTCCGGACGCCCATTTTATCCCGTAAAGCAGTGCTGCGGGCGCAAGCCTCGCATTTCGTCCGTCAAATGCGAATTGACGATCCGTCAGTTATAGGATATGCCGATCCGGAAACCTGGGAGCCCCCCGGGAGGAGGAGATCCATGAAGACCGAGGACATGATCATCGTCAGCGTCGACGATCACATCGTCGAGCCGCCGGACATGTTCGAACAGCATGTGCCGGCCTCGCTGAAGGACAAGGCGCCGAAGTACGTGATCCAGGCCAACGGCGACGGCTACTGGTGCTTCGAGGACCGCAAGGTGTCGAACATCGGCCTGAACGCCGTGGTCGGCCGTCCGCGCAGCGAATACGGCATGGAGCCGACCGCCATCTCGCAGATGCGCGAGGGTTCCTACAACGTCCACAAGCGCATCGAGGACATGAACGTCAACGGCTTGCTGGGCTCGCTGAACTTCGGCACGTTCGTCGGCTTCGACGGCGGCTTCTTCCGCGACGCCAAGGACAAGAACCTCGCCCACACGATGGTGCAGGCCTACAACGACTGGCACATCGACGAGTGGTGCGGCGCCTATCCCGGCCGCTTCATCCCGATGGCCATC
>Ga0070668_100004601_pt1 | contig 10217 bp, 8 predicted proteins | sample KBSS43metaG_FD_64661 | JGI IMG/M metagenome (GOLD analysis project Ga0070668, IMG submission 64661) | Switchgrass rhizosphere microbial communities from Kellogg Biological Station, Michigan, USA - KBS S4-3 metaG | ecosystem: Host-associated > Plants > Roots > Rhizosphere > Soil ... | reverse complement strand
TTGATTAACGGGACGGCCAGTATGTGGGGGCCTCCCGCGCCGGCGCAAGCCCGCGCAACCCTTCCGGGATCACAGGCCCGTCAGCGGCGAAAATCAGGGCAGTGGAGGCCTCACGCCGGCGCCGGCGCCGGGACCGGGGCTGCGGGGGCGGGGTCGGTCAGGGCCGAGTGGCGGCGAAGTTCGGTCACCGGCTGGGCGAGGCGGTCGAGGGCGGCGATCATCGCCTCGTAGCCGGCGCGGGCGGCGGGCTCGAAGGCCGACCAGTCACGGATTTCCACGCCTGTCACGTCGGGGGTCACCAGCACGTCGGTGGCTTCCCGCGCCGCGGCCAGGTCCCGGCCGCTGGAGACCGTCGCTGCGCGCATCAGCAGCGAGACGATCGGGGGGCCCTTGCGCCACTGGCCCGACATGATCCAGCGCCACACCGACTCCGGCCGGGCCACGTCCGCGGCGGTGATGCTGCGGCCGCGGGTCACGTCGATTCCGATGATCGGCCCCCGGTGACTCGTCCGCATGATGTCGGCGGGGAAGTTCTTCATCACCGCCCCGTCCACCAGCACGTTCTGCCCGTCGGTGGCCGGCGGCAGCACGCCGGGCAGCGCGATCGTGGCCCGCAGCGCGTCGCGCAGCCGCCCGCGCCGGTGCAGGTGGTAGGTGCCGGTGGTCAGGTTCGAGGAGACGCAGAAGAACGGCAGCCACAGATCGGAGATCTCGGTGTCCCCGAAGTGGTGCGCCAGCCGCTCGCCCACCTTGATCCCGTGGGTCATGGCCAGCAGGGGCAGGGCGATGTCGTCGAGCGGGCTGGTGTTCACGAACGCCTCGCGGATCCGCCGCTCCAGTTCCGCGTCGTCCCAGCCCATGGCGACGCCCGCCGCCACGATGGCGCCCATCGACGCCCCACCTACGAAGTCGATCGGCACCCCGCGTTCGCGCAGCGCCCGCACCGCGCCCACGTGCGCATAGGCCCGCGCGCCGCCGCCCGAGAGCACCAGGCCCACCGACTGGCTGGTCAGCACCCGGGCGACGCGGCGCACGTCGCCGGCGTCGTCCCGGCGGATCTGGAAGGTGCGGGCCGGCCGGGTCGCCTCGATCCAGGCCTCGGAGCCCCGCGGCCGGTCGCGCTTGGCCGGCTGCACCAGCATCAGGTCGACGAGTTGTTGCGCCTGCACCGAGGTGCGGGGGTATGCATGGGCCGTCGGGGGCGGCGCCCGGTCGCCGCGGCAGACCGGGAACAGCCGGTCCACCTGGCGCGCGACGATCTGGCGCCAGCCCAGGTCGCCCGCCTCGGCCACGTAGAGCACGAAGTCGTGGGCCCGTTCCACGTCGGAGAACCACTGGGTGGGCGCGTGCATCGCCTCCACCCCCACCACGGTGACCCCGTAGCCGAGCCGGCCCACCGCCCGGGCGATGCGATCCACCAGCGGGCGCACCACCATGCCCTCGCCTGCGGCCACGAAGCCGAACACCGAGGGCTCGCCCGGCCCACGGCCCTGGGCGTTCTGGCGGGTCCGCAGGATCATCAGCCGGGCGAGCTCGGTCATCACCCGCGTATCGGTCTCGCAGGCGTCGAAGAACGCCGCCCGCGGCAGGGCGAAGATTTCCGAATCGCGCAGCGCCACCACCTGGGCCGAGTGCGGCGCCCCGGCGATCATCGCCATCTCGCCCGCCGGCTCCCCCGGCCGGATCACCCCCAGGAACTGCGGTTCGTGGCCCTCCTCGATGCGGAACACGCCCAGGCGCCCGGCGCGCAGGAAATAGAGCTGGTCCGCCGGCTCGCCAGCTTCGAACAGCACCGATCCGCCCGGCAGCGAGAACCACGCTGCGTCCCCCTGAGCGCGCTCCTCCGTGAAGAGCTGCGCCAGGGCCGAATCGAGCGGTATGTCCGGCAGGCTGGTCACGGTGCAGGAAGCCTAGCGCCGGCCGGCGTCGGCGGCTATGGCATGCGCCATGCCCAGGATCACCACGGCGCTCGACATGGGGGGCGCGGCCTTCGCCGCCAATGCGAAGCTGAACCGCGCGCTGGCCGCACAGCTTCGCGAGCGGGCGGCGGAGGCTGGGTTGGGGGGTCCGCAGGAGTCGCGCCGGCGGCATGTGTCGCGCGGCAAGCTGCTGCCGCGGGATCGCGTGAACCGGCTGCTGGACCCGGGCTCGCCGTTCCTGGAGGTGGCGGCGCTGGCGGCGCACGGGATGCACGGGGGCGAGGCGCCGGGCGCGGGCCTGATCACCGGGATCGGCCGGGTGGCCGGACGCGAGGTGATGGTGACGGCCAACGACGCCACGGTGAAGGGCGGGGCCTATTTCCCGGAGACGGTCAAGAAGCACCTGCGGGCCCAGGAGATCGCCCTGCAAAACCGGCTGCCGAGCGTCTACCTGGTGGACTCGGGCGGCGCCAACCTGCCGCACCAGGCCGAGGTGTTCCCCGACCGCGAGCATTTCGGGCGGATCTTCTACAACCAGGCGCGGATGAGCGCCGAGGGGCTGGCGCAGGTGGCCTGCGTGATGGGCTCGTGCACGGCGGGGGGCGCCTATGTGCCCGCGATGAGCGACGAGACGGTGATCGTGCGCGGGCAGGGGACGATCTTCCTGGCCGGCCCGCCGTTGGTGAAGGCGGCCACCGGCGAGGTGATCAGCGCCGAGGACCTGGGGGGGGCCGACGTGCATGGCCGCCGGTCCGGGGTGGTCGACCACGTGGCGGCCGACGACGAGCAGGCGCTGGCGATCGTGCGCCGCATCGTGGGGCGGCTGAACGCGGTCAAGCGGGTGGAGCAGGACCTGGCCGAGCCGCGCCCGCCGGTCTACGACCCCGAGGAGCTCTACGGGATCATCCCGGCCGACGTGCGCGCGCCCTATGACGTGCGCGAGGTGATCGCCCGCATCGTGGACGGCTCGGAGCTGGACGAGTTCAAGGCGCTCTATGGGACCACCCTGGTCTGCGGCTTCGCCCGCATCTGGGGCTATCCGGTGGCGATCCTGGCCAACAACGGGGTGCTGTTCTCGGAGAGCGCCCTGAAGGGGGCCCACTTCATCGAGCTGGCCTGCAAGCGGAAGATCCCGCTGATCTTCCTGCAGAACATCTCGGGCTTCATGGTCGGCGGCAGGTACGAGGCCGGCGGCATCGCCAAGGACGGCGCCAAGCTGGTCACTGCGGTGGCCTCGGCCGAGGTCCCCAAGCTCACCGTGCTGATCGGCGGCTCGTTCGGGGCCGGCAACTACGGCATGTGCGGGCGGGCCTATTCCCCCCGCTTCCTGTGGACCTGGCCCAACAGCCGGATCAGCGTGATGGGCGGCGAACAGGCGGCGTCCGTGCTGGCCACTGTGCGGCGGGACGCCCTGGAGGCCCGCGGCGAGAACTGGTCGGCCGACGCCGAGGAGGCCTTCAAGGCCCCGGTGCGCGAGCGCTACGAGCGCGAGGGCGATCCCTACTTCGCCACCGCCCGGCTTTGGGACGACGGCGTCATCGACCCGGCCCAGACCCGCGACGTGCTGGGCCTGTCCCTGTCCGCCGCCCTGAACGCTCCGATCCCGGACACCCGCTTCGGCGTCTTCAGGATGTGAGCGAAGAGGAGCTGAACATGCCCAACCCCATCGTCGATCCCCTGGTCGACGGCCATGACGAGAGCCTCGACACCGAATACGTGCTGGTGGACGCCACGCCGGAAGGCGTCGCCACGGTCATCCTCAACCGGCCGGACAAGAAGAACGCCTTCAACTTCGAGATGATCGAGCAACTCTCCGAGGCGTTCGAGACCCTGCACGGCGCCGAGGGCGTCCGCGTGGTGTTCGTGCGCGCCGCGGGCGGCGCGTTCAGCGCCGGCGCCGACCTGGAGTGGATGGCCGAGGCGGCGGACCTCACCGAGGCTGACAACCGCGCGGACGCGCTGGGGCTGGCGGTGATGATCAAGCGGCTCTGGGACCTGCCGGCCCTCACCGTCGCCCTGGTGGAGGGCCCGGCCCTCGGCGGCGGCGCGGGCCTGGTCGCGGCCTGCGACATGGCGATCGCCGTCGAGGGGGCGAGGTTCGGGTTTTCGGAGGTCAAGCTCGGCCTGCTTCCGGCAGTGATCAGCCCCTATGTGGTCAACGCCATCGGCCCGCGGGCGTCCCGGCGGCTGTTCGCCACCGGGCGGGCGTTCGACGCCGCCGAGGCCAACCGGCTCGGCCTGGTGGACGAGGTGGTGGCCGACGCCGCCGGTCTGGAGGCCGCCGCGACGCGGATCGCCGACGAGATGCGGGCCTGCGCCCCCGGCGCCGTCGCCGACTGCAAGGCCCTGGTCGCCGACGTCTTCGGCCGCGAGATCGACCACGGCCTGATGGACGAGACCGCCCGCCGCATCGCCCGCGCGCGGATGAGCGAGGAGGGGCGCGAGGGCGTCCGGGCGTTCCTCGCCCGCACCCGGCCGAGCTGGACCGAAGGATGATCGAGAGCCTGCTGGTCGCCAACCGGGGCGAGATCGCCCGGCGGATCTTCCGCACGGCGCGGCGGCTGGGGATTTCGACGGTGGCGGTCTATTCGGAGGCCGACGCCGGGGCCGCGCATGTGCGCGAGGCCGACCGGGCGGTGGCCATCGGCCCGGCTCCGGCCCAGCAGAGCTATTTGGACGGGGCCAGGGTGATCGCGGCGGCCAAGGCGGCGGGGGCGACGGCGATCCATCCCGGATACGGCTTCCTGTCGGAGAACGCCGCCTTCGCCGAGGCGGTGGCGGCCGCGGGCCTGGTCTGGGTCGGCCCGCCGCCGGCGGCGATCCGGGCCATGGGGCTGAAGGACGCCGCCAAGGCGCTGATGGCCAAGGCCGGGGTGCCGGTCACCCCGGGCTACCTGGGCGAGGAGCAGCACCCGACCCGGCTGCTGGCCGAGGCCGGGCGCATCGGCTATCCGGTGCTGATCAAGGCGGTGGCCGGCGGCGGCGGCAAGGGCATGCGCCGGGTGGACCGGGCCGAGGACTTCGCCGAGGCGCTGGCCGGGGCCAGGCGCGAGGCGGCCGCGGCGTTCGGCGACGAACGCGTGCTCCTGGAGACCTGGGTCAAACGCCCGCGCCACATCGAGGTGCAGGTGTTCGCCGACGCCCATGGGAGTGTGGTCCACCTCTACGAGCGCGACTGCTCGTTGCAGCGGCGCCACCAGAAGGTCATCGAGGAGGCGCCGGCGCCGGGCCTGGACGAGGTTACGCGCGCGGCGGTCTGCGCCGCGGCGGTGAAGGCCGCCCGGGCGGTGAACTATGTGGGCGCCGGCACCGTGGAGTTCATCGCCGACGCCACCCAGGGCCTCAGGTCCGACCGCATCTGGTTCATGGAGATGAACACCCGCCTGCAGGTGGAGCATCCGGTCACCGAGGCGGTCACCGGCCTCGATCTGGTGGAATGGCAGCTGCGGGTGGCGGCCGGCGAGCCGCTGCCGCTGAGCCAACAGCAGATCACGCTCACCGGCCATGCGGTGGAGGCCCGGCTCTACGCCGAGAACCCCGCCCAGGGGTTCCTGCCGTCGGTGGGGACCCTGGCCCATTTCCGGCTGCCGCATGAGGTGCGCGTCGACTCCGGTTTCGAGGCCGGCGATGCGGTGAGCCCCTACTACGACCCGATGCTGGCCAAGCTGGTGGCCCACGCCGCCAGCCGCGAGGCGGCGGTGGCCGCGCTGGCCCAGGCCTGCGACGGGGTGGAGGCCTGGCCGGTGAAGACCAACGCCGGCTTCCTGGCCCGCTGCCTGGACCATCCCGACTTCATCGCCGGCCACGTGGACACCGGCTTCATCGAGGCCCGACTGCAGGTCCTCGCCGCACCGCCGGCCCCTTCGGAAGCCGCCCTGGCCGCCGCCGCCGCCAGCCTGCTGATCGAGGACGAGCGTCGCACCGACGAGCCGCAGTCACCCTGGCGGGCGCTCACCGGCTTTCGGCTCAACGCGCCGCCGGCCGGGACCGTGCGGCTGTTCGTCGGCGACGACCCCGTCGAGGCGCCGCTGTGGCCGGCCCAGCCGCGGCCGCGCAACGTCACCCTGTCCGACGACGGCGAGATCGTGGTGTTCGAAGCCGGCGAGGCCTTCGTGTTCACCGCCGCCCCGGCCCACAGCGACCTGGCCGACGCGGTCGGCGACGGCCAGGTGCGCGCGCCCATGCCCGGCAAGATCGTCGCTGTCAGCATCACCCCGGGCCAGGCCGTCACCCGCGGCCAGCCGCTGGTCACCCTCGAAGCCATGAAGATGGAGCACGCCCTCACCGCCCACTTCGACGGCGCCGTCGCCGAAGTCCTGGTCCAGGACGGGGAGCAGGTCGCCGAAGGCGCGGTGCTGGTGCGCCTGACCCCGCAGGGATAGGGCGCGGCGATGCGGCGGGCCACCGGGACGACGCTCACCCGGGCGGAATGCCTGCGCCGCGCCGAGGAACTGGCCTGGCTCGCCGATCAGGCCCCCCTTGAGGCCGCCCGGGCGGACTTGTGGGCCAAGGCCCGCAAGTGGCGCAGCCTGGCGCTGGTTGCGGCGACCAATGAGCTTTCTGCGGAGGAACGCCGTGCGCCTGTCCCTCAACCTGCGTCCTTGCGGCGTCCACGGGACTAGGGAGACGCTGAGCACGATCGGCGACCTCAGTTCACCTGCCGCGAGCGCCCGGCCCAGTAGGGCTCGCGCAGTTGTCGCCGCAGGATCTTGCCGGACGGGTTGCGCGGCAGGGCGTCGATGAAGTCCACGCTCTTGGGAGCCTTGAAGGCGGCCACCCGCTCGCGCGACCAGGCGATGATCGAGGCGGGGTCGGCCGCAGTCCCAGGCTTCAGCACGACGACGGCCTTCACCGCCTCGCCCCACCGGTCATCGGGCACGCCGATGACCGCCACGTCCGCAACGTCGGGGTGGCCGTAGATCGAGCTCTCCACCTCGGCCGGATAGACGTTCTCGGCGCCCGAGATGATCATGTCCTTCAGCCGGTCCTGGATGAACAGGTAGCCATCGGCGTCGAGGTAGCCGGCGTCGCCCGTGCGCAGCCAACCGTCGGCGCCGAGGGCGTCGGCCGTCGCCTCCGGGCGGTTGTAGTAGCCGGCCATGACCGAGGGGCCGCGCACCGCCAGCTCGCCCACGGCGCCGGTCGGCAGGGGCTCGCCAGCCGGCCCGATGATCTTCAGCTCCACGCCCGGCAGCGGCCGGCCGGCCGCGGCCATCCTTTGCGGCGCGTCCAGGTCATGGTCCTCGGGCGGCAGAGCGACGATGGTTCCCCAGGTCTCGGTCATTCCGTAGAGCTGGACGAAGTCGCAGCCGAGCACCCGGATCGCCGAGCGGAGCAGTTCCAGCGGGATCGGGCTGGCGCCGTAGTAGAGGTATTCCAGTCGGCTGAAATCGGTGGTCGCCGCCTTCGGGTGGGCGATCAGGCTCTGGATCGCCGCGGGGACGAGGAAGAGGCGCGACAGGCGGTGACGCTCGACGGCGTCGAGCACCTGGCCCGGATCGTATTCGCGGTGCACCACAAGCGTGCCGCCGTTGAAGAACAGGTTCAACGACTGGCCGACGCCGGCGATGTGGGCGAAGGGCATCGACAGCAGCGTGACCTCCGTGGGCGCGCTGGCGATCCATCCGGCGCCCTCGCGGTTGATGATGGTGCGAAAGCCGATGCCGTTGGCGTGGGTCAGCATCGCACCCTTCGGCCGGCCGGTGGTGCCGGAGGTGTAGATCTGCAGCACGACGTCGGACGACCTGGGCTGGGCGGCGGGCGGTCCATCCGGCGCGGCGTCGCGCCACTCGGGGTAGCTCGGCCAGCCCTCGACCTCGCCCCCGGTGGCCACGTAACCCTGCACCTTGGCCAGTCGCGGCGAGAGGCGCTTCACCGCGTCGGCGAACTCGGCCTCGACGAACAGCATCGCCGCATCGCTGTCATCGACGATCCAGGCGATCTCCTCGCCGGCCAGCCGCCAGCCGATCGGCGTCATCACGGCGCCGGCCTTGGCCGCGCCGAGCGTCAGTTCCAGCGCCGCGTCGCTGTTCTTGCCGAGGTAGCCGATCCGCCGGCCCGGCCCCACACCCGCCGCCGCCAACGCGTTGGCCACCCGGTCCGTGCGGCGATCGAATTCGGCGTAGGTGGTTTCGCGGCCCTGGAAGGAGATCGCCACCTGGTCGGGCCGCGCGCGCGCGTGCCGCCGGACCATCTCGCCGTAGGTCGGGATCGCTTCCGCCGCCATGACTCCTCCCTCAAGGTTCTCCCGCACCATGCCCGCAAGCGTGGGCGTTCACCAAGAGGCGCGATCGGCGGGTGACAGACGGCGGCATTTGGGTATCAGGTCGGCATGGCCCTTCACCTCATCAAGCTCTGCGTCGGCTGCGACACCGTCGAGGAGCTGCTCGACTGGCATCGCACCGAGCGTGGCGGCGCCAGCCCCTGGCTGATGCACACCCGCCAGACCCCCAGGCGCGCCGGCGAGCTGATCGAGGGCGGCTCGCTCTATCGGGTGTTCAAGGGCGTCATCCTCTGCCGCCAGGCGATCGCCGCGGTGGACACCGTGGGGGAGGGCGTCCACGCCCGCTGCCAGGTGACCCTGGACCCCGAGGTGGTGCGCGTCGCGCCGACGCCGCGGCGGGCCTTCCAGGGCTGGCGCTACCTGACCGCCGCCGACGCCCCGCCGGACCTCGCCAGCGCCCTGGACGGCGACCTGCCGCCCGAGCTCGCCCGGCGCCTGCGCGAAGCCGGGGCCTGGTAGGGCGGCCGGCGCGAATCAGACGGCCATGTTGTCGATCAGCCGGGTCTTGCCGACGAACGCCGCCGCGAACACCCGCATCGGCCCCGTCGCCGGCCGCGACAGATCGTCCGCCCCGCGCACCTCCACATAGTCGACCTTGGTGAAGCCGGCCTGCGTCAACGCGGCCGCCGCGTCGGCCTCCACCTGCGGGGCGGCCTCGCCCGCTCGCAGGCGCTTTCCGGCGTCGGCCAGGACCTGGTTCATCCGTCCCGCGATCAGCCGTTCGGCCGGGGAGAGGTAGGCGTTGCGCGAGGAGCGGGCGAGGCCGTCCTCCAGCCGCGCCGTGGGGCCGCCCATGATCTCCACCGGGATGTCCAGGTCGCGGACCATCCGCTTGATGACCTGGAGCTGCTGGTAGTCCTTTTCCCCGAACACCGCCACGTCCGGCCCGCACTGCAGGAGCAGCTTGGTCACCACCGTGGCGACGCCCTCGAAGTGCCCCGGCCGCGCCGCGCCGTCCATCGATTCCGAGACGCCGGAGACCACCACCTTGGTGGAGAAGCCCTGTGGATACATCTCGCCCACGGTGGGCGCGAACAGCAGGTCGCAGTCCGCCGACGCCAGCAGCTCGGCGTCGCGCGCCTCGCTGCGGGGATAGGCGTCGAAGTCCTCGTTGGGTCCGAACTGGGTCGGGTTCACGAACACGCTGGCGACCACCCTTCGGACCCGCGTCCTGGCCAGCCGCACCAGCGACAGGTGGCCCTCGTGCAGCGCCCCCATGGTCGGGACCAGGCCTACCCGCTCGCCCGCCGCGCGCCAGGCGGCCACCTGGGCGCGCAGGTCGGCCACGGTGCGGGCGACAGGCAGGGCGAGGTCGGGCATGCGGCTCTCCGGGCGCCTTGAAACGGGCCTCCGCCCGCGCGCGCCGCCGGCTTATGGCGCGGTGATTCTCGCGCGTCCATGGGGGGCGTGGCGTCTTGTTGCGTTGACGCGGGACTCCCATCAGCGTTCTCGTGCGCCGACCGAGTCGGCGTCCGCCGGCCGCGCGTGGAGCGTTTCATGTCAGAGGCCAATGTCATCGTCGTCGGCAACGAGAAGGGCGGGGCCGGAAAATCGACCATCGCCATCCACCTCGTCGCCGGCCTGATGCACGCCGGCGCCAAGGTTGCGGTCCTGGATCTCGACCTGCGCCAGCAGAGCATGGGCCGCTTCTTCGGGCATCGCCGCGCCTGGCTCGCCGCGGCGGGCGCCGTCGCGCCGGTGCCCCTGGAGCTGCCGCTGGCGGCCGACGGCGCCGCGCTGGCCAAGGCCGGCGACGCCGAGGCCCTGGCCCGGTTCGAGGAGGCCTTCGCGCGCGGACGCAATGAGGCCGAATACATGGTCATCGACACGCCCGGCGGCGACACCGCCATCAGCCGGGCCGCCCACGGCCTGGCCGACGTCATCGTCACCCCCATGAACGACAGCTTCGTGGACTTCGACATGCTGGGCCAGGTGGACCCGGTGACCCTGGCCCTGAAGCGGCCCAGCCTCTATTCCGAAACCGTCTGGAACAGCCGCAAGATCCGCGCCGCCGG
>Ga0070668_100004599_pt1 | contig 10220 bp, 7 predicted proteins | sample KBSS43metaG_FD_64661 | JGI IMG/M metagenome (GOLD analysis project Ga0070668, IMG submission 64661) | Switchgrass rhizosphere microbial communities from Kellogg Biological Station, Michigan, USA - KBS S4-3 metaG | ecosystem: Host-associated > Plants > Roots > Rhizosphere > Soil ... | reverse complement strand
GGGGCGAATGCTCGCCAAGGAGGGCAACACCTCGGTGTACCTCCAGTACGCGCACGCGCGGACGCGGTCGATCCTCCGCAAGGCGGGCGAGACACCCGAAGGCGCGCAAGTGCTTCTCGAAGGGTCGGCGGAACGAGCGTTGGCGGTGAAGCTGCTCAAGTTCGGCGAAGCATTGAGGGCAGCGACAAGTGGCTACGCGCCGCACAAGCTCTGCACCTACCTGTACGAGACGGCGGTTGTGTTCTCCCGGTTCTTCGAGGAATGCCCGGTGCTGAAGGCGCCTTCGCCGGAGCTGCGCGCGTCTCGGCTCAGGTTGACCACGCTGACGTCGCACACGCTCGCACTCGGGCTCTCCCTGCTCGGCATCGAAGCGCCCGAACAGCTTTAGCGAGACCGGATCACGAGGACGCGTGATCCGCGAGCAGCGCCACCAGTTCGCCGGCCAGGCCGCCACCGACCGGCTCGCGTGTCGCGAGGAGCCGGTACCAGAGCGTGCCGAACACGACGTCGATCACCGTGCCGGAGCTGACGCCCGCGGGTAGTTCCCCGCGCTCGCGGGCGCGGTCGACGATCTTGCCGAGGGCGTCGCGGCGGCGGAAGAGGAAGTCTTCGCGGAACCGCTTGCCGAACTCCGGGTCGATCTGCGCCTGCGCCATCAGCGCCCGGAGCGTGTCCGCGACCTGGGATTTCTCCCCCAGCTCGAAGGTGCTGCCGAGGAAGCCCGCGAGGTCGGCGCGGAACGTCCCCTCGTCGGGGATCGGCACCTGCAGGTCCGCCTTCGTCGCGAGTGCGTCGAGCAGGACGTCGGCCTTCGACGGCCACCAGCGGTAGATCGTCTGCTTGCCGACGCCGGAGCGCGCCGCGATGCCTTCGACGGTCAGTGCGCCGTAGCCGGCTTCCGCGAGCAGTTCGAGCGTGGCGGCGAGGATCGCCAGCCGGCTCTGCTCGCTGCGCTTGCGGCCGGGGCGGGACTGGTCGGTCATGGGATCCGATGGTAGCGTGAATTTCGAAACGAGACGTACCGGTTCGAAATGAGGAACAAGCATGAGCATCGCTCTCGTCGCCGGCGGCACTTCGGGCATCGGCCTGGCGACCGCGCGGCGGCTGCACCACCAGGGTTACGAGGTCCACATCACCGGCCGCGGCAAGGAACGCCTCGACGACGTCGCGGCGAGCGACCCGCAGCTGACCGGGCACCAGGCCGACGGCGGCGACGCCGTGGCGATGGCCGCGCTGGCCGGGTCACTCGGCACGGTCGACGTGCTGGTGGTGAGCCTGTCCGGCACCGAAGGCCTGGGGCCGATCGCCGAGCTGGACCTGGGGATGCTGCGCCGAGCCTTCGACGCGAAGTTCTGGGCGCACCTGACCACGGTCCAGGCGGTGCTGCCGCACCTGGCCGCGGACGGGTCGATCACGCTGCTCAGCGCGATCACCGCCCGGGCGGCGATGGCCGGCACGGCCGGGATCGGCGCGCTCAACGCGGCGATCGAGGCGCTGGTCAAACCGCTGGCGGTGGAGCTGGCACCGCGGCGGGTCAACGCTGTCTCGCCGGGAGTCGTCGACACGGCGTGGTGGAGCGGCTTCCCGGCGGAGGTGCGGGAGGGGTTCTTCGCCCAGACGGCGGCTTCGATCCCGTCCCGGCGCGTGGCGACGGCCGACGACGTGGCCGAGGTGGTCGCGCTCGCGGCGACGAACGCCAATCTGACCGGCACGGTGCTGGAGGCCGACGGCGGCGCACGGCTGGTCTCGGTCGGCTGAGATGACCGGCACTTTCACGTGAAAGTGCCGGTCCTACCGCACGCCGGCAGCGAGCCGGTCAGGTGTGGGCGGGTGGGGGTCAGCGGCGGAGGGGGACCAGGTCGTCCGCGTGGACTACCTCGCGTCGTTGCTCTGCCGGCAGCTCGGGGGTCGAGCGGCCGATCAGGTCCGGCAGCTCCGTCGCGTCGAAGGCCACCACTCCGCGGGCCACCGCGCGATCCTTCGCGTCCACCAGGTCGACCACGTCGCCCGCCTGGAACTCGCCCTCCACGCCCGTGATTCCCGCCGCCAGCAACGACCTGCGGCGGCGGACCACCGCCGTCACCGCGCCGTCGTCGAGGCGGAGCTTGCCCGTCGTGTCGGCCGCGTAGCCCAGCCAGAACCTGCGGGCCGACAGGCGGGTGTCCGCCGGGGCGAACGCCGTGCCCGGGGAAGCCGTCGTCAGGGCCGCCGACGCTTCCGAGGCCGCCGCGAGCAGGACCGGGATGCCCGCTCCGGCCGCGGTGCGGGCGGCCGCCAGCTTGGACACCATGCCGCCCGTGCCAAGGCCGGAGCTGGACATGCCGACCGAAATACCGTCCACATCGGACTCGGACAGGACCTCGGTCAGCTTGCGGGTCGCGCCGCCGCGGGGGTCGCCGTCGTACAGTCCGTCCACATCGGACAGCAGGATCAGCGCGTCGGCGCCGATCAGGTGGGCCACCAGTGCCGCCAGGCGGTCGTTGTCGCCGAAGCGGATTTCCTCCGTGGCCACCGTGTCGTTCTCGTTGACCACCGGGACCGCGCCGAGCGCCAGCAGCCGTGAAAACGTCCGCTGCGCGTTGCGGTAGTGCGAGCGGCGGACGACGTCGTCGGAGGTGAGCAGCACCTGACCGACCGTCAGCGAGTACCGCCCGAACGACTCGGCGTACGCGTGCGCCAGCGCCAGCTGGCCGACGCTCGCCGCCGCCTGCTGGGTCGCGAGGTCGTTCGGGCGCTTGCCGAGCGAGAGCGGGGCCAGGCCGGCCCCGATCGCCCCCGACGACACCAGCACGATCTGCGCGTCCCGGGCGAGCCGCGCGGCGATCGCGTCGACCAGCGCGTCCAGGCGGGCCACGTCGAGCCCGCTGCCGGCGGTGGTCAGCGCCGACGACCCGACCTTGACCACCAGCCGCCGCGCGGCGGCGATGGCTTCCCGGGTGCCGCTCACGCGTCGAGGTCCAGGTCGTCGCCTTCCGCGTCGTCCGGGCCGCCGCGCCGGATCCGGCGGGCTTCCTTGCGCTCGGCCGCGCCGATCCGGTCGCTGCGCTCGAGCCGGACGTCGGTGCCACGCCCGGACAGGTGCATCGCGACGCTCGGCGTCGACGGCTCCCACTCGAACTGGACGTCGCCGATCGTGACGGGGCTGCCGGGCCTCGCGCCGAGCTTCGCCAGCTTCTCCTCGACGCCGAGGCGTTCGAGCCGGTCGGCCAGGTAGCCGACGGCCTCGTCGTTGCCGAAGTCGGTCTGGCGGATCCACCGCTCCGGCCGCGAGCCGCGCACGATGAAGGCGCCTTCTTCCTCGGGGTCGACCTCGACGGTGAACCCGGAGTCGTCGACGGCGAGGGGCCGCAGCACGATCTTCTCCGGCTCCAGCACCGGCTGCGCCTCGCGGTTCTCCTCGACGATCGCCGCGAGGGCGAAGGTCAGCTCACGCAGGCCCTTGCGGGACGCGGTGGAAACCTCGAACACCTTGAGACCGCGGGCTTCCAGTTCCGGCCGGACGAACTCGGCGAGTTCGGCGGCCTCCGGGACATCGATCTTGTTGAGAACGACGACGCGCGGCCGCTCTTCGAGCTTCCCGCCGAGACCCGGCGTGTACTTCGCGAGTTCCGCTTCCAGAGCGTCCACATCGGACAGTGGGTCGCGGCCGGGGTCCAGCGTGGCGCAGTCGACCACGTGCACCAGCACCGCGCAGCGCTCGATGTGGCGCAGGAAGTCCAGGCCGAGGCCCTTGCCTTCGGACGCGCCGGGGATCAGGCCGGGCACGTCGGCCATCGTGAACACCGTGTCGCCGCCGGTGATGACGCCGAGGTTCGGCACCAGCGTGGTGAACGGGTAGTCGGCGATCTTCGGCTTGGCCGCGGACAGCACCGAGATCAGCGACGACTTGCCGGCGGACGGGAAGCCCACCAGGCCGACGTCGGCGACCGACCGCAGCTCCAGCACCAGGTTGCGGGTCTCGCCCGGCTCGCCCAGCAGCGCGAACCCTGGCGCTTTGCGGGCCTTCGACGACAGCGCGGCGTTGCCGAGCCCGCCGCGGCCGCCCTGGGCGGCGACGAACGTGGTGCCCGGGCCGATCAGGTCGGCGACCAGCTCGCCGTCTTCGGTGAACACGACGGTGCCGGACGGCACCTTCATGGTCAGCGTCTCCCCCGCCGCGCCCGCGCGGTTGCCGCCCTGGCCCATCTTGCCGCTGCCGGCCTTGGCGTGCGGGCGGAAGTGGAAGTCGAGCAGGGTGTGGACGTTCGGGTCGACGACCAGCAGCACGTCGCCGCCGTTGCCGCCGTTGCCGCCATCGGGGCCGCCGAGGGGCTTGAACTTTTCGCGGTGCACCGAGGCGCAGCCGTTCCCACCGTCACCTGCGGTCAGATGGATCACCGCGCGGTCCACGAACCGGGACGCCATGACTTGCCTCTTTCATTCGCGAAAAGGGGGTTACACAAACAAACGAGGGGTGGCACCGGATATTCCGGTCCCACCCCTCGTTCGAGGTCTAGCGTCGAGAACCGAAGACTCAGGCCTCGACTGGCACGACGATGTTGACGGTCTTGCGGCCGCGCTTCTCGCCGAACTGGACAGCGCCGGTGGCCAGCGCGAACAGCGTGTCGTCGCCGCCACGGCCGACGTTCACGCCGGGGTGGAACTTGGTGCCACGCTGGCGGATGAGGATCTCGCCCGCGTTGACCTGCTGGCCGCCGAAGCGCTTGACGCCGAGGCGCTGCGCGTTCGAGTCACGACCGTTGCGGGAGCTGGACGCACCCTTCTTGTGAGCCATAGCTCAGCCCTCTTTCTGAAAAGCAGATCCGGAAAAGTTCTTACAGGGAGATGGCGGTGACCTCGACGCGGGTCAGCTTCTGCCGGTGACCCTGACGCTTGTGGTAGCCCGTCTTGTTCTTGAACTTGTGGATCCGGATCTTCGGACCCTTGGTCTGCTCGACGACCTTGCCGGTGACCGAGACCTTCGCCAGCGCGTCGGCGTCCGTGGTGACATCGCCACCGTCGACGTACAAAACGGCGGGGAGGATGTGCTCGGTGCCCGGCTCGCCCTCGAGCTTCTCGACCTCGACGACGTCGCCGACGGCCACCTTGTACTGCTTGCCGCCGGTCTTGACGATCGCGTACGCCGACACGGAAGTCTCCTGCATTACTCGACAATGGGTGGGGGCCCCGCGCGATCGGCCCACCTCCGGGAAGGCGGTCCTGGACTCGCACAGGCGGCCCGCGCTGGTGGCAGGCCGTACTACAGGTTACGTGGGGTGCCCCGGTGCGTTACCACCGGGGTCCCCCAAGTAGTTCTTCAGTCGTTCACTGACTCTGGTCCGAGGCGTGCACCGGCGGACCCGCGGGCCGCGACGCCGCCCGGCGCGACCGGCGCCGGGTGGAACGCACGGCCGGTTCGGGCACGCTGACCTCGGGATCGGCGACCGGCTCGGCGGCCTCCGGGGACTCGTCGACCGGCGTTTCCGCCGGCTCCGGCGCCGCGGACCGCTCGACCGCGGGCTCTTCCTGCGGCACCGGCCGCTCGTCCGCCTCGGTGGTCACCGGGACGTCCGCGACCTCGGTGGCCGGCTCGGGCGCCGGAGCGACCGCCTGCGGCACCTCGGTGGCCTCAGCGGCCTCGGCCGTGTCGGTCACCTCGGGGACGTACCCGTTGCCGTTCAGCGCGCCGTGGTCGTGCTCCTTGGCGGCCTTCGAGGCGTTCGCCATCGCCGCCACCGCCGAAGCGATCGACTCGCGCTTCTCCGGCGGCGGGACGGCGTGCACCTCGGCCTTGGCGGCTTCGACGTGCTGCGGCGCGGCGTCCTCGCCCTTGCCACCACGCCCGCGCGACCGGCGGGAGCTCTTCTCGCCACCGCCACCGCCACCGCCGCTGTTGCCACCGCCGCCGTTGTTGCCGTTCCCGCCCGGGGAGTGGGCCGTGCCGCCCGCGATGCGCTGCGGCTCGGTCGAGACGACCACGCCACGGCCCTTGCAGTGCTCGCACGGCGTCGAGAACGCCTCGAGCAGGCCCGTGCCGATCTTCTTGCGGGTCATCTGCACCAGGCCGAGCGAGGTGACCTCGGCGACCTGGTGGCGCGTGCGGTCGCGGCCGAGGCACTCGGTGAGGCGGCGCAGCACCAGCTCGCGGTTGGACTCGAGCACCATGTCGATGAAGTCGATCACGATGATGCCGCCGATGTCCCGCAGCCGGAGCTGGCGGACGATCTCCTCCGCCGACTCCAGGTTGTTGCGGGTCACCGTCTCCTCGAGGTTGCCACCCGATCCGGTGAACTTGCCGGTGTTGACGTCGATCACCGTCATCGCCTCGGTGCGGTCGATGACCAGGTAACCGCCCGAAGGCAGCCAGACCTTCCGGTCGAGCGCCTTGGTGATCTGCTCGTCGATCCGGTGGTCGGCGAACGCGTCGCCGGTGCCGACGTAGCGCCTGAGGCGCTCGGTCAGTTCCGGCGCGACGTGGCTGACGTAGCCGTTGATGGTCTCCCAGGAGCGGTTGCCCTGGATCTCCAGCTTGGTGAAGTCCTCGGTGAAGAGGTCACGCACGACCTTGACCAGCAGGTCCGGCTCTTCGTAGAGCATGGTCGGCGCGCCGCCCTTCTTGCCGGAACCGGCGGCGGCCTTCTCCTTGATGACGTCCCACTGCGCCTTCAGGCGGTCGACGTCGCGGCCCAGCTCCTCCTCGCCGATGCCCTCGGAGGCGGTGCGGATGATGACGCCCGCGTCCTCCGGGACGATCCGCTTGAGGATGTCCTTGAGCCGGCGGCGCTCGTTCTCCGGCAGCTTGCGGGAGATGCCGGTGGCGCCGCCCGCGGGCACGTAGACCAGGAAGCGGCCGGGCAGCGAGATCTGCGTGGTCAGCCGGGCGCCCTTGTGCCCGACCGGGTCCTTGGTGACCTGGACCAGCACGGAGTCGCCGGTGGACAGCGCCTGCTCGATCTTGCGGGCCTTGCCCTCCAGGCCGGCGGCGTCCCAGTCGACCTCGCCGGCGTAGAGCACGGCGTTGCGGCCGCGGCCGATGTCGATGAACGCGGCTTCCATGCTCGGCAGCACGTTCTGGACGCGGCCGAGGTAGACGTTGCCGACGATCGAGCCGGAGCCCGACTGCGTCACGAAGTGCTCGACCAGCACGCCGTCCTCGAGCACCGCGATCTGGGTGGAGTCGCCGTGCTCGACGACGACCATCGTGCGCTCGACCGACTCGCGGCGGGCGAGGAACTCGGCCTCGGACAGGATCGGGGCGCGGCGGCGGCCGGCCTCGCGGCCGTCACGGCGGCGCTGGCGCTTGGCCTCGAGCCGGGTCGAGCCGCGGACGCTGCGGACCTCGTCGCGCGCCGGGCGCTCGGCCCGCTCGGCCTGCTCGGCCTTGGCCTGGCGGACGTGCGTGACCGTGTTCGGCGGGTCGTCGGTGCCGGTGGCCTCGGCGTCTTCGCCGTCCGAGCCCTTGCGGCGACGGCGGCGGCGACGGCGCTTGCTGCCGCCCTCACCGTCGTCGGTGTCGCTGTCGGCGTCAGCGGCGGCTTCCTCGGCCTCTTCGCTGTCCGCTTCGGGCTTTTCGTCCCCGTTGCGGCCCCTGCGGCGCGGCTGCTGCGGCTCCTCGGCCTGGTCGTCCTCGTTCTCGGCGCTGTCGTCGCTGCCGTCGGCGCCCTTGCCGCGGCCACGGCCACGGCGGCCACGGCGGCGGCGACGGCGGCTGCCGGCGTCGTCACCGTCGTCGTCGATGCCGGCGTCACCGGCCGAGGTGGTGTCCTCGGCCTCTTCGTCGGCCGCCTCGGGCTCCGGGCGGGATTCGGGACGCGGCTCCGGGCGGCGCTCCGGCTCCGCGAACGGGTCCGCCGGCTTGCGGGCCGGCTTGACGGCCGCGGGCTCCGGCGGCAGGAAGACCGGCGACGGCGCGGCGAACACCGGCAGGTGCGCGCGGGTCTTCTGCCGCGGCCGCGGCTTCTCGGCCTCCGCGACCGGAACCTCCGGCGCCACGGGCTCCACCGCGGGCGCGACCGGGGCTTCTTCGACGTTTTCGACGTTGCCGGGCGCGAAGGCCTCGGCCACCTTGAGTGCCACTTCCCTGGTCACGCTCGACTGCGCGCTGCGGACGCTTTCGCCCAGCTCGGCCAGCTTCGCGAGGACGTCCCGGCTGTGCGACTCGAGCAGCTTGGCCAGCGCGTGCACCCGGATCCGGGCGGGCAGGTCGGCCAGCGGGCCGGTCGTGGGTGTGGCGGGATTCCCGCCGGTCTTCTCGGCGGGTGTTTCCGCGTTCGACATGTGTCTCCTCCGCCCCCGGGCGCGTCTGCCGATTCGCACCGGCAGGGACGCGGCCGCGCAGGGGCCCCTTTCTGTTCGTTCCGCCGTGGTGGTCACCAGCGGCGGGAATCCTTGCCCGACGACCGGGCGCCGCACCACCGACTCCCGGTGACGCGACCCGATCAAAGGTCTGCTCGGCGGCGTGCGTAAGACACTCGCGACCCCCGGGCCGCCACGTCGTCCAGCCGCCCGGTCCGCGGGCGGCGGCGCGCGTCGTGCGTTCATGCACATCGCCGGGCCACAACGCCGCAGGCAGCACCTCTCACGTGCGCCCCGCGGCCCGGTGGCCTCCCCGAGTATCCCACACCGGGTGACCGCTCCGGTGTACTCGGTACCTCCGCCCACGCCGCCGGGCGCGCCGCGAGGGTCCCGTGACCCCCACCGGCCGGGGGAACTTCGCCGTAGCGCTTGTCCGCCGGACACGGGGTGGCTACCGTGCGGCTCGGGGTGACCGGGATCTCGCGCGCCGGCACCCGCGGTTCCTGCATGCGGTGGGAGGTCCGGTGTCCCTGCTGGCGCGGTCCCTGCGGGCGGCCGTGTGCACCGTCCTGGTGCTTTCGGGATGCGTCACCGCCGGTCCGGCGGTGGCCGACGAGCCCGGCTGCGTCCACGGCCGGAGCCTGCGCTACGTCGTCGCGTTCGACCGCGGCACCGCCGAGGCCACCGCCCGCGCGCGCATCGACGAGGCCTGCGGGGCCACCACCGTGTACTACCCGCAGATCGCCGTGGCGGTCGCCACCTCGGGCGACCCGGGCTTCGACGGGCGGATCGGGCTCGACCGGGCGTTCAGCGCCCAGGCCGCGCGGCTGGCCGCCCAGCGCGTCACGGATCCGGTGAAGCCCCAGCCCGCGCGGGCGACGCTGCCCCTCACCGACCCCGCGCAGGTGCCGGACGCGGACTTGAGCGCGCAGCAGTGGGACATGCGGATGATCAACGCCGGCCAGGCGCGCGGCGGCTCGGACGGCAGCCGCGACGTCGTCGTCGGCGTCCTCGACTCCGGCGTCGACCCGCGCCACCCGGACCTGACCGACGCCCTCGACCGCGACGACTCCGCCGGCTGCCTGACCGGCGCCCCCGACCGGTCGCCGTCGGCCTGGGCGCCGACGACCTCGGTGCACGGCACGCACGTCGCCGGGATCATCGCCGCGGCCGACGACGGGCGCGGTGTGACGGGTGTGGCACCCGGGGTGCGCGTGGCCTCGGTGAAGGTGATCGACGACCGCGGCTACGCCGACCCCGAAGCGGCGGTGTGCGGGCTGATGTGGGCGGCTTCGCGGCACATGCGGCTGACGAACAGCAGCTTCTTCGTCAACCCGTGGTCGCTGTCGTGCATCCGCGGCAACGACCGCGGGGTGGTGCACGAAGCGTTGGCGCGCGCGGTGGAGTACAGCACGGCGGCCGGCACGCTGAACGTCGCGGCGGCGACCAACGAGGCGGTCGACCTGACGCCGTCGGCGCGGTCCGGCTCGGCGGGGGCGGGCACCGGCTGCGAAGCCCTGCCCGCCGCGCTGCGGGACGTCGTCGCGGTGTCCGCCGTCGGCTCGGACCGCGTGAAGGCCGGCTACAGCTCGTACGGACTGGGCGTGATCGACGTCACGGCGCCGGGCGGCGAGACGGGCGAGTGCGTGCTCTCGACCGTGCCGGGCGGGTACGCGCCGCTGTGCGGGACGTCGATGGCCGCGCCGCACGTCACCGGCGTGCTGGCGCTGCTGGCGTCGTCAACTCCGCAGGCCGGGCCGCGGCAGCTGCGGCGGACGCTGGACGCGCAGGCGATGCCGATGCCGTGCCCGGCCGACTACGACCTCACCGGGGACGGGACCCAGGACGCCTACTGCGCCGGGTACGAGGGGTTCAACGGGTTCTACGGGCACGGGATGGTGGACGCGCAGGCGGCCGTCGTACCGGCGGCCGGGCGGCCCGACCCG
>Ga0070668_100004596_pt1 | contig 10224 bp, 7 predicted proteins | sample KBSS43metaG_FD_64661 | JGI IMG/M metagenome (GOLD analysis project Ga0070668, IMG submission 64661) | Switchgrass rhizosphere microbial communities from Kellogg Biological Station, Michigan, USA - KBS S4-3 metaG | ecosystem: Host-associated > Plants > Roots > Rhizosphere > Soil ... | reverse complement strand
TCCCTTACAGCCTAAGCGAGCGAGCGTCATCCGAACGGTCAGTTACGGATGAGCGAACGGACGAGTCTTTACCCGAAGCAGCCGCTTCTGCCCGGTTGAGCAGGGCAGTGAACCGCGCGGCGCCACGAACCGGTGACACCCAGTCGCCGGACGTTTCCACCAGGCGGGTGTCGGGCCTCTCCAACCATGCGAGGATCCGCTCGGTCTCCTCCGCGGACGCCGCCGGCACCGGACCCGGTCCGGGTAGGACCGTCTCGGCGGTCATCCGGACCGCGTCGAGGGTCGGGCGGGGGTGCTCCCGGGGCGGCGAGGTGGCCGCCGCGGCCAGCCGGCCGTGCCGGACCACGACGATCTCCCAGCCGCCGATCCCGTCGCGCCGGGCCGCCACCACCTCGGTGAGCCGGGTGAGCGCGGCCAGCCGCTGCATCCGGACGGTCGCCCGGAGCAGCGCCACCAGGCGGGACCGGATCACCGCCGCCTCCTCGTAGCGCTGCCGGTCGGCGAGCGTCTCGATCCGCGCCATCAGCGCGCGCACCACCGTCTCGGGGTCGCCGTGGATCGCCGTGCGAAAAGGGAGGGCGGCGCGCACCGCGTACTCCTCCGGGGTGATCTTGTGTTCGCACGGGGCGGGACAGCGGCCCAGCTCGGCCAGGGCGCAGGCCGGGGTCGGCGTACGGACCGAGAGCGTGTGGCCACACTGGCGCAGCGGCACCGCGTCGTAGACCCCGGCGGCGGCCAGCTCGGCGGTGCGGCGCGAGGAGAACGGGCCGAGGTAGGCCGCGTCGTCGTCGGTGAGCCGGCGCACCACGGACAGCCGCGGATAGGCCTCGGCGGTGAGCTTGAGCCAGACCACCCGTTCGGGATATTTCGAGCGCCGATTGTACGGCGGGGAGTGTGCCGCTATCAGCCGCAGCTCGCGGACCTCGGCCTCCAGCGAATGGGCGCACTCCACCGCCTCCACCCGGGTGGCGGCGCCGAGCATCTCGGAGATCCGCGCCCGTTTCTCGCTGGCCGTGAAATAGCTGCGCACCCGGGTGGCGATGTCCTTGGACGTGCCGACGTAGAGCGGGCGGTCGTCGGCCGCCCGGAACACGTAGACGCCCGGCACATGCGGCAGCCCGTCGGCGAGGTGGCGCTGCCGGCGCTGGGTGGGGGTGACCGCCTTGGCGAACTCGATCGCGTCGCCCAGGGTGTGCACCCGGAAGCTGCCCAGCCGCTCGATCAGCCCGTGCAGCACGTCGACCGTGGCCCGCGCGTCGTCGAGCGCCCGGTGGGTCGGCTGGACCGCGGCGTGGAAGAACTGGGCCAGCGTGCTGAGCTTGCGGTTGGGCACCTCGTCGCGGGTCAGCGCGCGGCGGGCCACCGCGGCCGTGTCCAGGACCCGCACCTGCGGCCAGGGGTAGCCGTGCCGGGCGCAGGCGGCCTTGAGGAAGCCGACGTCGTACGGCGCGTTGTGGGCGACCAGCACCGAACCGCGCAGGAACTCGAGCAGGCTGGGCAGCACCGCCTCGATCGGCGGCGCGGGCGCCAGCATCGCGTCGGTGATGCCGGTCAGCACCGTGATGAACGCCGGGATGCGCTCGCCCGGGTTGACCAGGGTCGCGAAGATGCCGAGTTCCTCGCCGCAGCGGACCTTGACGGCGCCGATCTCGGTGATGCCGCTGCCGTCGGCCGCGCCGCCGGTGGTCTCGAGGTCGAGCACCACGAAGGTCGTGTCGGCGAGGGACAACGCGGCCGGGTCGACCGTGCCGTCCGCGCTGAGCAGCGTGTCCAGAGTGCCCTGGACGTATGCGGGTTGTGCCACGGCGGGGAGATTAGAGGGCGGGTACGACAGAATCCGGATCCGCGCAGGTCGTGGCGTTGCGAAAACATCACTTGCTTCGACAAGCTTTTCCCTGGCCCACGGTGTGAGAATGGGTGGATGTCCGAGTCACTCCCGTCCGGCGACCTCCCCGTGGAGGAGGTGGCCGCCCACACTGAGCTTGCTCAAGACGTGGAGTTTGTCCCGGAACCGGTCCTTCCCGAGGCGGTGCGCCAGCGGATCATGACGCTCGCCGCCGCCGCGCTGCCCGCCCTGCCCGGCGACGAGATCCCGGTCCCGCTGCGGCGGGTCGCCCGGTTCGCCCCCAACCGCCGGGCCCGCCTGGGTGGCCGGGAGATCGCCGCGCAGCTCGCCGCCGACCCGCTCTTCCGCCAGCGGATCAGCACCCGGGTGGTCGCCGACACCGGCGACCTGGGCACCGCCGTGGCCGGCGGGATGGCGCCGGCCGCCGCCGACCCGGTCGAGGTGGCGTCCCTGGCCTACCTGGCCCGGCCGGAGGGCTGGCGCGAGCTGATCGAGGACGCCGGGCAGGCGGTCCTGGCCGAGGCGGACAGCGCCGCGGTGGCCGGCCAGGTGCGCGAGGCCGAGCAGCGGGCCGCCCGGGCCGAGCACGACCGGGCGGTCGCCAAAGTGGAGGCCGACAAGCTCCGCGACGAGCTGGCCCGGGTCCGCGAGGAACTGGGTCAGCTGCGCGAGGAGTCGCGGGCCACGGCCAAGGCGCTGCGCGACGCGCAGGCCGCGCAGAAACGCGCGAACGATCTGCTGGCGACCGAGAAGGGGCGCGCCGCCCGGGTCACCGCCGATCACGATGCCGAGGTACGCCGGTTGCGCACCCGCCTGGCCGAGGCGGAGTCGATGGCGGCGACCGGCAAGCAGAGCGCCAAGGACGCCCGGGCCGCCGACGACGCCCGGCTCTGGCTGCTCATCGAGACGATCGGGCAGGCGGCGTCCGGCCTGCGCCGGGAGCTGGCGCTTGGCCCGGCCGACCGGATGCCGGCCGACTTCGTCGCGGACGCCGCGGCCGACCGGCCCGGCTCGCCCGAGCGGGCCAGGGCCCGGGCCCAGGACACCGACGACCCCGGCCGCCTCGACCAGTTGCTCGCGCTGCCGCGGGCGCACCTGATCGTGGACGGGTACAACGTGACCAAGCGCGGCTTCGCCGAGATGTCGCTCGAGCAGCAACGCAAACGGTTGATCACCGGGCTGGGCGGGCTCGCGGCGCAGACCGGCGACGAGGTCACCGTGGTCTTCGACGGTGCCGAGCGGGTGCATGGCCTGCCGCCGGCGCCGCGCGGCGTACGCGTGCTCTTCTCCCGCAAGGGCGACACCGCGGACGAGCTGGTCCGGCAGCTGGTCCGGGCCGAACCGGCCGGCCGGCCGATCGTGGTCATCTCCTCCGACCGGGAGGTCGCCGACGGCGTACGGCGGCACGGGGCGTACCCGATGGGCGCCGACTCCCTCCTGCGTCGTCTGGCCCGCGGCTGACCTGCGGTTTCCGGTTTTTGTCGTACCCCTTGCTTAGCGTGACTGTCACCGAAGGTGGTCGGTCCGCGACAAGCTTCCCCCGTTGACGCCGCGGCCGTCCTCCCGGTGAAGGAGGAGTGATGATCATCGACTGCGGCGGCTGCGCCCGGCGGACCGATGAGTGCAAGGGGTGCCTGGTCGGCACGCTGCTGGCCACGCCCGACGGCATCGGCGACCTGACGCCGAATGAGTTGTCGGCGATCGAGGTGTTCGAGCTGGCCGGCTTCGAGGTCGAGCTGCTCGAGACCCCCGAGCCACCGGTCGTGGTGCCGATGCTCCCTCGTCGCCGCCACGTGGCGTGATCCTGGCGTCGTTCCGGTGGACCTAGGATGGCGACCATGATGCGGCAGGGTGCGGCGTGACGCCTCGACTGTGGGCGGCGGTGACGCTGGCCGTGCTGGTGGTCGCCCTCGCGATCTTCGCGGCCCTGACCATCCCGTGGCATCGGCCGCCGGCGCCGCGGCCCGACCAGCTCGCCGCGCTCGACCAGTTGCCCCGCGACCAGGTGGCCCGGGCCCGCGAGTTCCGCGCCGAGCTGCGCCCGGGGTCGTATGGGTCGATGGCCCTCGGCCTGATCGGCGCGCTGCTGCTCGGGCTCACCCCGGTGGGTACCTGGCTGGTCACCCAGGCCGGGCGGCCGTTCGGCGGCAACTGGGTGGCCCAGGCGCTGCTCGGTGGGCTCGCCGTGGTGTTCGCGGTCGAGGTGATCACGTTGCCGTTCGCGGCCTGGCGGCACACCGTGGTGTTCCGCTACGGCATCTCCACCCAGACCTGGGGTGCGTGGGCCGTCGACCTGCTGAAATCGTGGGCGGTCGGTGCGGTCATCGGCGGGATCGCGCTGTTCGGCTTCTACGCGATCACCCGGTTCGCGCCCCGGTGGTGGTGGGCGTTCGGGGCGGTGGGTGCGGCCGGCCTCGTGGTGCTGCTCTCGTTCGTCGTGCCGGTGCTGGTCGAGCCGGTGTTCAACAAGTTCACCCCGATGGCCGCCGGGCCGCTGCGCACCGAGCTGATCGAGCTGGCGGCGCGCGACGGCGTGCCGGTCAAGGACGTGCTCGTGGCCGACGCCTCACGGCGCACCCGGGCGGTGAACGCCTACGTGTCCGGTCTCGGGCCGACGCGGCGGATCGTCGTCTACGACACCATGCTCATCGAGGCCACCCCGGCCGAGATCGTCTCGGTGACCGCGCACGAGCTCGGCCACGCCAAGGACAACGACGTGCTCACCGGCACCGTGCTCGGGGCCCTGGGCACGGCGGCCGCGGTGATCGCGCTCTACCTGCTCGGCTCGTGGGGGTGGCTGCTGCGCCGGGCCGGGGTCGACGCGATCGGCGAGCCGCGCGCCATCGGGTTGATGATCGCGGTGGTCACGCTGGCCGGGCTGGTGGCCGGGCCGGCGCAGGCGTTCGTCTCGCGGCGGGTCGAGGCGCGTGCCGACGAGCACGCGCTGACCCTGACCGGCGACCCGGCCACCTTCGAGGCGATGCAACGCCGGCTCGGCACCGTCAACCTGTCCGACCCCGACCCGCCGAGCTGGGAGCACGTCATGTTCGCCTCACACCCCTCCACCGTGGAACGGATGGCCGCGGCCCGTGCGTTCGCCCGAGGCGGGCGCTGATGGGCCGGACTCTGCTGATCACCAACGACTTCCCGCCCCGGCCCGGCGGCATCCAGCAGTTCGTGCACAACCTCGCGGTGCGGCAGCCGGCCGGGTCGGTGGTGGTCTACGCGTCCACCTGGAAGGGTGCGGCGGCCTTCGACGCGGAGCAGCCGTTCGAGGTCATCCGGGAGCAGACCGGCGTGCTGCTGCCCACCCCGGCGGTGGCGCGGCGGGCGGCGGAACTGGCCCGGGCGTACGAGTGCGACCGGGTGTGGTTCGGGGCGGCGGCGCCGCTCGGGCTGCTCGCCGAGGGGCTGCGGCGGCGGGCCGGGGTCGAACGGGCGGTGGCGCTGACCCACGGCCACGAGATCGGCTGGGCGGCCCTGCCCGGCGCGCGGCAGCTGCTGCGGCGGATCGCCCGCGGCAACGACGTGGTGACCTATCTGGGCGACTATCAGCGCACCCGGCTCGACCGGGCGCTGCACGGCCTGACCGCCCTGCAGCGGCTGGCGCCCGGCGTCGACGTGGAGGCGTTCCATCCCGGGGTCGACGGCAGCGTGGTCCGCAAGCGGTATGGCCTCAGCGACCGGCCGGTGGTCGTCTGCGTGTCCCGGCTGGTCCCGCGCAAGGGCCAGGACATGCTGATCCGTGCCCTGCCGGCCCTCCGCCGGCGCGTGCCCGGGGCGGCGTTGCTGCTGGTCAGCGGCGGTCCGTATCGGCCGAAGCTGGCCCGCCTGGCCCGCGAGCAGGGAGTCGAGGCCGACGTGGTGTTCACCGGTTCGGTGCCGTGGGCCGAGCTACCGGAGCACTACGCGGCCGGTGACGTCTATGCGATGCCGTGCCGCACCCGGGCGGCCGGCCTCGACGTCGAGGGCCTCGGCATCGTCTACCTGGAGGCCTCGGCAACCGGCCTGCCGGTCGTCGGCGGCGATTCCGGCGGCGCCCCCGACGCGGTGCGCGAGGGCGAGACCGGCCACGTGGTGGCCGGCCACGACCTCGACGCGCTGACCGCCCGCCTCACCGACCTCCTCACCGACCCGGCCCGCGCCCGCGCGATGGGCGCGGCGGGCCGCGCCTGGGTGGAGCGCGAGTGGCGCTGGGAAACACAGGCGGCCCGCCTGACAGCGTTGCTCAACCCGCCCTGACGGCGGGCAACGCCGCCCTGCCCCGCGGGATGGCGTTGCTCAACCCGCCCTGACCGCGGGCAACGCCGCCCTGCCCCGCGGCATGGCGTTGCACCACCCGGTCTGATCGTCGGGGTGGCCGTCCTGACCGTCTGGCAGGCTGACCCTCCCGACTTTCGGGCGACGCCGCCCTGCCCGCGGAACGGCGTGCTCTGCCCAGACCGATCGCCGGAGTGGCCGCTCGGCCTACCAGTCGCGTCGCACTGCCGACGGGACGGCGTTGCATGCAAAGTCTGATCACCGGGTTGGCTGCTCGCCCGACGCGCTGCCCTGCCCGACCCGTCGGCCGGGCGCCGCCCTGCCCGCGTGAGGGTGAGTGAAGGGGTCACTCGTCCGGAACGTGATGGACGAGGTCGGCTCGAAGGGCGTAGGAAAGTCGGAGAGCTTCCGGCACGCGCCGTCGCGTGCTGCCCGTGCGTCGCGCCTGCCCGGTCGTGGATGCGGAGCTCGCGCTGAGGGACTTCCGAAACGGAGAGCCTCCGATGCCGGACCCCCACCCCAACGCCGCACCCACCTCGCCTAACGCCGCGCCCACCTCGCCTAACGCCGCACCCACCTCGCCGGCCGCAGCACCCCCCGCGTCGCCGGCCGCCCTCCCGTGGCCTGCAACCGCTGGCGCCGAGCCCGGGTTGTCTTCGGGTGGGGTGCGGTCGGCTGTTGCCGAGTCCGTGCCGTCTTCGACCCCGGCGCCGCAGGTCGGTGCGACTCCGGCCGCCTCGCCCTCTGCCTGGCCGGTGCCGGAGGACGGTGCGCCCAGCTCGTCCGCCTTCCCGCCGCTGCCCGAGGTCGATGAGGGTGGGTCGGCCTCGCCTCGACCGTTGGCGGCTGCCGCCGATGGAACCGCATCTCGCTCCGAGCCCCGGTCCGCCACCGAGGATGCCGTTCCGGCGGCCGCGGACCAGGAGGTGCGGCACGAGTTCGAGGGTGAGGAGCTCGCGCTGCCGTATTGGCTGACCAGCACCGAGGAGGCGGCCAACACCACCTTCCTGCGGATGCTCCGCCGCCTGCCCAAGCTGCTGGCCGAAGCCTGGCTGCTCGCGTGGCGGGCCGGGCCGGGCACGATTTCCGCGGTGGTGACCTTCCAGGTTGCCGCGGGCGTGGCCAGCGCGGTCGGGATGATCAGCGTGGTCGGGGTCTTCGACGGGCTGCTGCGGGCGGGTCCGACGCCCGAACGGGTGCGTGCCGCCGTACCGTCCCTGGTTTTGCTCGTCGTCGCGGCGGCCGTGCGGGGCGCACTCAGCTCGGCCGCCGCGGCGGCCAACGGGCGTCTGTCGCCGAAGGTCTATCAGGCCGCCGAGATGCGGCTGCTCGGGCTGACCACGCAGGTGGATCTGTCCACGTTCGACGATCCGGACTGGCGCGACGCCATGGAACGCGCCCGGGACCGGGGCATCTCCGCCGCCGAGCAGCTCGTCGACCGGGCCATCGAGCTGGCCACCAGCCTGATCGGGCTGATCGCCGTCGCGGGAGTGCTCGCCGTGCTGCATCCGGTGCTGCTTCCGTTGCTCGTGCTCTGCGTGGTGCCGATCGGGTGGGCGGCGGTGCGGGCGGCGCGGCTCGGGTACCGGCGGGTGCTGCGGCTCATCGCGGTGTGGCGGCGGCAGCGGATGCTCGCCGAACTGCTCGCCGCCCGCGAGCCGGCGCCCGAACTGCGCGCGTTCACGTTGCGGTCGTTCCTGCTTGACGAGGTACGGCGGTTGCTCGCGATCTCGACGAGCGAGGAGATCCGGGTGTCCGGCCGACAGGTGCGCACGACCCTCGTCGGCACGATGCTCAGCGCGGTCGCCACCGGTGTCACGTACGCGGCGTTGCTCTGGCTGCTCTGGACCGGCCGGATGGAGTTGGCGGCCGGCGGCGCCGCGGCGTACGCGATCAGCATGGGCATCGGCAAGCTGCGCGACATCGCCTTCAGCGCCAACCGAGTGTTCGAGCAAGGACTGTATTTCGCCGATTTTCAGGGCTTCTGCGACCTTTCGCAGGCGCGCGCCGAGCCCGCGCCGGGCGGTGCGGCGCCGCCCACGTTCACCGAGATGAGGCTGGCGAACGTCACGTTCACTTACCCGGGCGGCGAGCATCCGGCCGTACGCGACGTCAGCATGATTTTGCGCCGCGGCGAGGTGATCGCGCTCGTCGGCGAGAACGGCTCCGGCAAATCGACCCTGGCGGCCCTGCTCGCCGGGCTGCACCGGCCGCAGCAGGGCACGATCACCTGGGACGGCGTGGATGCGAGCGGTCTCGACCCCGACACCGTACGGGAACGGGTCGCCGTCGTGATGCAGGAACCGACCCGCTGGCCGCTCTCCGCGCGAGCCAACATCACCATCGGCCGGCACCGGCGGGTCGCCGGGATGTCGCAGGTCGAGGCCGCGGCCCGGGCCGGTGACGCGCACGATTTCGTGATGGAGCTGCCGCGGCGGTACGAGACGCTGCTGTCCCGGCACTTCACCGACGGCGCGGATCTGTCCGGCGGGCAGTGGCAGCGGCTGGCGGTGAGCCGCGCGTTCTTCCGGGACGCGCCGCTGCTGATCTGCGACGAGCCGACCGCAAACCTGGACGCCCGCGCCGAACACGATGTATATCAGCGGTTGCGGGAGCTCGCGGCGGGACGCACGGTCGTGTTGATCACGCACCGGATGGCGAGCGTGCGGGAGGCGGATCGCATCTATGTCCTCGATCATGGCGCCGTGACGGAACAGGGAAACCACGACGAGCTGATGGCGAAGGACGGGATCTACGCCCAGTTGTTCACGTTGCAGGCGAGCGCCTACCAGTCGGCCGCCGGAGAGTCTCCGTCGGCGGCGTGTCACAGTTGACCTATGGATCCGGTGGGCTTGGGGGCGATTGCTGCGGTCCTCGTCGTGGGCTTCGCGGCGGGGGTGCGGCGGCGACGCACGGACGGTCGGCTGCGTGACGCGGCGATCCCGGGCGGGCGGCCGTCGTCGCCGGCGGTTCGTCGGGTGCTGCCTTCGGATGAAGCCGCGGGGGCGTTGGGGGAGTCGCCGGGCGGCGTCGCTTCCGGCCGGGCGCCGAGTGCTGGCTTGGTGTCGGGTGCTGGCTCGGGGTTGGGTGCTGGCTCAGGGTTGGGTGCTGGCTCGGGGTCGGATGCCGGCTTTGGGCCGGGCGGTGGCTCGGGGTTGGGTGCTGGCTTGGGGTCGGGTGATCGCGTTGCCTCCGGCGGTGACTTGCGGTCAGGTGCCGGCTCGGCGCCGGGTGCTCGCGCTGCGTCGGGTGGTGGCTCGGTGGCGGCTGATGGGTCGGGGTCCGGGGGCGGCCCGGCATCGGATGTCGGCGCGGTGCCGGATGCCGGCTCCGCTTCAGGTTCAGGCGACGGCGTGGGTGCTCGTGCGGAGCATGATGTGATCGAGGCGGCCGGGCAGGAGCCGGGTGAGCGACTCGACCCCGGGCTCCTGCGGGAACTCGGTGTCGGACCGGCCCGCGCGACGCTGCTGCAGTTCTCGTCGGCGTTCTGCGCGCCTTGCCGAGCCGTGCGGCGGGTCAGTTCCGAGGTCGCCGGGATGCTGCCGGGCGTCGAGCACGTCGAGGTGGACGCGGAAAGCCACCTCGCAGCGGTGCGGGCGCTCGGTATCTGGCGGACCCCAACGCTGCTGGTCCTCGACGCCGACGGACGGCTGGTGAAGCGGGCGACCGGCGTGCCGGCCAAGCCGCAGTTGATCGCCGTGGTCGGGGAGTTGCTCGTCGACCCGAGGTAGGCCGCGGCAACTCGCGGTCCCGGCGCCGCGGCGCCGCGAGCGCGGCCGGGTCTCGCGGATCGTCGTCCCACACGCTGCGCGCCTCGCCGGGGTGTGGGGAGATCGGCTGGCTGGCGGCTTTTGTCCCACTCCGGGCTGGCCTGCTGGGGTGGGGGCGGGCGGTTGGCTGGGTGGCTTTTCGTCCCACGCCTGGCCGGGTGTGGGGCGAGCGGCTGGCTGGCGGCTTTTCGTCCCACGCCCGGCGGGCTCGGTGGGGGTGTGGGGGCGGGCGGCTGACTGGGTGGCGGGTTGTTCTGTGTTGGGTGGTTGGGGGACGTTGTGGCGCGGCTTCAGCGGGGTGGCTCGGTGGCTGCGGTGGCGTAGGCCGGTTCGGTGGTGGTGGGGGGC
>Ga0070668_100004594_pt1 | contig 10225 bp, 11 predicted proteins | sample KBSS43metaG_FD_64661 | JGI IMG/M metagenome (GOLD analysis project Ga0070668, IMG submission 64661) | Switchgrass rhizosphere microbial communities from Kellogg Biological Station, Michigan, USA - KBS S4-3 metaG | ecosystem: Host-associated > Plants > Roots > Rhizosphere > Soil ... | reverse complement strand
CGCGAATGGTTCGACGTCACGCGCGAACGGGTCGTCGAACACCTGAAGGCGGCCAAGGCCAACTTCACCGACGTGGTCGGCGTTCAGCCGCACGAGTGGCGAAGTGAATGGTCGGACCCGACGATCGCCGTGACCCGGGCGGCCATCGCGGCCGACCTGATCGTTTCGGGCGGTGAATGCGTCGCCGCGGAGAGCGTGCCGTATCCCCAGGTCGACACAGGGGCGCTGATCGTCGCCAGCGGACGCCCCGTCCTCTATTGCCCGGCCTATCACGATCGGCTCTCCAGACGTCCAGTGCTGATCGCGTGGAAGGATACGCGCGAAGCGCGCCGTGCGGTGGCCGACGCCCTGCCCCTGCTGAAACGGGCCCAGTCCGTGACAGTCCTGGAAATCTGCGGGCCCGACGAGCTGGAGAGCGCCTTGGGGCGCGCGACGGAGGTGGCGGCGGGACTGGCGCGCCATGGCGTGCACGCCAGCGCGGGGTCGATCGCGCGAAGCGGCACGACGTCCGACACCCTGCTCGCCCAGGCCGACGATCGCGGCGTGGGTCTGATCGTCGCCGGCGCCTATGGACACAGCCGCCTTGGCGAATGGGTGTTCGGCGGCGTGACCCGCAGGCTGCTGCGCCAGGCGCGGCACTTCGTGCTCTTCAGCCACTGAGACCGGCGCTCAGGACGCTCCTTCACCGACGACGAGCACCGCGGCGCCGGCGAACGCCCCACTGCGAAGGTCCGCGAGCGCTCGATTAGCCTCTCGCAAGGGATAGGCGGTGACGTGCGGCCGCACCCCGGCCTTTCCGGCGAGCGGAAGATAACTCGCCGCGTCGGCGCGGGTGAGGTTGGCGACGGAGAGGATCCGCCGTTCCTCCCAGAGGTCCGCATAGGGAAAGCTCGGGATGTCGCTCATGTGGATTCCGGCGCAAACCACCACGCCGCCCTTGCGAACGGCCTTCAGCGCCAGCGGCACGAGCGCCCCTACGGGTGCGAAGAGGATCGCCGCGTCGAGCGCCTCCGGCGGCGTGTCGTCCGAACTCCCCGCCCATCCGCAGCCCAGTCCGCGGGCCAGCGCCTGGGCGGTGGCGTCGCCGGGTCGCGTGAACGCATAGACCGCCTGACCTTCGGCCACGGCGAGCTGAGCTAGGAGGTGCGCCGCCGCGCCGAAACCGTAGAGCCCCAGGCGGCGTACGGGGCGTCCCTCACACGCCTTGCGCCAGGCGCGGTAGCCGATCAGGCCGGCGCACAGGAGCGGGGCCGCTTCCAGGTCGCTGAGCTCGGCCGGGACAGGAAAGCAGTAGGCCGCATCGGCGACGGCCAGCTCGGCATAGCCGCCGTCCCGGGTCCAGCCGGTGAACTCGGCGCGATCGCAAAGGTTCTCGGCGTCCTCCAGGCAGTAGCGGCAACGGCCGCAGGTCCGGCCAAGCCACGGAATTCCGACACGGGTTCCCACCGCCAGGTCCTTCACCTCCGGGGCGGTCGCCTCGACGACGCCGACCACTTCATGGCCAGGAATGATCGGCAGCGTCGCCGACGGCAGCTCTCCGTCCACGACGTGCAGGTCGGTTCGGCAGACCCCGCAGGCGCGAACCCGCACCAGCACCTCGCCGGGCCCCAGCACCGGATCAGGGCGCGTCGCCGCCCGCAACGGGCGGCCGGGACCATCAAGGATCATGGCGAACATGCTGCAGCTCCAGCCAAGCCCGTCCCGGGCGGTTCGCCCTTGCAGACATCGGCGTCCAAAGGCGTCAAATCCTGTCGCCGACGCGCGTACGCGGCGTTGACCAGGATCAACGCCCGTGGCCGTCTCTCGCTGCGACCATCCGCCCCGGATTTGTAGCTGAGCTCACGGATAGATTGCATCGATGTTCGAAGAGTCGGCGAATCGACCGAGAGCGCACAGGCCCGCGCTGGGATACGCATCGACGTTGCGGGGCTACGGCGTCGCCTTGGCCGCCGCCGCCGCGGCCCTTCTCGTCCGCCTGCTCCTGGCCCCCTACCTGCACGATCGCGCCCTGTTCATCCTCTATGTGCCGGTCATCCTGATCGCGGCCGGACTGGGGGGCCGGGGACCGGCGCTCCTCGCCACGGGGCTCTGCCTTGGCATCAGCGCGATCTTCCTCGGGGCGTCCTTGTACGAGCGCCCCGCGAACCTGATCGAGGCCGTGGGCTTCGTGGTCCTGGGGCCTATCGTTGCGCTCATTGGAGAACGCCTGCGGAAGAGCGCGCGCGAGGCCATCGCCAAGGAAGCGCATCTCAGCTCGATCCTCGAGACCGTCCCGGAAGCGATGATCGTCATCAGCCCCCAGGGCGTCATCCAATCGTTCAGCGCCACGGCGGTCCAGTTGTTCGGCTGGACGCCGGTCGAGGCGATCGGTCGGAACGTCAGCGTCCTGATGCCCTCCCCCTATCGGGAGGAACATGACCACTACCTGCAGCGCTACATGACCACCGGCGAGCGCCGCATCATCGGAATCGGCCGCATCGTGGTGGGGGAGCGCAAGGATGGGTCCACCTTTCCCATGGAGCTGGCGGTGGGCGAGGCCCGCGTCGGCCGGGACCGATTCTTCACCGGATTCGTGCGCGACCTGACCGAGCGACGCGATCAGGAACGCCGTCTGCAACAGCTACAGTCCGAACTCGTTCACGTCTCCAGGCTCACCGCCATGGGGGAGATGGCTTCGTCCCTGGCCCACGAGCTGAACCAGCCGCTCTCGGCCATCGCCAACTACATGAAGGGCTCGGCCACCCTGCTGGACGCCCCACAGCCCGACCTGGGCCGCCTTCGGGCCGCCCTCGACAAGGCGAGCGACCAGGCCCTTCGCGCCGGCGACATCATCAAGCGGCTGCGGGAGTTCGTCGCAAAGGGCGAGACGCAACACACCCTCGAGGACCCGGCCAAGCTGATGGAGGAGGCCAGCGCCCTGGCCCTGGTGGGTGCCAAGGAACAGGGCGTGCGGGTCGCGCTGCGATTCGCTCGAAACATTGGCCGCGTCGTCGTCGACAAGGTGCAGGTGCAGCAAGTGGCGCTGAACCTCATCCGCAATGCCATCGAGGCCATGGAAGCTGTCGAGCGCCGCGACCTTACGATCTCGGTCGCTTCAGGACCGGATGACGTGGTGCTCGTCTCGGTCTCCGACACCGGACCGGGCATCAGCCCGGACGTCGCCGATCGCCTTTTTCAGCCCTTCGTCACCAGCAAGGCTCACGGAATGGGCGTCGGACTCTCCATCTGCCGAACCATCATCGAGGCGCAGGGCGGGCGCATCTGGGCCGAGCGTAATGCAGAGGGCGGCGCCACGTTCAGTTTCACGCTACCCCTCGCGGACAAGGAGACCGCCGGTGCCTGAGAAGACCGTCCATGTCATCGACGACGACGAAGCCATGCGCGATTCCCTGGCGTTCCTGCTGGATATCCAGGGCTTCCACACCAAGGTCTACGACTCCGCCGTCGCATTCCTGGACGCCATGCCCGACCTGTCCGCCGGCTGCATCGTGACGGACATCCGCATGCCGGACATGACCGGCCTCGAACTCATCCGGAAACTGAAGGACGACGGCGTCGCGGTTCCGGTGGTCGTCATGACAGGCCATGGCGACGTGCCGCTGGCCGTGGAGGCCATGAAGGCCGGCGTGGTCGATTTCATCGAGAAACCGTTTTCGGACGAGGCCCTCATCGAGGCCGTCCGCAACGCGCTCTCCTATCGAAAGGAAGGCGCCGACCAGGCGAGGCGCGACGCCGAACAGCGGCTCGCACACCTTTCGCCTCGCGAGCGGGACGTGCTGATCGGCGTGGTGGCCGGAAAGGCGAACAAGGTGATCGCCTATGAGCTCGACATCAGCCCGCGCACCGTCGAGGTCTATCGAGCCAACCTCATGTCCAAGACGTCGGCGCGCAACATCTCGGAGCTGATGCGCATCGCGCTCGCCGCCGGGCTCTAGGTTTTTGCGGCAGGTCAAGGCGAGCGCACCAGGGCGTGCGACTCTGCGGAACTGCGGATCCGCCGCTGCGACTGGATTTCATGGACATCCAAACAAGCCGTTCGAGACCTGTGACCGTGGCGATCGTCGACGATGACGCCGCCGTGCTCAACGCGCTCACCTTCGCCCTGGAGACGGAGGGCTACGTGGTGCGGTCCTATCGCACGGCCGGCGCGATGTTCGCCGCGCTGCGGTCCGATAGCGCGGACTGCCTGGTGATCGACCAAAACCTCCCCGATGAAGCCGGCATCGACCTCCTGACACGGCTCAGGGCCCGAGGCGACCGGGCGCCGGCCGTCATCATCACCACCAACCCGCCCCGCACGCTGCAATCCTTGGCCAGGGAGCTGAGCGTGCCCGTGGTGGAGAAACCGTTGCTGGGCGACCAGCTCTTTTCCTGCATTCGAGGCCTCATCGCGCGCTGCTGAGAGCGACCGGCGCGCCGTTGCGGCCGAAGGGTTTTCCGCGCCTACAGACCCAGCACTAACGGAATCGCCGCAAGCGCGGCGGCCAGGAGGGTGCCCGCCGCAAAGATGGCCCCGAAGCGCACTCCGCCGACCACCGACGCGATGACAGCCTTCGAGATGCTGTCCATCCCCGCGGCGAGCAGGACGGCGTACACCGCGAGGCGCAGGTCCAGGCCTTCGGCCGACATGCGCGCCGAGGTCATGGTGACGGCGTCGACGTCTGCGAGTCCGGCGAATGCGGAGACGACCAGCAGGCCCTTGGCTCCATAGACCTTGGACAGGATCCGTGCGCCCGCCATGACGGCGCCCAGCACCAGCGCGAACTTGCAGACCACGGCGAAGTCGAAGGGGCTCTTCAGCGCCGCGGCCGTGGTCTCCTGTCCGCGGGTGCGAAGCGCCGCAAGCGCGGCGGCCACGGCCGAAACACCGGCGAAGATGCCGAGAGGCGCCGCCAGGCGCGCGAACAGCTCAGGCGACAGGACGAGGGCAATGACGCCGATGCGGACGGCCATCACGGCACCGGCGAGCAAGGCCATCCCGGCATGGGCGATCGGGCTCGAAGACCGGCGCTCCTCGCGGGCCAGATGCAGCGTCACGGCCGTGGAGGAAATCAGGGCGCCGACCGCGCTTCCAAGCATCGCGCCCCGCAAGGGGCCGAAAATCTTGGTCGCCACGTACCCGATGAACGATACGCCCGCCAAGCCGATGGTGAGCACCCAGAGCTCGTAGGGATTGAAGCTCTCGTAAGGCCCAAAACCCTTGTTCGGGACGATCGGCAACAGGACGAACGTCATCGCCAGCAGGACGAGCGCGCTGCGCAGCTCGGGCCAGGTGAGGCTGCGCAGCCATGTGTGAAGCGCGCCCTTGAACGCGAGCAAGCCCGCCGTGACGACGGCGGCCGCAGCCGCCAGCCGCGCGTCGCCGACGACCGCATAGGCGCCCAGCGCGAAGACGATCAGAGCGGCCACGACGCCAGTGACCGAGTGATCCTGCTCCTCCGCCTGTTCGCGTTGCTTGAAGAGGATGAAGGCGGCGGCGAACGGAAAGCCCAGCGCCGCGAACACCCAACCGCCGAGCGCCTGGCTCAGCATCGCCGCGACGCCGCCCAGGAGGCCCGACAGGGCGTAGGTGCGAATGCCGGCGGTGCGCTGGCCCTCCGCCGCATCGCGCTCGCGCCACCCCCGCTCCACGCCGATCAGGAAGCCGATGGCGAGCGCGAGGCCGAGGCGTTGAAACTGTTCCAGGGGCGCCACGCCTTCCTCCCCTACCCGCGCGATATCCTATCGGGGTCGCGACGTTCGATCTTCTTGAAATGTCCGAACGGATCTCGCCGCTTTTAGCGATCGGCGGCCGGCGGCCTCAGGCTGGCGATGTAGGCGATCAGGTCGCGTTGATCGTTCGGCGTGATCCGAATGACCGGCATCCCGTAGTGCCCGACCTCGGCGATGGCGTCGAGCTCGCGGTCGAGCCCGCGCGGCGTGTAACGACGCGAGATCGTCATGAAGGTCGGCGCCCCCGACCTGGCGCTCGCCTGGCCGGGCCGGACGGCATGACAGGCCGCGCAGACATTTCGCGCCACGGATTCGCCGCGCCCGATCCGCGATGCGGTCGGAAATCCGACCCTCAATCCCTCCGCCACGGAGCAGCCGCTCAAGAGCACGGCGAGCGCAGGCGCCAAGCCCGCAACGACCCTGATGCCGGCTGCCATGGGCCGACCGTTCAGGACTGCAGCGGTTGCGTTCCCAACGGCAGACCATAGGCCCGCAGGAAGGACGGCAAACGTAGCGCCGCACGCGCGGCTTCGCGCATCGACGGAAAGGCGGTCGCGTGCTCGGGATCGTCGATCCAGGTGTTCGCTCCGCGCGCGGTGACGAGAAGATAGCTCTCGCGGCGCTCCGGAAAACGGGGCTGGCGCGTCACGATCGCGGGGTGTGCGGGTCGAGCGGCAAGGTGGGACGCAAGCATCTCGGGTCTCCGATCATCTTGTGATCCGCAGGATCATCGCCGGCAGGTCGCGGCGCTATTCAGGAGCGCTCCTTACGTAGCCGTACGGATAAGCTTTCGCCGGACCCTCGGCGCCGCTCAACGCCTATGGCGCAGGCTTCTCGACGCCTGCATCCGCCGCCGGACCCAGACTTTTGAGGTAGGCGATCAACGCCGCGACATCCGAGGGCTCGTAGGTCCGCTCGGGCATCGCCGGATGACCCGCCACGATGCCTTCCGCCAAGGACTCGGCGAGGTCCTCCACATCGTATTTCCGATGCAGGTCGCGGAACGGCGGCGCCTGCGGAAGGGGACTTGCGCCCTGCGGGCCGACCGCGTGGCAGCCCGCGCAGTCGCGCTCGACGATACGCCGTCCGGCCGCGGCGGGAGTGGGACCGCCGGCCGAGGGACCCGAGGCGGGCTGAGCCAGGACCGACGTAACGGCGATCACCACGGCGGCCGCGCCCGCGGCGATCGGAAGGATTGTTCTCAGGTTGCGGATCGCGCGGCCGTGTCGGGGTTCATGGCCTGCAGACATGGGCGGCGCTCCCTGCGGCGCATCTGATCGAAACCGATCTTTTATCGGTTTGCTCGATGATGGGCGTTGATTTCCATCAAGTTTGCAGCGGAGCTTTCAGCAGGCTTGAGCTGCATCAATGCGCCGTCGACGCACTGCGTCAGGCTCCGAATCGAGACCGGCGGGGACCATGATGATCATAGATGGCCATGACTGACGGGGCCGCGACCGCCCACAGGCTGCTTCCGAAGCTCGTGACGATCCTGCACGAGGGCTACGGCCTGGACGCGCTGCGCAAGGACGCCTTCGCCGGGCTTACGGTCGCCGTCGTGGCCCTGCCGCTTTCGATGGCGATCGCCGTCGCCTCGGGTGTTTCGCCTGAGCGCGGCCTCTACACCGCAATCATCGGCGGATTCCTGGTGTCCTTGCTTGGTGGAAGCCGCTTCCAGATCGGCGGCCCGGCCGGCGCGTTCATCGTGCTGGTCGCCGGAACCGTCGCGAAGTACGGGATGGAGGGCTTGCTGGTCACGGTGCTGCTCTCCGGCCTCATGCTGAGCGTCCTGGGGCTCATGCGGTTGGGCCAGTTGGTGCGGTTCGTCCCACATGCCGTGACCGTGGGGTTCACCGGTGGAATCGCCGTCACCATCCTGGCCAGTCAGTTGAAGGACCTCGGCGGCCTGTCGCTCAAGGGCGCCGAGCCAGGCGCGCTTGTGGAGAAGCTCGCAGCTCTCGCCGGCGCCCTATCCAGCTTCAGCCTCGCCACCTTCGCGACGGGCGTCGGCGTGGCGGCCGTCATCTTCGCGCTGCGGCGGTTCCGGCCAAGCTGGCCAGGGATGCTCATCGCGGTGGCCCTGGCGTCCGTCGCCGTGTTCCTGCTCCATGTCCCCGTCGAGACCGTCGGCGGCCGTTTCGGGGCGATCTCCGGAGGCCTTCCGCCGCCGCGTGCGCCACAGATGTCGCCGGCCTTGGTCCTGCAGATGCTGCCCTCGGCGCTGACGTTCACGTTGCTGGGCGCCGTCGAGAGCCTGCTGTCAGCCAAGGTCGCCGACGGCATGACCGGTCGTCGGCATCGCTACAACATGGAGCTGATCGCCCAGGGAGTCGCCAACGTCGCATCCGCGATATTCGGCGGCCTCAGCGTGACCGGAACCATCGCGCGGACGGCCACCAACATCCGCGCCGGCGCACGCACGCCGTTGGCCGGAATGCTGCACGCCGCGGCGCTGCTGCTGTTCATGCTGTTCGCGGCGCCGCTGGTCGGCTTCGTCCCGCTGTCCGCCCTCGCCGGCGTCCTGATCGTGGTTTCGTGGAACATGGTGGAGAAGACCGAGTTCCTCCGCGCGCTGCGCGATTGGCGCACCGGGTCCGTGCTCGCGGTCACCTTCGCACTGACGGCGTTGCACGACCTCTCGGCCGGGTTCGTCGCAGGCTGCCTTCTCGCGTCGGTTCTGTCCGTCCTCCACCGAGGGATCCCGCACGAAGAGCTTTAGGCCGGCCGGCCATCCGCACTGCAGCGTGATGCGCCGATAGCTAGTGCGCGAACAAGATCGGAACGGGGGGCTGATCGAGCAGGCTCTTCGTCGCGCCCCCCAGGACGAACTCGCGGACACGCGAATGGCCGAAAGCGCCCATCACCACCAGGTCCCGGGGATCGGCCGCAAGCCGGCGTTCCAGCAGGGCGCCGATCGCCGCGCCCTCGGCGTCGATCTCCAGAACGCTCGCAGTCACGCCATGGCTCGCCAAGTGGCGCTGCACATCCGCGCCCAATCCGGTCGTCGCGGTCGGCTTCTCGTTGACGATGGTGAGGATCTGTACGTCGAGGGCCGCAGCCAGGACCGGCATGGCGTCGGCGACCGCCCTGGCGGCCGCGCGCCCCCCGTCCCAGGCGATGAGGATGCGGTCAAGCCGAAGGGGCACGCCGCCCGCCTCGCTCACATCGCAGACGACCACCGGGCGCCCAGAGCCGAAGATCGCCGCCTCGGCGACGCTGCGCTGCGCGTCTGTGCGGGCGGTGAAGGGAACGACGCAGACATCCCGGGTGCGGGCCGCCCGGGCGACCTCGTCCGCAACATTGTAGAGCTCGGACCTCACCATGAGTTGGGAGGGTGTGACGGCCGCCTCGGCGGCGCTCGCCCGGAACCGATCCAGCAAACCGGCCGCCTGGTCCAGGCTGCGCTGTTCCTCCTCGCGGGCGAGATCGCCGAGCCCGATCAGCATGTTCGCCAGCCGATTGTCCTTCACAGGAAAACTGACGTGCGTCGTGAAGGCGCACGCGCTGCGCCCCAGCAGCTTGCAGAGCCGGACGGACCGATCGAGCGCGTCCGTCGACATGGGGTCGGGGTAATTGACGAGGGGAAGCAGGATGTCCTTGAAGGCCATGTTCGGATCCTCAGGCCGCTTGCGCCAGCGGCCGGTGTTGGCGCCGTTTCGAGACGTCGCCGGGCATGACGGCGCTCCCTTCGGCGCCGGAGACCGTCAGGCGGATAGCGCAGGGACGCCTTGACCTGCGTCAACCCTCGGCGGGTTTGCGAACGTCCCGACCACGGCAGTCGACCAACACCAAGGGGTGAGCCTTCACCTGAACATCGAGACTGCCGAGCGGTCGCGCTAATTCCCCTCAATGGAGCCGGTGGCGAACGGGCGTAAGCTTTGGGGCAGGAAACCTCTACAACCCCTTGGGCCGCTCCGAATCGGAGCGGCCCTTTTCATGCCGTCTGGCGGCTCATGCCGTGCTGTTGGAGCGGCGGCCTAGGGGGATGGCGCGGGCATTGTCTCCCCGGCGGACGATGCCTTTCGCCTTCCCGGCCCGCTCCACGGGTTCGTTACGCCGGCTATTTCTTGGGGGCCCGCGACATCATCGGCGCGGGCGCGATATCACCCGGATCGACCGTCAGCGACGGCACCCCATTGACCAATTCCCGGATGCGCACCCAGGCCTTGCCGCGATCCATGCAGCTCTCCCACGTGCCGCTGACGGTTCGCGTTCCCTCGCTCGTCGTCACCTGAACGCTGCATTGTGTTCCCGAGAACGCGCCGCATGACGCGGTGGAATAGAAATCCTTGTTGGCGATGGAGACCTCCGTCGCCGATTCCTGCCGGCAGGCGCAGGAGCACTTGTTCATCAGGGTCGGCTTTTTGGGCCGAGCCTCTGCTGATGCAGAAGACAGCATACTTACAATGGCCACCGAACTGGCCAACAGGGGTCGCCAACGCAGTTTCCGATCACGCATCGAACTTCTCCTTTTGAGACGCCCACCAATCGAAAGCTCGATGCCATTCAGGTC
>Ga0070668_100004590_pt1 | contig 10228 bp, 7 predicted proteins | sample KBSS43metaG_FD_64661 | JGI IMG/M metagenome (GOLD analysis project Ga0070668, IMG submission 64661) | Switchgrass rhizosphere microbial communities from Kellogg Biological Station, Michigan, USA - KBS S4-3 metaG | ecosystem: Host-associated > Plants > Roots > Rhizosphere > Soil ... | reverse complement strand
TCGATCCGGTCCCCACGCGGGAGCCGCGGCACCGTGAACGCCAGGACGCCCGCTCTGCGGAGAGCGGGCGTCCTGACCGGTCAGTCGAATCAGTTGAAAGCGAAAGCCGCGGTCAGCCGTTGACGGTCTGGGGCGCTTCCGACCTCGTGACCTGCGCCCGGCGGCGCGCCACGGCCGACCCGGCCGCCAGGACGACAAGGCCCACGACGTTGACCGCGGCGCCGACCCACAGCGGCGAGACGAACCCGAGCCCGGCGGCCAGGGCCAGGCCACCCAGCCAGGCGCCGAGCGCGTTGCCGATGTTGAAGGCCGCGATGTTGGTGCCGGACGCCATCGTCGGCGCGTCGTCGGCGTACCGCATGATCCGCAGCTGCAGGCCGGGAGCGGTGGCCAGGCCGACGGTGCCCATCAGGAACAGCGAGATGATCGTCAGGACCTGGCTGTGCGCGGTCAGCGCGAACACCGCGAGCACCGCCGTGAGCAGGGCGAGGATCACGATCAGGGACTTGTCCAGCGCCCGGTCCGCCGCCTTGCCGCCGAGGAAGTTGCCGGCGAACATGCCGACCCCGAACAGCACCAGCAGCCAGGGCACCGTGCTGGTGGCGAAGCCGCTGACCTCGGTCAGCGTGAAGGCGATGTAGGTGAACGCGCCGAACATGCCGCCGTAGGACAGCACGGTGATCGCCGCCGAGAGCCAGACCTGAGGCCGGCGGAACACGCCGAGCTCGCCAAGCACGCTGGTCCGGCCGACGGCCTCCGGCTGCGGCACCAGCACCCAGATGCCGATCATGGTGATGACCCCGATGACCGTGATCGCCCAGAACGTCGAGCGCCAGCCGAGCTGCTGGCCGAGCAGGGTGCCGAGCGGCACGCCGAGCACGTTGGCCACGGTCAGGCCACCGAACATCAACGCGATGGCGCTGGCCTTCTTGTTTTCCGCGACCATCTCCGCGGCGACCACCGCGCCGACGCTGAAGAACGCGCCGTGGCACAGTGCCGCGATGACCCGGCCGAGCAGCATCACCGCGTAGACCGGGGCGACGGCCGAGATCAGGTTGCCCGCGATGAACAGCACCATCAGCCCGAGCAGCACTTTCTTCCGGTCGAACCTGGTGATCGCCAGGGTGAGCGCGATGGCGCCGACCGCGACACTGAGCGCGTAACCCGAGACCAGGTATCCGGCCACCGGCTCGGTGACCCCGAAATCCGCCGCCACCTGGGGCAGCAGACCCACGATCCCGAATTCGGTCAGCCCGATGCCGAAGCCTCCCAGCGCCAAGGCGAGAAGCCCGATAGGCATGTCTCTACCCTCCATCCCATTTGTTCATTGCATAAACCTCGTGGGTGAATGACTTCATCATCAATCACCTCATCGTAGGCGCGCTGCCGAAACGGGCACCGCCATCGTAGGTGGACTCTTCACTACGACCTTCGTGACATTGCGACAACCTTCGGGACACGGCGGCCTGTCTCATCTGCTTCTCCAGCACCGAATCGCTTGAGCGCGGTGTCCGGCGCTCATACCGTCGATATCGAACGCGACATCACACCCGCGACGTCGTCGCGCACGACGTCAGATCGGCGGAAGAAAGGGTTCCCCGTTTCCGCCATGGACAAACCCGGGAGACACCATGAGGTTGGTTCGTTCCTGTTCACGCTCGAAACCGGACCCGCTCGGGCACTACCCGCGTCCCCCGGTTCAGGGGCGCGTCGCGGGCGTCTTTCCCGGTCTGGGCAGCCGCGCCGCGTACCGGGATCTCGGCCGTCACCTGCTGGACTCCGGGAGCCCGGAGGTGCTCGAGATCTACCGGCAGGCAGCGCGGGCACTGGGTTTTCCCGGCCGGCCGGAGAAGCTTCTGCCGGTCCCGGAGAACCTGCCGGCGGGAAAGCTGGCACAGCAGGCCTTCATCGGAAGCGCGATCCTGGTACACAGCCTGGCCCTGGAAGCCCACCTGCGGAACATGGCGGCCAGGAACGGGATTCGCCTCGATTTCGTGGCTTACACCGGTGAGAGTTTCGGGATCATCACCTCCGCCGTGGCGAGCGGGGCGCTGTCCATCGGTGACGGCGTCAAGATCGCGCGGGCTTTCACGCCGCTGATGCTGGTGGCCGCCGAGGGCGAGGTTCCCGACGAGCCGGTCGCCCGCGAGGTCGCCGTCCACCTCCCCGATTCGCTGCGCGGCCGCCCGCTGGTCCCCGAGCCGTTCCACGTCATCGCCTTGAACGGGGCCACCGAAGATCTCGTCACCGCCCTCGACGAAACCGGGAGAAGGTACCCGAAAGCGGATGTCGAGATCCACAAGCACTATTCGGACCGGCAGGCGAACGTGTACGTGCGGTCCGGCGTCAAGGCGGATTTCGACGGGTTCACGGCAGGACTGCCCGGGATTCGGTCGGAGGAGCTGAAGAAGCCGACGAAATTCCTCGCCCACTCCGAGCGGATGAGCGGCGCGCGGGAGGCGCTCGAGGAGTTCATGGCCGCGAACGGCATCGTGTTCGCCGAGCCCGGCATCCCGGTGGTCTCGAACCACGGTGCCGGCCTGCTCCGCACCGCCGAGGAGGTCCGGAACGGCATCCTCGCGATCACCGACGAGGTCATGGCGTCGCGGGAGACCGTGGCCACGCTCGCCGGCCTCCGGCCCGACCTGGTGGTCGAGCTGGGGCCGGGTGACAAGTCCGTGCGGCTGCTGCACGACAACGGCATCGCGGAACCCGTGACCGCCTACACCGGGACCGCGGGCGCGGCCGACCCGGCGCTCCGCGTGGTGAAGCTGGTGGACGAGCTGCTGGCCGAGCTGGCGGAGCTGCGCGGCTCGGGGTACCGCCTGGCCGACCGGCAGCTCGGCACGCTGCGTGACCTCTTCCGGCTGGCCTCGACCAGCTCCTTCGGCGAGCAGTACCTCCTCCAGGCCATGCGGCGCGTCATCACCGACGAGATGCTCCGCTCCGAGCGGGACGCCGCACCGGCCTTCTACGAGCTCCTCGAGGTCTTCCAGCACACCTACCGGCATCGCGGCGACGTCGACACCGGCCGTGGCGAGCTGGTCCTGCGGGCGCGGCCGAAGAAGCGGATCACCGGCGACCACCCGGGCCAGGTCCACACCGAGCTCAGGATCGTCGACCGTGCGGGTGACGTCGTCGACCGGAGTGTCGACACGGCCGGGCACCCCGAGGTCGTGGTCGTCCACTTCGACCGGGGCACGGACCACGACCAGGCGGCCGTCGAGCGCCGGCACACCCTGTTCCGGGCTCTCCGGCACGACCGGCCGGCGCTGTTCCGCCAGAACGACTGCTACCTCGAGGGAAGCGACCCCGCCGGCTGGCTGGCGGCCCTGGCGGCCTCCGGCGCGGCGCCGGTGACCGACGTCGTGGCCCTCCACGAGCTGGTGCCGAAGGCGGGCACGGGCCCCGGCCTGGAGGCCGCACTGGACCGGCTGCTTTCCTCGCTCAACCGCCCCGAGCTGCCCCTCGTCTCGCCGGAGGGCGTCCCGCTGTGGTCGGCGAAGGACCTCGCCGCCGCCACGCGTTCCGTCGTCCTCGACGGCGCTCTCGACGCCGGCGTCCGGCGGATCCACCTCAACGGGAACTGCCGGATCCTCTCGATCGGATCCGCGCTCGACGCCGCCGGCCTGGACCTGGGGCCGCACCGGGCCGACGTCGTCTCCGTGCCCTCCCCGGCCGGCATCCGGGCGAGGGGCGTCCACCGGGCGCTCGACGAGTTCGAGGACCAGTGCGTCCTGTCCATGACCGTGGAGAACGAGAAGGTACTGCGCTACGCCCAGGGCCGTCGGGTGCTGACCGGGACGGTCAACGCCTACGTCGGCATCGGGGAGCGCGTCCTGGGCTTCGGCGCCGGCGGCAGCGAGTCCATGACGATCTTCCTGCGGAAGGACGGCGAGGACCGGACCACCGTCCGCAAGGTCCTGAGCGAGGCGCTGACCACGGTCGGCTGGAACCCGGACGGCCAGGGCGTGATGCTGCCGCCGTTCACCAAGGCGAAGAAGCAGGCGGAGTACCTGCAGGCCCTGCCCGAGCCGGTGCGCCGGTACTTCCCCGAGGTGTACGACATCCAGGAGCGGGAAATCCCGGCTCCGCGGGAGGACGGCAAGGCCACCTGCAAGGAGGTCGTCTACGAGATGAGCTACGTCCCGGGCGTGGAGATCAGCCGGTTCGTCGAGCGGAACTCGCCGCCCCCCGCCGTGGTCGCCCGCCTCTACGAGCAGGTCTTCCGGGTGCTGAACCGGAACGTGCACACCGTGAACCGCGTCCCCGCCCCGGGCGAGACCCTGGACATCTCCTACTTCCGGAAGATCGAGGACCGCCTGGCACTCTGCCGGCGCACGGCACCGCGCACCTTCTCCCCGGAACTGCTCGACACCGAACGGATCGTCATCGACGGCGTCACCTACCTCAACTCGCGGGCGCTCCTGGCCCGGTTCCGGGCGCATCCGGAGTACCTCCGGATCCTGGAACCACGGTTCCACTCCCTGGTGATGGGGGACACGAACACCGAGAACATCAAGATCGAGGACCCCGCACCGCTGCTGCACGCCCAGCGGCTGATCGAGTCGGGCGCGCCGCGCCGGGAGATCGACGCGGCGCTGGCGGCGATCACGGCGGAGTCGGTGGGGATCAAGTTCCTGGACCCGCGTGCCATCGGGTTCAAGAGCGACGGCGGCGACACCCGTGACGACGCGATGTACGACAACAAACCCTGGCACAACTCCCTCGGCCACTACGACGAGATCCACTACGAGCAGTTCACCCTGCGGGTCAGGACCGGAGCAGGGCGCACGCCCCGGGTCGACATCGACTTCGCGGCGGGAAACCCGTACCAGAGGTCCTACCGGGTCCGGGACGTGGTGGCCAAGGGCGAAGCGGTCCACCCGGCCGAGCCGCGTGGGCTGGAGGACTACTTCGACTCCGTGATGACGGCCGTGCAGCGGGACGACCCGGAGTCCCAGCACCTCAAGGATCCCTATTGGGTCATCCGGCTCGTCTTCATGATGGGCACCCATTTCGCGGCCATGCCGCCGTTCCACTTCCAGGCCGAGCTGGACGGGACGCTGACCGACACCTACCAGGTGCAGCGCCGGCCGGTGGCCATCTACTGCGAGGGCGTCAAGTGGCTGAACTGGGCGCTGGAGATGCTCACCGGGGAACGGACGGAGTTCCTGGGGGCAGCGGTGCCGCCGGCCCACCTGGACCACACCCGGCGGCACCCGGCGGCCACCGGGCACACCCCCCACCGCCGCGCGGTTCCCGGCCACCGCACCCCGCGCACGCCGCGGCCGAGCACGCGGCCGGCGGCGGGCACTCGGCACACCACCCGGCTGTCGCACACCCGAGAGAAGGAGGGCTGACCCATGGACAGTGCATCGCCGGTGCTGCCTGTGGCAGGGCTGGACGATCTGACCACCGAGTCACGCATGATCGCGACCCCGTGGAGCCGCATGGTGCGCGGCATCGGGCTCGGCCAGTACCCCGTCGACTACGACCCCGTCGCCGCCGAGCGGATCCGGCGCACGTTCGACCTGCTGGCGGTGAAGGTGCCGCGGGCGTGCTCGTACACGCGGTTCTCGCGGCTGCTGGCGAACCTGATCCTGAACGTGACGGACCCAGCCGTCGACTTCACCCGCATCGACGTCGGCTCGGCGGCCGGGGACGTGGTGGACGCCGTGCGGTCGGAGGGGAACGCCTACTACCGCGTCACGGCGGGCTGCATCCTGATGGCCGCGTTCGCCAAGCTCGGCCTGGACCGCAAGCTGCTGGTCAACGAGTGGATGGACTTCCCGGCGGAGATCCTCGCCGCGACCGACCGGATCCGGCCGGACCGGATCAAGGACGAGAACAGCGGCCGGCACGGCGACTACGAGCGGCTTTCCGCCTACACCGCGGTGTTCCTCGCCCTCGGCCAGCTGGGCATGACGGACCGGCTGGTCACCGACGAGCGCAACCACGTCCGCGAGGCGCTGGACCTCCTGGAGCGGATCCCCGCGCCCTTCTTCCGCGGGCGCGGCGGGTCCATGCTGCTCTCGGCGATCTCGCTGCTCGGTTTCGACGAATACATCTTCGACGGGCCGCGGGACTACCTGAAGGAGACGCTGGACCACCTCGACCGCGCCGACGAACTGGCCCTCCCGCCGGCCTTCCCGCAGCCGATGACCGAGGACTTCGGGAAGATCTACCCGCTGGTGACCATGCTGAACGCCATCGCGATGGCCGGTCGCCCCGAGTACCTGACCTACCGGAAGGACCGGCTGGCGGAGGCGAAGGAACTGCTGGGCCGGATCGACCCGGTGGAGCGGACCCACATGGCGCTGTACTACCTCGTGGCCCTGCACAACCTGGGCCGGCTGTCCGACGAGGTGCCGGACCTGGACGCCTTCGTGGAAGACGTGCTGGGACAGTGGGACCAGGCCGATCCCGGCGCGAACTTCTTCCGCAACGGGATCGCCTATCCGTACATGATCGAAACGGCCATGCTGGCCGGGCGGATGGACCTGATCACCGACGCGGGCCTGGACCGGCTGGTGAACTCCTACTCCGACCTGGACCGGACCGACCTGGACCGGGTCAACCGCCCCTATCCGTTCAGCTACGCGCTGAACATGCTGGGCGAGATCGGCCAAGCGGGCCGGCTCTACGCGCCGTCGGCCCGGTACGGCGGCCGCTCGGCCGTGGCCTGGGTCACGAACCGTCTTTCCGACGGTGGCCGCGAGGAAGGGAACCGGCTCTACATGCTGGACCACGCGCTGGTCGGCTACGCCCTCCGGCTGCGCGGCCGGGAGAGCGCCGAACCGGAGGTCTTCCGGAACTTCCGGTTCCGGCTCACAACCTGAGCCGCGGCACGGAGCCGCTTCCGGGGTCCGGGGGCGGGCTCCCGGGCGTTGTCCGGGGGTTGCACCCCCGGACAACGCAGAAATCCCCGGCCACCGGGTGGTGGCCGGGGATTTCTGCGTACCTGGAGGGTCGGCCTGCGTACCTGGAGGGTCGGTTCGTGAGCCGACCCTCCAGGTACGCAAGCCGACTCCCCGGGTACGCGAACCGACCCTCCGGGTGCGCGGGTCACCTGTGCGCGCCGGTGAAGGCGCCGGGGCGGGCCACCGGTGCGGGAGCCCGCTCGCACTCGGGCCGCCAGGTGCCCACGTGGACCCACTGCCGCCGCCACTGCAACGTGGCCAGCACCGTCGACCGCGAACACCGCGGGCACGGCTGGGGTGTCGAATCGACCCACATCTCCGCCATGGAAACCTCCAGTGCTATCGCTGGTTCTCGATACCTGGAGGATGGCGGCTCGGCGCTACGCAACGGTTATGTGCTCGTCCTCAATGGACTTCTCGATCAATGGTCGATGGCTTCGATGAACCCGGCCTGGACCGCCTTGTTGATCGCGTCGACCCGGGACGCCGCGCCCAGCTTCCCGTAGATGTTGGTGAGGTGCCGCTTCACGGTGCCCTCGCTGATGAACAGGCGCGAGGCGACCTGGGCGTTGCTCATCGCCGCGGCGACCAGCCGGAGGACCTCGAGCTCCCGTTCGGACAACAGCGTTCGCTGCTCCTGCCGGCGCTCCAGCGACTCCATCGTCGCCCGCGGGATCGACAGCAGCACGTTGTCCTTGGAGCGGCTCACCGACCGGATCGCGGTGATGAGCTCGTCGCGGGCGATGCTCTTCACCAGGTACGCCGCCGCGCCGCTGTCCAGCAGGTCACGCACGACCGCGGGCGCGTCGTGCATGGTCAGGATGACCACGGCGGTGTCGGGAGATATCCGCCCGGCCCGCTCGATCACCGCCTTCGCGCCCGGCCCGGGCATCTCGACGTCGAGCAGCAGGATGTTCGGCCGGTGCCGCTGAACCAGCATGACGGCCTCGTCCCCGTCGGCCGCCTCGCCGGTCACGGAGAACTCCGGATCCGTGGTCAGCAGCTCGCACAGCCCCTGGCGGAACAGGGTGTGGTCGTCGGCGACGATGATGGTGACCTTCGGTTCGCCCGCCACGGTCATCTCCCGGCTCCGAGGTGCGCGACGGCGATCGAGATCGTGGTCCCGGTGTCCGGTGTCGCGGTGATCGTGAACGTCCCGCCCAGGAGCTCGAGGCGCTCGCGCATGGAGGAGAGCCCGACACCCGACCGCGCAACCAGCGCGGCGGCGAAGTCGAACCCCTGCCCGTCGTCCCGGACCGATGCGTGCACTTCCGCGTCGGTCACCGTGACGGTCACCTCCAGCGTGCGCGCGCTCGAATGCAGGACGGCGTTCCGGATGGCCTCGCGGAGCACGAGGTACAGCTCCTCGCACGCATCGTCCGGCAGTTGCTCGTCACCGGTCACCGACACGGTCGTGTGAATGCTCGACGGGACCCGGGTGGCCACGTAGTCGTCGAGCGCCTTCGCGAGACCGCCGACCTCGACCGCGGACTCCCGCAGTTCCGTGGCGAGCCCTCGGATCAGGTCGAGGGCTTCGCGCAACTCGGTGCGGGCGGTGACGATCCGGGTCATCGCGCGCGCCGGGTCCGTGGCGGCATAGACTTCGTACAGGTCGAGATCCTGCAGCACCACGCCGACCGAATGCGCGGCGCGGTCGTGCAGCTCCCGGCCGATCCGGCGCCGTTCGTCGCGGTGCGCATGGTTCATCTTCTCGAGGAGGAAGCTCGCGTAGGACACCGCGCCGATCCCGACGCGGAGCATGATCGACTCCTGCAGCACACCGGCGGCGGTGCGCAGCCCGGTCTCCCGGTCGCCGTCGGCCCGGGTCCGGTCCAGGACGATCGGGAGGAGGACCTGGTACATCGTCACCGCGGCGTGCGCCGACTCGATCGGGTGAACGCCACGGACGGCGCGGCTGGCCCCGATCTCCACGCTGAGCCGCTCTCCCCCGCTCGCGGGCTGCGGGGTGCCTCCGAGCGCGGTCTCGATGTCGTCGAGCACGGATTCGGCCTGGCGCAGCAGCTGGGCGGTGGCCTCCGGGATATCGGCCAGCCGATTACCCGCCGCCTGCAGGTGGTCGCGGAACGAGAGCACCGCCGCACGCCGGAGCTCGGCGGGAAACATCAAATTCTCATCGGCCACACGGGGATTGTCTCACAGCAGCGAAGCAACCCCAAGGTAGCCGAACAAAACGACGTGTGCGCAGTATTGCGTCACCATGAACACCCGATAAGGACGGCGTTCCGCGGACCGGGCGCCGCGACTCAACGGCGTGAGCACCGTGACAGAAAGCGCTAGCGAACCAGCGAAGACGACCGCGGCGGCGGGAAGCACGCCGATCGCCCTGACCGCGCAAAGAATGATGAACGTCCAGCCGACCGAGCTCGCCGCAATCGCCATCACCACGCGGGCACGGCGACCACCGAGAAGTACCGGCAAGGTCTTTCTGCCGGCCAGCTGATCACCTTTCGCGTCGGCGAGATCCTTGGTCGAACCACCCAGTCCCATCCAGAGGGACATCATGAGACCGAAGAGGAACATCGTCCCGCTCAGCGGTCCACCGCCGGCCGCCGACCAACCGGCCAGATAGGTCAACATTCCCAGCGCGGTCACCGCCGCGACGAATCCGGCGAGGTTCGCCTTCAGCGGCCACGGCCCCAGCGAGTAGGCCCATCCGACCCCGAGCATCGCCGCGGTCAGCAGGACCTGGGTCAGGGATACCACCGCCGCCAAGGCGAGCCCGAACGCGGCCAGGCCCCACACGATCCTGGTGGCCGACCGCCGGTACAGGTCCCCGCGCGCGATCGGGCGCGCCGTGCCGTTGGCGCGGTCCTCGACGACGTCCGCCACACCGTTCGCCAGGTAGACCGCCCAGGTCGTGGCGAGCCAGCCGAGCCCGGCCACCAGGAGCACGAGCCGGCCGGCCGCGCCGTGCGCGTCGCCGAGCGCCGCGCCCGCGGTGAACCGGAGCAGGAAGATGGCCTGGACCACCGGCCGCGCCTCCCGCCATGCGAGCCGCCACCGGCCACGAAGCCGTCGCAGCCGGGACACCGGCGCGGACCTGGCCGGACCAGAATGTGGATCAAAATGGACCGGGCTGCGCGAAACCATTGTCGTCGACATCGGTCACCTCCACTCGATCAGGTGACCGGCGAAAAGCAGAACCAACCGGAAATTCCGCATTCTGCACCACAGAGAGCAGGGCGGACATTGCCGGAGGTGGAAAAGCGCTACGACGTTGGTGACACGGCACCGCGACCATCGTCCTGAACCGACTCTTCCTTGGGGGTTCGGTTCTTGAGCGG
>Ga0070668_100004589_pt1 | contig 10228 bp, 10 predicted proteins | sample KBSS43metaG_FD_64661 | JGI IMG/M metagenome (GOLD analysis project Ga0070668, IMG submission 64661) | Switchgrass rhizosphere microbial communities from Kellogg Biological Station, Michigan, USA - KBS S4-3 metaG | ecosystem: Host-associated > Plants > Roots > Rhizosphere > Soil ... | reverse complement strand
GCGGCCATGGCGGCCTGCGGGCCGCCGCTGGCGACAATCACACCATGGCGCGCGCGCAGGGCCAACGGACCGTCCGGCGTCGCGAACACGGCACCCACCACATCGCCTTCCTCGAACACAATGCGCTGCAACGAAGTGGCTTTGTGGATTTCGATGTCCCGGTCTTCGGCCTGCGTGTTGAGCCAGTCCATAACCGAGCCACTGACATTGGCGGGATCGGGTGTGATCGAGCCGATTTCGGCGACCTCGAGGGACTCACCGTCGACGGTGCGCAGCGTAGTCGACCGCCAGTCTGTCACCCTGGTATAGAGGTAGCCGTACGGCGAAACGAGGCAACGTGCTGCCCAGTCCCTGAGCCCGCCACCGAAGAACGGCGGAACGGGTCCGCGCGGGTCGACCTGTTCGACGTGCTCCACGACCCTGATCGGCACGTCGCTGTCCCGTGCGGATCGGGTCAACGGACCGAGGTCGGATGACAAGGCCGCGAAATACTCGTTGGTCTCCGCATCCGGAACATCGACCTGAAGCCAGTGCAGCCGATCGACCCGCGAACGGACCGCGACGGAGCTTCCGCCGGGGCCGATGTCACCGCGTGAATCCGCGACGAACACCTCGCCACCCATGTCTACGACCGCCACCGCGCGCGCCAGTCCGGCGATTCCGGAACCGATGCTCACCACGTCGACTTCTTCGTCCCACTTCACTGTTAATTACCTCGGAATCGCTAAATCGTCCGTTGCCGACACCGGCACCGCGGACTTGGCTGCCCAACGGACCACGGATCGGAGGGAGTTTGGGCGGTCAAGCTCGGCAGATCGCGCGAGTGATACCAACGGCCAACATGAAGTTGCCACAGCCCGCGCAGGGGTTCGAGGGGGTTTGCCGACGCGGACTATGGCAACGACATGAAAATACCACTGGGAATTGCCCGGCGAAAGGGGAGCCCGGGGTGACGCAACCCCGCTGACCTCGGAATCAGCCGTCAGCGGGCGCCCGCTGAACGCCGAACCAAGAGTCATCACATCCAGTACCTTACATACTTTTCGGCTGTTACGTACGGCAAAAAATGACTTAGAGTATTGGCGATCTGTTTGCCCCAGGAACCGAAAGGTGGAGCTACACGAAGGAGGGCCGCCGACCGGTTTGTGCTGCGAAACCGGCACGCCTGCCGTTTCGGGGCAGCGGATGAAAGAATCAGGTGATTACCTAATCTACGGAAAACGCGATCACCCCGCCCACAGGGGCCCCCGTCCAGATTCCGAGGCCTGCAAGTGACCGAACTCGATAGACGAGCGGACACCACACGGCTGCAGATCCTGCGCGCGGCGTCGCATCAGTTCGCACGCAAGTCGTACAGCTTGGTCAGCCTCGACGACATTCTCGCCGATGCCGAAGTGACCAAGGGCGCTATGTACTTCCACTTCCGGTCGAAACACGCGCTCGCGTCGGCGATCATCGACTATCGCGCCGCGGTGGCGAGCGCCTCCGTCGACCAGCTGCTCGCGCGGAAACTGTCGGGCATCGAGACGCTCATCGACATCTCGTATCTCGTCGCAGTGGAGGACATCAGCGACGAGACTGCTCGAGCGGGGTTGAACCTACTCGAGTCCATTGGCCGCACCGAGGGACTGCAGGGAGACATCCACGAGGGCTGGGTCAGCGCGTTCGCAAGAATCGCACGCAAGGCGGTGAAAGACGGCGACGTCATCGCGGATCGCGACTCGGAGGCCATTGCGCGGCTGCTGGTTTCGATGTACCTGGGCCTGCGACAGACGAGCAATCTGGCTGAGCCGGAGCGGTTTCTACGCGACCTGGAGAGCATGTGGGTGCTCGTCTTGCCGGGTTTCGTCAAGCCCGACAGGATCGAGTATCTCAATCAGTTCATCAAGCGACGCACCGCCGTTGCGGTCAAGAAGGCGATACCGCTTTGAGCGGATGCACTAGGATCCCATTTTCAGGCCATCGCCAGCGTGGGTAGGCCGATGGAACATCCGGAGGTACCCGGGCAATGGTGCGCCAGGCGCGATCCGAGACTACCCGCAGAAAAATCATCACCTCCGCGGTCGAGTTGTTCAACGAAATTGGTTATCCGGCGACCGGATTGGGCGACATCATCGACCGCGCCGAGATGACGAAGGGCGCACTGTATTACCACTTCGAGTCAAAGGAATCGCTGGCGACCGCGATCATCGAAGACGGCAGCGCCCGCCTGGCCGAGGCGTTTCGGAGCATCACCTCGTCCTCTGCGCCAGCGCTGGAATGCATCATCCACGGAGTGTTCGTCGTCGCGGACCTGATGAGCGTCGACCAGGTTGCCCGCAGCGGAATGCAACTTCTGCGCGCTTTCGGCGACTTCAACAACGTGGCCGCACGCACGTATGGCGGCTGGGTGACCGAGATGACGGAGCGCACCCAACAAGCAATCGACGAGGGCGATGTTCGCGACGACCTCGATCCTCGGACGGTGGGTGAGACGATCGTCAGCTCGATGCTGGGGGCCGAGTTGCTGTCGAGCGCGGCGGGCGGAGGCGACGTCCTGGAGCGCATCACGCGTACTTGGAGGGTGCTGCTGCCCGCGTTTGTCAGCCAGGAGTCGCTGCCCTACTTCGAGGAGTTTCTGGCGCGCGAATCATTGCGGCACTCCCCGGCACCGGTGGTCGACTAGCTACAGCTCGTCCACCCACAACCGCTCGGTCAGGTCCTGGAACGTCGCCAACGCGACCGGATCGTCGCCGCGCAACAATGCGGACTTGCTCATCCGCGCGCGGACGATGGAGCCGTCCCGGTGCACGAGCTCGACAATCAGGTCCGCGTGGGCACGCACGACCGAGACAGCGGATTCGTCGGCGGGCACGGTGTGGAAGATCTCCTTGAACTTCAACGCCCTGACCACTTCGGTCGAGTGGCCTAGCATCTCGCCGAATGCCTCGTTGGCGAAGAGGATGACGCCGTCTTCGGCGATGGCCAACACCGGCACTGGAAACCGTGCCAGCACCACCAGCGCAGGCAACTCCTTGAGGAGGGCCATCGGGGTTCGGCCATCCTGGCCGTCTCGTCGCCGCTCCACCCTCCCAATTATTCCGTTTGTGCCCCGCCTCGTCACCGGGAATCCTCTGAGCGTCCGGCACCTGAGCTGAAGGATGCCCCCGCCCATCGCTCACTTAACTAACTAGGTTTACTCTGTCTGCACAGACCTCCGGCTGACAGGGGAAACCGATGGACCTGGCATGGTCTGCCACCGATTTGGCGTTTCGAGACGAGGTGCGCACCTTTCTGCAGGACAAGCTGACGCCCGAATTGCGCCAGGCCGGACGCCTCATGACGAGCGTGTATGCCGATCACGAGGCGAGCGTGGAGTGGCAGCGGATCCTGCACGAACGCGGCTGGGCAGCGCCTGCATGGCCCGTCGAATACGGCGGTTGCGACTGGAGCCTTACCCAGCACTACATCTTCAGCCGCGAGTCTCAATTGTTTGGAGCACCCTCGTTGTCGCCGATGGGCATCCGGATGGTCGCCCACGCGATCATCAAGTACGGCACGGACGCACAGAAGGAGTACTTTCTGCCGCGGATCCTGACCGGCGAGGTGTTCTTCTGTCAGGGCTACTCCGAACCCGAGGCGGGCTCCGATCTGGCCGCGCTGTCGATGGCGGCGGTCGACGACGGCGACGACCTGGTGTGCACCGGCAGCAAGATATGGACGACACACGCCGGCGAAGCGAACTGGATGTTCGCTCTTGTCCGCACATCGAAGTCGCAGAAGAAACAACAGGGCATTACGTTCGTCCTGATCGACATGACGTCGCGGGGCATCCAGATCCGCCCGCTGGTGATGACGTCGGGCGAGGAGATCCAGAACCAGGTCTTCTTCGACGAGGTGCGGGTGCCCAAGTCCAATGTGCTCGGCCAGATCGATGATGGCTGGACGGTCGCGAAGTATCTGTTGGAGTTCGAACGAGGAGGTGGCGCAGCCTCGCCGGCGCTGCAGGTGATGGCCGAAGAGATCGCCACCGTGGCCGCCGACCAACCCGCGCCGGGCGGCGGTCGGCTGATCGACGATCCTGCGTTCGCGCGCAAGCTCGCAGATTGCCGGATCCGCACCGAGGTGCTCGAGATCCTCGAGTACCGGGTGTTGGCCGCGCTGGCAGGCGGCGGGCATCCGGGTGCGGCGTCGTCGATGCTCAAGGTGGTGGCGACCGAGCTCAGTCAGGCGCTGACCGAATTGGCGATGGAAGCCGCCGGACCGCGCGGACGCGTCTACCAGCCACACGCGACATGGCCGGGAGGGCCAGTGTCCGAATTCGAGCCACCGTCGGACGGTTACGTCAGCGGCGACGCCTGGCAGGCGGTCGCACCATTGCGCTACTTCAACGACAGGGCCGGCTCGATCTACGCCGGCAGCAACGAGATTCAGCGAAACATTCTCGCCAAGGCGGCTCTGGGGCTATAGATGGACTTCAATCTGAGCAAGGAACAGGAACTGCTACGCGACGGGCTCGGCAGGTTCCTGTCGACTCGGTACGACCTCGAGAAGAGCCGCGCTGCGGCCAAGACCGGCGCCGGTTGGCAGCCCGATATCTGGCGGGGATTCGCCGATGACCTGGGCATCCTGGGTGCCGCGCTGCCTGAAGACGTGGGCGGAATCGGCGGTGGCCCAGTCGAAGTCATGGTGATCGCAGAGGCGCTCGGCCATGCGCTGGTGGTGGAGCCGTACGTCGACACGGTCGTGGTGGCAGGTGGCCTGCTGCGCCGGGCGGGAGGCTCCGCGGCGAACGCCCTGCTGGAGAAGGTGGTGTCAGGCAGCGCGATCGTGGCGTTGGCGGCGGCCGAGCCTGGCTCCGGTGAGAGTTGGCACGACGTGTCGACGGTCGCCGACCGCGATGGCGACGAGTGGGTGTTGAGAGGGTCGAAGATCGTCGTTATGAGTGCGCCGCTTGCCACGCATCTGCTGGTCACCGCGCGTACGTCCGTGGGGCTCTCCCTCTTTCTCGTCGAAACCGACTCGGCTGCAACGGGAATCGAGGACCACAGGTATCGGACTGTGGATGACCGGCGGGCGGCAGATCTGGTGTTCGACGGGTTGCGGCTGCCGGCGGATGCGCTGCTGGGCGAAGACGGAAAGGCGTGGCCGTCACTCGCCAAGGCGCGTGATGAAGGTGCCGCGGCGATCTGCGCCGAGGCGGTGGGCTGCATGCGAAAGGTGTTGGCCGACACCGTCGAATACTGCAAGCAGCGACAGCAGTTCGGGCAGCCGATCGGAAGTTTCCAGGTGCTGCAGCACCGGATGGTTGACATGTACATGGAAGTCGAGCAGGGCGTCGCGGCGGTGTATCTCGCCGTGCTCAACCTCGAGGCGAAGCCGGACGCCCGCGCCCGGGCCGTCTCGGCTGCCAAGGCCACAGTCGGCAGGGCCGCCCGCTTTGTCGGCCAGCAGGCGGTGCAGTTGCACGGCGGAATGGGCATGACCGAGGAGCTGGCGATCGGCCACTACTTCAAGCGGCTCACCGCCTTGCAGTATGAGTTCGGCTCGACGGACTACCACGTCTCCCGGTACGCGGAGCTGACGAGGCCCTAACGAACTGGCATCGCGACGCCTTCGGTGACCACCAAGAGCTGTTCGTAGGTCATCGGCATCACCGAATCCGCGGTGCCCGCCGCCGTCCAGATCATCGGGTACCGCGCCAACGTCTCGTCGACCACCGTCCGCAGCCGGCTCGGATGCCCGGTGGGGGCCACACCGCCGATGACCTGGTCGGTGGCGTTTCGCACCAACTGCGGAGCGGCCTTGCGGATCGCCGTTACTGCCAGCATGCGGGCCAGCAGCTCGGTGTCGACGCGGTGCGCACCGCTGGCCATCACCAGCAACGGCTCGCCATCGCAGTCGAACACCAGGCTGTTGGCGATCGCGCCGACCTCGCACCCGAGTTGGGCAGCGGCCGCAACAGCGGTCTTGGCATCGGCGTCGAGGATTCGGATGTTCGGTTCGACGCCTGCGGCGGCCACCGCAGCCGCCACCCGGGAATTTCGTTTGTCCACGTTTCGTAGGCTAGGTGTGTGAGCTCGCGTGGATGGATCCTGTTCCTCGCGATGAGCATCATCTGGGGCATCCCCTACCTGATGATCAAGATCGCCGTCGAAGGCGTGTCGGTCCCCGTGCTCGTCCTCGCCCGCACCGCGGTCGGCGCGGCGGTGCTGCTACCGCTGGCATTCTCTCGGCAGACCCTGACGATCGTGCGTAACCACTGGAAGGCCCTGCTGGGGTTCGCGTTCTTCGAGATCATCGCCGCGTGGTGGCTGCTATCGGACGCCGAACGTCATCTGACCAGTTCGATGACCGGTCTGCTCATCGCTGCGTCACCCATCATCGCCGCGGTCCTCGACCGCTTCACCGGCGGTGAGCGGCTGGGTAACAAACGCATCGTCGGCCTCGCCATCGGTATCTCAGGGGTGGCGGTGCTGGCTGGTCCGCACATCGGCGGAAGCACCTGGCCGATCATCGAGGTGTTTATGGTCGCGACGTGCTACGCGATCGCACCGCTGATCGCCGCGCGGTACCTCGCCGACGTGCCCGCGCTGCCGATGACCGCGGTCTGTCTGGGCTTCGCGGCGTTGGTGTACGCCGCGCCTGCGGCGGCCACATGGCCCGACGAGATGCCGTCCACCCGAGTGCTTTTGGCTCTCGGAGGGTTGGCGGTCATCTGCACCGCGCTGGCGTTCATCGTGTTCTTCGCTCTCATCCGCGAAGTCGGCGCGGCGCGTGCGCTCGTGTTCACGTACATCAACCCTGCGGTGGCCCTTGCAGCCGGGGTGATCGTGTTGCACGAGCCGTTGACCGCGTGGAACATCGCCGCGTTGGCGCTCATTCTGGCCGGTTGCGTCCTGGCAACCAGGCGGCACCCGGAACACGAACCCGACATCGTGACCGAGGCGACGGCGGCGCCGCGGTGAGCTGGGCCTACGGCGTCAGCACCGTCGAGCCGTGAGTCTTGCGGCCCTCCAGGTCGCGGTGCGCCTGTGCGGCGTCCTCGAGCGGGTACCGCTCGCCGACCGTGATGTTGATGCGACCCCCGGCGATCGCATCGAACAATTCTTGTGCGCGCCAGGAGAACTCGTCGTACGTCCGAACGAAATGCGTCCGCAGGGGCCGCGTCAGGTACACCGATCCGGCCGCGTTCAGTCGCTGCGGGTCGACGGGCGGAACGGGCCCACTGGCCGCGCCGAACAAAGCGAGGGTGCCGCGGATCGCGAGGCTGGCCAGGCTGGCGTCGAATGTTGTCTTGCCGACACCGTCAAACACCGCGGCGACGCCCTTCCCGCCGGTGAGCGCGCGGATCGTCGCCCCGAACTCAGCGGGGTCGGCGGGATAGTCGAGCACTTCCACCGCACCCGCCCCGCGTGACAACTCCGCTTTCTGCGGTGTGGACGCGGTTGTGATCACGCGGGCGCCGATGCCGGTGGCCCACTGCGTCAGGATCAGGCCGACCCCACCGGCACCTGCATGCACCAAGACCGTGTCGCCATGCTTGACGTGGTAGACCGACTTGATCAGGAAGTGCGCCGTGAGCCCCTTCAGCAGCGACGCGGCCGCGACATCGCCGGCGATCGCGTCCGGCACGTGTGCCACCAACGACGCTGGCGCGACGGAGTATTCGGCATAAGCCCCGACCGCGTCGGCGCTCGCCACCCGATCCCCCACCTGCACCGTCGACACGTCGTCACCGACCGCCGCAACGGCGCCGCACACCTCGCCGCCGAGGATGAACGGCAACTGGTGCGGGTACATCCCCGACCGGAAGTAGGTGTCGACGAAGTTGACCCCGATGGCATCCGCCTTGATCAACACCTCCCCCTGCCCCGGTGATGGGACCGCCGTCTCAACGTAGGTCAGAACGTCCGGCCCACCGAGTTCCGAGACTTCGATCGCATGCACGACGCCTCTTCAGATCTCCGCCAGCCACGCCTGTTCTTCGCCTGGTTCAGGCAGCACGCGTCCCCCCTCGATGGCGAACCTGGCCGGGCTGTTCCAGATCAGAACGAGCACACGCTGCGCCGGAATTCCCGTCACTCGTGTTGCGGCGTCGGCGATTTCGGCTACCAGTCGGCTGGTTTCGTCGTCTGGGTGTCCGCTGCGGACCCATCCGGTGACGATGAGCGGTTTTGCGGGCCTGCCGTCGGTGTAGATGTCCTCGGCGGGCAGCTCGTTGAACACCACGTTGACGTAGGTGCTCGGCACGTGGTTGACCTCGGAGTGGATGCGTGTCACCTCCGCGGCCAGCTCCGCCTTGGCGTCGGCGCTCAGCGTCGACGCCGCGGCGGTGCAGGTGTATACCGGCATGGCTTCTCCTCGCGAGGTTAGGGATCAGCCCAGGTGTGGCAGTTCGGCTTTGGTGGGCACCACGATGACGGTGGGTCCGTCGGCTTCAAGCGCCGCTTTGAACTCACTGGCCAGTTCCTCGGTGGTTTCGACGTTGGCAGCCCGGCAGCCGAAACCCGTTGCCAGGGAGGCGATATCGAGTCCCGGCAGGTCCAGACCCGGCACGTCGGGCGTCTTCTCGAGCAGTGCGAACGACTTGAGGATCGCGTATGCCCCGTTGCGCAGCACCACGAACACGATGGGCAGCTTGTGCTGAGCGGCGGTCCAGATGGCCTGGATGGAGTACTCGAACGAGCCGTCGCCGATGGTGGCCACGATGGTTCGCTTGACCCCGCGCTCGCGGTCGCCTAGCGCGACGCCCACCGCTCCCGGGACACCCCAGCCGATACCACCGCTGCCGGTGGCGAAGAAGCTGCGCGAATGGGTCGTCGGCAGCCACTGGAGCAGCTCGGCCATCGTGGAGGTGGATTCCATCACCACTGCAGAGTCATCGGGCTTGACCGTGCTCAAGGTCCCGTACACCTCGTCGGCGGTGAGCGGGCCCGACGCGCCCGAAGATTGCACGGGACGGTCCCGATTCAGCGGACTAGGTGCCGGCCGATTCGTCGGCGCATCCACCATCTCGACCAACTGCTCCAGGGCAACCCGGACATCGCCGATCAAGCTGTCACCCACCGGAGCGACGGCGGCAAGGTGCGGGTCAGCGGTGATCTGCAGCAGGTCGGTGCCTTCGGGCAGATACTCGCCCGCCACGTAGGGGTAGTAGCGGAAGACCTGTGCGCCGATCACGATAACGAGGTCATGGCCGTGCACCACCTGATTGACCTCCGCGATGGTCATCGGCAGCGGCCCCGCATACAGCGGATGATTCTCGGGGAAGGAGACCCGGTCGGTCAGCGCGCTGCCGTGCACAGGTGCGCCGAGCTTCTCCGCGAAAGCCACCCCGACATCCCACCCGCCGGCCCGGTCGACCTCGGGGCCAAGCACCAGCAGCGGGCGTTCGGCGTCATTGATCCGCTCGGCGAATTCGCGCAGACGCGAGATGTCCGGGTTCACGTGCTGGCTGAACGTCCTCAGCACAGCCGGACCCAGTGCCGGCTTCTGCCAGTCGTCGAGCGGGATCGACAAGAAAACCGGACCCATCGGTGGCTGCATCGCGACCGCGTAGGCGCGCATGAAAGCCGCAGGCACATCCTCGGCGCGCGCCGGCTCGTAGGCCCATTTGACCCACGGCTGCGGCATCAAGGTCGCGTCGGGGTTATTCAGATACGGGTCACACAACGACATTTCCCGGGTCTGCTGGCCGGCGGTGACGATCAGCGGGGTGTTCGCTCGATAGGCCGCCACAAGGCTGCCCATCGCGTTGCCCGTCCCGGCGGCGGTGTGCAGGTTCACGAGCGCCGGCTTGCCGGTCGCCTGGGCGAAGCCATCAGCCATTGCAAGGGCCGAGGCCTCCTGCAACGCCAGGACATAAGTGAAGTCCTCGGGGAAGTCCTGTAAGAACGTCTGCTCGGTCGAGCCCGGGTTGCCGAACACCGTCCTAATGCCGAGGGTTCGGAGCAGGTCGTAGGTGACGTCGTGAACAGTCTTCTTGTCGGTCATCGGAATCACAGCCTTTCGTCGGTGGAGTAAAACCTCTTGACGAGCGGGAGCTCATTTGTGTTGTCGAGGACTGTCCCCAACTTCACTGCTCGCGTCATCACTGCTAGCCACCATTCGTCTGCTGGCTGACCGGAGTTCGGCGGTTCAGGCTGCCCGGGATGTGCTCGGTGCGTCGAGTGAAGCACCGGGCATCGAGCCGTCAGCCCCGGGTAAACCCCCGGGTCCTCAAGACCCGGGGTTAAAGGGTGCGACC
>Ga0070668_100004585_pt1 | contig 10241 bp, 11 predicted proteins | sample KBSS43metaG_FD_64661 | JGI IMG/M metagenome (GOLD analysis project Ga0070668, IMG submission 64661) | Switchgrass rhizosphere microbial communities from Kellogg Biological Station, Michigan, USA - KBS S4-3 metaG | ecosystem: Host-associated > Plants > Roots > Rhizosphere > Soil ... | reverse complement strand
CGAGCTGGCCGGGATGATCGGCTCCTTGAACACGAATTTCAGGAGATCGGCGAAGGATTGCAGCAAGCCGAAGGGGCCGACAACGTTCGGTCCGCGGCGCATCTGCACCGCCGCCCAGACTTTCCGGTCGGCATAGAGCAAGAACGCCACGATAATCAGCAGTGTGACCATGATCGCGAGGCTCTGCGCCACGATCAATGCGAGCGGCCAGCCATAACTCGACCAAAGCTCAGCCATCGGTGCCGGTCGCTTTCTTGGCTCCATTGGCGTGGAGCGCGCTCAAGCTCGCCATCAGCTCGGAGGCGCGGGCGATCGGGTTGGTGAGATAGAAGTCGCTGAATTTCGACTCGAGGCGGCCTTTGCCTGTTTTGGTCTTGCTCTTGCCGAGTTTCTCGATGGCGCCTGGGTCGGAAGGCGCGACAGCGTCGAGAAGCGCCAGATGCGGGCAAGACTCGAACATCTTGGAACGAAGCTCGTTCAAGGTGTCGAAAGGCAGCTTGTGTTTCAGCACGCCCGATAGCGCACGCAAGATGGTCCAGTCCTCGCGGGCGTCGCCCGGCGGGAAGACCGCGCGGCTCGTCATTTGCGGACGGCCTTCGGTGTTGACGTAGATAGCGTCTTTCTCGGTATAGGCAGCACCGGGAAGCACGACATCGGCGCGATGCGCGCCACGGTCGCCGTGGCTGCCCTGATAGATGACGAAGGCAGAGCCGAGGGGCTCCATTTCGATTTCGTCGGCTCCGAGCAGGTAAACAACTTCGATGTCGCCCTTCTCCGCGCCATCGAGAATAGCCTCGACGTCGCGCCCGCCCTTCCCCGGCAAGAAGCCGAGATCGAGACCGCCGACGCGGGCCGCAGCATCATGGAGCACGTTGAAGCCGTTCCAGCCGAGCTTGGCGTTGAGCGCGCCAAGTGTCATTGCTGCCTGCGCGGCCAGGGCAAGCACGTTGTCGCCATCGGGCCGCGCAAGGGCAGCCTGGCCGACGATCAGAAGGGGCCGTTCGGCGCCGCTGAGTTTTTTGGCAAAGTCGTGCGAGCCATCTGCGATCTTAGCGAGGGTCTCGGGGCCGGCGCCGAGATAGTCGTAAGGATAGGTCAGGTCGACTTCTTCTCCGATCAGGCCGATCGGAATGCCTCCTTGGCGGTGTCGCTTCAGGATGCGGGCATTCAGCACCGCCGCCTCAATCCGTGGATTGGTGCCTATCAGGAGAATATCGTCAGCCTGATCGATGCCCTCGATGGTGGAATTGAAGAGATAGGTGGCGCGACCGAGCGCGGGATCGAGCTTGGCACCATCCTGGCGGCAATCGATATTGGGCGAGCCAAGCGCTTCGGCCAGCAGCTTCAGCGCGAACAGCTCCTCGGCGCCGGCAAGGTCGCCGGAAACGGCGGCAAAACGTGCGCCGTCAAGACCCTTGAGCTTCGCGGCGATGGCATGAAAGGCTTCGTCCCAGGTCGCGGGCTCGAGCCTTCCCTTCTTTCGGATGTAAGGACGATCGAGGCGCTGAGTGCGCAGTCCATCCCAGACGTGGCGTGTCTTGTCGGAGATCCACTCTTCGTTGATGGCTTCGTTGGTGCGGGGCAGGATGCGCAACACTTCTTTGCCGCGCGCGTCGACGCGGATATTGGACCCCACGGCATCCATGACATCGATTGACGGGGTCTTGGAAAGCTCCCAGGGCCGCGCGACGAAGGCGTAAGGTTTCGAGGTAAGCGCACCGACCGGACAGAGATCGACCACATTTCCCGACAGCTCCGACATCATGCCGTGCTCGAGATAGGTGGTGATCTCCATATCCTCGCCGCGGCCAATGGCGCCGAGCTCCTCGACGCCGGCGACCTCGGTCATGAAGCGAATGCAGCGCGTGCAGTGGATACATCGCGTCATATAGGTTCCGATCAGAGGACCGAGATATTTCTCGTCCACCGCGCGCTTATTGTCTTGAAAGCGTCCGGCGTCGAAACCGTAGGCCATGGTCTGGTCTTGCAGATCGCATTCCCCGCCCTGGTCGCAGATCGGGCAATCCAGTGGGTGATTGATCAGGAGAAATTCGAGTACGCCCTCGCGCGCCTTCTTCACTGTCTCCGATGCGGTGATGATGGTGGGCGGAGTTCCATCACGCCCGGGCCTAAGATCGTTCACGCTCATGGCGCAGGAGGCGACAGGCTTCGGCATGCCGGCGATCTCGACCAGGCACATACGGCAATTGCCGGCGATCGACAGACGCTCGTGATAGCAGAAGCGCGGAATCTCGACACCGGCCTGCTCACACGCCTGGATCAACGTGATGCCCGCGGGCACGTCGATTTCTTTGTTGTCGATGATCAGCTTAGGCATCGGCTTTGGCCTTTCGCTTCATCGTCTTCATCCGCCGAACGATACTGACCGAAACTTTGGATGGTTCCGCGACGGCTGAGGCAATGAATTTCTGAAAGCGGGGATTGTATTGTTGCGGGAATTCCGAGTTCAGGAAATGCGGTGACTGCAAATAGTCGCGGTGCAGCCTAAGCTGGGCGCGCAGCGTCGCTCGCCACTCCTTGGTTGGCATGAAGTCCAAGATCTCGACGCACGCGTCGAGCAGCGCCCCCATGAACCATTCATATTTCTGGAACAGCTCGGCGCTGCCGTCGATGGTGAGCTTGTGATAGTCGAATTCCGCCAAATGGAGGCTCGGGTCGGCGAGTTGCGGATGATCGAATGCCAAACGGAGATAGTCCCGCCACAGCTCATGGGCATTGGCGTGGCGTTCGGCTCTGCGCGATTCGGTGATGGCGAGATGCGCGTAGACCAACGCCGCGATGGCGGAGCCCGCCGTCAGCAGGGTTCCGATCTTTTCCGCGTTGTCCCAAAGCCAATTCATTGCTCCTACTCCGCGGCCACGGGAACGGACGGCGCGATTGGCTCGGCGGCGCGGGCGTCGATGCGCGCCTCGATGACATGGCGGAAATGGCGGATCAGCCCTTGCACGGGCCAGGCCGCGGCGTCACCGAGCGCGCAGATGGTGTGGCCCTCGATCTGGTAGCTTACGGAGAGCAGCATATCGATCTCGGCCTTCTCCGCCTCACCTTTCGCCATACGCTCGAGCACCCGCCACATCCAGCCAGTGCCCTCGCGGCAGGGCGTGCACTGACCGCAGGATTCATGTTTGTAGAAATAAGACAGGCGCGCGATGGCGCGGATGATGTCGGTGGACTTGTCCATGACAATCACGGCGGCGGTGCCAAGCCCGGTCTTCAGGGTTTTCAGGCTGTCGAAATCCATGGGTAGGTTTTCGCACTCGCTTGCCGGGATGCACGGCACCGACGAACCACCAGGAATCACCGCGAGCAAATTGTCCCAGCCGCCGCGGACGCCGCCGGCATGCTTGTCGACCAACTCGCGCAAGGGAATGCCCATTTCCTCTTCGACATTGCAAGGCTCGTTGACGTGACCCGAGATGCAGAAGAGCTTGGTGCCGGTATTGTTCGGTTTGCCAAGCGAGGCAAACCAGGTGGCGCCCCGGCGCATGATGTCGGGCACGACCGCGATCGACTCGACATTGTTCACAGTCGTTGGCGCGCCATAAAGACCGACATTCGCCGGGAATGGGGGTTTGAGGCGCGGCATGCCCTTTTTGCCTTCGAGGCTTTCGAGCAGCGCCGTCTCCTCACCACAGATGTAGGCGCCTGCCCCGTGGCAGAGATAAAGATCGAAATCCCAACCATTGATGTTGTTCTTGCCGATCAGCTTGGCGTCGTAAGCCTCGTCGATTGCCGCCTGCAGCACTTCGCGCTCGGCGATGAACTCGCCGCGAATATAGATGTATGAGGTGTGTGCCCGCATGGCGAAGGACGCGATCAGCGCGCCTTCGATCAGGAGATGCGGGTCGTGCCGCATGATGTCCCGGTCCTTGCAAGTCCCGGGCTCGGATTCGTCAGCATTAATCACGACGTAGTTGGGACGTCCATCGGATTGTTTCGGCATGAACGACCACTTCAAGCCTGTCGGGAATCCGGCGCCGCCGCGGCCGCGCAGACCCGATGCCTTAACCTCTTCGATGACGGCCTCATGCCCGCGCTCGAGAATTGCCTTGGTGCCGTCCCAGGCGCCGCGCGCACGCGCGGCTTTCAGCCTCCAGTCGAGGAAGCCGTAGAGGTTGGTGAAGATGCGATCCTTATCTTCAAGCATCGCTGTGCCTCACATTGAGAAGCGTTTTCGGTCCGTTGAACGGCTCGGAGGAATGCCGGCCGTCTTGAGGACCGGGCTTGACCGTCTTGCCGTTGCGCAAATCGTTGAGCACGCGCTCGAAACTCTCCGGCGTCAGATCCTCGTAATAGTCCTTGTTGATCTGGACGACGGGGGCGTTGACGCAAGCGCCCAAACATTCGACCTCGCTCCAGGAGAACATGCCGTCCTTGGTGACGTGCCCGGGAGCGCCAATCATCCGCCGGCAGACCGATTTCAGCGCGTCGGCATCTCTCAGCCAGCACGGTGTCGTGCCGCAAAGTTGCACGTAGAATTTTCCAACCGGCGCCAGATTGAACATCGTGTAGAAGGTCGCGTTCTCGTAGACGCGGATATAGGCCATGCCCAACATGTCGGCGATGTAACGGAGCGCCGGCTCCGGCAACCATCCGCCGCATTGCTCTTGCGCGCGCCACAGCAGCGCCAGCACCGCGGACGCTTGTTTCCCTTCGGGGAACTTCGCGATTTGCCCTTTGGCCCATTGCAGATTTTCCGGGCTGAAGGCAAATGCTTCGGGTTGGTCGGCGGCGAGGCGGCGGACACTCATCGTCGTTCTATCTACTTTCTGTTTCGGCTCAATCCGACCGGAGGTCCGCTATTGATGGACGGTGCAGGACGCGATCTTGGTCAGCCCGGCGCCCACATAGGCCTTGAAGCCGTAATAGCAAATCGCGGTCGAAAACTGCTTCTGCAGGGTTACCACAACGGCATCGCCGGAAACCTTGCCCAATTGCCGCGTCACGGCCTCGGCAGGGATGAAAACCGTGGTGCGGATGACGAAACCGTCATTGACGAGGTCCTTCATCGAAGCGCCGGACTTGGATTCGCCCGTGGCATTACCTTGCGCAGCCTCTTCCGGCGGCGCCTCCGCAGACTTCTTCTTTAGAGGTTTGCCGAAACCCTGTCGTGGCGGCGGGCCCTCCGGCGCCCCCTCTTTGACCTCCGCCGTTCCCTCCGGGAGCTTTTCCTCGCCGTCCTTGCTCTCGGTAGCGCCTTCCGGCAATTTCTCCTCATCGGTGGCCTTGTCGGGCTCCGACTGCTCGGCGGCGGGCTTCGCTTTATCCTTATCGTCATCGGCGGCGAAGGCCGTGGGCGCCAGGCACAGCAATGCGAAGGCACTCAAGATCGCGGCAATCGAAACTCTCATCACTCCCCTCCTGCTCTTGGACAGCTTTTCATCGATCGATTTCGCCAAACACGATGTCGATCGAGCCTAGCACGGCAGACACGTCAGCAAGCATATGGCCGCGGCACAAGAAATCCATGGCCGCGAGATGCACGAAACTCGGGGCCCTGATCTTGCAGCGATATGGTTTGTTGGTGCCGTCGGAGACAAGATAGACGCCGAACTCGCCCTTGGGCGCTTCGACCGCGGCATAAACCTCGCCCTTCGGCACGTGATAGCCTTCGGTGTAGAGCTTGAAATGATGGATCAAGGCTTCCATCGAGTTCTTCATCTCGGCACGCTTCGGCGGCACCATTTTGTGGTTCTCGACGTTGATGGGCCCGAGTTCGGTGGTGAGCCGCTCGCACGCTTGCTTCATGATGCGGACCGATTGGCGCATCTCCGCCATGCGGACGAGATAGCGATCGTAACAATCGCCGTGCTTGCCGACGGGAATGTCGAAATCGAGATCGGAATAACATTCGTACGGCTGCGATTTGCGCAAATCCCACGCTGCACCGGAACCACGCACCATCACGCCAGAAAAACCAAGCGCCCAGGCGTCGTCCAGCGTCACGACTCCGATATCGACATTCCGCTGTTTGAAGATGCGGTTGTCGGTGAGGAGCGATTCTATGTCGTCACAGACTTTGAGGAACGGATCGCAGAAGGCGTAGATGTCAGCGACCAGTTTCGGCGGTAGGTCCTGGTGCACACCACCGGGGCGGATATAGGCAGCGTGCATGCGGCTGCCGCTGGCGCGCTCGTAGAACACCATCAGCTTCTCGCGTTCCTCGAAGCCCCAAAGCGGCGGTGTCAGCGCGCCGACATCCATGGCTTGGGTGGTGACGTTGAGGAGGTGCGAGAGGAGGCGGCCGATCTCGGAATAGAGCACGCGGATCAATTGACCGCGTATCGGGACCGTTACGTCGAGCAGCTTCTCGACTGCGAGTGCGAAAGCGTGTTCCTGATTCATCGGCGCCACGTAATCGAGCCGATCGAAATAGGGCACCGCCTGAAGATAGGTCTTGTGCTCGATCAGCTTCTCGGTGCCGCGGTGAAGTAGACCGATATGCGGATCGATGCGGTCCACCACCTCGCCGTCGAGCTCGAGCACGAGACGAAGCACGCCGTGCGCCGCCGGATGCTGCGGTCCAAAATTGATGGTGAACTTGCGGTCTTCCGCTTGGGGTTTCTCCATGTCGGTCATGGTGCGGCCGCCAGTTCTGCCGCCCTTTCGAGTTTGGCGGCGATGCCACGGCGGAAACGGTCCCACGACACGATGAAGCGCTCATGGGTGCCGGTGCTGATCTCGTCAAACCCGTCATGGGCACGAAGCCTGAACTTTGCGCGTGGTCCCCTCACCTCGATGCATTCCGCTTCGACAGTGACGACGAGGCCCGGAGGGGTTGCCGATTTGTGGTTCACGTCGATATGGATGCCGAGACTGCCCTCGCCCTCATCGAGATGCGGCTTCAGCAATTGTACGCAAGTCCATTCCAGCAGCCCGACCATGAAACCGGTGGCGAAGACTTCCGGCATGACTTGCAGTTCGGTCGCCTCGTCATAGAGATGCGGCACCGTCTTAGCCACCGGCACGGTGTAAGAGAAACTGTGCGTCAGTCCCGGTTGCAGGGAAGGCTTCATGGCTTTTCGTCCCGCGGCTTGGCTTCGCCGGCCTTCTCATCGCCGGGAATAGCGGCGCCCATGCCTTCCCAAGGACTCAAGAAGTCGAAGCTCCGATAATCCTGCATCAGCTTCACCGGCTCGTAGACCACGCGTTTCAGTTGATCGTCGTATCGAAGCTCGACGAAGCCAGTGAGCGGGAAGTCTTTGCGCAACGGGTGCCCCTCGAAGCCGTAATCGGTGAGGAGCCGACGGAGATCTGGGTGGCCCTCAAACAGAATGCCGTAGAGGTCGTAAGCCTCGCGCTCGAACCAATTGGCGGCGGGGAACACGCCAACCACGCTGTCGACCGGGTTCTCCGGGTCGGTCCGGATCCGCACGCGGATGCGGTGGTTCAGCCAGGGGCTCAGCAGATGATAAACGACGTCGAAGCGCTCCTCGCGTTTCGGGTAATCGACGCCGCAAATGTCAATGAGGCAGCCAAAGCGGCTTTTCGGATCGTCGCGCAAGAAGGTGAGGATCTCGACGATGGCCTCACGCTCGACCCCGATGGTGAGCTCGCCATGGGTGACGTCAAAGCCAAAAAGCTTCGGTCCCAGCTGCTCCGCCAGGTACGCACCCAGTCCGTTCAAAGCCTCATCCATAAAACGTCCAGACTGAATTGGACCGATCAGCGTTCGATCGTGCCGGTCCGCCGGATCTTCTTCTGCAAAAGGAGCACGCCATAAACCAAGGCCTCGGCTGTCGGTGGGCAACCCGGGACATAAATGTCGACGGGCACGATGCGGTCGCAGCCGCGAACCACGGAATAGGAATAATGGTAATAGCCGCCGCCATTGGCGCACGAGCCCATCGAGATCACGTAGCGGGGCTCGGGCATCTGGTCGTAGACCTTGCGCAGGGCCGGCGCCATTTTGTTGCACAACGTGCCGGCGACGATCATCACGTCGGATTGCCGCGGGGATGCGCGTGGCGCGAAGCCGAACCGCTCGAGATCGTAGCGCGGCATCGAGGCTTGCATCATCTCGACCGCGCAGCAGGCAAGCCCGAAGGTCATCCACATCAACGAGCCTGTCCGCGCCCAGTTGATGAGGTCGTCGGCGCTGGTGAGCAGGAAGCCCTTATCGGCAAGCTGGTCGGAAAATTCGCCGAATCCGGAACGCGCGGCGATCAGGCCAGAGCCTGCACCTTCCTTCGGTTGCTCGAAGACGGGGTTTGGAATCAATCCCATTCAAGCGCGCCCTTCCGCCATTCATAGACGAATCCAATGGTCAGAATGGCGAGGAAAACCATCATCGACCAGAAGCCAAAAGCGCCTACCTTCTCGAAGGCCACGGCCCAAGGGAACAGGAAGGCAACCTCAAGGTCGAAGATAATGAACAAAAGCGACACGAGATAGAAGCGCACGTCGAATTTCATGCGGGCGTCATCAAAGGCTTCAAAGCCGCATTCATAGGTCGAAACCTTCTCGGGATCAGGCTTGTTCGGTGCGATGAAAAAGGGCGCGGCGAGAAGCACGGCGCCGATGAAGAACGCGATTGCGACGAAGATGACGAGAGGAAGGTAAGTTTGAAGCAACGGGCTCATGATTTTGCCGCCTCGCAAGGGCAATTTGGAGAAGGATCAAAATGGCGGGAGTGACGGGACTCGAACCCGCGACCTTCGGCGTGACAGGCCGACGCTCTAACCAACTGAGCTACACCCCCTAACGGGCCTGTTCGGCGGCCAGAGGCGATCCTAATTGGCATGTACGGCCTGGGATTCGCCAAGTCAAGGTAAGGCGCCGTGCGGTTTTTGCGACGCCTTCACATCGTACTCTGATTGAGAGGTGTTGCGGCGGCGTAAATGTTGGTTGACGGCTGGAAGCCCAGCGGCGCGGTGGCTTTGCTCTCATTGCTTCTGCGCCACGCGTAGCCCGTAAGGGCGAAGCGTGGTGGGCGGTGAGAGGCTCGAACTCCCGACATCCACGGTGTAAACGTGGCGCTCTACCAGCTGAGCTAACCGCCCGTCGCTCGCACCATGTCCGGAAACGTTGTTAGAAACAATAAGGCGAAGCCCCACGGCGCGCGAGGCTTCGCCTGAAAAATCTGTTTCGCGTTTTAAGCGCCTAGCTGTTGCAGGCCTCTTTGAGAGCCTTGCCAGCGCGGAATTTCGGCACTTTCGATGCGGGAATATGCACCTTCTCGCCGGTGCGCGGATTGCGGCCCTCGGAGGCTTTGCGCTGTGCGACCTGGAAATTGCCAAAGCCCACGATGCGCACGACGTCACCGCCACGAAGCGCTTTCTCAATGTTGCTAAAAATTGCGTCGACGGCCTTCTCGGCCGAATCTTTTGACAGATCGGAGTCTTTCGCCACTTGGGCGACCAGCTCGGCTTTGTTCACGGGTCTCATCCTTTCGCTCGGGCCCTGACTGTTCAGTCTGTATCGCGGGGCCGCGTTGGAGTACGTACGGCTCGAATCGCAAACAACTGGTATATGACTGACCCAAGAAGCTAGGAAAATCAACAAAAATGGCCCGACTCTCCGTGGAGAGCCGGACCATTCAATTAAGGCTAAACAGGGGCAATCAGCCCCTCAGATCAATGGGCGGTAACGCCAGCTGGCGTCTCGTCCTTGGGCGCCGCGATCTCGCGGGCCTTGCTTTCATCCTCCCAGACGATCGCCTGAGGTGGGTGGGTGAAGGCGATTTTTACCACCTCATCCATCCGCGAGACCGTCCGGATATCCAGCGCATTCTTAAGCTCGTCCGGTATCTCCGTGAGATCCTTGGCATTTTCGTCCGGAATGATCACGGTCTTGATACCGGCCCGGAGCGCCGCCAGGAGCTTTTCCTTGAGGCCGCCGATCGGCAGAACCCGCCCGCGGAGCGTGATCTCACCGGTCATGGCAACCTCGCGTCTGACAGGGATACCGGTCATTAAGGAAACGATTGCGGTAACCATGGCAACGCCGGCCGAAGGTCCGTCCTTCGGGGTGGCGCCCTCAGGCACGTGAACGTGAATATCCCGCCTCTCGAATAAAGGTGGCTCGATGCCGAATTCGACCGACCGGGAGCGCACATAGGCGTTGGCGGCCTGGATCGATTCCTTCATCACGTCACGCAAATTGCCGGTGACGGTCATCTTGCCTTTGCCCGGCATCATCACGCCTTCAACGGTCAGGATCTCGCCGCCGACCTCGGTCCAAGCGAGGCCCGTGACAACGCCGACCTGATCCTCGAGCTC
>Ga0070668_100004580_pt1 | contig 10247 bp, 7 predicted proteins | sample KBSS43metaG_FD_64661 | JGI IMG/M metagenome (GOLD analysis project Ga0070668, IMG submission 64661) | Switchgrass rhizosphere microbial communities from Kellogg Biological Station, Michigan, USA - KBS S4-3 metaG | ecosystem: Host-associated > Plants > Roots > Rhizosphere > Soil ... | reverse complement strand
AAGGCGACGCAGACGATCGACATCCAATGCTTCGTCGCGGAAGACGAGATCCCGGTGGACTACTTCGAGACGCCCTACTTCCTCGCGCCGGGCGCGCGCGGCCAGAAGGTCTATGCGCTGTTGCGCGAGACGCTGCAGGCGTCGAAGCGCATCGCGATCGCGCAGGTCGTCATCCGCACGACGCAACACCTCGCGGCGATCGTGGCGAAGGACCGCGCGCTGATGCTGAACACGCTGCGATACCACGATGAGCTCGTCGACCCGAAGGGCCTGGATCTGCCAGCCGAAGGGTTGAAGGCGGCCGGCGTTTCACCGAAGGAGGTTCAACTCGCGAAGCGCCTCATCGACGACATGACCGAGCACTGGAAGCCCGAAGAATTCAAGGACACGTACCACGCGGACCTCATGGCGCGGATCAAGGAAAAGATCAAGCTCGGGCAAACGCAGGAAATCACCGAGCCTGATTCGGACGAGGAAAAGGGGCCGCGATTGGCGCCGGTCGTGGATCTCGCCGCCTTGCTGCGCGAGAGCCTTGCAAAGAAAGGCGGCGCTGCGACGGCGAAGTCCGCGCCCCGCAAGACGGCGGCGACTCGCACGAAACCGCAACTGCGAGTGGTCGAGAGCGAACGCGGCGCCGCTAAGACACCGGCGAGGCGCAAGCGCGCATAGCGCACGCAGCACAGGTCGAACGCCATGGGACTGGAAACCTACCGGGCCAAGCGCAATTTTCGCGTCACACCCGAGCCGCGTGGGAAAGTACCACGCGGCCCCAAGCACGAGCTGTCGTTCGTGGTGCAAAAACACGAAGCCAGCCACCTGCACTACGATTTTCGGCTGGAGTTGAACGGCGTGCTGCTGAGCTGGGCGATTCCGAAGGGGCCAAGCCTCGATCCGGCGGACAAGCGGCTAGCGATGCACGTCGAAGACCATCCCATCGAATATGGCGACTTCGAAGGCGTGATCCCCGAGAAGCAATACGGCGGCGGCACGGTGATGCTCTGGGATCGCGGAACCTGGCGTCCGAAGGAGGATCCTGTCGCCGGCTACGAGAAGGGGCATCTCAAGTTCGAGCTCGACGGCGAGAATCTCAAAGGCGGGTGGACGCTGCTCCGCACGCGTGGGAGCAGGTACGGCGGCAAGTCCGGCGACAAGGCGTGGCTCCTCATCAAGGAGCGCGACCAGTACGCGCGTCCCGGCTCCCCTTCCATCGTCGACACGGCGGCGACCAGCGTGTCGACGGGCCGCAGCATGAAAGAGATCGCGGCCGAGCGGTCGCATGTCTGGCAGTCGAATCTGTCCGTGAAGGAGAATGTCAAGGCGGGCGCCATCGCGCCGGCGAAGGAAAAGGCGTCGAAGAAAAAGGCGGCGAAGACCGCGCCCAAGGCGGCGGCTTCGAAACGCAAAGACGGCAACGGCCGCAGCGGCGCGGCGTCGACACTGGCGGTGAAGGACGTCAACGGTGCGAAAGCCGCCAAGGTGCCCGCTAATTTATCGCCCATGCTGACGACGCTGGTGAAGACGCCACCGAACGGCGATGAGTGGCTTCACGAGATCAAGTACGACGGCTACCGGATGCTGTGCCGCATCGACAACGGCAAGGTGCAGCTTGTTTCTCGCAACGGCAAGGATTGGACCGCGGCCTTCGAGGCTGTCGCGGAGGATCTCGCGAAACTGCCCGTGCGCGCCGCGTGGATCGACGGCGAAGTCGTCGTGCTCGACGCAGCGGGCCGCACCAGCTTCCAGGCGCTGCAAAACGCGCTGAGCGGCACGAAAACGCCGTTGTCGTTCTTCGCGTTCGACGTCCTTTACCTCGACGGCCATGACCTGCGCGGCGCGACGTTGACCGACCGTAAAGCAGTGCTGCGCGGTGTCGTCGGGCATGGCGTCGGTGTCGTTCGCGTGGGGCCGGAGCTTATGGGACACGGCGCCGACTACTTCCAACAGGCTTGCAAGCTCGGCCTGGAAGGTGTGATCTCGAAGCGCGCCGATTCGCCCTACCGCGACGGGCTGCGCACGCGCGACTGGGTCAAGGTGAAATGCACGCGCCGTCAGGAGATGGTCATCGGCGGCTTCACCGATCCGCAGGGCTCGCGCAAGGGGTTCGGCGCACTGCTGCTCGGCATTTACGAGGATGGCCAGCTGCGCTATTCCGGAAAGGTCGGCACGGGCTTCAACGATGAGTCCCTCGCCAGGATTTACGAACTTTTGCTGCCTCTCGAGCAAGACAAGCCGGCGTTCGTGAATCCACCGCGCGGGTTCGAGGCCAAAGGCGCGCATTGGGTCAAGCCGGATCTGGTGGCCGAGGTGGCGTTCACGGAATGGAGCGACGATGGCGCTTTGCGCCACCCGTCGTTCCAGGGCCTGCGCGCGGATAAGAAGGCCACGGAGGTCGTTCGCGAGGAGCCGCAAGCGACACCGGCTAAGGATGAGCCCGCGCGCGCGACGGCAGCGAGCGCACGATCGGTGAAGGCTCGCACCGCAGCCGCTGGGAAATCCTCAGCGGGAGTCGTAAAGACGCCCTCGGATATCGCGAGGCCGGCCTCCAGGACCTCGGGGAAAGGCGTGACCGTGGCCGGGGTCGCGATCTCCAACCCCGACAAGCTGTACTTCCCCGAAGCCGGGATTACCAAGCTCGAAGTGGCGCAATACGTCGACCGGATCGCACCCTGGATATTGCCGCACGTCGCGCGCCGCCCGTTGTCGCTGGTGCGGTGTCCCGACGGGTGGAAGCAGCAATGCTTCTACCAGAAGAACGCCGACAAGAGCGTGAATGCCGCCGTCGACCGCATCGATGTCTTCGAAGGCAGCAGCGCGGCGACGTACATGGGCGCGCATGACGCGACGGGGCTCGTGGCGCTCGTGCAATGGGGCGTGCTGGAAATGCATCCCTGGGGGTCGCGCAAGCCTCGCCTCGATCGGCCGGATCAGCTCATCTTCGACTTCGATCCCGACGAAGGCCTCGACTGGAAGGAGCTCGTCACCGGCGTCCGCCTGCTGCGCACGCTACTGGAAGAGCTCGATCTCCAGAGCTTCATCAAGACCACGGGCGGCAAAGGGCTGCACGTCGTCCTCCCCATTCGCACGACGCTGGACTGGGCACAGGCGAAGGATTGGACCCACGCCGTTGCCGACTTCATGGTGAGCACCTTCCCCGACCGCTTCACGGCAACCATCTCGAAGGCCAAGCGTACCGGCAAGGTGCTGATCGATTATCTGCGCAACTCCGAGGGCGCGACCGCCATCGCTCCCTACGCCGTGCGGGCGCGCGCCAACGCGCCGGTGGCGATGCCGATCGCCTGGGACGAGATCGAGGGCGACGATGTGCGCTTCGACCGCTTCAACCTGCGCAACGTGGAGGAGCGTCTTTCGAAGCAGAAGCGCGATCCGTGGCGCGACTTTCTCACGACCAAGCAGACGATCACCAAGGCCCACGGCAAGCGCGTTGGGTTCATGCTTTAGAATCGTCCTGCACTCCGCGAGACCGGACGATCGGCCTCCGGCGTGCAACGCCGATGCGTCTGCCGACCGTCACCCTGCGCGAGAATGCGCTGCTCTACGTGGTCAAGCTGATCACGGGCTCGATGCTCGTCTGGTACGGGTTGCGCCTCTTCGGCGTCTCCGAGCCGTATTGGGCGATGATTTCCCTCATCGTCGTTACAGAGCCCGACGTGAACGTTGCGAAGAGCAACGTCCGGGCCCGACTCATCAACACGGCGAACGGCGCAGTCGTCGCCTGCATCGCGCTCTTTGCGTTCGGCGCGAGCTTCTTCTCGATGATGGTCGCGATGACGGTGGCCGTGATCATCGCGATGGCGTGGCAGAACTATCCGGCGAACTGGCGGCTGGCGCCGAACACCGCGGTGATCCTGATGGCCGCAGCGCTCAACGGCACCGGGCTGCCGGAAGAGGTGAAGCTCGCGATGTACCGCGTGCTGGAGGTGATCACGGGCAGCCTCGTGGCACTGTTGCAGACCATCGTCTACGGATACTTCATAGATCGCTGGCGCTCGACTTAGAGGCTGCTTTCAACAGGCAGTTAGCATCAGGCAGCTAGCATCAGGCAGCTAGCATCAGGCAGTTAGCATCAGGCAGTTGGCATCAGGCAGTTGGCATCCGGCAGTTGGCATCCGGCAGTTGGCATCCGGCAGTTGGCCCACCGATGCGGCCAATCCAATCGGCCACGATTGGTTGACTTAGTCATCAGTTGTCGATTTCCATCGCCACTTCGTCGACGTAGCACCAGCTCTCGAGATGGGCGCACTGTGATGCCACACGCTGTGCCTCCCGCGGGCTATCGCTTCGGATATTCGGTGAAGACGAAGTCGAGGGTCTTCACGATCGTATGACAGGCGAAGCCGCATTTCGCGCCGAATCGCGCGATAAGGTGCGCGGTCAAGCCGGGTTCAGCGCCCGCCACACACGCTCGCTCGTCAGCGGCATCTGCAACGAGTCGACCTGCCCGGCGCCGGCGCGCGCGAGCGCATCGAGCACCGCGTTGACCACGGCGGGTGTCGCGCCGATAGTGCCGAGTTCCCCGACGCCCTTCACGCCCATCTCGTTGTTGAGACACGGCGTGGATTCGTCCATCGTGGTGCGGAAATCGGCGACGATCGACGAGCGCGGCAGCGCGTAGTCCATGAACGAGCCGGTCAGTGCCTGGCCGGTCTCGGTGTCGTACACGAAGTTCTCGCAGAGCGCCTGGCCGATTCCCTGCACCGCACCGCCGTCGAGCTGTCCGATGACGATCATGGGATTGACGACGCGGCCGACGTCGTTGACCGACGCGTAGCTCACGATCGCGACGTGGCCGGTGTCGGGATCGACTTCCGCTTCGCAGATGTGGCAGCCGTTCGGCCAGGTCGGGCCCGCGACCTTGCTCACCGACACGAGGCGGATCTCCTGCTGCGGCTCCCTGCGCGCGAGCTCGAAGAGACCGATGCGCCGGTCGGTACCGACGACGGTGAACGCTCCGGCGGCATACTCGATGTCCGTGGCTGCCGCCTCCAACGCGGTCGCGGCCAGTTCTTGTGCGTGCTTCACCGTTCGTTCGGCGGCGACGCGGACCGCCGATCCGCCGACAAAAAGCGATCGCGAGCCGGCGCTCCCGAAGCCCGTACCACGGTCGGTGTCCCCCTGCACGATCCGGATGCGGTCGAGCGGAACGTCGAAGACGTCGACCGCGAGCTGTGCGTAGGTCGTCGCGAGTCCCTGCCCCATCGCCTGCGTCGCCGAGAAGAGCTCGACGTAGCCGTCGGCCGACACAGTCACGGTCACCTGCTCCTCGAAGACCTCCGCTCCCGTCCACTCGAGGAACGCCGCCATCCCGCGGCCGCGAAGGCGCGCGCGTTCGCTCGATTCAGCTCGCCGGGCGTCGAAGCCGTTCCAATCGGCCAGTTTCATGGCTTGGTCCATCACGGACTCGAAGTTGCCGCTGTCGTACGTCTGTTCCATGGGATTGCGATACGGCATTTGCGAAGGCCGGATCAGGTTGCGCCGGCGCAACTCCGCCGGATCCAGCGCAAGCTTCCGCGCTGCGGCATCCATCAGCCGCTCGATGATGTAGATTGCTTCCGGCCGGCCGGCACCGCGGTACGCACCGGTCGGGCTCGTGTGCGTTAGAACACCGCGAATGCCGATGTCGATGAGCGGAATGTCGTAGATGCTCGTCGACACCCATGGCCCGATCAACAGTTGAATCACGACGCCCGCGGGCGTCGCGTACGCGCCGAGGTTCGCGAGCGACAACACCCGCAGCGCCAGCACGCGGCCCGACGCGTCGAGTGCGAGCTCCGCCTTGCTCGTCACGTCGCGGCCGTGCGACGCCGCGAGCAGGTCGTCGATGCGCTCCGCGCACCATTTGAGCGGGCGGTTCAGCTTGCGCGCGCAGTACGCGAGCACGACGTCTTCGGGATACAGCCCCGTCTTCATTCCGAATCCGCCGCCGACGTCGCCGACCAGCACGCGGACTTTATCGGAAGCGATGCCGAGCACCGGGTCGCACAACGCGTCCCGCAGGCCGGTCGGCGTCTGACTGCTGACGCGTAGCGTCAGGCGATCGTCCTTCGTTTCGTAGCTTGCGAGCACCGCGCGCGGCTCGATCGGGCACGGAGCGAGCCGCTGATTGACGAGCTCGAGCGAGACCACGTGTGCAGCGGTGTCGAACGCTTTGGCCGCCGCAGCGACGTCGCCGTGGCGAATCTCCGCGGCGACGTTGTTCGTGGCGACCGGCCAGACGAGAGGCGAGCCTGCGGCGACTGCGGCAGCCGGATCGATGACGACCGGCAGCGGTTCGTACTCGACCTCGATGGCCTCGAGAGCGTCCCGCGCGGCCGCACGCGTTTCGGCGACCACCGCTGCCACCGCTTCACCGACGAAGCGAACGGTGTCGACGGCGAGCGCATAGCGCGGAGGCGCGGCTGTCGGCGATCCGTCCGCGCGCCGGAAGTCCGCTGAGCTCGGCAGCGGCTTGACACCGGCCTTCGCGAGCTCGTGTCCGGTGACGACCGCTATTACGCCCGGCATCTGCGCCGCGGCGCTAGTATCGATCGAAACGATGCGCGCGTGCGGATAAGTGGAGCGCAGGAACAATACGTACGCCTGCCCGGGAGCGTTCACGTCGTCGACAAAATTGCCTCGCCCCGTGAGGAGGCTTTCGTCCTCGACGCGGCGCACCGCGTGCCCGCTGCCGAAGCGACCATACTGCGCTGACGCGCTCATTCGAAACTCCTTTGCGATTGCCTAGCCGGCGAGTTTACCCCTGCCGCGCCGCGACGACGCGTCCGCAGCGTCGCGTATCATTGAGCGAAGGGAGCAACCGCAGACAAAGGAACCCGATGATCACGACGAGGCTCTCGGACGATCGCGGTCGTGCCAATTTCGGATGGCTCGACAGCCGGCACACGTTCTCGTTCGGCGATTACTACGACGCGGCGCACATGGGCTTCGGTCCGTTGCGCGTGATCAACGAGGACCGTGTCAAGGCGGGACAGGGATTCGGCACGCACGGCCACCGCGACATGGAGATCCTGTCGTACGTGCTGGAGGGGGCGCTCGAGCACAAGGACAGCATCGGCACGGGCTCCGTGATCCGGCCGGACGATGTGCAGATCATGTCGGCCGGCACCGGCATCCGCCACAGCGAGTTCAATCCGTCATCGGACGCGCCGGTTCACTTCCTGCAGATCTGGATCATTCCCGATCGCGAGGGCATTGCGCCCCGCTACGCGCAGAAGAGGTTTGCCGCCGCCGAGAAGCGCGGCCGGTTGCTGCTCGTCGGTTCGTCCGACGGCCGCGATGGCTCCGTCGTCATCCACCAGGACGTCGAGCTCCTGGCGTCGGTACTCGCCCCCAGCGAGACGGTGATCCGGCAACTGCAACCCGGGCGCAAGGCCTGGCTGCAGATCGTACGGGGCGCCGTGGACATCCATGGCCAGCGGCTCGCGGCCGGTGATGGCGCGGCGGTGGACGGCGAGCCTTCGCTGGAGATCGTCGGTCAAGCTCCGGACACTGAGCTGCTGCTGTTCGATCTGCCGTAGCCGGCAAGACGCTAGGGCCTAGCGAAGCATCAGCTTCAGCTTGTTCACGGCCTGCCCCGCCTGATCGCCACATGTGGCGACGCCGGCGCGCGCGAGGACGGCATCGAGCGCATCCTTCGTGCGTTGCGCGTCGGCCGGCGCCACCTTGCGCGACATCTCCACATACGTTTCGCCCGTGGGAAGCCGCGACACGTCGACCTCGTATGGCCCGTTCGGCGGCACATAGGCTTGCGAGCTCTTCGGGCCTAGCGGGCGAAGCTCTCGCGACAGCGGCCAGATCCGGGCGATGTCGCGCAGGTAGGCGACCTGCACCGGGCTCAGCAATTCCGAAGGCGGCACACGCTCGGCCACGAGGTCCGTCCACTCCTTGCGGGAGAGGCGGCGGCTCAGCGACACGGTTCCCGACGCGCGCTCTCCGTGCATGTCGACTTCGCATTTTCCCAGCTTGGCCGGGACCATGCTCGCGTCGACGCGTGAGCAGTCCTGGTTGGCTACCTTAATCGCCAGCTCCGCGTGCTTTCCCTGGACACGCAAGCGGAGGCGCAGCCCGCGATCGAAGAGCGACAATGCGGCATCGTCGAAGAGCCAAACGTCCATTGGATCGCCTTCGGCACGCAACTTGAGAGACCGCTCCACATCGGCAAACGGACTGCAAACCTGGATCTGGACTTCGGTCCGCGTGGTTGCCGACCCCGCGGGCGCCGCAAGCAGGCTCGCCGGCGACATTGCTGCGGTCAGGGCGAGGCAACCGGCAAGTCGCGAAACAGGGTGCATCGAAGCCAATCTAAGAACTAAAAATGTCAGCCTACCACGACGCACCGGGGTCGATACGCCGCTCGATTGACCATCCAATCGTCGTTGCGGATACTCTCGCACACATGACGCTCGTGCGCTCAGCAGCTGCGTACAGATCGGGTGCCCCCCGGCGCGGCGCCGCCAGGCAGACGACGCTCCTGACGCTTTTCCTGCTGGTGCCCGCGTGCACTTCGACGCAGTCGTACCCGCCGACGGCGCCCTCTACCGGCCACCGCACACCGCCCGCCGAAGCCCCCTTCAAACTGGCCGACCTCGCGAAGTCCGACATCGACTCGGTCGCCGAAGTGCACTTTCGCGAGAGCATCGCGTCCGCGAAACTGCTCACCGAGAAGCTCTATCGGCGCAATCCGCGCGAATTGAAGAAAAGCAACATGACGACACCCGGAGCCGGGGTCGCCCGCGCGTTCGATCCCAGCCACGCATGGCGCTTCGCTGAGCTCTCGAACCAGCGCGGTATCGAGGCGCTCGCGATCGCGTTTCGCGCCGACTTCGGCGGCGACCGCGTATTCGCGTTCGGCGTCGGCATCGGCAGCATGATCGCGCAGGCGTACAACGACAGATCGACCTTCTACATCACCGACAGCCTCGATGCGCAGCGCCTGTACAACGCCGCGCGCAATCTCGAGATCGCAGCGTGGAAGCTCGCGAATGCCAGGGGATCGAACGGCGAGCTACTGCTCCTCAGCAACGAGATGGGGTCCGCTGGCGCCGCCAATCTGTCGTTCGAGCGGGAATTCGGCAAGCTGATTGCCTACCAGGACACGCTCGCACTCGTGATGGCGCAACGATCGAATCGCACGATCCGGCGCATTTCGCAAACTCTCGCGACGGCGGTGTTCCTGCCGCTGTGACGGGGCGTATTACGGCGCAGCGATGACGACGCGCACCCCGGCAGCCTTGAGGCTCGCGGCGAGACGCTCCGGCGGGGCCGCTTCGGAGACGAGCGCGTTCACCTCCGGGAGCGCGCACACACGCTCGAATTGCACTTGGTCGTATTTCGAGCTGTCGACGAGCAGGATGGTCTCGTCCGCTCGCTCGGCCATTACGCGCTTGATCGCGCAACCTTGCGAATCGGCGTCGCTCACGCCCTGCGGCGTCACGCCGCCGGCGCCGATGAACGCCTTGTTCGCCTTGAACCGGCGAAGGTATTCGAGCGCATCGGCACCGTACGTGCCCTCTTCGCGCGCCACGTAGTTGCCGGGGCAGATTAGCGTGCGGCAATTCGGATTCGCCGCCAGCGCGCGTGCCACCGGCAGGCAGTTGGTGACGACGGTGACGTGCAGCTCTCTCGCCGCGAGCGCCTGCGCGAACGCGCGCGTCGTTGAGCCGCCGTCGATCATCAACGCGTCGCCCGATTCGACAAGGCCCGCGGCCTTGCGCGCAATCGCCGCGCGCTCGACGGCGTGCGTTCGCACGCGATCGCCGAGCGCCGGCTCATCGATGAGCGAGCGCGCCGCACCGCCGCCGTACGTGCGCATGATCGCACCGCGCACCGCGAGCTCGTCGAGATCGCGCCGTGCGGTCTCGGTGGTGACGGCGAAAGTCTTTGCCAGCGTCGCGATCCGCACGGTGCCTTCGTGGCGCAGCAGCGCGAGAATTTCCTTGTGCCGGTCGTCCTGCGTCAGCTTCGGCTTTCGTTTTGCCATGCGCAACGATACCAGCGCGTGTTCACCGAAGGGCCGTCGGTTCGGGCAGCTTCAAACCCGCCACTCGCGGCCGAGGCACCCGCAATCGTCGGCGAGATCGAGGAAGGTGTACCGGTCCCGCAGAAACCGCGCATCGCGGACGGCGCGCGCGTAGAAGGCACGCGAAAGACCGATGTCGATCGCAGTGGTCGGCCCTTCGGCGCGCGTCATGATGCTGGCGAGACGCTCGGCGGACACGGCCGCGAGGCCT
>Ga0070668_100004579_pt1 | contig 10248 bp, 9 predicted proteins | sample KBSS43metaG_FD_64661 | JGI IMG/M metagenome (GOLD analysis project Ga0070668, IMG submission 64661) | Switchgrass rhizosphere microbial communities from Kellogg Biological Station, Michigan, USA - KBS S4-3 metaG | ecosystem: Host-associated > Plants > Roots > Rhizosphere > Soil ... | reverse complement strand
CCGGACTTGATGAGGCAATCGAACGTCATCTGCTTCCAGATATCGTCGAGCGGACGGCTGAGCAATCCCTTCGCCCACGGCCGCTTGGAGAGCGCCATTTCGAACCTGCCCTTGAGCCACGGCGTGTTGCCACCGGCGTGCGGAATGTGCAGGTGAAGCTGCGGATGGCGATCGAGAATGCCGCCGAAGACGAACTGGGCGGCGACCATCGTCTCGTCGGCCGCGAACCCGACGACGAGATCCAGGTCCCACTGCCGCATTTGCGCGACGTCGCCCGGTGCGAGCTCCGCGTCACGCGGCGCCGGGTGCACGACGCACGGCACGCGCAGCGCCTCGTGCGCCGCCCACAGCGGCTCGAACGATGGATCCGTGAGCGTGCGGCCCGCGATGTCGCTGCCGACGTACGAACCGACGAGGCCCAGCGTGCCGACCGCACGCCGGAGCTCTTCCACCGCCAGCGCAGGATCCTGCATCGGCAATTGCGCGAGCCCCGAGAATTGCGCCGGGTGTGCCGCCACGGCGGCCGCCATCTCGTCGTTGTTCGCCCGACAGAACGCAAGCCCATCCGCCGCGGATTGCCGATAGAAGTAGGTGAGCGGATTGGGCGAGAGCACCTGATGGTCGATGCCGAGCCTTGCCATCAGCTCGAGGCGCCGGTCGAGATTGGAGAACGGCGCATCGACGAACTTCACGTTCTCGAGCACATAGTCGCCTGAGCGAAAAAACTGGACGCCGTTGCGCAGCCCCATCTCGGGGCCCGCCTGACCGCACTTGCCCATGACCTTCGGAAAGAGGACGTGGGCGTGAACGTCGATCGTGCGTGCGGCCACTCGATACCCTCTGCTGCCAGGCTACTTCGTGGCTTCGACCTGCTCGTAAACGCCCGGCCCCCAGATCTTCGGCGCGAAATCCTTCCACACGTTCTTCGTCGCCTCGCGGAACGGCGCCGGGTCGGGATAGAGCACCTGCACGCCGAACTTCTTCATTTCCTCGATTGTCCTTTTCTCGTCGTCGGCAAGTTTGTTCGACGTCTCGGTCGCCACTTCCTTCCATGTGTCCTTGACGATCTTCTGCGTCTCCGGCGTCATCTTCTGCCAGAGGTCGTCGTTGATGAGGAGCTCGTTGCAGTTGAACGTCCAGTTGACCACGCTCAGGTGCTTGGCGATCTCGTAGAACTTCGAGTCGTACATGTTGCCGACGGGCGCTTCCCAGCCGTCAGCCGTGCCCTGCTGCAGCGCCGTGTACAACTCCGGGAACGCGATCACCACGGGGCTCGCGCCCAGCGCTTTCACACCGGCGACGATCACCGGAATCTCCGGCGCGCGCAGCTTCATGCCCTTGAAGTCGGCCGGAGTGCGGATCGGCTGCTTGACCGTCTGGAACTGGCGCGGCGTCTGCACGAAGTGGCCGAGGACGCGGATGCCTGTCTGCTTATAGAAGTCCTCCGCCCACTTGTCCGCGATCGGGCCGTTGAGCACCTTGAGCGCGTGCTCACGGTCGCGGAACATGAACGGCGTGAACAGCAGGTCGTAGATCTGCGAACCCGTCGCGCCCACCGGCGCCATGCCGATCGTGCCGAGCTTGACGCCGTCAGCGAGCTGACGTTCGCCACCCAACTGATTGCAGCAAAAGTGCTCGATCACGACCTTGCCGCCCGTGCGCTCGCCGACGAGCTTGACGAACTTGCGCTGGCCATCGGTGTAAATCCCTTCGGCCTGAACCGTGCCCATGCGAAAACGCAGCGGCGCCTGCTCGGCGGCGATGGCGGTCGCGGCGATCAGCGCGGCGAGCATTCCCACGCCCATCCACGCAAAGGCACGAACGCTGCGAGTAGAGCCTTCGATCTTGTTCGGCATGATGCCTTCTCCTCGAATGGAACCTAGTTGCTCTAGTCAATGAATTTCAGCTTCCCGCTTTCGTCAAGTGCGGAAGCCACAGAACGAGCTGCGGGATATAGGTTATCAGTGCCAACACGATCAGCAGGACGACGATGAACGCTGCCGAGGCGCGCGCCACCTTCATGACCGGAACGCCGCTGATCGCTGAGGCGAGAAAGAGATTGATGCCAACCGGCGGAGTGAGGCAGCCTATCATCAGGTTGAGCGTCACGACGACTCCGAAGTGAACCGGGTCGATTCCGAGCTTGGTGATCACGGGAAACAGGATCGGCACCGTCAGCACCATGATAGGGATCGGCTCCATGAACATGCCGAGCACGAGCAGGATGAGGTTGATCACTACCAGGATCATGTAGGGATTGCTGGTGAGAGACATCAACCAGGTGCCGATCGCGTTGCCGAGCCCTTCGGCGGCCGTGATCCACCCGAACAACTGGGCCGCGGCGACGGTCACCAAGACGGCGGCCGACGTAACGGCAACGCTGGTGAAGATCTCGGGAAGTTCGGCCCACTTGATTTCGCGATATACAAACAAGCCCATGACCAACGCATAGACGACGGCGACCACTGCAGCCTCTGTAGGCGTTGCGATCCCGAGCACGATCGATCCCAGAACGATCCCCGGCATGGCCAGCGCCAGCGCGCCGTCCCACAGAGCGTGCAGGAATTGGCTTCGCGTCGCGCGCGGCTCGACCGGGAGCTTGACACGGTTCGCGTAGCGATAGACGACGATCATCATCGCCACGCCCATGAGTAAGCCCGGCACGACGCCGCCCATGAAGAGCTGCCCCACGGAAACGCTGACCATGGATCCGATGATCACCATCGGGATGCTCGGCGGTATGACGGGACCGATCGTTGACGCCGACGCGATGACCGCGGCAGCAAAATCGGGCGGGTAGCCGCGCTTCACCATCCCGGGTATCAACAGCGATCCGGTCGCGGCGAGATCGGCGGCGGCACTGCCGCTCATGCCGGCCATGATGACGTTCGCGAGCACGGACACCTGGGCGAGTCCGCCCTTGATATGGCCGACCAACACGGCCGAGAAGTTCACCAGGCGCACCGTCACACCGCCGCGCGTCATCAGTTCTCCGGCCAGAATGAACATGGGAACCGCAAGCAGCGGAAAGGAGTCGACCCCCGCCATGAGCTGCTGGGGAATCAACGTCAGCGGAATCGGAATGGCGCCGTAAAACTGGAGCAGCACGAGGTACAGCATGCTGGCGAGCCCCATCGCATACCAAAGCTCGAGCCCAAGGACGAGCAGGACTACGAATACGACGAACATGAGCGCCAGCATGACTAGCGCCCCGTCGCGCCGCGCGAATGCGTCGCCAGCACGCGCATGAGGTCGCGTATCCGCAACAGCTCGTAGATGAGCATCAGCGCACACCCGACGGGCACTGCGGCGAACATGAAGGCCTTGGAGATCGGCACCGACGTCATCGGCTGATGCGATAGTCGTGCAAGCAGCCCGATGCTGTAATAGACCGTCGCCGCCAGGAAGATCACGCCGACGAAGGCGAGCACGATGTCGAGCAGCGTTCGGGGCCTTGGCGACAGCCGCTCGTGGAGGCTCTCGATGCGCAGGTGGGCGTTGCGCACGATGGCGAGCGATCCACCGACAAACGTCAGGTAGATGAATACCATCCGCGCGAGCTCTTCGGTCCAATCCGGCGGGTTATCGAACATGTACCGGCCGACGACCTGGATGAACAGCAGCGCGACCATCGCGGCGACGAGCAACGCGCAAAGGTGCTCGAGGCCGCGCGTCACCGGCGAGCGACGCAGCGCTTTCGTTTTGCCGGAGGAATCGAGTTGTTGCGCCATGCGGGTCGCCTCAGAGATTCGACACCCCGAGCGAAAGGCCGCCGTCGACCACGAGCGATGCTCCGGTGGTCCATTCCGCGATGATGAGGTACTCGATCGCTTCGGCAATTTCTAGGTCGGTGCCGATGCGGCCGAGCGCGTGCATCGGCGCGAGCGCCTCCATGCGAGTCTTGTGCTCGGCTTCGGTGAAGAGGCCGGCGCGCAGGTTGATCTCGGTCGGTACGGCGCCGGGGATCACGCAGTTGACGCGAATGCGCTTCGGCCCGAGCTCGGCCGCGAGCACGCGCGCCAGCACCTCGACCGCGCCCTTGGTGGCGGCATAAGGGGACGCGCCAGGAAACGACCGCCGCGTATGAACCGATCCTATGAACACGACGGCGCCGCCGCGCTTGCCAAGGTGCGGCACGGCAAGGCCGGTCAGCATCATCGGCCCGACGACATTGGAGTCGAACACGGCGAGCACTTCCCCCGCATCGAGCTCGGCGATCGGTCCGCGCACCATGTTGCCGGCGTTGTTGATGAGCGCATCGATGCCGCCGCCGTGCTCCACTGCGCCGTCGATGAGGCGCCGCCGGTCAGCGTCGTTCGTGACGTCGCCGACAACCGCTCGGCAGTTGGGTCCGATTTCCGCCTGCACTGCGTCGATTTTTTCGCGCCGGCGGCCGCTGATCGTGACCCTCGCTCCCTTTCGCGCGAGGTGCAGTGCGGCGCCGCGGCCGAGGCCCGAGCCACCGCCGGTGATGAGGACCGAGAGTCCCGCGAGGTCCTGCATGGCTAAGGCTTCCTCATGGCGAAGCGCCGATGGACGACGTCGCGCCTAGTCTCGCGGCAGCTGCTGCAGCACGCTCTTCACCACGCCGCCGTCGACCGCGAGCTCCTGGCCGCTGATGTACGCTGCAGCATCGGAGCTCAGGAACAGCACGGCGCCCGCCACATCTTCGGGCGTCCCGAGGCGCCGCAGCGGGACCGCGTCCCCGCGGCGCGCGCGAATCTTCGGGTCCTTGAAAAAACCCGCCGACATGCCGCCATCGATGAAGCCTGGGGCGATCGCGTTCACGCGGATACCCTGCGGACCCCATTCGAGCGCCATCTGCTCGGTCAGCTTGGCGACGCCCGCCTTCGCGGCAGGGTACGCGCCGGCATTGGTGCCGCAAGCCACGCCGCCGATCGACGTGATGTTGACGATCGCGCCCGATCCGCGCGACGCCATCTTGCGTGCGGCAGCACGGGCCACGATGAAGACACCGACGAGATCGACGTCGAGGACGCGCTTGAAATCCTCCAGCGGCTGGTCGATCAGGTAGCCGAAGCGAACGATGCCCGCGTTGTTGACGACGAGATCGGGAATCGCGCCGAAGGCGTGGAGCGCGGCCTCGACCGACGCCTCGTCGGTGACGCTCGCGACAAGCGGGACAGCGCCCGAAATTCGGGCCGCCGTTTCACGGACGCGCGCTTCGTCGAGATCGAGCACGCCCACCTTGTAACCCGCTTCGGCGAGCGCGCGCGCGGTCGCGAATCCAATGTCGCCGACGGCGCCCGTAACGATGGCTGTCTTCATGTCAGTCGGGGGCCAATAGGCCGAGCGAGCATGGATGACCCTTCATCTCATCGATCCAGCAGCAAAGGATAGTAGGCCCACGTCTTGCGAACCGTGGTGCTGTCCGCGCGCGCCGCATCGTTTGGATCGGCCCGCACATTGTGGTCGAGCAGCGCGCGCAACACCAGCGGAATCGTCCCGTAGTGATGCTCGGCGGGCTGCGTGTCGGAACGAGGCTCGGCGCCCGCGGCGAGGTTGCGGCCGATGCACGCGTGCATGCCGATGCCGAACGACAGCCCGGCAAGATTCGCGAGGCGACCTGCTTCGCGATGGGGGTTGAACGTCGCCGCGTCGGCGCCGAACATCCGCGAATCGCGGTTCGCGGCGCGCAGGTCGATGACGATCTCGTCGTCCGGCGACAGCGTTCCGTTTCCGGACAGCTCCGTGGTCGCAGTCGGCCGCCGGCATGCGGTCGGGCTCGAGGGATGCAGCCGGATGCTCTCGTAGACGCACCGTTGCAGGAAGAACGGATCCTCGTCAGCGCGCTGGCGATCGTCCGGGTGCGCCCTCACCCATTCCAGGAATTCGTGCACCGCGTGCGTCATCGAATGGATCGACGTGTGCGCGCCCGCCATCAGATAGAACGCCATCTCCTTCATCAGGACGTCGTGCGACTCCTTTAGCTCCGCGTTCGCCTGCAGCATCACGGTCAGCATGTCGCGCGGCAGGTCGGCCTCGGCGATTTCGCCGTGAGCGTGCGCGGCAAGGAGCGACTCGCGCCGCCGGACGGATGGCGTGAAGAACTCCGTGTCGAACGCATCGAGCGCGTGCTGAATGTCGGCGCGGATTGCCGCGCGATCCCCGAGCGCCTGGCCCAGCGTGGCCGCCTTGCCGAACGTGCGCAACAGCATCACGATGGTGTCAGTCTCCGCCGTCGACTTCGCGGTGCGATCGATGCCGGCGAAATCGGCGGTGAGATTCACCATCACCCGATAGCCGAACTCGACCATGTCCGCCTTGCCGGCGGAGACGTACGGGGCGAGCGTCTCCTGCAGCGTCGGGCCGAACACGTTCTTCTCGTAGTGCAAGAAGAAGGCCGGCCGCAACACCTTCGTGACGACGCGCTTCCGGGTGAGGTGCTCGTCGCCGTGCAGATTGACGAGCACCTTTTTCATCAGGATTGCGCCTTCGTCGTAGAGCGCCTGGCGCAGGTCGGTGCGCTTCAGCGCCTCCTCCGCCTCCTTGTAGGTGTCGATCGTGACGACCGTCATGATGTCGCGTGCCCTGGTAAGCAGTTCGAGTGGCGAACCTTCTCAGCGTTTCGCGGACGCGGCCTTCGCGTCGCGCTTCGACGCCACGAGCTCGCGCGTCAGCCGGTCGCCCATCGTCGCGTGACGCCACCCGGAGATGGGTTTCCTCGGCGCGGGCGGTGAGATGTCCATCATCCGGCCGCCGATCATCACGTGCCGGATGCGATCGGGGTCGCCGAGCACCGCGACGTCCTTCGACGGGTCGCCGTCCACGCATATCAGGTCGGCGAGATAGCCCGGGGCGACGACGCCAATCTTCCCTTCCATCCGCAGCGCGAATGCTCCCGCCTGCGTCCCGCACTGGATCGCTTGCAGCGGCGTGAAGCCCAGGTACCTGACGAACACCTCCATTTCGCGATAGTGCCAATGGCCGTACGGCACCATCGAGAAGCCGCTCTCGCTGCCGCAAAGGAGCGGCACGCCGGCGTCGTACGCGCGCTTCAGCGTTTCGACGCTGTCGGTGATCTCGCGGCGGAAGAAGTCGCGCAGTCCCGCATCGGCACCCACGCTTTCGCCAAAGTCGGCCATGTTCGCCTGGAAAGTGAGCGTCGGCGCGATCGGGACCTTCTTCTTGATCACCGCCTCCAGCGCCGCGTCGTCCATGCCGGTCGCGTGATAGATGAGGTCGAAGCCCGCATTCGCGGCGTCACGCACCGATTTGGCCCCGCGGCAGTGCCCGACCACTGGCGTGCCGAGGTCGTGAGCGACGTCGCACAAAAGCTTCAATTCATCGGGCATCCAGACCGAAAGCTCGCCCTTGTGCTTCTGCCGAGGTATGAGGCCCGTCACATGAACCTTGATCCAGTCGGCGCCGATCTTGATCTGGCGGCGCACTTCGGAGACGATCTCGTCCTTGTCCTTAAGCACCTTGCCCCAGCCGATCTCGCCGTGATCGGGAATCAGGCGCCCTGCCGTCCCGCCCACCGAGGTCATCAGCGCATACGCGCCGCAGGCGATGCGCGGGCCTTCGACGACTCCGGTCTCGATCGCGTCGCGCACGTCGATCGTGCATTCGTAGACGGAATCGGGATCGAGGATGCTCGTCACGCCCGCGCGGAGGACCTTCCTTGCGTTGTAGGCCGCGACGAGCGCAGACAACGCGTGCCGGCGGTGAAAGAAGATCTCCGCGTTCGACTGCGCGTCATCGAACGAAAGGTGACAGTGCGCGTCGACGAGACCGGGCATCACCGTCATCCCGTGGGCGTCGATTTTCGTGACCTCGCCAACGGCGTTGGACGTGGCTTCGTCACCGACAGCGACGATCTTGTCGTCTTCGACAAGCACCGCACCAGGTCGCGCCGCCGCGCCCGTGCCGTCGACGATCGTGCCGTTTTCGAACAGGTAACGCGATGACATGGAGATCGATTTGCAGGCGAGTGCGCGACTTTGATGCAACGCAAGCGAGTCCGGCAGCGCACTGCAATTATATCGCCGCCCCTTTCGCCGTGCGCAAAGGGGGTTCAAAATAGAAGGTTGGCCCCCATGCCGAATCGTTTTCCTCATTCGTTTCCCCACTCACCGCCCAGGAGTCGCCCATGCTGAAGCAACTGACCCGTGCCATCGCCATTTCCGCTGCGCTCGCGCTCGCGCCGAGCGCCGGTGCGCAGACCAGCGCGATGGTCGGAACGGCGCCCGGCGCCGCCGTCGCCGCGCAAACGCTCAAGGTCACCGCGACGATCACGGCGATCGATAAGTCCACGCGCGACATCACCCTCAAAGGACCGGAGGGCAACCTCGTCACCGTCACCGCCGGGCCCGAGGTGAAGAACTTCGACCAGCTCAAGGTGGGCGACAAGGTGAACCTCCAGTACCTTGAGGCGTTGACGCTCGAGCTCAAGAAAGGCGGCGGCATGATCGTGAGCCGCTCTGAGAAGGCCGGCGCCGCATCCGCAAAGCCCGGTGAAAACCCGGCCGCCGGAGCGGGCCGCCAGGTGACCATAGTCGCCGATGTCGTCGCCGTCGATCCCGCGAAGCAGATCGTCACGCTCAAGGGACCGCAGCGGACCATCGACCTGCGCATCGCGGATGCCGAGCAGTTCAAGCGCATCGCGAAGGGCGACCAGGTCGAAGCGAAGTACACGCAGGCGGTGGCGCTGACGGTCGAACCGACCAAGTAACTGCAGACGAGTGTAGGGCAACCGGGAGATTTGGATGGCCAAGGCGAGCAAGACGGACGAGGGCGCGGCGGACGCCGCGCTGAACGGTAAGGGCTACGACAAGGCGTTGAAGAAGCTTCACGTCGAGCTCGTGAAGCTGCAGCAGTGGGTCGTCCACGAAGGGCTCAAGGTCTGCGTCATCTTCGAGGGCCGGGATGGCGCTGGCAAGGGCGGAACGATCAAGGCGATCACCGAGCGCGTGAGTCCCCGGGTGTTCCGCGTAGTGGCGCTGCCTGCGCCGACCGACCGCGAAAAGTCGCAGATGTACCTGCAGCGCTACGTGCCGTACCTGCCGGCAGCGGGCGAGGTCGTCATCTTCGACCGCAGCTGGTACAACCGCGCCGGCGTCGAGCGCGTGATGGGCTTCTGCACCGATGCGCAGGCGGATCGTTTCCTGAAATCGGTGCCGCTCGTGGAGAAGGCGATCGTCGACTCCGGCATCATTCTCCTCAAATACTGGCTCGAAGTGAGTCCCGAGGAACAGACGCGCCGGCTCAAGGCGCGCATCGACGACGGCCGCAAGATCTGGAAGCTCTCCCCGATGGACGTCAAGTCGTACAGCCGCTGGTACGACTACTCCCGGGCGCGCGATGCGATGTTCGCCGCCACCGACACGGGGTGGGCGCCGTGGTATGTCGCACGCTCCGAAGACAAAATGCGGGTGCGGCTCAACATCATCTCGCACTTCCTGGCTCGCGTGCCGTACAAGGACGTGCCGCGGCCGAAGGTGAAGCTGCCCGACCGGCAGAAGGACAAGAGCTACCGCGAGCCCGATTATGCGTACAAGTGGGTGCCGGAGAAGTTCTAGCGCGACTCGACGACCCGGGCGTCCACCACTGTCGCGCACGCCCGATTCATGACTGTCCTGTCAGGCCATGATGTTGACGCCGCCGTCGATGTAGAGCGTCTCGCCTGAAAGCCGGCGTGCGTATGGCGTGGCGAGGTAGGCGCAGGCGAAGCCAACGTCCATGATGTCCACGAGCTCGCCGATCGGCGCGCGCTGCGCCGCCTCGGTCAGCAGGATGTCGAAGTCCTTGAGGCCCGATGCGGCGCGCGTCTTGAGCGGCCCGGGCGAGATCGCGTGGACGCGAATCCCTTTGCTGCCGAGCTCGTACGCGAGGTAGCGGCAGCACGCTTCGAGCGCGGCCTTGACCGGCCCCATCACGCTGTACGTCGGCACCACCTTGTTCGCGCCGTAATAGCTCATCGCGAACATCGTGCCGCCTTCGGTCATCAGCGGCGCGGCGAGCCGCGCCATGCGCACGAACGAGTGGCACGAGACGTCCATTGCCTTGGCGAAGCCTTCCGCGGAGCAGTTGAGGAGACCCCCCTGCAAGTCTTCCTTCGGGGCGAAGGCGATCGAATGGACCAGCATGTCGAGCCGGCCCCATTGCTTGCCGACTTCGTCGAACACCGCCTCGAGCTGTCCCGCCTGCGAGACGTCGAGCGGCAGCAGCAGCGACGCGTCGACCGCGCGCGCCAACGGCTCGACGAAGCGCTTCGCCTTCTCGTTG
>Ga0070668_100004576_pt1 | contig 10254 bp, 8 predicted proteins | sample KBSS43metaG_FD_64661 | JGI IMG/M metagenome (GOLD analysis project Ga0070668, IMG submission 64661) | Switchgrass rhizosphere microbial communities from Kellogg Biological Station, Michigan, USA - KBS S4-3 metaG | ecosystem: Host-associated > Plants > Roots > Rhizosphere > Soil ... | reverse complement strand
CTGGGCAGCCTGGCATTCGTCGGGATGATGATCGGCGCGGTGCTCGCGGGCCGGCTCTCCGACGCGGTCGGCCGCAAGCGCGCGGTCATCGGATGTGCGGTGGTGTTGTCGGTGTTCACCACGCTGTGCGCGTTGGCCACCGGGCCGGTGATGTTCGGGGCGCTGCGGCTTATCGCAGGCATCGGCCTGGGCGGCCTGGTTCCGACGGCGAATGCGCTTGCGGCGGAACTGATTGCTCCGAAATGGCGCGGCCCGGTCGCGACGATGATGATGTCCGGCGTGCCGATCGGCGGATCGATCGCGGCACTGCTGGCCATACCCGTCATACCGCGGTTCGGATGGCAGCCGATGTTTCTGTTCGCTCTGTTGCCGTTGGCTGTGCTCGTACCGGTTGCGGTGCGTACCCTGCCGTCCCGCACGTTCGGTCAGGTAAACCATTCGCGGTCAAGGGGTTTCGGCGCGCTGCTGGGTCCGCAGTTTCGGACCTTCAGCATTCTGTTCGCGGTGGCGACGATGTTCACGCTGCTGGCCTGGTACGGGCTGGGCACCTGGCTGCCCAAGCTGATGCAGGGCGAGGGCACCGATCTGGGCAGTGCGTTGACGTTCGCATTGGCGTTGAATCTTGGCGCGGTGGTGGGATCGTTCGTGACGGCGTGGGGCGCGGTGCGGTTCGGGACGATCCCGACGAGCATCGTCGCCGCCACCATCGCCGGAGGCGCGCTGCTGGCGTTGCTCGCCGGGCCGCCGGTGGCGCTGGTGTACGTGATCTTCGTCCTGGCCGGTGTCGGCACGCATGGGACGCAATGCCTGATCATCGCCGCGGTCGCGTCGCACTACCCCGACGAGTTGCGCGGTACCGCGCTTGGTTGGGCGCTGGGCGTCGGTCGGATCGGTGCGGTGTCGGCGCCGCAGATCGGCGGGTGGCTGCTGGCCGCAGGCTTGGGTGCCGGGTCGAACTTCGTGTTGTTCGCCGTCTCCGCGCTTTCTGCGGCACTGCTACTGACAGTCATCTGGCGCAAGCAAGTAGCACCGGCTGAAACTTCCCGCGCCCTCGTGCTGGCGCACTGAAACCTCACTCGCACAACGGATCAAGGAGAGATCGATGTCAAACCTGGACGGAACGAACGTCATCATCGCCGGCGGTGGAATCGGCGGCGCGGCCACGGCGCTGGCGCTGGCGCGCGGCGGCGCGCAGGTGACCCTTTTCGAGCGGGCATCCGAGTTCGGTGAGGTGGGCGCGGGCCTGCAGGTCGGCCCACACGGGGCGCGGATCCTGCAGTCGTGGGGTCTGCTGGAAGAGGTTCTCGCCGACGGGTTCCTGCCGAAGAACATCGTGTTCCGCGACGCGATGACGGCCGAGACGCTCACCAAGGTGGATCTGGGTGCGGAGTTCCGGGCGCGGTATGGCGGTCCGTATTTCGTGACGCACCGGTCGGATCTGCATGCAACGTTGGTGAAGGCGGCTTTGGCGGCGGGAGCGGACTTGCGCACCGGGGTGACGGTGACCGACGTCGTCAACGAGGGCGACGGCGTTACCGTGTCGACCGATGATGGGCTTGTGCATGCCGCCGATGTGGCGCTGGCCATGGATGGGCTGAAATCGCGGCTACGCAAGAAGATTTCGGATGACGAGCCCGTGTCGTCGGGCTACGCGGCGTATCGCGGGACGACGCCGTATCACATGGTGGAGCTGGACGAGGACATCGAGGACGTGATCGGCTACATCGGACCGAACTGCCACTTCATCCAGTACCCGCTGCGGCGCGGCGAGCTGCTCAACCAGGTGGCTGTGTTCAAGTCGCCGGGATACGAACAGGGTGTGAAGAACTGGGGTGGCCCCGAGGAGCTGGAGCCGGCGTACGCGCACTGTCACGACAACGTGCGGCGCGGAATCGACTACCTGTGGAAGGACCGCTGGTGGCCGATGTATGACCGGGAGCCGATCGAAAATTGGATCGACGGGCGGATGATGCTGCTGGGCGACGCGGCGCACCCGCCGCTGCAGTACTTGGCGTCCGGCGCCGTGATGGCACTGGAGGACGCGAAGTGCGTGGCCGACTACGCGGGGGCGGATTTCGTCGAGGGCGGGCGCACCCAGGCCTGGCCGCTGATCCTCAAGCGGGTCAACGCCGAACGGGCGCCGCGGTGCAACCGGATCCTGTCGGTCGGACGGATGTGGGGCGAACTGTGGCACCTCGACGGGGTGGGGCGGACCGCGCGCAATGAGCTGTTCCGGACGAGGGACACGTCGAGCTACAAATACACCGATTGGTTGTGGGGGTACTCGTCGGACCGGTGAGGGTGGCGCCTAGCTTGAAGCCGGTGATCAACGGCGCTAACCGTTGATCACCGGCCACGCAATTGTCAGCGCGCTGCCGCCGGGGTCCCGGCAACCGGCGCAGCCGCATCCACGCTCGAGACCTCCTCCAGCGACTTGCCCTTGGTCTCGGGCGCCATCACCAGGCAGATGACAAACGCCACGGCGGTGAGGATCGCGCCGAACAGCATGGTCGTGCCGGTGCCCAGCGCCGCGATGCTCAGCGGCAGGAGGTAGGTACCTGTCGCGGCGCCGAACCGGCTGACGGAGGTCGCGATTCCGACGGCCGTGGCCCGGAACTCGGTCGGGAACAGCTCGTTCGGGTAGATCCACACCAGGATGCTCGGACCGCCGGACACGAACGCATAGATGAAGAACATCGCGACGATGAACCACAGCGGACCGCCAGCCCACAACCACAATCCGGCGAGCGGAATCACCATGATGGCCAAGGGGATTACCGCGATCGGGCGGCGTCCCCACCTTTCCACCAAGTACAGCGCCGGGATCGACCCTGCAACGATGAGGCCGATGATGACGGTTTCGACCATCAAGCCCGTCGGCCCGTCTCCCGAAATCGAGAAGCCGGACAGGATCGCGGGGAGGAAGGTCAGCAGCGCGTAGAGCGGAGTGACAACGGCCAGGTACAACGCGCTGCACATGATCAGCCGGCGCAGATACTCGCCCCGGAAGTACGACCGCAGGTTGACTTTCCGTTTCTCGGGGTCGTCGTCGATCCGCACGGAACTGAGGTCGACCGTGATGCCGTAGATCTTCTTCACCACTGCTTCGGCGTCGGCGATGCGGCCGTGCTGCAGGAGCCAGCGAGGCGATTCCGGGATTCCGCGTCGCATCAGGATGACGATCACGCCCAGGACCGCGGCGGTCGCAAGCAGCAATCGCCAGTGGTCGTTACCGCCCGAGATGCCGACGAACAGAGCACCGACGACGTACGCGATGGCAGCACCGGCCGACCAGGCCACCGCCGACATACCGACCATGAAGCCCCGCTTCTTCGAGGGCGTGAACTCGGTCAGCAGTGACGTCGCGATCGGATAGTCCGCGCCGATGGCGGCGCCGATGACGAAGCGCAGCACGATCAGCTGCCACGGGGCGGTAACGAACACCGACAAGGCGCAGCCCAGCACCAACACGACCAGGTCCAGGGCGTACATTTTCTCGCGCCCGATGCGGTCGGTTAGGAAGCCGAAGACGCTGGCGCCGAAGAAGATACCGATCAGCGATGCGGCGCCGATGAGCCCCGATTCGGTCGTCGTCGGATGGAGCTGCTCGGCCACCCCGAGCAGCGCCACGCCGATGATGCTCATCACGTAGCCGTCGAGGAATGGCCCGCCGCAGCAGGCGATCAGAAGCTTGGTGTGGAAGCCGCGCTTGGCCGGCTTGTCCATCACGTCGATTGGGTTCATATCGTCTCCACTACTTGTTGTGGTCGGTAGCGTTGTTGAGGGCGGAGTACGCCAGTTGCTCGAGCAGCAGCGCGGCTTCCCTTGGTGCGTCGAGACTTACGTCGAGCACCTGCTTGGTGATGCTCAGCGCCAACGGCGAGTGCTCGGCGAGTTCACGGGCGATGGCCGTCGCCTGTTTGACGTGCTCGCCGGGGCCGGTGATCTCGGTGATGACGCCCCACTGCTCGGCCTGCCGGGCGTCGAATCGCTTGCCGCGCAACACCAGATCGCGCGCGCGTCCGGCGCCAATGGTCCTGACGATCCGGGTGACGCCGCCCGAGGAGGGCAGGATGCCGATGCCGATCTCGGGGAATCCGAAAACCGCTGCAGGGTCGGCGATCCGGATGTCAGCCGCAAGCGCCAGCTCGAGCCCGCCGCCCAGACAGTAGCCGGTGATCGCGGCGACGGTCGGCTGCCGCAGGCCCGCAAACACCTCGTACACCGAACCGGAGGCCCGGTAGTAGTCGGCGATGGCCTGCGGTGTCATCGCGCGCAGTTCGGTGACGTCGGCGCCCGCCGAGAACACGGTGTCCCCGCCGGTGACGACCACGGCTCTGCTGGACTCGACCTCGGGGCTGCGAAGCGCGCGCAGGAGCGCGTTCTCCATGTGGGTGGACAGCGCGTTGCGCTTGCGTTCGCGCCGCAGCGTGACGACGGCGATGTCGTCCTCGCGAGCGACCTCGACGGTCCCGGTGTCCTCGGCCGGCACCGCGGCTACTTCCCTTCAGCCTGGTAGGAGAAGGAGAGCAGGTTTTCGACGCCGCGCTTGTTGGTCTCGTTCGCGATGACGAGGCGCTGGATCTCCGACGTGCCTTCCCAGATCCGATCGACCCGAAGCTCGCGCCACAACCGCTCGACGGGATAGTCGCGGATGTAGCCACGGCCCCCGAAGATCTGCACCGCGCGGTCGACCACACGGTTAGACGCCTCCGATGCCGCCAGCTTCACCGTTGCGGCCTTGGCATGCAGCGTCTTCCGCTGCTCAGCGTTGTTCGGGTCGGCTTGGTCGAACTCCCACGCCACCTGGTGCGTGTAGGCGCGGTTGGTGGTGATGTCGACGACGGAGTCGGCGATCATGCCCTGGATGAGCTGACGGTTGATCAGCGGCTCGCCGCCCTGCACCCGCTGCTTCGCCCAGTCGACGGCCAGCGTGAGAGCGCGCTCGGCGGCGCCGATGGTCCGCGCGCCGATCATCAGCCGCTCCTCGGTGAACCAGTCCCGGGTCAGCTCGAGTCCGGCGCCGACACCGCCGAGCACCGCCTCGGGTCCGACGTGCACGTCGGTGAAGGTGAACTCGGGGTGCTCGTAGACGAACGTGTGGGTGTAGCGCGGAACGTTGGTGATCTTCACGCCGGGGGTCGCCACATCGATGAGGAACATGGTCGGCGCGTGGTCCGGTTCGACGTACGCAAGCACGATCAGGTAGTCGGCAGCGTCGCCCACGGTGACGAACCACTTCTCGCCGTTGATGACATAGCCGCCCTTGCCGTCGGGGGTCGCGGTGGTCGTCGCCGCCGAGAAGTCGGATCCGGCACCGGCTTCCGAGATCGCGACGGCGTCGCGCCGGTCGCCGCGCGCACCCGGGATCAGGTAGCGCTCACGCTGCTCGGGTGTGGCGTGCGCCAACGGATTGGCGGGGCGCCACACCGTGTCCCACAGCGCGTTGGTCAGCTTGCCGAGCTCGTCCTGGACGACGACCTGCTCGAGCACGGTCAGTCCCGCACCACCGAACTCGGTCGGTGTGTTGATGGCCTGCAGGCCGGACTCGAGGACAGAGGCCTTGATCGAGGCGTGCGACTCCCGGGAGATCCCATTGTTGCGCTCGCACTCGTCCTCGAACGGGATGATTTTCTCGGTGAGCGCACGCGCGCGCTCCTTGAGCTCGGCAAGGCGCGGGCTGTATGCGAATTCCATGGTGTTGCGGTTCCTTTCGGAGGTAGCGGGGGATTAGGACTCGAGCACTATTCGGGCGTCGAGACCCAGTGCACCGTCGGGCGTGACGAGCAGGGGATTGATTTCGAGTTCGGTGATCTCCGGGTGCGCGGCGGCGGTCGCCGTGATCGCCGCGATGGCTTGTCCGGCGGCTGTCAGGTCGACCGGTGGGCGACCACGGACGCCGCGGAGTAACGCGGCGGCCCTGAGGTTTTCGAGCATCCCGCGGCCGGTGTCGGCGTCGACGGGTGCCAGTGCGAACGCGACATCGGCGAGTACCTCAGTGTAGATGCCGCCGAGGCCGACCATGGCGACGGGTCCGAACCGCGGGTCGCGCTGGACGCCGACGATCAGTTCGACGCCGTTGCGCAGGTTCGCCATCGCTTCGACGCAGTAACCCGGTGGATTCAGTGCGTCCTGCATCCGGGTCAACGCGGTCGTCAGCTCTTCATCGCTGGCTAGTCCGAGGGCCACCCCGCCGGAGTCGGACTTGTGCAGCAGGCCCATGGCCTTGAGCACGACGGGATAGCCGATGGCTTTGGCCGCGGCGCGGGCCTCGTCGGCGTCGCGGACCAGCCGAGCGTCGGGAAACGCGACGCCTGCCGCACGGAAGAGTTCGCGGGCATCCCAGTACTCCGAGGAGGTGACCGGCTGCTCTGCGCGCTTGGGCAGCGTCGGCAATGGCCGGGTTTCGGTGGCGCGGTCCAGCACGGCCAGGGTCGTGGCGGCGTCCTCGACTGCCGCGAACACCGGGACGCCGGCGTCGGCGAGCACGCGCGCGGCGTTGCTCTCGTGGCGCATCGTGTGCGCGACGACCGGCTTGCCATGTGCGTGAGCGACTTTCGCCATGCGGGCGGCGACGTCGATCTCCGCGCGGGACAGGCCTTCGCCGTAGTCGCCGTAGCCGCCGAAGTAGCCGGTGATCAGAACCGAGTCGATCTCAGGGCTGTTGAGCACCGCGTCGAGCACGGAGACGAAGGAGGTGATGTCCTGCTCGCCGGCCCCAGCGAGGTCGACCGGGTTGGTCACCCCGGCCGACGGCGGCAACAGCTTCCGCAGTGCGCTGCTGACCTCGGCGGTGAACTCGGGCACCGACAGCCCGGCGGCGTCGACCACGTCGGATGCGAGTCCTGCGTGTCCGCCGCCGTCGGCGATCACACCCACCCGGTGCACGGGGTGGCGGCCGTAGCTCAAAAGCGTTGCGGCGGTGTCGGCGAGCTGGCGGGGGCTGGCGACGCGATGGATGCCCGCGGCGTGGCAGGCCGCGTCGATGACGGCGGTGTCGGAGGTGAGCGCGCCGGTATGCGACTGGGCGCCGCGGATCGACGCCTCGCTTCCGCCGACGGTGAGCAGCAGCACGGGCTTCCCGGTCCCGGCGGCTGCGGTCGCCGCGGCGACGAAGGCGCGGCCGTCGCCGAAGTCCTCGCAATAGACGGCGATGAGATCGGTGTCGGGGTGGTCCACGCAGGATTGGATGAGGTCGGCCGCACTGAGGTCGGCCTGGTTGCCGAGGGAGACGAAGCGGGAGAACCCGTGGCCACGCGCCTCGAGGAAGCCGCTGAGCTCCAGCGCCATGTTCCCGCTTTGCGACAGGAGCGCAATTCGTCCGGGCGGCAACGGGTTTGACGCCAGGGTGAGCGAGGTGCTGGAGTCGAGCACGCCCAGGCAGTTCGGGCCGAGCAGCACCGCGCCGGCGGAGCGGACGCGTTCGACGATGCGGTCCTGCAGGGCGCGTCCGTCGGCGCCGAGCTCGGCGAATCCGGCGGTGACGCCGACGATCGCGCGGGCGCCCGCATTGAGGGCGTCGTCGACGGCCGCCTCGAAACCATGTGCGGGGACGGTGACGACGACGAGATCGACGGGCTCGTCGAGTTCGGCGAGGCTGCGGAGTGCGGGCCGGCCGAGGATGGATTCGCCGCGGCGGTTGACGAGGTGGACGGCGCGGTGATCGGTCATACGCACGGCCTGGACACTCAGCCAGTTGCCGTACTTGGTTTCGTCGTTGCTTGCGCCAAGTACCGCAACGCTTTTCGGGTCGAACAGGGCGGTGAGGTCGCGGGTCATGGCTGGTCCTCCACAGGCGGTACGGGGTATCCGGTGCCCCAGGCGTCGGCGCCGCCGTCGATGAGGATCGTGGTGCCGGTGATGTAGCGGGCGGCGGGGGAGGCGAGGAAGGCGATCACGCCGGAGACGTCGTCGGCGGTGCCGAGGCGGCCGAGCGGGACGGCGGCCTCCCACTGGGCTCGGTCCTCGGCGGAGTAGTTGTGCTCCATGCCCTCGGTGGCGATGGTGCCGGGGGCGATGCAGATGGTGCGGATGCCGTAGCGGCTCCACTCGAGGGAGAGGCCGGAGGCGAGATTCTCGAGTGCGGCCCGGGCGGAGGTGGCGTGGACCATCGCCGGGATTCCGCGTCGGGGCGAGAAGGCCATGAAGAAGATGACTCCGGAGCGCTGCGGGATCATGGCGCGAACGGCGACCTCGCGGGTGACGGCCCAGGTGGCGTCGACGGCGAGGCGGTGGACGGCGCGCCAGCCCTTGCTGGTGATGTCCTCGGCAGGGGCGGAGAATTGTCCGCCGGCGTTGTTGACGAGGATGTCGATGCGGCCGAAGTGCTCGAGCGCCTGGCCGACCATCGATGCGACCTGGTCGTCGTCGCGGATGTCGACGGGAAGGGCGAGCGCGCGGGAGCCGATCGCTTCGATCTCTGCGGCGGTTTTTTCCAGTGGCTCGGGACGGCGTCCGGCGATGACGACGTCGGCGCCGGTGCGGGCGAGATCGAGCGCGGTGGCGCGGCCGATGCCGGTGCCGCCGCCGGTCACCAGGGCGACCGTGCCGCGGTGGACGTCGGGACGCAGAACCTGGCCGGCTCCGCCTTCAGGATTGTCGACTTGACTCAATCGATCGCCTCTCGCGTGTCTGACTGATGCATCAGTTTTACAGTGGTGGCCCCCACAGTTGTCAAGTCCGTGTTTGGTCAGTCACGTGGTCCAGGTCACGGGTAGTGATGGATACTTGCTGGTAAAAGAGCTAGAGAGCCATGGAAAATTGGCCGCGGAAAAGTTTTTGCGGTGTCTGACTAGTGCGTCAGATTGGTTCTATGCTTTCATTGAGTCAGACGTGAGGAAGGGCACAGGGGTGACGACTCAACTTGGCGAAGACGTCAGACGCACCGCGATACTGGATGCGGCAGCGGAGCTGATCGCTGAGCGCGGTTATCACGCGGTGCGTGTCGCCGACATCGCCGCGGTGGTCGGCACCAGCACGGGTGCGGTGCACTACTACTTCCCGGGCAAGAGCGAAGTGCTGACCGAGGCGCTGCATCATGCGGTCGACCGGGCCTTCGATCGGCAGAGCGAGGAACTGAAGAAGATCGACAACGCGCACCAGCGGCTGCTGAAGCTCATCGACATGCAGCTGCCGCGGGTCGGCGCGGTGCGCGACGAGTGGTCGATCTGGATGCAGTTCTGGGCGGAGGCAACGATCCGACCGGAACTACGGCCCATCCACAACACCTACTACGCGCGGTGGCACGAGACTGTCGTGCGCATTGTTCGGCGCGGGCAGCGCCAGGGTGTCTTCCGTGCCGACGTCGACCCCGAGATGATGGCCCATCGGCTGACCGCTCTGACGGACGGTGTCGCGATCCAGGTCCTGACGGGAGCGCCGAACATGACCGTCTCGGCGATGAAGGAAATCCTCGTGCAGTTCGTGCAGGACGAGCTCATCGCCCGCCGGTGATCAGCAGGCGGACAGCCGGTCTCATTGATAGCCCGCAGCGAGCGCTCGGATCGCCACCAGTATCGCAGCGATGAACCCGAGAACCGTTGTAGTTCATGACGTTTGCGGAACTTACTCCGCAGTGCAAGTGGTGCCTACAAGTGATCGGGGTGCGGGATGGTTCGCAGATCGAGCTGCGGGATCGCATCGAAGTCATCGAAGTCTGTCGGATTGCAGCTGTACAGCGTCAGACCGTGAGCGATGGCGCTGGCGGCGATCAGCGCGTCGTAAGTGCGCGCCGCTGGCTTTCGGCCGGACGCGCGCAGCGATGCGGCGACTGCGCCGAACGCCCGTGCCGACTCCGCATCGAAGGCCAGCACGTCGAAGTCTGATTCCGCCTGCTGCAGATGCGCCTGACGCGCCGCGCGCTCCTTGGCAGTTCGGGCGACGTGTGGGCCGACCGACAACTCGGCCAACGTGATCGCACTGATGACCGCTTCGTCGGGCAGCGCCGCAGGATCGCTGATCCGTCCGAGCAGGATGACCGTCGAGGTGTCCAGCATCCCCCTCGATGCCGCGTTGGACGTCACAGCGACGGATCGATCACAGCGTCGATGTCGGCTCGCAACGCGTCAGGGTCGACCCGAGGCAAACGCTTCCTACGCTCGATGAGCTCGGCAGGTCCGGGGCTGCGGCGCGGTAGCGGACGCAGCTCGGCGACCGCACGCCCATCCCGCGTGACGACGAGGCGTTCGCCGCGCTCCACCCGATCCAGTACCTCTCCACCCTTGTTGCGGAGGTCGCGCACGGTTACCGAATCCA
>Ga0070668_100004574_pt1 | contig 10254 bp, 10 predicted proteins | sample KBSS43metaG_FD_64661 | JGI IMG/M metagenome (GOLD analysis project Ga0070668, IMG submission 64661) | Switchgrass rhizosphere microbial communities from Kellogg Biological Station, Michigan, USA - KBS S4-3 metaG | ecosystem: Host-associated > Plants > Roots > Rhizosphere > Soil ... | reverse complement strand
CCTGTTCCTTGTTCCCTGTTCCTTGTTCCCTGTTCCTTGTTCCCTGTTCCTTGTTCCCTGTTCCTTGTTCCCTGTTCCTTGTTCCCTGTTCCTTGTTCCCTGTTCCCTCTTCCCTCTTCCCGCCTACGCTTTTTCCGGCCCCAGCATCTGCACCGTCTGTCGCGCCGGATCGAGGAACTCCGCCGCCACCGTCGCTACCTGCGCGGCGGGCACCGCTTCGATTTCCTGGATGATCGTGTCGAGGGTGCGGTACGGCTCCCGGTGCAGCGTGAAGTTGGCCAGCCGGCTCATCCGCGCCCCCGGGCTTTCCAGCGCCAGCATCAGCTGGCCCTGCAGCTGCCGCTTCCCCACCAGGAGCTCCGGCTCGTCCAGGCCGAGCTCCGCCAGGCGCCGCAGCTCCTGCTGGATCGTCTCCAGCGCCGCCTCGGCACTCTCCGGCTGCGTGCCGACGTAGATGCCCAGCTGGCCGGTGCCGTGGTGGAACTGGTTGTACGCGTACACGGCGTAGGCCAGGCCGAGTTCCTCGCGCACCCGCTGGAACAACCGGCTCGACATGCCCCCACCCAGCGCATTCACCAGGATCGACATCGCGAACCGCCGCGGGTCGCCAATGCTGAAGGTGTCGGTCCCGAGCACGATGTGCGACTGGGTGGTATCCCGCTCCGCGCTGCTCGTGACACCGCGCTGCGCCGGTGCCGGGGACACGGGCTTCCGCGCCGGCCGCTCGGCCCCGCTGAACCACCCTTCGCGATCGAGGGCGGCGAGCAGGACCTCGTGCTCGATGTTCCCGGCGGCGGCGATGACGCAGTTCCCCGGGAAGTATGCATCGTCGTGCAGGCGCCGGAGGTCGCCGGCACTGAGCGCGCTCACCGTCTCCCGGGTGCCGAGGATGGAGTAGCCATAGGGATGCTCGGGCCAGAGGGCCCGGGCATGCAGTTCGAACACCAGGTCGTCGGGAGTGTCGTCGACGCCGCTGATCTCCTCGAGGATGACCTTGCGCTCGAGGTCGAGGTCGGACTGGCGCAGGAGCGGGCGGCGCACCAGGTCGGTGAGCACGTCCACGGCAAGCGGGAGGTCGCGGTCGAGCACATGGGCCTGGAAGCTCGTGGTGTCGCGCCCGGTGAATGCATCCAGGCTGCCACCCCGCTCCTCCAGCGCCAGGGCGAGCTCGCGCGCGCCCCGGCGTTCGGTGCCCTTGAACACCATGTGTTCCAGCAGGTGGGAAATGCCCATCTGGCCGACGGGTTCGTGGGCGCTGGCGGTGCGCACCCAAAGCCCGACGGCCGCAGAGCGGACGCCGGGCAGGGTTTCCGACAGCACCACGAGCCCGTTCGACGCGGTAGAGCGAAAGAGTCCCGCGTCGAGTTGCTCGGTGCGCACGCAATTACTCCTTCGGGAGCAACGCCTTCCGGGAAAGCTTCATGCGGCCGCGGTCATCGACCTCGAGCAGCTTGACCTTCACGATGTCGCCCTTCTTGACCACGTCCTCGGTCTTCTCCACGCGGCCATGCTGCAGCTCGCTGATGTGGAGCAGCCCCTCGACGCCCGGGATGATCTCGACGAAGGCACCGAACGGCGTGGTGCTCTTCACCGGGCCCTCGTAGATCTTGCCCACCTCGGGCTCCGCCGTGATGGCCATGACCATCTCCTTCGCCCGGTCGCCCGCCTCGCCACCGACGGCGGCGATGGTGACGATACCCGTGTCCTCCACGGAAATCTTGGCGCCCGTGGCTTCCTGGATGCCGCGGATCGTCTTGCCCTTCGGCCCGATCAGGTCGCCGATCTTGTCCGGCTTGATCTGCAGCGTGAAGATGCGCGGCGCGTACTTCGACAGCTCGGCGCGCGGCGCGGCCAGGACCTTCGCCATCTCCTTGAGGATGTGGAGCCGGCCCTTGCGGGCCTTTTCCAGCGCATCCGTCATGATCTCGATCGTCAGGCCCTCGATCTTGATGTCCATCTGGATCGCGGTGATGCCCTGCTCGGTGCCGGCCACCTTGAAGTCCATGTCGCCCAGCGCGTCCTCGGACCCGAGGATGTCGGTGAGCACCGCCACCTTGTCGCCTTCCTTGATCAGGCCCATCGCCACACCGGCGCAGGCCGCCTTGAGCGGCACGCCGGCATCCATGAGCGCGAGCGAGCCGCCGCACACCGATGCCATCGACGACGAACCGTTCGACTCGAGGACCTCGGACACGATCCGCAGCGTGTACGGGAAGTCCGTGTGCGCCGGGAGGAGCGCCTGCAGCGCGCGCTCGGCCAGGGCACCGTGACCCACTTCGCGACGGCTGGTGCCGCGCATCATCTTCACTTCGCCGGTGGAGAATGGCGGGAAGTTGTAGTGCAGCATGAACGACTTCTTCGTCTCGGAGGCCGAGTCGATGCTGTCGATGCGCTGCTCGTCGTCCGACGTGCCGAGCGTCGCGGCCACGAGGGCCTGCGTCTCGCCGCGCTGGAAGAGCGCCGATCCGTGCACGCGCGGCAGGAGGCCCGCCTCGATGCTGATCGGGCGGATCGTGTCCGTGTCACGGCCATCGACCCGCTCGCCCTTGGTGAGCACCTGGTTGCGCATGGTGCGGTACTCGATCTCGTCCAGCTCCGCGGCGATGTCCTTCACCTTGTCCGGGAACTCGGTCACCAGCTGCTCGGCGACGCTGCGGCGAAGTTCCTTCACCGCGGCCGACCGGCCTGCCTTGTCTTTCGCGTTGATCATCTTCGCCATCGAGGCTTCGGCCAGCGTGCGCACCTTCGCGACGACGACCGCATCCGGCTCCGGCTTCGTCCAGGCCATCTTGGGCTTGGCCGACTTGTCGATGAGCTTCTTCTGCAGCGCGACGAGGTCACGGATGCCCTTCTGGGCCACCTTGAGCGCGTCCAGCAGTTCCTGCTCGGAGATCTCCAGCGCGCCACCCTCGACCATGAAGATCGCATCCGCCGAGCCACTGACCACGAGGTCGATGGTGGAGAACTCGAGCTGCGGGAAGGTGGGGTTCAGGATCCACTGCCCATCCACCCGGCCCACGCGCACCGCGGCCAGCGGACCGTTCCATGGCACCGGTGACAGCGCGAGCGCGGCCGAGGTCGCCAGGGCCGCGAGCACGTCGGCATCGTTTTCCTGGTCGGCAGAGAGCACCGTGACGAACACCTGGACTTCGTTCTTGAAGCCCTCGGGGAACAGCGGACGGATGCTGCGGTCGATGAGCCGGCAGGCAAGGATTTCCTTGTCCGACGGACGACCCTCACGCTTCAGGAACCCGCCGGGGATCTTGCCGGCCGCGTAGGTCTTCTCGCGGTATTCCACCGTGAGCGGGAAGAACGGCAGCGTCGAGATGTTGGGGGAGACGGTCACCGCCGCCAGGACCACGGTGTCGCCGAATCGTACGAGGGCGGATCCTGCTGCCTGCTTCGCGAGGCGCCCGGTCTCGATCGTCAGGGCGCGACCTGCAAATTCCGTTTCCATCCGTTGAACAGTCACTCTCTCGGCCTTCTCTCGTCTTTAATTGGTTTCTTGTCTACGCAATGTGCCATCGGGTCTTGAAAGCGAACGGGCGCCCCGTGCTGAACGGGACGCCCGCCTGATGATCTCGATCCTAGTGACGGAGCCCCAGCTCCTCGATCAGCGACCGGTAGTTCACGACATCGGTGCGCTTGAGGTAGGTGAGGAGGCGCCGCCGATTGCCCACCATCTTGAGCAGGCCGCGACGACCGTGATGGTCCTTCGCGTGCGTCTTGAAGTGCTCGGTGAGCGAGTTGATCCGCTCGGTGAGGAGCGCGACCTGAACCTTGGTGGAACCGGTGTCGGTCTCGTGCGCGCGATGCTTCGTGACCACCGTCGTCTTGTCGAACGTCATTGCCTGCTTTTTCCTTGGGGCCCGGGGCCCGCAAACGCTTGAGTGTGTGATCTTTAGCAGCTTGCGAATTTACCCCGCAGGGGGTCCTGCCGCAACCCCGACCCCTCAGCCCGTGATCTGCCGGACCAGCCGGGTCAGGTCGTTCCACAGGGCAAAGACCATCAGCGCGCCCACGATGGCCAGGCCCGCCAGCGTCAGCCGCTCCCGGAGCTTGAGCGGCAACGGCTTCCGCCGGATCGCCTCTCCCACCAGGAACACGAACTGCCCCCCGTCCAGCACCGGGATCGGCAGCAGGTTGAGCACCGCCAGGTTCATGGAGATGATCGCCATGAACGTCAGGAAGGGCTCCGCCCCCATCCTGGCGCTCTGCCCCGCCATCTGTCCGATGGCGATCGGGCCGCCCAGGGAGCTCCGCGCCACGTTCCCGCTGACCAGCCCCTTGAGCATCCGGACCACCACCGTCGAGGCGTTGACGGTCTCGGTCACCCCCGCGCCCATCGCGCCCAGCACGCTGTACGGTTCGCGCCGGAAGCCGGTATACACCTCCACCCCGATCTTCCCCACCACCCTGGGCCCGGCCGAGTCGCTCACGGTGGTCGACTCCGGCACCACCGTCACCGCCGTGCGGCCGTCGGCTCGCCCCAGTCCCACCTCGAGCTGCTGGCCCGGCGACCGCTCGATGACCGTCAGGAGGTCGGCCCACTGCGCGATCGGCTGGCCGTTCACCGAGACCACCGTGTCACCCTTCTGCACTCCCGCCTTGTCTGCAGCCCGGCCCGGAATCACGCGTCCCGCCACCGCCGGCGTGAACGGCCCGAGCGACATTGCCAGCTGCATCCGCCGCTCGACCGCATCGGCCGGGATGTCCGCCGTGATCGTGCGGCCGTCGGCCAGCGTCAGCGCCACCGCGTTGGCGGAGGTGTGTTGCAGCCGGTCGAACACGCTGTTCCAGGAATCCACCGGCTGTCCGTTCACCGCCGTGATCCGGTCCCCAAGCTTCAGCGTGCGGAACGCCTCCGCCCCCGCCGGCATTTCGGCCGTGTCGACGAAGCCGACCACCGTGACCGGGTTCACGGCCTTGCCGTTCTTGAGGGCCAGGCCGCTGAAGATGAGCCACGCGAACAGCGTGTTCATCGTGACGCCGGCCAGGATGACGATCATTCGCTTCCACACCGGCTTCGCCTCGAACATGCGATCGGGTGGCACCTGCGCCTCGGGCGTGCCGCCTTCCAGTGCCGCACTCGACGCTTCCTCCTCCAGGCTCGCCATCTTGACGTAGCCGCCGAGTGGAAGCCAGGAGAGCGAGTATTCCGTTTCCCCGCGCTTGAACGTCAGGCCGGGAATCGGCGAGCCGATGCCGATGGAAAAGCGGTGCACCCAGATGCCCGCCCACTTGGCGGCGGCGAAGTGACCGAACTCGTGGACGAAGATGAGCACGCCGAGCGTGACGGCGAACGCGAGCAGTGTGACTAGCATGGCTGTCCTACCAGTGAGCGCGCCTGTTCCCGGGCGCGACGGTCGGCGGCACGAACGGTCTCGACGTCGCGCACCGGCTGCGGCACATGTCGCTCGAGCACCGATTCGATGACGTCCGCGATGCGGCCGAACGGCAGTGCGCCGGCGAGGAAGGCAGCGACGGCCTCCTCGTTGGCCGCGTTGAACACCGCCGGCATTGTGCCGCCCGCCCGGCCCGCTGCAACGCCGAGCGGAAAGGCGCGGAAGACGTCGGCCCGGACCGGCTCGAACGTGAGGTGGCCCGCGGCCACCGGGTCGAAGCGGCGCGTGCCCGAATCCGGCAGCCGGTCGGGATGCGTCAGCGCGTACAGGATGGGCAGTTCCATCGTAGGGAAGCCCACCTGTGCCATGACGTTGCCGTCACAGAACTCCGCGAAGGCGTGCACGATGCTCTGCGGATGCACCACCACGTCCACCTGGTCGTACGACAGGCCGAACAGGAAATGCGCCTCGATCACTTCCAGCGCCTTGTTGGCCAGGGTGGCGCTGTCCACCGTGATCTTGCTCCCCATGCGCCACGTCGGGTGATTGAGCGCCTGCTCCACCGTGGCCTGCGCCACCTGCGCCGCATCCCAGCCGCGGAACGGGCCACCCGATGCGGTGAGAATGAGGCGCGCCAGCTTCCCGTTGTGCCCGGTGACGCACTGCAGCACCGCGCTGTGCTCCGAGTCCACCGGCACCAGCTCGCCCCCGCCCTGCCGCGCCGCCTCGGCCACCAGGTCGCCGGCCATGACCAGCGATTCCTTGTTTGCGAGTGCCACGCGCTTACCCGCGCGCAGCGCCGCCAGCGTGGCGTCGAGTCCCGCGGCGCCCACCAGGGCGTTGATCACGATGTCGACGTCGGGATGCATCACCGCCTCGAGCAGCACCTCGACGCCCGAGCCGAGGCCGTCACCGCCCTCGCCGTCCACGATCCCGGCGAACGCCGGGCGCCAGGCGGCGACCTGCGACAGGAGCCGGTCGCGCTGCCGGCCGGCCGTGAGCGCCACGACCCGGAAGTGATCCCGCTGCCGGTCGAGCACGCGGAGCGCGCTCTCACCGATCGAGCCAGTGGAGCCCAGCACGGCGACGCCGCGCGTGCGGCCGTTCGCGGCCGTGCTCATCCGGGGATCTCGAAGAAGGTGTAGCAGAAGGCCGCGATGGGGAGCGCGAAGTACAGCGAGTCGAAGCGGTCGAGCACCCCGCCATGCCCCGGAATGATCGTGCTCGAGTCCTTCACCCCGACCTCGCGCTTGAACAGCGACTCGGCCAGGTCACCCAGCTGACCCAGCACCGAGATCAGCGCGGCGATCACGAGAAGGGACGCCACGTTCGCGCTCACGCCGGCCCGGGGGAAGACCAGGTACGCGAAGATCGGTGCCACGAGGAGGCCGCCGATGACACCGACCGTCGATCCCGAGCGGGTCTTTCCCGGGCTGATGGTGGGTGCGAGCTTGGCGCCGCCGATCGCACGGCCACCCGACATCGCGGCGCTGTCGCACACCCAGATCACCACCATCGGGAAGAATACCAGCCACGTGCCGGCCCACGACTGCCCGCCGAACACGGCGTGGCGGATGGCGACGAGGAAGGCCGGCAGCGCGCCGGCATAGAGGACGCCAAACGTCGTCACCGCGACGGCCTCGAGCGGGCGCTCCGTCGGCGCGCGGCGCGCGAGCGCCCACACCAGCAGGCCCAGGATCCACAGCGCGCCGAGATACGGCCACCAGGAAATGAGCACGTCGATCGAGGCCACGCCGGCCAGCGGACCGCGCGGGCTCGCCAGCAGGGCGAACGGACCGCACAGCGCGGCCGTGACGATGCCGACGCGGCGGGCCGCATCGATGCCCTGCTTGAGGGCGAGGTCGTAGAACTCGCGGGTGCCCAGCGCGCTCACCAGCGACACGGTGAGGGCGAGCGCCCATCCCCCGAGCCACACGATGCCGAGAGCCAGCGGAATCGCGACGGCGGCGAAGGCCACCCGTCGGACCATGTTGGAATCCATCAGACCGGGACGCGGCCGAAGCGGCGATCGCGCCGCTGGAAGTCGAGGATCGCCTCGAAGAAGTGCTGGCGGGTGAAGTCGGGCCACAGGACCGGTGACACGTGGAACTCGGCGTACGCCAGCTGCCACAGCAGGAAATTGGAGATGCGCTGCTCGCCCGAGGTGCGAATGAGCAGGTCGGGGTCGGGCCACTCGGCCGTGTAGAGCCGGCGCGCGAGCGCCTCCTCGTCCACCTGCTCCGCCCTGAGCCGGCCGGCGGCCACGTCCTCGGCCAGGAGCCGCGCGGCGCGCGTGATCTCGGCGCGCGAGCCGTAGGACACGCAGATGTTCAGCGCGAGCGCGTCACCGCCCGCCGTGGTGGCCACGATCCGCTCCACCGCCTCGCGGGCCGACGGCACCAGCCGGTCGAGCTCGCCCAGGAAGCGCACGGCCACGCGGCGCTCCCGCAGGTCGGACATCTCCTTCTGGATGTACTCCTCCAGCAGGTTCATCAGTGCCGCGATCTCGTCGGCCGGCCGCTGCCAGTTTTCCTGGCTGAAGGCGAACAGCGTCAGCACCTCCACGCCCGTGGCCAGGCACGCCTCGACCGCCTCGCGCACCGCCGCCATTCCCGCCGCGTGCCCCAGGGGACGGGGCAGCGAGCGACCCTGGGCCCATCGCCCATTGCCGTCCATGATGACGGCCACGTGCGTCGGGATCGCTCCGTTCAGGCGAATGCGCTGCAGGAGCGCGTCATCGCTCACGTCACACTTCCATGATCTCCGCTTCCTTCGACTTGATCAGGTCGTCGATCTGGCGGATATGCTCGTCGGTGAGCTTCTGGACGTCCTTCTCGGCGCGCGTCTTGTCGTCTTCCGAGATGTGCTCGAGCTTCTTGATCTTCGTCAGCGTGTCGGTGCGACCGTGCCGCACGGCGACGCGCCCTTCCTCGGCCAGCTTGTGGACGACCTTCACCAGGTCCCGCCGGCGCTCTTCCGAGAGCGGCGGCAGCGGGATGCGGATGAGGTTGCCCTGCGTCGACGGGTTGAGGCCGAGGTCGCCCTCCCGGATCGCCTTGTCGATGGCCTGCGTCAGGCCCTTGTCGAACGGCTGCACGGTGAGCAGGCGCGGCTCCGGCGCCGCCACCATCGCCACCTGGTTGAGCGGCACGTGCGAGCCGTACGCCTCGACCCGCACCAGGTCGAGCAGGCTGGTACTCGCCTTCCCGCTCCGGATCGTGCTGAGCTCGCGGCGGGTCGAGTCGACCGCCTTGGCCATCAGTTCCTTCCCGTGCTTGGTGATCTCGGGGATGGTCTTCATTGGACGATGGTTCCCTCGGTCTCGCCGCGGATCACGCGGGCCAGGGCGCCGGGCCGGTTGATGTTGAAGACGATGATCGGCAGCTGGTTCGCCTTGCACAGCCCGAACGCGTTCGCATCCATGACTGCGTAGTTCTTGACGATGGCTTCCTGGAACGACAGGCGGGGAATGAACTCGGCCTTCGTGTCCTTCTTCGGGTCGGCCGTGTACACCCCGTCGACGTTGGTGCCCTTGAGCACCACGTCGGCTTCCATTTCCAGCGCGCGCAGCACGCCGGCGGTGTCCGTGGAGAAGAACGGGTTGCCCGTGCCGGCCGCGAAGATCACGACGCGACCCTTCTCCAGGTGGCGCATGGCGCGGCGGCGGATGTACGGTTCCGCCACCGACTCCATGCGGATCGCCGTCATGACCCGCGTCTGCATGCCGAACTGCTCCAGCACGCCCTGCAGCGCCAGCGCATTGATGACCGTGCCCAGCATGCCCATGTAGTCCGCCGAGACCCGGTCGAGCCCTTCACGGCTTGCCGTGGCCCCGCGGATGATGTTGCCGCCGCCGATGACCAGCGACAGCCGTGCCCCCAGCGCAACCACCGACCGGATCTCCTCGGCCAGCCCCTCCAGGATCTGCGAGTCGAGGCCGAAGCCACGCTCCCCGGCGAGTGCCTCGCCGGAGAGCTTGAGCAGTGCGCTCGGGTACTTCAGCTCCATCAGGCTTCGCCGACCTTGAACCGCGCGAACCGGACGACCTTCGCCCCGGGCACCGCGGCCACCAGCTGGCCGACGTTCTTCGACTCGTCCTTGATGAAGATCTGCTCCAGCAGGGCGCGCTCGCTCGCGAACTTCTTGAGCTTGCCCTCCACGATCTTGGCCCGGATGTTCTCGGGCTTCCCCTCGGCCGCCACCTGCTCCTCGGCGATGCGGCGCTCACGCTCCAGCAGTTCCTTGTCGATGTCCGATGCCGCCACGGCGAGTGGATCGGCCGAGGCGACATGCAGCGCCAGGTCCTTCGCCAGCGCCAGCGCCGCCTCGCCTGTGGCGCCCTCGATTTCCACCAGCGTGCCGACCTGCTCGTTGTGGTGCAGGTAATGGCCGACGACGCCGCTGGCCGGGGCAAAGCGCGCGATCCGGCGGAGCTGCACCGCCTCGCCCGTCTTGGCGCTCGTCGCCTTCACCACCTCGTCCACCGTGGAGCCGGCGTAGGCCGTCTTGAGGAACGCACCGTCGGCGCCCACCTCGGTGACGCCCACCGGCGCCGACGTCGCCACGAAGGAGGTCATGCCGTTGAGCACCGCGTGGTATTCCTCGGTCCGCGCGACGAAGTCCGTCTCGCAGTCGAGCTCGATCATGCCGCCCGACGTACCACCGCCCAGGATCTCGATGCCGATGAGTCCCTGCGACGCGCTGCGGCCGGCCCGCTTCTCCGCCTTCGCGATGCCCTTGGCGCGCAGCAGTTCGCCGGCCTTCGCCATGTCGCCGCCCGCTTCCTCGAGCGCCTTCTTGCAGTCGCCGATGCCGGCCCCGGTGCGCGAGCGCAGCTCGCTGATGTCCTTCGTCGAAATCGTCATTCCCGTCATTTTTCCAGTTCCCTGTTGTGTATGCGAAAGCCGCC